>Ga0190275_10000496_pt1 | contig 34443 bp, 20 predicted proteins | sample Popmic550T_FD_133745 | JGI IMG/M metagenome (GOLD analysis project Ga0190275, IMG submission 133745) | Populus adjacent soil microbial communities from riparian zone of Yellowstone River, Montana, USA - 550 T | ecosystem: Environmental > Terrestrial > Soil > Riparian zone > Trees stand | place...
AGAGCTAAAGCAATCAGTGCTGCCCGCGTGAACCCCACCCCTCCGGCTCGAACTCACGATCTTTGCGAAAGTGGGCGCCGATGGAGCTCGGGTTTCGGATCGCCGCCTGGGCCACGATCGCGGCCATCTGCTGGCCGTGGAACAGCTCGACGATCGACTTGCTGATCATCGACTCGTGGTAGTACTTCGTCAGCCGCGTCCCCAGATGCTGCATGTCCGCCAGGGCGCGCTTCAGCCGGTCGTACGTCCGGACGATCCCGACGTAGTTCCACATCGTGTGCTGGATGATCGTCCAGTCCTGCAGGATCAGCGCGGGGTCTTCCAGATTCTCGTTCCCCGGCGGGCGCCAGTCCGGAATGGTATCGAGGATCGCGTCCGGCATCGCCCCACTCCCCGCGGGGAGAGACGAGAAGGCCCGCTGCACCGACGGCGAGGCCCCCGACGCCGGCCGCGAGAACTTCTCCCGGATCGACTGCGCCGCGTAATACCCCCACGTCAACCCTTCGAGCAGCGACGTCGAGGCCAGGCGGTTCGCGCCGTGGAGCCCCGAGCACGACGTCTCCCCGATCGCATACAACCGGCTCAGCGTCGACTCCCCGAGCTGGTTCACCAGGATCCCGCCGCAGAAATAGTGCGCCGCCGGGACCACCGGAATCGGCTCCTTCTCGATGTCGACGCCGATGCTGGCGCAGGCGGCGCGGATGTTCGGGAAGCGCTCCGCGATCGGCTGCGGGCCGTGGTAGAAGTTCGCCAGGTCGAGATAGACGAGATCCTCCTTGTTCCGGGTCATCTCCTCGACGATCGCCCTTGCCACGATGTCGCGCGGCGCCAGGTCCTTGAGGTCGGGCGAGTAGCGCTCCATGAAGTACTCGCCGCGCTGGTTCCGCAGCCGCGCCCCCTCCCCCCGCAGCGCCTCGGAGATCAGGAAGTGGTTCGCCTTCTTGTCCGCAAGCGCCGTCGGGTGGAACTGCACGTACTCGGCGTTCGTGATCCGCGCGCCGGCGCGGGAGGCCATCACCACGCCGTCGCCGAGGGAACTGCGCGTATTGGTCGTGTGGAGGTAGATCTGCCCGATCCCCCCCGTCGCCAGCACCGTAAAGTCGGCGAAGACCGTGTAGACGTCGTTGGTCTTGTTGTCGAGCAGGTACGCCCCGGCGCACTCATTGGTGAGGCGGTAGCGGACCTGAATATCGGTCGGATGATGGTGCGTAGTCAGGAGATCGATGGCCGTGACGTCGGTCGCCAGAGTAATGTTCGGCTCCGACTTCACCCGGTTCAGCAGCGACGTCTCGATGGCCCGGCCGGTGGCGTCCCCCGCGTGGATGATCCGCGAGACCGAGTGCGCCCCCTCCTGCGTCAGGTCGAGCTCCCCCTCGTGCTCAGTGAAGGGGACATGCACCTCGTCGAGCAGCAGTTGCTTGACGACGTTCGGCCCCTCCTCGGCGAGGAACTTCACCGCGTCCTGGTTCGAGATCCCGGCACCGGCCCGGAGGATGTCGCCGATCAGCTTCGCCGGCGAGTCCCCCTCCCCCTGGTAGATGATCCCTCCCTGGGCCCAGGAAGTATTGCAGTCCGCCGGGTCGACGGCCTTCGTCACCAGCAGCACGCGGATCCCCATGCCGGCCAGCGTGAACGCGGTCGTCAGCCCCGCGATCCCGGTGCCGATGACGAGGACGGGGAAGTGGGCGCGATTCTCGAGAGTCGCCAAGTGGCGTGGATTGTAGTGGAAGCTGTGTCCCCCCGTGGACGCTCCTGTCCTCACAACCGTCCGTTACCAGCCGCCCGCCGGAGCGTCTCAGAGAGGACGGACATGGCACGCCGGTCGCTACATAATGCGTTAAGGACGTCACCGTGAAACGGATCCTCTTCGCAGTACTCGCACTCACCTTGATCGCCGCCGCCCCGGCCGACCGCACAGAGTTTGTCTTCGACGACCGCATCCCGGCTGACAATCAGCGGATGCTCCGGCAGGCCCTCACCGAGGCAATCTCCTCGGAGGTCGTGGACGGCCGCCGCGCCACTGTGACCATCATGCTGCGCGTCATCGAGCCGCAACCGGACCGCCACGCCCTCGTCGCGCCATAGCTCACTGAGCCAACGGAAAAACCGACCAGGAGGCCTCCGGCGGGCCGGCCCGCCGGAGGCCCCCCGTCGGTCTTCTCCCATCGGCTCAGTGAAGTTAAGCCGCTGGCTGGGCGAAGCCGGTGATCACGTACGACCCCGACTTCACATCCTTCTTGATCTTGATGATGTTGTTATTCTGCGCATCCTCGAGCAGATCGCTGAACGTGTTGTAGCCGTAATACTCCTCATTGAACGTCGGCTTCTTCCGCTGCATGGTCTGCTTGACCATCGACCCCCAGAGGATCTCCTTATTCTCGCGCATCAGCGCCTTGATCGAATCGATCAGGAGCTTGAACACCTCGCCCTGCTTCTTGTCCTTGAACGTCGACACCGCCGGCGTCTTGGCCAGGCCGCGGACGAGATCCTCGTAGAAGATGAACTCATCGCAGTTGTCGATCAGCAGGTCGCTCGACGAATTCTTCACACCGACGCCGATCACGTACTTGTCGTTCTCCTTCAGCTTGGAGACCAGCGGCGAAAAGTCCGAGTCCCCCGAGGCGATCACGAACAGGTCGATGTGATCCTTCGACCACGCCATATCCATCGCGTCGACCACCATCCGGATGTCGGCCGAATTCTTCCCCGAGTACTTGCGCCCCGGAATCTCGATCAGCTCGATCGCAGCCTCGTGCAGCTCCCGCTTGTAGTCGGGGAAACGGTCCCAGTCGCAGTAGGCGCGCTTGACGACGATCTTTCCTTTTTCGAGCAGGCGCTCGAGCACGAGGGCGATCTCGAACTTCTTGTACTTCGCGTCCGTGACCCCAATGGCGATGTTCTCGAAATCGATGAACAGCGCGAGCTTGCTCTCGCTCATACGCTGGCTGGGGGCGGAGCCGTAATCCCCGCCTTCCTCATGGCTTTCAAATGCTGGCTTGCGTGACACGAGGGCGAGTCTATCAAACCCGGTCCGCTACACTACGCGCCCGTGAAGCGCTACCTGACGCTGGCTCGACCGTTCACGCTGCTGCCGCCGCTCTTCGGCATCATCTCCGGCGCCATCTGCGCGTGGGGCTCCGCCTACAACCCCGACCCCTCCCGCGCCGTCACCGCCTCGGTGATCCTGACGGTGGCCCTCGGCTCGCTCTGCGCCGCCTTCCTGAACGCCGCCAACAACACCCTCAACCAGATCTACGACCTCGAGATCGACCGGATCAACAAGCCCAACCGGCCGCTGGTGACCGGAGAAATCTCAATCGCCGAGGCGTGGAAATTCACCTGGCTCCTCTACGCCCTCGGCACGATCCCGACCTGGCTGGTGGTCGTCTACCCCTACGTCACATGGATGCAGAAACTCTTCGCGCCGCTGAGCTGGCACGAGTGCTTCTACATCTACGTCATCGCCCTCATCTCCACCTTCGTCTACTCCGTCCCCTCCTTCGGCCGCACCAAAGCCCACCCGATCGGCGCCAACCTGACCATCGCCATCCCTCGGGGGCTGCTGCTGAAAGTGGCCGGCTGGACGATGGTCGCCCGCGCCACCCACGCAGAGCCATGGTTCATCGGCGCCATCTTCATGCTCTTCCTCCTCGGCGCCGCCTCCACCAAAGACTTCAGCGACATGGAAGGCGACCGCGCCGGCGGCTGCCGCACCCTCCCGATCGCCTTCGGCGTGCGCAAAGCCGCCTGGATGATCTCCCCCTTCTTCATCCTCCCCTGGCTGCTGATGCCCTACGGAGCCCAAACCGGCATCCTCACCGGCAACCCCACCTTCATCACCATCCTCGGGCTCGTCCTCGCGATCTGGGGCGCCTACACCGTCTGGCTCATCGTCCGAAACCCCGAAGAGCTCACCGCCACGGAGAACCACCCGAGCTGGCGCCACATGTATCTAATGATGATGGCGGCGCAGGTGGGGTTTGCGGTGGCGTACCTGGTTTAGCGAAACGGTCTCCATGGACCGCCGGCCTCCGGCCGGCCTTTACGGAGCGCCGGTCTTCGACCGGCCGGTCCGCCGGCATTCTGCCGGCAGTCTCTCGGGACGCCCTCGCACACTGCCGACCGAAGGTCGGCGGACCGGCCGGTCGAAGACCGGCGCTCCAGCGGTACCATCACCACGTGATTTCCCTCGAGCCCGAGCTCCACACCTTGCGCGGCACCATCGGCGACCGCGCCGCGGATCTCCTCATCGCGCGCGAGCGGCGGGAAGTCTTCTCCCTCTACCCCGAGGTCCGCCTTCTCGCCTGGGCCGGGGCCATGCTCCTCGCCACCGCGGCCGGGATCATTCTCAAAGACAACTACGAACGCATCGGCCCCCACGCCATCGCCGTCCTGATCGCCCTCGTCGCCGCGGCCTGCTACATCTGGACCTGGCGGCGCCGCAGCCGCGCCTCCATCGCCGACGACTCCGTCCTCCTCCTCGGCGCGCTCCTCGTCAGCGCCGACGTCGCCTTCATCGAGTCGCAATTCCACCTCCTCGGCGACGCCTGGTACCGCCACTTCCTCATCGTCGCCGTCGTCCACGGACTCGGCGCGTATCTTTACGGCTCGCGGGCCCTCCTCACCCTCTCCATCATCGCCGGCGCGGCCTGGCTGGGAATCGAGCAGGGAACGATCAACACCCTCGACACCACCCAATTCTCCATCCGGGCCTCGCTGTGCGGTGCGCTGCTGCTCCTCTGGCGCGCCGTCAACCGGCGTCCCGAATTCGCCGTCACCTTCGAGCACTTCGCCGCCAACTTCTTCCTGCTCGCCGCCATGGCCCGGACCGACGACGGCGGGATCGAGCAGGCGATCGCCTGCCTGGCCACCATAGCGGTCGCCGCACTGGTGATCGTGTGGGGCTTCCGCACGCGGCGCGAGGCCTTCGTCCTCTACGGCTTCGTGTACGCCGTGATCGCCGCCGACGTCCTGCTTCTGGAGAGGGTGAAGGACGAAGCCATCACCTTCCTGATCGTCCTCGTCTCCATGATCGCCGCCATCGCGCTGCTGCTCTTCATCCACGCCCGCTTCGACCAGTTGGGACCTGAAAGGCCGAGCCATGAACGCTGAGCACGAACGGGCCTGGCTTCTCCGCGGGCGCGCGGCGGCGTGGCACAAGGAAGGGCTGCTCGACGGCGCGGCCGAGCAGGCCATCCTCGCCGCCCATCCGCAGCCCTGGCGCGTCTACGGACTCCTCGCACAGCTCGTCTTCTTCGTCCTGACCTGCGTCGGCGCGGGCGCCTGCTACTTCTTCTTCGCTCTCGGCTCCGATACCTTCGCGGGACTCTTCACCGGCGTCGGCGCGATCGCCCTTGCCGAGCTCCTCATCCGTGCGAAGCGCTGGTGGGCGACCGGCGTCGAGGCCGCGCTCTGGATCGCCGGCATGCTCTCGCTCATCAGCACCCTCCCGTCGAGCGGCAAGCCGGAGGCACTGCTGGTGCTCGCCGCCGCGTTTGCGGTCGCCGGCGGACGGCTGCGTCAGCCGCTGTTCGGGACGATCGCGGCCGGAATCGTCGTCCACTACTTCGAAGAGCGCTCCGACCTCGGCGTCCTGGCCGCCCTGACGATCGCCGCGCTGGCGATGGTCGCGCTCCTCCGCACCTGGCGCCGCGTGTCGACCGAGTGGCTACTCATCCTCACGACCCTCGTCGTGCCGATCGCCGGCCGCTTCTACGCCGGAGCGGAGTGGCGCAAAACCACCATCGCCCTCTACGCCGCCTTCGGCACCCTCGCCCTCGTGCTGGCGCTCGTGAAGCGCCATCACGCCTGGTTCCTGACCGCCGCCGCGGCGCTCACCATCGCAGTCGTCGATGCCGCAAGAACGATCCCCGCGCCGCTCGAAGCCAAGCTCGCCGCAGGCGGCGCCTTCCTTCTCGCCCTCTCCTTCCTCGTCTCGAGCATCCTCCGGAACCGCACCTCCGGCTTCGTCCTCACCCCCGCCACCCTCACCGACTTCGACGACGACCTCAGACTGCCGCCACCCTCGCCCTGAAACCCGATACTCCCGTCACCCCTCCCGCCGCTGAGCCAGGCGGCTCATTCGGCGGCGCCGGAGCGAGCGGCGATTACTAACGCCTGGCAGCGAGACAACCCGCGGAAGCCGCCGAAGGCGGCGAAGATCTGTAGGCCCGGCCTTCAGGCCGGGTACAGCGATCGTCCGTCAAGGCCAGCCCGCGTAGCGGGCGATAGAAAAGACGCCTCACGCAGCGCTGTCTTCTGTCGCCCGCTACGCGGACTCGAAGATCACCCCACGCTTTACCCGGCCTGAAGGCCGGGCCTACAGATCTTTTGCTGCCTACGGCAGCGGAGAGAGGTGATGTCCTGCTTCACCTTCACTCGTACCTCATACCCCGTACCTCGTGCCACCCCACGGCAAATTGTTCCACGTGCCACATTGTGTGTGCAGTCGCCCTCGCGACCCCAACCCGTAGTGTCTCCGCCCTTCGAACCCCCACTTTTCCGCAACGAACACATTCCGCCTGTCTTTCGTCCTTTTTCTTTCCGGCTGCGTCCGCTATTTCCTTCGGAATCAATACGAAAAAGTTGATGAAAAGGCAGCATTGATATCTGTTGATATCTAATACGAAAAACAAATGCAGATCCTGTGAAGAACCAGCGGAGTTTTCGAGGAATCTCGCAAAATCAGGCTGTGCAAAACCCTGCGGAAATCATGCGGAGAACAGCCGGATAACCAGAGGAAGCCAGGAGGAAAAGACGTAACCGAGCTGTAGCAGTCCACTCTCTCTAAGTCACTGCGAAAACGAATACTTACGCACGATATGGTGTTCACACACAAGACGACCACAAGATGTAGTGGTCGCATACTTGACATCGTGGAGGCCCGGGCGTAGCTTGTCACTCACAAAACAACTTGCTGGAAGTGAGGGAGGACTATGAAGGATTTGAAGCATTCGACACGTCCTGCGACCTACCCCCCGGTACGTTCCGTCTCGCTGCAGATTCGGGAGTATCAGGTGACGTTAAAGGTCAGGACGGCGGTGCCTCAAACCCCTTCGACACGGTCCTCGCGGCCCTTGTTCCGGTAGTTGTCGATCAAGCCCGCCGCCCGCACACAACACCTCTCGAGCCGTCGTTGAGAGTTGCCGTCTGCGTTCGGTCTGCTAGTGATGGGGGAGGTAGGGGATGGAAGTTCGATAGGGGGACATCGGAGCCCCGGCAGCGTTTCGGAAAAGGATCCACGAGACGCGCACCGGCCGATATCCCTGGTCTCGCAGATCGAACTGCCCTCCTCTACTTTTTTGTTCCACCGTGTGAGGGCCCTGTTGAGCACAGGGAAACGAGGAGAGTAGAACCATGACGTCCATCGATTTGACCGTCCGCTCGCGCACGTCGCCGCCTCGCGGGAGCAAGGCCGCGAAGAAAGAAACCAAGTCCGGCGGGATCGAGATCGATCGCTATTTCACCAGGACCGGGGTCGACGTATACGACACCTGCGAATGGGAGCTCCGCAACGCCGCCATCTCCAGCGAGAGCGGCGGGATCGTCTTCGAGCAGAAAGACGTGGAAATGCCGAAGTTCTGGTCCCAGATGGCCACGAACGTCGTCGTCTCGAAGTACTTCCGCGGCCACCTCAACACCCCGGACCGCGAGACCTCCGTGCGCCAGCTCATCGGCCGCGTCGTCCGCACCATCACCCAGTGGGGACGGGAAGGCGGCTACTTCGCCTCCGAGGGAGATGGGGACACGTTCCGCGACGAACTGACCCACATCCTTCTCTACCAGATGGCCGCGTTCAACTCGCCGGTCTGGTTCAACGTCGGCATCGAAGAGAAGCCGCAGTGCTCGGCGTGCTTCATCAACTCCGTCAAGGACACCATGGACTCGATCCTCGGCCTCGCCAAGACCGAGGGGATGCTCTTCAAGTACGGATCGGGAACCGGCTCCAACCTCTCCAACATCCGCTCATCCAAAGAGCTCCTGGCCGGCGGCGGCACCGCCTCGGGACCGGTCAGCTTCATGCGCGGCTACGACGCCTTCGCCGGCGTCATCAAGTCGGGCGGCAAGACCCGCCGGGCCGCCAAGATGGTCATCCTCAACGCCGACCATCCCGACATCGTCGACTTCATCGAGTCGAAAGAGACCGAAGAGCGGAAAGCCTGGGCTCTCATCGAAGCCGGCTACGACGGCGCCTTCAACGCCCCCGGCGGCGCGTACGACTCCGTCCACTTCCAGAACGCCAACCACTCCGTCCGCGTGACCGACGAGTTCATGCGCTCCTACGAGAAAGACGGCGACTGGCACACCCGGGCCGTCACCGACTCCAACCAGATCACCGGCACCTACAAGACCCGCCAGATCATGCGCCGCATGGCCGAATCGGCGTGGGTCTGCGGCGACCCGGGCATGCAGTTCGACACCACCGTCAACGACTGGCACCCCTGCCCGAACACCGACCGCATCAACGCGTCGAACCCGTGCTCGGAGTACATGTTCCTCGATGACTCCGCCTGCAACCTCGCCTCGCTGAACCTCATGAAGTTCTACAGCGAGACCAAAGGCTTCGACGTCGAGGCCTATCGCGCCGCCCTCCGGGTCGTCATCACCGCCCAGGAGATCGTCGTCGACTACGCCTCCTACCCGACCCCGGCCATCGAAAAGAACTCCCACGCCTTCCGGCCGCTCGGCATCGGCTACGCCAACCTCGGCGCCCTGCTCATGGCCCGCGGCGTCGCGTACGACAGCGAAGACGGCCGCCACTGGGCCGCCGCCATCACCTCCATCCTCTCCGGCGAGTCCTACAAACAGTCCGCGCGCATCGCCGAGAAGCTCGGCCCGTTCGCCGGCTACGCCGACAACCGCGACCCCTTCCTGCGGGTCATCGACAAACACCGCCGCAGCGCCTACCGCCTCGACGTCCGGTCATTGCCGGCCGACCTGGCCGACGCCGCCTGCCGCGTCTGGGACGAGGCCTACGCCCTCGGCCAGGAGCACGGCTACAAAAACGCCCAGATCTCCGTCCTCGCCCCCACCGGCACCATCGCCTTCATGATGGACTGCGACACCACCGGCATCGAGCCCGACATCGCCCTGGTCAAGTACAAGAAGCTCGTCGGCGGCGGGATGCTCAAGATCGTCAACAACACCGTCCCCACGGCCCTGAAGCGCCTCGGCTACGACCCGAAGCAGGTCAAAGAGATCGTCGAATACATCAACGAAAACGACACCATCGAAGGGGCGCCGCACCTCATCGAGCCGCACCTCTCCGTCTTCGACTGCGCCTTCAAGCCCGCCAACGGCACCCGCTCCATCCACTACATGGGGCACCTCAAGATGATGTCCGCCGTCCAGCCCTTCATCAGCGGCGCCATCTCCAAGACCATCAACATGCCCAACAGCGCCACGGTCGAAGAGATCGAGCAGGCCTACTACGAAGCCTGGAAAATGGGCCTCAAAGCCGTCGCCGTCTACCGCGACGGCTGCAAACGCTCCCAGCCCCTCTCCACCGGCAAGGAAAAGCAGCAGCTCGAGGCCCTCGGCATCTCCCCGACCGCCATCCGCCGCAAACTCCCGGACGAGCGCGAGTCCATCACCCACAAGTTCTCGATCGGCGGCCACGAAGGCTACATCACCGTTGGCAAATACGAAGACGGCAGCCCCGGCGAGATCTTCATCACCATGGCCAAAGAAGGCTCGACCATCTCCGGCCTCATGGACAGCTTCGCCACCATGACCTCCCTCGCGCTGCAGCACGGCGTCCCCCTGCAGCTCCTGGTCGACAAATTCACCCACACCCGCTTCGAGCCCTCGGGCTTCACCAAAAACCCCGAGATCCCGATGACCAAGTCCATCATGGACTACATCTTCAAATGGCTCGCAATCAAGTTCCTCGACCGCGAAAGCCAGCAGCACGCCGGAGTGATCCTCCGCGAAGACGCCGCGCCGTCGACCCCGACGTCCTCCGGCCCGTCGTCCTCCAACATCACCACCCCGACCTCGTCCGACCTCTCCTTCATCGACCGCATCACCACCGCCACCGCCACCCCGGTCCCCGCTGCCGTCACCGCCTCGGTGGATTCCAAGGTCGTCGGCTTCGTGATGCCGGCGAAGAACGCGGATGGGGTGAACAGCGCGAAACACGGGACGTTCCTGTACCAGCAGGACGCGCCGAGCTGCTCGGAGTGTGGGGAGATCATGATTCGCAACGGTGCATGCTATAAGTGCATTAATTGTGGTTCGACCAGCGGCTGCTCGTAGAGCATCAAGAATGGAATTCACTAGGGGCGGTCTCAGGACCGCCCTTTTTTATGTCTGACGAGTTGTTGGTTGCTTATGACGAGGCGAGACCGCGCTACGTGCGGTACGTTGACGTTCTGCAGGCATTGCTGACTGAGATACTGGCGACAACGACGGTCCGCGTTCATTCTGTGGTTGGGCGAGTCAAGGAGCGCGCGAGCTTTAGAGCGAAGATCCTAGCAGCCCCAGAACGGTACCAAACACTGAACGACGTTACCGACGTGGCCGGATTGCGGGTCATTACGTACTTCTCCGATGACGTGGAGACCGCGGGCAGTACGATCAGCCACGAGTTCGATGTTCTCGAGACGCACTCGAGCGATAAGCGAGACTTGTTGTCAGATGGCGAATTCGGATACCTGTCGCTTCACTACGTAGTGCGGTTACACGACAAAAGAGCGCGATTGTTGGAGCAAAGCCACGTCGCGGGATTACTTGCCGAGATTCAGGTGCGCTCGATTCTGCAGCATGCCTGGGCGGAGATCGAACACGACTTGGGCTATAAGACGCCTATTGCAATCCCGCGTCATGTGCGGCGCGAGTTCGCACGCTTGGCGGCATTGCTCGAAGGTGCAGACAATACGTTCGTGGCTTTGCGAAATCTCCTCCGTACATATGATGACGATCTGAGGAGCGAACTCGCCAATGAATCGGGTGCTATTCGCCTTGACGTCGCGTCTCTCCGAACCTACCTGCGTGTTAGTGGGATAGCAGCTGAAATCAATCGTGCAATCCAATCATCGCGTCCCTTCAGTGCGTCCAACAACGTCATCGCGCGTCACGTGCGTCAACTGTCGATGTTCGGGATCGACACAGTTGGAGAACTCGACAAGCAGATGCGACGTGAGGCCGCGGCGATTGCCGCACTTGGACAAACTCTTCGTGAAGGAAGCGATGCGGCCGGTAGCGAAGTCTTACCGGTGGTCTATCTTGAATACTTACTCCTTGCACGATCGCGGGACGAAGCACTCATCGGCGCGATTCTGACGCATATGCCGCTGAATTTCATGGATCACCTCAGGGCGGTAGTGATGTCATTGGATGAACCTTCCTGACAGCCTCTGGCCGGGGTAGTCACCCGGTGTCGAACGCAACGGATTTCGGCCTCGGCAGGATGCAGGCTTTACCCCACCTGATCACCTCCCAGGACCGTCCCTCCCAGGTGGCGAACTATGTCGCCGAAGTAGGGGAAAAGGCGCCTCGAGGTCGAGCGTGAGGAGGCCTGCCGCCGCTTCCTCGAGAACGTGACGTCGACAGGATGACGAGCTTCGCGGCGTAGGCGACGGAGGCACTCACGTAGCGACACTTCACACGGGAGTATAGATGGCGGCAGGTAGTCGCGGCGGGGATCGGAGCTTCGTTTACATTCAGAAACTGCTGCCCGCGGCTCGTCTACCGCGGAACCGCGAGGTATTGCGCCGGCTTGAGCGTACACGTCGCATCCACGCGCCCATCCAGCGAGAACATCCGCGGAGCCGTGGCGAACTCGTAGACTCGGTAAAGCGAATAGTTCTGGTGATGCTCACTGGAGAAGGCCACTTCGCCGGGGGTGATGTAGAAAGGCGTCAGCGGGCCGAGTTGCGTGGTCTTCACTTCGATGAACTGCTCGCGGCCGGCAGGGGAGAAAGAGAGCACGTCGTAGCCCAGTCCATCGCCTTGCGTGACCGAAACATGCTCCACGCGGTCGGCGAGCGTGTCGAGTCCGAGCGAGCTGAGTCGTGCCCGCTCGTATGAGACGACCAGCGTCTCTCCGTTCGCGCCGAGTGTCCGGTTGCGCGCCTCGCGTGCCAGATAGTCGATTCTGCGCGCGTAACGATGCTGCAGGTGAGTATCCAGTGCTGAGCGTACCGATTCCAGCAGCGCGGGTGGACTGGTCATGAGAGCCAACAGATTGCCGACGTGGGGCGGTTCGACGGATGCGTCGGCGAAACTGAGTGCCAACTGTCCCAACACGGCGTCTTCCTCCAGATGGCCGAGGACGACGTCCGCGAGCAAGTTCTGATACTGCGACAACGGCTTGTATCCGCGAATGGGCGGAAACTTTGCCTCGGTCAGAATCGCGCTGATGTTCTGATGCTTCCGCTCGATCGATCCATCGGTACGGTTGTTCAAGAGGGGACTCAGAGCGTTGCGATGCGCCGTCTTGCTGTACGGGATGCCGCGCAGCTCTTTTTCGAGCATGGAGAAGTAATCCGCCACGATGGCTTCTACTTCCACCTCGGACCACGACTCGCCTCTCAGCACCTCACCAGGATAGCGGCTGTGCCGCTCATGCGTGTCTGGTGGCGCCTCAGGTATGAGACCAACGCGGCCATAGGATGTTCATGTCCCAAGCCGCCGAAGGCGGCGAAAGATCTGTAGGCCCGCCCTTCAGGGCGGGCAACAGCGCGCATCACCAGGCAAGCCCGCGGAGCGGGCGACAGGCTAGTCACTCCACCAGGATCGCTCATCGAAATCGATGCCGTGGCGGCGCAGGAGGCGGACGAGCTCCTCCTCAAAGGTCACTTTGCGGTGGTGTTCCTTCTGGCTTTCGATGTAGCGGGCAACGCCCGGCACGTTCGAACGGCTGACACTGAAGGCGCCGAATCCGCGTTGCCAGGCGAAGGTCCGCCTTTCAGGAAACGAATCGTGGATCCATTTCGAGGAGCTTCCCTTCAGCTGCCCGATGGCTTCGGACATTGTGATCGTCGGCGGGAGCTCGATCAGCAGGTGCACGTGATCGGGGACGGTGTTCGACACCAGGACGGTCCCTCCCAATTGGCGGACGATGCCGCCGAAGTAGGGAAGAAGGCGTGCCTCGAGATCGGGCGTGATGATGGGCTGTCGCCGCTTCGTCGAGAACGTGACGTGTGTCGACAGGGAGGAATATGTGTGCGGCATGGGTCCGTCGACCCATGTGGAAGTCCCGCGGGCATCGTACCTCGGGTGACGTTCGGCGGGGATACCGTCACATGCCGTTCTCTGTCGCCCGCTTCGCGGGCTCGTCCTGGGGGGACGGCCGGGTACCCGCCCTGAAGGGCGGGCCTACAGATCTTTCGCCGCCTACGGCGGCTGACGAGGGGCTACCCGGCCGAACAGTCACGGTAGGCGTCGGAGTTCCTGGTGAGGAAGTCACAGCTTCGTTCTTGATTCGACACGGCACGTTACGCGCTCGCTTCCCTCAATCCTGTTGACCTTCGTCCCACGTCGGCAGTGCCCCTACCTTGGCCGCGAACGCGAGAGCCTCTTCCAGCCACTTCAGCCGCTGTGACGGCGTCGTGGCGAGGGAGGCGTCGAGGAGGCGGTCCTCGGCGGACTGAAAGTCGCCGCGCCAGTCATCGGGAGGATTGCCGCGATCGACATCGCACTCAGTGGCCATCTCCGTTCCGCTACCCGGCTTCCCCAGCCCGTCACGCCGCTGGCGCTACCGGCATCAGCCGGTACAGGTACGCGTCGTCTACGAACTGCCGGTTCACGACCGTTCGAGAGACTCGGCGGCCGTTGCTGTCGGAGCGGTGCGCATAGGGGGAAGAGGCGAGGGCGCGGACGATCGGGTCGTTCGGCGCCACCACGGACAAGCCACTCAAAGGCAGGGTGCGGTTCAACCCGTCGAGCGCTTCGCCGACATAACGATACGCTGCTAGAGGTCCGGTCTCGCTGACCGTCGGTGAGGCCAGGACCAGGCGCCACCCATTGACCTCCGCATCGAACAGCCAGAAGGAGGCGACGACGGGCCATCCTGCGTCGTCGAGCGCACGTGTCAGCTCCGAACCCGTGACGATCATGTCGTCCGTGAGCACTTCCTTCACCAGAGTTTCTTCAGCCATGTCAGGACTCCGTTGGTCTCATCCGTCAACGCCAGAGCTTCGTTCTTCGCAGAAAGCGAAGCCCTGACCCCACAGCCGCGCCCTTGGCATTTCACCCCTGCCCCATCTTCTTCAGCCGCTCCGCCACCCGGCGCTCCACTTCGCTTTCGAGCCAGGCCTCGGCGATGTTGGGGTCTTCGCCCTCCTCCTCCGCGATCTGGCGGAGGGTGGATTGGATCATGGCGCGCTCGGTCTCCGCGGGATCGGGCTCGGGGGGCATGTTGGTGAGCTGTTCCTGGATGTCTTCGATGGCCTCCAGGTCTTCCGCCACCGGATAGCCGCGGCGGGCGAGCTGTTCGGCGAAGGTGCTCAGCGACGCGCTCAGGCCGAGGAGGGCGTCCTGAAACCGCTTCTCGTCCACCGGAATCTCCATCTCCACGTTCACCCGGACCGCCTCGAAGCTGAAGGTCTGGAGATTGGGGAGGTGGGCCAGGACCTTCCGGAGGGTACTCAGGGTGACGTTGCCGCCCGCCTCGAGGGTGGCGAGCTGGCGCCGCTGAATGCCGGCCAGTTCCGACAGCTTCTTCTGGCTGAGTCGCAGGTCTTTACGGGCAGCGATGATGGCTTGCGGGAGCTGCATGATGGCTAAATTTAACACACAACCATCAAAAGGTGCACTAATTGACGCAATTGGTGGTTGACTCCGCTTAACGATTGGTGCATTTTAGGATGCATGAAACTTCAAAGCACATGGGTAACGAAGACGCAAGGTGGCTTAAACGACGCTGCTGCACGTCTCGGGACCGTGACGTCGAAAGTCGAAAACGAATCGACCGAAGTCGAAAAAAAGTCGACCGAAGTCGAAAGCGAATCGACTGAAGTCGAAAAAAAGTCGACCGAAGTCGAAAACGAATCGACCAGAGTCGAAAAAAAATCGACTGAAGTCGAAAACGAATCGACCGAAGTCGAAAAAAAGTCGACCGAAGTCGAAAACGAATCGACTGAAGTCGAAAAAAAATCGACCGAGGTCGAAAACGAATCGACTGAAGTCGAAAAAAAATCGACCGAAGTCGAAATCAGATCATCCCTCTATGTTCCGGCGCTTACGATCGAAGAGCGCGACCGGGGGCCGCCAATGACCTTTTCCGCATCCGTAAGCCACCGATCATGAAAGGAGAAGATGTCACATGCCTCTCGAATTGGGTTCCCAGGAGCCTGTGCTGCACGCTGCGGCGGCACAGGAAATCCTCGATACGATCGACACGATCAAGACGGCTGTTCCCGGGTTCATCCCGGCCTCTCATCGCGAGGCGAAGCGCCTCGGGCGCATCGCGGCGACCCCGGAGGTCGCCGTGGAAGCGGTGAGCGCCCTGGTGCAGCGCAACGAGCGTATGCAGATGATTGCCGGAAAGTCGGCGGAGGTGATGCGGAACGCCATGGCGCTCGCGCTCGCCTATGAGCCGGTCGTCCAGCAGTTGTTCGCGGTGGGGTACGCGCTCGCGCACACCATCCGCGCGGCACGGGCGGAAGCGGGATACTGCGCGCGCGACGTCTACGTCATGGCCACCCGCTTCAGCACCCGCCCCGAGGGGATCGAGTTGGTCCCCTTCGTCGAGGATCTGAAGAAGAAGCTGAGCCGCGGGAGAAAGCAGAAGGCGGATGGCGTTCCGCCGGCCACCACTCCCGCGGACCCGGCGACACCCGCAACCCCTGTCAAGAAGTAAGCGGTGCGCAGCAACAGTATAAGCAGAAAAGGGCGGCCGCAGGGCCGCCCTTTTTTCCCCGCCGGCGCCCGCTGTTTCCAGGAACGTAGTTCGTCGCGCATCTCGCCCAAGCCCCTCTTTCGTTTCCGCCTCCCCTTGTGTCTATCTTCATGAGATGACAAAACTCGAACGCCGCTTCACGGCCCTGACGATCGGCGCTTCCGTGGTCTTTACCGCGTGGGTGGTGGCGTGGCGGCTTGGGTGGGTGCTGGGGTTCTGGCCGGTCGACTGGCCTCCGGTGCCGCGGATGCAGGGCTTCGAGGCGTTCGGGTTGTATGCGTGGCTGCCGTTGCTGGTGTGGGCGGTGGTTGGGGCGGCGGGGGTGGGGTGGGTGGTGCGGTGGGTGACGGGGTGGCGGGGGGCGACAGGGTGGTTCGCGATTGCGGTGCCGGTGCTGGTTTGCGTCGAGGCTGCGGCGGTGTATGCGCCGTTTTACTGGTGGACGGCGCAGCGAGTGGACCGGGTGGCGGAGATGGTGGAGGAGCCGGTGATCGTGGTGCGCAGGGTGGCGGTCAGCGTCGTCGTGACGCTCGGGCTGGCGGCGCTGTTCCTCTGCATCACGCGGCTGCGGCGGACGCCGGCGATCGTGCGGCAGTCCGCGTTCACGGTGACAGCCACCCTGATCGGCATCCTCCTGCATCTGTGGTGGGTGCAGGCCTTCGTGCCGATGACGAACGATTGGATTCCCGCGGACTGGCGGCGTCCCGACCTGCTGGTGCCGGCCCGTCCCTGTCGCGGGGCAATGCTCTGGATTCCGCACGAGTGGGGGATGCCGGCCGGCCGGATCGACGATGTCTGGCTCCGCTTTGCCGACCCGAGGCGGGGAGGCGAGCAGGTCTGGGCGGTGTCGGTCAGCGGGCAGTCGTGGGGGCATTATTTCTGGCTCGATCGCGCCGAGGCCGAACGGCTGCAGGTGCGGCGGGACGATCCGGCCGTGGTGCGGTGTGACGAGCGGCCGCGCACGGAGGTTGTCGCTCCTGCGGCGTGGCACCGGCTCGGGTCTGACTGAGGCGTCCGGAGCGCCGGTCTTCGACCGGCCGGTCCGCCGGCTTTCAGCCGGCCCGTGCGGGTCACGCTGCGCGAGAGACTGCCGACCGAAGGTCGGCGGACCGGCCGGTCGAAGACCGGCGCTCCGGAGGTCCTACTGCACCTGAACGACTGTTCGCAGGTGCTGGCTGCCCCGCTCGAGATCGTCCAGCACGCCGTTGATCGCATCAGCCTCCAACGGGACCGTTCTCGTGACGGCTCCGGAGATGTCGATGGCGCCGGTGCGGGCGAGCTCGAGGAGCTCGACGAGCTCGGCGCGGGTGTGGTCGGAGCAACCGATGATGTGGCGTTCGCGGACGAGGAGGTCGGTGAAGGGGTTGAAGGTGAGGGTGCGGAGGTTGATGGCGACGATCATCAGGCGGCCGCCGGGGGAGAGAGCGCGGAGGCCGCCGTGGGCGACTTTTTCGTTGCCGGTGAATTCGACGGCGACGTCGACGCCGCGGCCGTCGGTGGCGCCGAGGATCGCTTTGTGGACGGGGATCTCGCGGGCGTCGAGGGGGGTCGCGCCGAGTTTGGCCGCGAGCTCGAGCTTTTCCGGGACGACGTCGACGGCGAAGACTTTGGACGCGCCGAGGGCGCGTGCGAGCTGGACGGCGGAGACGCCGAGTCCGCCGAAGCCGAGGACCGCGACCGACTGTCCTTTCTGCAGGTTGCTGAGGCGGAGGGCGTGGAAGGCGGTGGCGGTGGAGCACATCATGATCGCCGCGACGTCGGAGCTGACGCCGTCCGGAATCGGGATGGCGTTCGCGGCGGGGACGACGATCTGCTGCGCGTAGCCGCCGTCGCGGTCTTTGCCGAGCATGGCGCCGGTGGGGCAGAACTGCTCGCCGAAGTCGCGGCAGCGCTCGCACTCGCCGCAGGAGGTGAGGTAGTGCAGCGCCACCCGCTCTCCTTCCCGGACCTCGGTCACCCCTTCGCCGATCGCCGAGACGACGCCGGCGATCTCGTGGCCGAGGGTCACCGGGAGGACGGTCGTCCCGGTGCCGGCGCGGTAGTGCGCGTCGGTGTGACAGATGCCGGCGCGGTGGACGTCGACCACCACCTCGCCCGGCCCCGGTTCGGGACCGGTGACCTCATCGAGTTGCAGCGGCTGGTTCGGGGCGGTGAGGCGGATGGCTTTCATGGGAGTGCATCTTAGGGCACGGCGGTGGGTCAGTAAGAACGAAAGCTATGACTCCAACCGCGGCCCGAACTCGTCTTGAACGACCGCCGCCTGCAGGGAATCGTCGAATGTTATCGTGAGTTACCAATGCTAGCGCTTGCGTTGATCAACCTTTGGCCATAAATTGCGATCAGCTCATCCACCATGTGTGGAAGGAGTTCTGGGGCCGTCCTTCGGGGCGGCCTCAGCTATTTTGCGACGACTCATACTCCCGGCGCTTTTTCTTACGCTGGTGTTCATGCTCGAGATAGAACGCTGTCACGAGGACATATGCGTGCGATGTAGCGCGGATGACGACGAGATAGCTGAAATCAGAAGGAGCAAGAGAGAGCCGCACTTGCCGTCCCTTTCCTGGACGGCGTCTCTCGGCCTCCCAGATGTTGACGAGCGGAGTGTCTGCTGCCTCGACGATCGCGCGGGGCCAGGCGATCCGCTCGCATCGCCGCAACGCAGGCATCCGCTCACTTTCTATGGACCCTTCGGTGACGACGTGCCAGAACCCGGCCTCCTTTCCGTCGGTATCCATGCGCGTGTCGCAGTAGCACCTTCTTCCTCTGAAGAGAGGCTGACTCAGGACAAAGTCGCGACGGAAGATGCGGTAAACGGCCTCAACGTACCGATGAAAATCGCCACCGTAGTCACTGAGCGGGATGAGTTCCGGCAGCCAGTCCATGTCGCCTTCAACGCGGGTCAGGCTGCCAGCGGAGAAGATTCAACTTCTGCGCAGACAGCGGGGTGTTCGCGGTGAGTGCGTAACCTGCGCGTTGTCGCACCCTTTCGAGCACCGCCATCTTGGCGCTACTGCCGCTGAGGCCGCGGTTCGCATAACTCACAGCGCCGATCAGGATGTCAGCGAGCTGGATCTGCTCGACCTGATGCGAACGGACACTCTGCAGCTTCTGGATACGCAGATGCTCGAAGTCGTAATGAGCGTTGCAGAGGTAGTCGAGGAGCCTGCGTTCTTTCGCCGCGCTGCGTGTGTCCTTCATGTCGATGTATATGTGATACGTCGCATCCGGCACGAAGATCACCTTCAACATGTTGAAGTACATCTTGTAGTAGAACGTATCGTGATCCTGATCAAAGGCGGCATGATTCAATGCGCTTTTGTCTGGTACCACGATCGTGCGAAACCGCAGATCAGGGTCTTCGAAGAACAGATCGACGAGGCTGAGGTAGAAGCCTACTTTGGCCGGTGAGATCTTTGTCCACTTCGCCTCGAAGTGGATGGCTAATCCGTGCTGCTGCTTTCGCTGCCGGATGGCCTCGGCAACAGCCCGGGTCTTCTCTGCCGGGCAGATCAGCGCGCCGATCACCATCGCCCGCTGATGATCATTCTCGAGGTGGCAGCTCTCGTCGCAATAGATGTTGAAGTGCGCCAAAGCGGCTACCAGTCTAGTAGACCGGAACCTTTACACGAATCGGTTTCGAGAGGCGATACGCCGGGGGACACTCCCCGGCGGGATTACGAAGTCGGTCTCATGGGGCGCAGAAATACCCCAGGAGCGACGACGGTACAACAGCCCCCCGCGGCAGAAAAACTGGGAAGGGCTGAGGGCCGTGCCGCGTGAAGCGGGCGCCCCGTACGTCCCGTCCCCTACGGCTTCGTGTTCGTCGTGTCGGTCTTTTCCTGGATCTTCTGGCCGGCCGTTTCCATCGCCGTGCCGGTCGCGTGGGCGGCGTCGTTGGCGGCTTCGGTGGTGGCGGCGGTGGCGTCCGCGGCGGCGTCGTTGACGGCGGCGGTGTCGACTTCGGGCACGGTGGCGGTGACTTCGGTGGTCGACGTCGTCACGGTGTCGTCGGTGACGGTCTCGGTCTTCGATTCACAGGCGGCGGTGAGGAGGAGGAGGGTGGCGGCGAGCGGGATGAACTTTTTCATGATCGGGACGGAGGAGCAAGAAAGCAGCCACATCTGCAATTGGCGATTTACCTGTTGCCTTCCACACGTTCCGAAAGTGTAGAATGACTCCTATCGGTTCTCGGTACCAATAGTCGAGTCACCCTCGCAAACAATTCGGAGCTTCAACCCTCCCTCGCGGCCCCCGTGTATGAGCACTCCCGGCGGCAGCTTCGGGCGGGAGTGTGAAAAACGGTGGACCTCATGACCTTCCGCAATCCGTCTCTGCGTCGCGGCGTTGCCGCCCTGCTTTCCTACCTCGTGCTCCTGCAGCCGGTTGCGCTCCAGGCGGCCTCGATGCACACGTCCGGGCGGCCACAGCCGCCGCGGACGGTTGCGGCAGCGGCGGTGGCCACGCGGCCGGCGGGCGACTTCGAGGTCCTCCTCAAGCCGCTCACCACCCCGTTCCACGCGCACTCGGGGATCGACCACCACGCGCCGAGCGACAGCGTCGTCGCCGCGGCGGCGGTGGCGCAGTCGGCGAGCCTCGAGCTGATCGCGGCGAACGGCCAGCATCGCCCGTTCGCCAACCCGGCCGGCCTCCCGCCTGCCGCGGCGGTCGCCGCGGTCCGGGCGACGGTCGCCAGCGGGTTCACGGCAGGGGAGGTGTTCACCAGCACGGCCTCGGACGGGATCATCAATCGCGTTGCCGCCGACGGCTCGTCGTTCCGGACCATCGCCCTCGCCGGCGAGACCGGCAAAGTCACGGCCCTCCATGTCGAGGAGGCGGCGCTGCTCGCCGTCACCGACGCCGGGAGCGTCTGGAGCGTGAACGCCGCCGGGACTGCGACCCGGGTGGCCACGATGCCCGAGGGACTCGCCTCGGTCGCCACCGTCCCGAACGACGTGCCGCGCTACGGCCCGCTGGCCGGGAAGATCCTCGCCGGCGCGAGCGGCCAGCCGCTGCTGTACGCCATCGACGCCACCGGGGCCGCCACCTCCTATCCATTAACTACTGTCGCGAACGACATCGCCGTCGTGCCGCCGCACCAGAATTTCTACGCCGTCGACTCGGCGGCGCAGAAGATCGCCGGCGCGCCGGATGACGCCTTCGCCTCGCTGATCGGCGACATCCTGATCGCCCAGACCGCCCCCGGCGTGCTTGCGCACCTCCGCTGGAACGGTACCCAGATCGAGGCCTCGCAGCTCGCGCAGGCTTCCCGCTTCGACGCGATCGCGTTCTCGCCCGCCGGTCTCGCCGAGATCGTCGCGGTGCAGCGGGTGTACGACGCCCTGGCCGTGGTCCGCCACGCGCCGGTGCTGTCGAGCGGGCGGGTGGAAGGGTCGCTGTGGCAGCTCGCCGCGGAAGACGTGACTCTCGACGGGACCGACGTCATCACCCACGACCTGCTGCTCCCCGGCACGCCGCAGGTGGTGATCGGCAGCGGCAAGCCGTCGTTCGGCGGGGTGATCGAAGGGACGGAGAGCGCGCAGCCGTCGACGCATACCTTCACCATCGCGAACAACGCGGTGCTGCGCCACCTCGTCAACCGCACCGACGCCATCCAGCTCGCGCCGGTCGCCGCCCCTCCGGCGGCCACCGGGACTCGCGACGTCAGCCTGACCAAGGCGAGCGACTCCGCGGGCGACTTTGCCACGCTGCGCAACCTGACGATCTCCGGCCAGGCCGGCGCGGTCGCGGTTCCGCCGGGCACGTACGGCGCGTTCCAGGCCGGCGGACGGACTGCCTTCGTCCTCGGCGTCTCAGGATCGACCACTCCAACTGTCTACAACCTGAAGAGCCTCTCCCTCGGCGGTGGCAGCGAGCTGCGCCTGGCCGGACCGGTCGTCCTCAATGTCGCCGATGCGGTGACGCTCACCGGCTCGACCGTCGGCGCGCCGACGACGCCGAAGCAGCTCCTCCTCAATGCCGTCAACGGCCCGGTGCAGGTCACCGGGAAGGCGATCCTTTACGGCATCATCCGCGCGCCGTCGGCGGCGATCGCGATCGACGGGAACAGCCGCATCCGCGGCACGGTCACGGCCGACACGCTGGCGATCAGCGGGAACGGCGTGCTCGAAGTCACCGAGAACGACCTCCCGCCGCCCGCGGTGAACCGTCCGCCCTCGGTCGACGCCGGTGCGGACCAGACCACGACCCTGCCGGCCGACACGATCTCCCTCGGCGGCACGGCCACCGACGACGGCCTGCCGGCGAACGTCACCCTGGCGATCTCCTGGTCGCAGGTCAGCGGCCCGGCCGGCGTCACGTTCGGCAACGCGAACGAGGCGGCGACGACGGCGACGTTCGCGACGCCCGGCACTTACGTTCTGCGCCTCACCGCGAACGACTCCCTCCTCGCCTCCAGCGACGAGGTGACGATCACGGTCATCCCGCGCAACCAGGCGCCGGAAGCCAACGCCGGCGACGACCAGACGATCGAGCTGCCGGGCGGCGCGACGCTGGTCGGCAGCATCTCGGACGACGGCCTGCCGATGGGCTCCACGCTCACCAGCAACTGGCGCAAGGTCGACGGACCGGGTGCGGTGACGTTTGCCGATGCGGCGGCGCTCAGCACGACCGTGACGTTCGGCGCGGCCGGGACTTACACGATTGAGCTGGCGGCGACGGACGGCGAGCTCTCCGCCACCGACACGGTCGTCATTACTGTCCATCCCGAGAACCAGCCGCCCGCGGTGAACGCTGGCCCGGATCAGACCATCATCCATCCGGCGACGGCGCCGCTCAGCGGCACGGCCACCGACGACGGCTGGCCGCAGGGGAGCACCCTGGTCTCGCTCTGGACGAAGGTCAGCGGCCCTGGGACGGTTGCGTTTGCGAACCCGGTGCAGCCGGCGACGACGGCGGCATTCAGCGCGGCGGGCGAGTACGTCCTCCGCCTCACCGCCACCGACGGCCGCGAAACGGTCTCGGACGACGTGGCCATCACCGTTGACCCGGAGAACGAGCCGCCGGTCGCCCGCGCGGGCGGCGACCTGACGATCGAGCTTCCGAATCCGGCGGCGCTGAACGGTACCGTCACCGATGACGGCTGGCCGCGCGGCTCCACGCTCATCTCGACGTGGAGCGTCCTCGACGGTCCCGGCTCCGTGGCCTTCGGCGACGCGAGCCAGCCGGTGACGACGGCGGTCTTCACTGTCGCCGGCACCTACACCCTCCGCCTCACCGCCACCGACGGCGCGGCCTCCGATGCCGACGACGTGGTCATCACCGTCCATCCCGAGAACCAGGCCCCGGTGGTCAGCGCCGGTCCGGACGCGACGGTCGAGCTCCCGAATGCCGGGACGCTCGCCGGCACCGTGACCGACGACGGCTGGCCGGCCGGCAGCACCGTCACCTCCGAATGGACCAAAGTCAGCGGCCCGGGGAGCGTCTCCTTCGCCGACCCGACCGCGCCGGTGAGCGCGGCCACTTTCGGTGCGGAAGGGACGTACGTCCTCCGCCTCACCGCCACCGACAGCCGGCTGACCGTCTCCGACGACGTCACTGTCACCGTCTATCCGGCCAACCAGGCGCCGGTCGTGGAAGCAGGGGAGCCGCAGACGATCCGCCTCCCGGCCGCGGTCGCGTTGACCGGTACCGCCAGCGATGACGGCTGGCCGTTCGGCAGCACGCTGACTTCGCAGTGGACCCAGGTCAGCGGCCCCGGCACAGTGACGTTCGCGAATGCCGCGCAGCCCGTGACGGCCGCGACGTTCAGCGTCGCCGGGACCTACGTCCTCCGCCTCAGCGCGAGCGACACCCGCGAAAACGTCTCGGACGAGGTGACGATCACCGTCCTCCAGGCGAACGAGGCCCCGGCGGTCGACGCCGGTCCGGACCAGGCGGCGTCGCTGCACCGCAACCTGCTGACCAACGGCGGCAACGAACAGCCGCTGGTCGACGAAGCGATCCCCGGCTGGACCGGCAGCGGCTGGACGAAGGGAGCGTCGTTCCCGGCCAGCGCCGAGGGCGATGCGTTTTTTGCCGCGCCCGCAGCAGGGGCGGAGCTGACGCAGGACATCGACCTCTCGCTCTTCCCCGCCACCCAGACATACACCTTCGCGGCCATGCTCCGCGGCGACGCGCGCGTCATCGTCGAGTACCGCGACGTTGCCGGAAATGTAGTCCAGACTTTTAGTCCGGACGGCCAGACTGACACAGGCTGGACTCGCGTCACGGACACCCGCGTCGCCCCGCCAGGCACCGTTTCCGTCCGCATCCGCCTCATCGCGACCACCGCCGAGGCGTACTTTGACGCCGTCACCTTCCGGGCCGTCGGCACCGCCGCCGTGAAGCTGGCCGGCAGCGCCGCCGACGATGGCTTCCCCGAGGGGAACGCACTCTCCACCGAGTGGAGCGTGGTCGGCGGACCGGGCGCGGTCGTCTTCGCGAATGCGAACGCCGCCGCCACCAACGCCGCCTTCACCGTCAGCGGCACCTACACCCTCCGCCTCACCGCCACGGACGGCGAGCTGACCGTCACCGACGAGGTGATCGTCAACATCGACGTGGCCAACACTCCACCCGTTGTAGAGGCAGGGACGGACGACGACGTGAAATTGCCGTCGAATGCCACCCTGAACGCCCTGGTCAGCGATGACGGTCTACCGGCTGGAGAATTGCTCTCCATCCAGTGGAGTGTGCTCGCCGCGCCGGCGCCGCCGGTGTTCGGCGATTCCGCCAGCGCCGCCACTACCGTCACCTTCACCGCGCCGGGCACGTACGTCCTCCGCCTGAGCGCGAGCGACTCACAGAAGACGATCCACGACGAGCTCACCATCGTGGTCCGTCCGGCGAACCGCGGGCCGATCGTCAACGCCGGCTTCCCGCAAACGATCGTCCTGCCGTCGACCGCCACGCTGAACGGCGCGGCCGTCGACCCCGAGGATCAGCCGCTGACGCTCGCGTGGTCGGTCGTCTCCGGCCCCGGCAGCGTCGTCTTCGCCAATCCGGCCTCCGCCGTCACGACCGCCAGCTTCAGCGAGGCGGGCGAGTACGTCCTCCGCCTCACCGCCACGGACGGCGAGCTGTCGGACAGCGACGACGTCACCGTGACCGTCGAGCCGGAGCCGGTGAACCGCGCCCCGGTCGTCGAGGCGGGAGCGGATGCCACGACGCAGGTCGCCGAGGGGCTCGCACTCAACGGCACCGTCTCGGATGACGGACTGCCGGGAGGCGTCGCGCTTTCCGTCACCTGGAGCATGGTCAGCGGTCCGGGGACGGCGACGTTCGCCGACGCCACCGCGGCCGGCACGGTCGTCACCTTCGACCGCGCGGGCACCTACGTGCTTCGCCTGACGGCCAGCGACTCGCTGCTGACCTCCTCGGACGAGCTGACCGTCACGGTGCGCAGTGCACCGGTGGCGTCGTTCACGATCGCCGGCCCGGAGAGGGCGGCGGTGACGATCGACAACAACCTCGCCTCCACGCAGATGGGAGCGCTGGTGGTCGCCTCGTCGGGCATCAACAGCGCCAGCTTCCTCGCCGACTTCGCGTTCGACGACGTGGCCACGACGCGCTGGCGCTCGCCGGCCTCGGCGACTCCGGCCGTGAACCAGTTCCTGGTCGTGCAGCTCGCGGGGAACGGGCCGCGGACGTTCGACCGTTTCCGCATCACCAACCAGAACAGCACCGAAGGGATCCGGAACTTCCGCGTCGACGTCTCGACCACCACGGCGGACAACGCGGCGTTCACTACTGTCTATACCGGCATCGCCGGCGCGACCGACCGCGTGCAGGAGTACCGCCTCGCCGCACCGGCTACGGCCCGTTACGTCCGCCTCTTCATGGCCGACGCGCACGGCTCGACGGTGATGTCGATCCGCGGCTTCGCGGTCATCGGCGCGGGGCTGAGCGGCCTCCCGACGTATCTCGCCCCGGCGAACCTCGCCGTCACGATCGAGGAGGCGAGCGTCATCGCCCAGACCTTCGGCACCGGCGCGAACGCGCTCGACGGCAACCCGGCCACCGGCTGGGCGACCTCTTCGACGCGCCTGACGAACCAGTCGTTCACGATCGACCTCGGCATGCAGCACGCCGTGAACCGGGTACGGGTCTTCAATCTCGACGACACCCGGTCGACGAAAGACTTCCGCATCGAGGTCTCGAACGACAACGTCACCTACACCACCGCGTTCACCGGTACGGCGCTGCAGCCGGCCGGCGCGCAGGAGTTCACGTTCCCGGCCGTCCCGGCGCGCTATGTCCGCTTCTTCGCGGTGAACAACTACGGCTCGACGGCGGCCCTCGGCATCCGCGATCTCGAAGTGCTCTCGGCGTACGCCGGCCAGAGCTCGGTGTCGAGCTACTCCGGGGCGGGGAACGGGCCGGAGAATCTCTTCGATCAGGACGTCAACACCTACTGGATGACCGCCAGCGGCCGGACGACGAATCAGTCGGTCGATTTCGAGCTCGGCGGCGACGCCCCGGCGCTCGTCGACGGGGTGCTGATCCATACCTTCAACGGGACGATTGCCGACGCGCTGAAGGACTTCGAGCTGTTGGCCTCGGCCGACGGCACGACGTTCACCGCCGTCGTGAGCGGGACGGTGCTGAACAGCGGCGTGCCGCAGCGCTTCGTCCTCCCCGGCGGGCCGATCCGGGCCCGCTTCTTCCGCTTCGTGGCGAAGAACAACTACGGCTCGACCGGCAACATCCGCGTCGGCCTGATGCACCTCCTGACGGAGGCCACCGAGGGGAACCTCGTTTCCGCGCCCGGCACCGCGGCGGCGTACCTCCTGAAGAACGACTCGCCGGCGCATCCGGCCAACGGCGCGGCGATCGTCGCGCAGAGCAGCGGCTCGCCGGTGCAGATGCTCGACTGGGCCACCAGCTCGCCGTGGTCGACGAGCGGCTCGTTCGCCAATCAGTTCGTAAAGATCCAGCTCGCCGGCACCGCGCCGCGCACGCTCACCGGCATCGTCCTCGGCCAGCGCAGCGACACGACCTCCACGACCGACGCCGTGAAGGATTTCGAGGTGTGGGTCTCGACGACCACGTCCGACGACGCGGCGTTCACCAGAATCCTCACCGCCGCGGCCACCACGGCCAAGGCGCTGCAGACCTTCTCCTTCCCGGCCGTCGAGGCGAAGTACGTGAAGTACGTTCCGAAGACGACGCACGGCAGCACGACCACGGTCACGACCGGCTACTTCGACGTGGTCACGGAGCCGGTCGCGCAGGGCGTGTTCGCCTGGTCGTCGCACATCATCGCGCGCCAGCCGCAGCTCGCGCTCGACGGCAACACCGGCACCGGCTGGGTCTCGGCGGCGCCGGCGACGGATCAGTGGATCCGCATCGCGCTGCCGGAGCTGAAGAAGCTCTACGGCGTCACGGTCACCGGCGACTCGAGCTTCGCGCCGAAGGACATCGAGATCCGGGTCTCCTCGACCACGACGGACGCCTCGGCCTTCACCACCATCTACACCGGCACGCTCGCCAACAGCTCGGCGGCGCAGCCGCTGCTGTTCGGGCGGACGGCCGACGTGCGTTACGTCGAGCTCTTCTTCCGCAATGCCTACGTGACCACCGGCATCGGCGTGCGTGAAGTGGGCGTGCTGCCGCTGCCGCAGGACGGCGCGACGCTGATCGCCTACTCGACGCCGTCGACCACCACGTTCGCCGGTTCGTCGATCCTCGACGTCAACACGACCACCGGCCTCTATCTCAGCGCCAACAACCTGGTCAGCAACCTCTCGTTCGTCGTCGCGCTCCCGCCGGCGCAGAGCTGGGTCGTCGACCACGTCGCCGTCCAGCAGCGCATCGACTGCGGCTCCTGCCCGACCTACGGGCCGCGGCAGGTGGAGATCCAGGCCGCGACCGACGACAACGCGACCGCGTGGCAGACCGTCTGGTCGGGCACGCTGCGCGGCAACGACAATCGCCTGCAGCACATCTTCTTCCCGGCGGTGAGCACGCGTTCCATCCGCCTGGTCGTCCTCAACAACTGGGGAGCGACGCAGGTCGGGATACAGAACCTCTTCGTCTACACGCCGCAGATGGGTGCGCTGACGGCGCGCTTCATCGACCGGTCCGAACCAGGCGACGCGCCGATCGAGTCATACCAATGGCAGTTCGGCGACGGCGGCACGAGCACGGAGCGCGACCCGCTGCACGTCTACGCGGAGCCGGGCGAGTACGACGTCCGCCTCACCGTCGTGGACGGCAACGGCCTGACCAGCACGAAGAGCATTTCGTACCGCGTCGAAGGCGCCCCGCGCGTCGACTTCACCATCGTTCCGCAGCCCGGGAACGAGGGGAGCAGCCTCACCTTCACCGACATCTCGTCGAGCGACTTCGGGCCGATCGCCACACGCCAGTGGGTGTGGGGCGACGGCACGACCAACGGCGGAAACGTCGTCTCGACGACCCATCCGTACGCCGACAACGGCACGTACAACGCCACCCTCACCGTCACCAGCCAGCGTGGCATCACCGGCACGCTGACCAAGCCGGTGACGGTGCTCAACGTCGCCCCGACCGTCGAGATCGGCGCGAACAAGAGCTTCCCGTGGGGTGAGAACTGGGGCGTCACGGCGACGATCAACGACGCCAGCTCCGTCGACCGCACCTCGATCTACTGCACGTGGGACTTCGGCGACGGGCAGACGCTCGAGCGGGCCAACTGCCGCGGCACCGTCTTCAACCACGTCTACGCCGTCCCCGGCACCTACACCGCCACGCTCGTCGTGCGCGACAAGGACGGCGCCACCGCCACCGACAGCGCGACCTACACCGTCACCCCGCGCCCGACCGTCATCAGCTACGGCGGCGGACGCGGCGTGATCCCCGGGGAGCCGCTGGTGCTGTCGGCCACGCTGCGCGACGACATCACCCACGACTTCATCACCAACAAGACCATCCAGTTCACGATCGAAGGGCAGACTGCCAGCGCAATCACCAACGCCGAGGGCTTCGCCGAGACCACCGTCATCTATAACGGCGCGGCCACGACGCCGGTCGTGCTCTCCGCCTTCGCGGGCGACGCGCTTTACGGCGCGAGCAGCGTCAGCGTCCTCGCCTCCTGCCCGGCCGACCAGCAGCCGATCGACGTCGCGCTCGTCTTCGACCTCTCCGGCTCGATGCTCGGCGAGCGCCTGACCGCCGCCCGCAGCGGCGCCCTGATCTTCCTCGACTCGCTCCAGCGCAACCAGGACCAGGCCGCCGCGGTCTCGTTCACCGGCTCCGGCATCGTCGAGCAGGCCCTCACCTATGACCTCGACGCGGTCCGCGAGGCGATCGACGAGATGAACGCCAGCGGCGGCACCGACGTCGGCGCCGGCATCAATACCGGCCGGATCGAGCTCCTCAGCGTGCGCCGCAACCCGTACGCGCGGCCGATCATGATCCTCTACTCCGACGGCGAGACCGGCCGCGACTCGGCCATCAACGCCGCCAACCTGGCCAAGGCGGCCGGCATCCGCATCATCTCCGTCATGATCGGTGGCAGCGCCACCGCCCGCCAGCTCATGAAGGACATCGCCTCCGGTCCCGGCGACTACTACGAGGCGACCCAGACGACCGAGCTGTCGGCGATCTACGCCTCGATCGTCAGCTCGATCTGCGAGCCGGCCAACCAGCCGCCGATCGTCGACCCGGGCAGCGACCGGACCATCGTCTTCCCGGTGAACAGCGTCACCCTCAGCGGCACCGTCACCGACGACGGCCGTCCGCCGCTGGCCACCCTCACCACTACCTGGTCGAAAGACAGCGGCCCCGGCACGGTCACGTTTGCCGACGCCACGAAAAAGTCCACCACGGCCACGTTCTCCGCGGTCGGGACGTACGTCCTGCGCCTCAGCGCGAACGACACCCAGTACGTCCGCAGCAGCTCCATCACCATCAACGTCTACCCGGAGAACCAGCCGCCGGTGGTCGACGCGGGCGCCGATCGGACGATCGGCCTCCCGAGCGTCATCCCCGACGGCCCGACCACCACGACCATCACCCTCACCGGCAGCGTCACCGACGACGGCTGGCCGTTCGGCAGCAGCGTCTCGCAGGAGTGGACTCTGGTCAGCGGACCGGCTACGCCGCTCTTCGAGACCCCGGCGCAGCCTTCGACCAAGATCACGTTCGCCGTGGACGGCACGTACGTCCTGCGCCTGACGGCCACCGACACCGAGGACACGGTGAGCGACGACGTCACCATCGTCGTCGAGCCGGGCAACCGCGCGCCGGAAGTCAGCGCCGGTCCGGACGTTCCGGCCACGCTTTCCGCCGGTGCGACCCTCAACGGCACCGTCACCGACGACGGCCGCCCGAACGGCAGCAGCGTCACGGTCACCTGGACGCAGGTCAGCGGCCCGGCCGCCGTCACGTTCGCCACGCCCGACGCCGCCGTCACCACGGCGACGTTCCCCCTCTTCGGTACCTACGTCCTGCGCCTCATGGCCAGCGACGGAGAGCTGAGCGCGACCGACGACGTCACGGTCACTGTGGATGTGACTCCGGGCAACCAGGCTCCGGTCGTCAACGCCGGTGCCGACATCTCCCTCACCGATCCGGTCAACACCGCGACGCTCACCGGCAGCGTGACCGATGACGGCATCCCGTCATCGACGCTCGGGATCGGCTGGGTACAGCTCAGCGGCCCGGTCGCCGTCGTCATCGCCGAGCCGTCGTCGCCGGTGACCGCCGTCTCGTTTCCGGTTCACGGCACGTACGTCTTCCGCCTCTCGGCGGGCGACGGCGAGCTGTCGAGCAGCGACGAGGTGACGGTCACGTTCAGCAGGACGCCGGGCAACCTCGCGCCTGTCGTCAACGCCGGCGCCGACGCCACGATCGTCGCGCCGACGAACAGCATCGCCCTCACCGGGACCGCGACCGACGACGGCCTGCCGAACGGCAGCAGTGACACCGCGACCTGGACCAAGGTCAGCGGCCCCGGCCTCGTCACCTTCGCCGACGCCTCGGCGCCGGCGACCATGGCGACGTTCAGCGTCACCGGCATTTACGTCCTTCGCCTCACTGCCACCGACAGCGAGCTGTCGGCGAGCGACACCGTCACGATCCGCCACGACGGCGTGAACGCGGCGCCGGCCGTCAACGCCGGCCCCGACGCCACTGCCCGTGCGAACGAGATCATTACCCTCGGCGGCTCCGTCACTGACGACAACCTGCCGCTCGGCAGCAGCATCACCATCTCCTGGAGCAAGGTCAGCGGACCGGGTACGGTGACGTTTGCGAATACCTCGCTGCCGAACACGCAGGCGCGCTTCTCGGCGATGGGCACCTACGTACTCCGCCTGACCGCGAACGATTCGGCGCTCTCGGCGAGCGATTCGGTGACGTACACCGTCGACGCGCCGGCGCCGCCGCCGGTCGCCGCGATCATGTTCCCTGCCTCGGGGGCGACGGTCACGGAGCGCACGGTCTTCACCGGCACCGTCGCCGATGGAGCGACGTGGCGGCTCGAGTACCGCCTCAACCCCGATGACGCCACGGGCGGCACTAATCCCTGGACGACCATCGCCAGCGGCTCCGGTCCGGTGACGAACGGGACTCTCGGCACGTTCGACCCGACCGGCGTCGTCAATGGCACCTATAAGGTGCGTCTGGTTGTGCAGGATCCTGCCACCGGCCAGACCAGCGCGCCGTTCATCACCGCCGTCGCCGACGGCGACCTGAAAGTCGGCGCCTTCACCATCGGCTTCACCGACCTCGAGATCCCGCTGCCGGGGATGACGCTCAACGTCACCCGCAACTACGACAGCCGCGACACGCGCGTCGGCGATTTCGGCCACGGCTGGCGCCTCGGCCTGTCCGGCATCCGCATCGAGAAGTCGGGCGAGCTCGGCTCCGGCTGGCAGCAGACCGTGTCGTCCGAACAGTTCCCCCGCTACTGCCTCGTGGCCGCCTCGCCGCGCTTCGTGACGTTCACCTTCCCGACCGGCAAGGTCTATCGCTTCCGTCTCGCGGTCACGCCGAGCTGCCAGCTCTTCCTGCCGATCCAGACGCCGACGGTCTTCTTCGAGCCGGTCGGCACCACCAAAGGCTCGCTCAAGGCTCTCGGCGACAACTTCGTCATGTCCTACGGCTCGGTGCCGGGTCCGGTCGACCTGATCACCTCCGACGTCGAGATCTACGATCCGTCGCGCTTCGAGCTCACCGACGAAGACGGCATCGTCTACGAGATCGACGAGCGCCTCGGCGTCCGCAAGATCACCGACCGCGCCAAGAACACGCTCACCATCAGCAGCACCGGCGTCGTGCACTCGACCGGCCGCAGCGTGTCGTTCGGCCGCGATTCGGCCGGCCGCATCAGCACCATCACCGATGCCGAAGGCAAGATCCTGCGCTACACGTACGACGGCAGCGGCGACCTGGTGACAGTCACCGACCAGTCGAACCGCGCGACCACGTTCACCTACAACAGCAACCACGGCATCCTCGACTACTTCGACTCGATGGGCCGCCGCGGCATCAAGAGCGAGTACGACTCCACCGGCCGCCTGATCGCGCTCACCGACGCCGACGGCCACGTGCAGACCTTCACATTCGACCCGAACAGCCGCAATGAAGTCGTCACCGACCGCCGCGGCAAGACCCTCGTCTACGAGTACGACGAGCGCGGAAACACGCTCAGCATCACCGACGCCGACGGCAAGGCCCGCCGCGCCACGTACGACACGAAGAACAACATGCTCACCTCGACCGACAAGCTCGGCCAGGTGACGACGTACGAGTACGACCCGGCCGGCAACGTGACCATGAAGAAGGACCACGAGGGGCGGATCTCCCGCTACACCTACAACTCCTTCAAGCAGATCACCAGCGCCACCGATCCGAACAACGAGACCACCGCGTACGAGTACGACCCGGTCACCGGAAATCTCCTCAAAGTCACCGACGCCGAGGGGAACCTCATGCAGATGGCGTACGACTTCCACGGCAGGCTGGAGACCGTCACCGACGCGCGCAACAAAGTCCGCCGCTTCGCCTACGACAACTTCGGCAACGTCACCCGTGAGACCCACGAAAACGGCAAAGCCACGAACTACACGTACGACGCGATGGGCCGCCGCCTGACGATGACCGACCCGTACAACCGCACCACCACGTACGCGTACGACGATGCCGGCCGGATGAAGTCGATGACCGACCACCTCGGCAACACGATCACCGACGAATTCGACGGCGCCGGTGCGATTTCCGGCCGCATCGACGCGCGCGGCAACAAGACTGCCGTCACGGTCAACGCGAAGGGGCTGACCACGAACGTCAAGACCACCGACGACGTCGAGATCGTGCTCGGATACGAGCCGGGCGACGTCCTCACCAGCGTCAACCGCGGCACCGGCTACTCGCCCAGCGTGGAGCTGAACGACGTGGGCGAGGAGAAGAAGTTCATCCTCGCGCCGGGCATCGAGTACGTCTACGAGCTCGACGAGGAAGGGCGCCGCAAGTCGGAGACCGACCCGCTCGGCCACAAGACCAGTTTCACCTGGAACACCCTCAACAAGATGACCTCGCGCACCGACGCGCTGAGCCACACCACCGCCTACGAGTACGACGGCGCCGGAAACGTCAAGAGCCTCACCGACTCGAACCAGCGCAAGACCACCTACACGTACGACGGCCTGAACCGGATGACGAAGAGCACGCTCGCCAACGGCTTCTCGCACGATTACACCTACGACGGCGTCGGCAACAACCTGACTTCCAGCGACCCGCGCGGCAACCTGACCACCTTCACCTGGACGGCGGATTCGATGCTCGACACGGTGAAGGAGGCCAACAACGTCACCTCGTCGATGACGTACGACGACAACCTGAACCGGACCTCGTACACGAACGGCCGGCAGAAGGTCGTCAGCTACGCCTACGACGAGCTGAATCGCCTCCGGCTGCGCACCTATCCGGACGGCAGCACGGAGAGCTTCACCTACATCGCCGACGCGATCGTGGAATCGAAGACCGACCGCATGGGCCGGACGACGACGTACACCTACGACAAGCGCGGCCGCATCTCCACCATCACCCGTCCCGGCGGCGCGACCACCTCGCTCACCTACACGAGTGAAGGCCGCATCGACCAGATCACCGACGCGAGCGGCGTGATCGACTACGACTACGACGTCCGCAATCACGTCACCCGCTTCAAGCAGGCCGACGGCACGGTCATCACCTACACCTACGACCTCGCCGGCAACCGCGAGTCGATGACCACTCCGGAAGGGACGACCGCGTTCACGTACGACGCGGCGAACCGCCTGGAGACCGTCACCGATCCGCATGGCCACGTCACCCACTACGGCTACGACGCCGGAGGCAACGTGACCCGCGTGGAGTATCCGAACGGCATGGTCACCACGAATACGTACGACGAGCTGAATCTGGTCGACACGACGACGACGGTCGATCCCGCCGGCACGACGCTCTTCGCCGAGGCCTACGACTACGACGAGGCGGGCAACCGTACGTCGATCGTGGCCCATGACGGCGCGACCACGACGCTGACCTACGACGTCCTCTCGCGCCTCGACGTCGAGACCCAGCGCTCGTCCGACGGCACCGTGCTCCGCAATCTCGACTACGACTACGACGCC
>Ga0190275_10000497_pt1 | contig 34422 bp, 27 predicted proteins | sample Popmic550T_FD_133745 | JGI IMG/M metagenome (GOLD analysis project Ga0190275, IMG submission 133745) | Populus adjacent soil microbial communities from riparian zone of Yellowstone River, Montana, USA - 550 T | ecosystem: Environmental > Terrestrial > Soil > Riparian zone > Trees stand | place...
GCCCAGGGCAGCTTCTCCACCGTGTAGGTCTCGATGTACGGCACGAACCAGCTCCGGTCGTCGAGCATGCTCGGCCGGAGGTTCACGAAGGCGTCCATGCCCTCGGGCCGCGTGAACATCCACCCCGTCAGAAAGACCGCAGCCAGGGACGCCGCCTGGAATCGTTTACACATCTATTGATATGACGTGGCCTCGGGGCGTGTGTTTCGGTTAGCAAGGAGATTGCCATGGTAGTCAAGCACGTCATAGCGGCGATGGGTCTGGCTGGGGCGGCAATATCACTTCAGCCGGCGATGGGCGCTGACAAGTCGGCCGGGGCCGCTCTAGCGGTGTCGTTCAAGCCTTGCAGTAAAGGCCCGGATGGGCGAGGCCATGACACCTGGACCCTCAGTGGCATCAGAGTAAATGGAGCCCAATTTATCGACGAAGACCAAGGCGGCGTTGTCGTCGTCACAAAGGGAAGCAAGCTCACTTTCACTCTTACCGGGGCCAATACCAAGGCCGCCCCGAGCTCGAGGATCGGAGTCTATTGGATGTCGAAGGTCGACATGGTATTTCGCGGGGTAAAGCCGAACTTCGGGCCGGTAGTGGCCGGCGAGAAGGTCACTGGCAGCTTCGACTTGACCACCGACGTCACCCTCCCGGGAGGACACTATCCGGTCAAGATTAAGATCAGCCATGCTAGCCACTTGCTGGTCTGCGCCACGTTCAGCATGCGTATCATTGACCCCAGCTGAGCGTCCCAGCGAGAAGCGCCCCGACTTGTCCAGCATTCACTTGCAGACCTACCTCTCGAGCCAAGGGGCCAGGAGATTCCCGCGTCTCCGTCCGGCCAGGGAGTCGCCGCTCCCCTTCTTCTCATGAGAGTGTTCCGTCCTTGCGTCTCCTGGGCGCGAGCTCGGGCACGAAGGAGTCATGAACGTATGAGGAAATGGATGCGAGGAGGCTTCACCGGGTTGCTGACGTCGCTGCTGCTGGCGGGGACAGCCTGCTCGAATGAGGAGACAGCGCCGAGCCTGCCACCCCTCGAGGTGCCAGAGGGATGCAACCCCATCGCCGCGGAGAGTGACTGCCTCCTGCCCTTCCCCTCGGACGCCTTCCTTGCGGAAGACTCTGCCCTGCCCTCGGGGCGCCGCGTGAAGTTCACCGAGGCCGTGAAGCTGAAGGCGCAGAGCGGCTCGCACTTCGACTTCACGGAGCTGCACCCGGCGGACGGCTGGTCTCACGGCACCCAGATCCTCGCCCTCTTCCCGGGGGGCGTGGACGCCACCCAGCTCCCTTCCGTTGGCAGCCCCACCTCTGCGAAGGACGGCCCGACGGTGCTGCTCGACGCCGAGCGCGGTGAGGGCCTGCTCCACTTTGCCGAGCTGGACCCACGGGCTCCTGGCGACGACCGACGCGCGCTGCTCCTGCGGCCCCTCGTCCGGCTGCGCAACCAGGCTCGCTACATCGTCGCGTTGCGCGGGCTGAAGGCGAAGGATGGAAGCCCGGTCCCCACGCCCGAGGGCTTCCGCCGCATCCGGGAGGGCTTGACGAAGGGGGATCCGCTCCTGGCGCCGCTCGCCCAGCGGTACGAGCAGGAGATCTTCCCAGCGCTGGAGGCCGAGGGCATCCCTCGCGCCGAGCTGCAGCTCGCGTGGGACTTCACCACCCAGTCGCAGGAGAACGTGACCCGGGACATGCTCGACGTGCGGCGCCTCGCCCTGGAGGCACTGGAGGCCACCCCGCCCGCCGTCTCGGTGAGCGAGGTGAAGGATGACGTGGACGCGAACATCGCCCGGCGCATCACCGGCACCCTGCGCGTGCCGCTCTTCCTGGAGAGCGCTCAGCCGGGCGCGCTGCTCGCCCGGGACGCCCAGGGCCTCGTGAAGCGAAACGGGGAGGTGGAGGTGCCCTTCACGCTGCAGATTCCTCGAAGCGTCTGGGGGCAGTCGGTCGCCCCGGTGCGCCTGCTCCAGTTCGGCCATGGCTTCTTCGGAGGCCGGGGCGAGGCGGACGGCAGCTTCGTGCGGCCCTTCATCCAAGCCACGAAGATGGTGGTGGTGACGGTGGACTGGTGGGGGATGTCCTCCGCGGACGCTCCGGGAGTGCTGGCCGCCATGGGCGGAGCTCCGGGGCAGACGCTGCGCTTCACCGACCGCGTGCACCAGGCAATGGTCAACCAGATCGCCGTCACCCAGGCGGCTCGCACCACGCTCAAGGACATCGCGGCCCTGCAAGACAATGGGGTGCTCGTGTACGACCCGGAGCAGACGTACTTCTACGGGATCAGCCAAGGACACATCCTCGGGGGCACCTACCTGGCACTCAGCCCGCACGTCACGCGCGGCGTGCTGAGCGTGGGGGGAGCCGACTTCTCGCTGATGATGTTCCGGGCCAGGCCCTTCGGGTTGTTCCTGGGCGCCATCGCCCAGAGCGTGCCGGATGCGCTCGACCAGCAGAAGTTCGCCGCGCTGCTGCAGACGGGCTTCGATCGCATCGATCCCCTCACCTACGCGCCCCACGTTCTCGCCTCGCCCTACCCAGGCGCTCCCGCGTCGCGCAGGCTGCTCGTGCAGTACGGCCTGGGGGATGCCCAGGTCCCCAACGTGGCCACCGAGCTGCATGCCCGCGCCCTGGGCCTGGTTCAGCAGCTCCCCGCCACGCGCGAGGTGCCAGCGCTCCCGCATGAGCGGGGGGCGCTGGAGGGCTCGGCGCTGGTGCAGTTCGACTTCCAGCTGCCGGAGCCCTTGCCGGGCACCGTGGCGGACCTGCCGTCCCAGGACAACCCCGTCCACGAGGGAGTGCGGCGCGACGGGGCGGGGCGGGATCAGGTGGAGCGCTTCCTCCGGCCCGACGGGAGGGTGGAGGCCCGGTAAGGAGGGGCTCAGCGGACGAACATGGCGATCAGGAAGGCGCCTACGGCTAGCACGGCGATGACAATGAGCGCGGGAGGGCTGGCCTGGAAGATGGCCCCGAAGTTCTCCTCGCCCTCACGACCTGGCCTGGGGGTCTTCTCTCCCACCGCCCTGTCGATGAGCAGCACGGCGAGGCTGGCGGCGATCCACCCTCCGAGCACGAGCCAAGGCACGGACGGCATCGCCGCCCCGATGATGAGCGCCACAGCGGCGATGGCGAAACCGATGATGAAGGCCCACGTCGTCTTGTTGCGGACACCGGGGGTACGAAACGTCGATGCATTGGCCATGGTGCAGCCTCCTCGGAGGCAATATGGCCACCCAGCAAGGGGTGGGAGTGATCCCGCGCCAAGGCTGCCAGGAGGCATGGAGGAGGAGGGCCAGCCCGCCTCCTTGCTTCTGGACGAGAAAGAGCCTGGCCCCTTCACGAACGCCGCCCGGAGAACAGGCCGCTCAGCGCTCTACGGGTGTTGGGGGGTAGGTGCAAGCCCTCGCAAAGGCGCGTCCTTGCCGATGACAATAAAGGGCGCCCAGAAGTGGGGATGGGGCTGCTTCTCGCGCAAGGCGAGCATGGACTCCCGTAGCGCTACAGCGCGTCCCTTGCCGGCGAGCAAGTGGCGGTAGTAATCCTCCATGAGCTCGGCAGTCGTCGCGTCATTGACTCTCCACAGGCTCATGACGAGCGTCTCAGCTCCGGCGACGACAAGGGCGCGGCGCAGGCCGTAAACGCCTTGGCCGAGCTTCACATCGCCGCGGCCGGTGTCACAAGCGGACAAAACGACCAGCTGGGTGCCCCACAAGTCGAGCCCTGCGAGCTCGAGCGCTGTGACCAGCGCGTCGTCCAGGCGGCGCCTGGCGGTCTCATCGTCCTTCGTCGCCGAGGTCCGAGCGCCAGCGAGGACGAGGCCGGAGCGAAGCATGGGGTCAGGCGCACGCTGGGCGAGCCTCGTATCGCCGAGCGCGCCGAAGGAGCCGACCGCGCGCGCCCCCGCTGGCGCGGCGGGGTTTCCGAGGAAGAAGCCATGAGTGGCGATGTGGAGGATGCCCGGCTTCGCGAGATGGAGGAGCCGCTCCTTGGTAGCCTCGGGGCCAAGGAAGACCTGCGCCTCGGGGATGAGGCGCTGGAGGGCTTCGGCCTCCTGACGTGTGCCGGGTAGCGATGCCCAGGGCTGGCCGGCGAGATCGGCGCGCAGTGTCGAGAAGAAACGCTCGACGGGATAGAAACGCTCGGCCAACTGCGGCGCGCCCATCGGTGAGGCGGTTTCAGCAGCGGGTGGAGTGCCAAAGTCCGGATCGGCGAGGACGACCAATGAGCGCGCCGGTGAAGTTTCGTCCGGGCGAGGCAGGAGATCCTTACCGGAGGTGAGATAGGTGAAATCGAGCGTATCGACGAGGAAGCGTTGGCCGTCGTGGAGGGCGGCAAACGGAACGAGGCTGAGCTGACCGTCGGGCGCCAGGAAGATCCGGCGGGTGTCGCCGAGCAGTGGGAGGAGAGGCTCGAACGCAAGGCGATAGAGCGCTTGGGCAACACCTTGATAATGGGCGTCATGACGGGCGAGGGCATCGCGCAGGCGCGAGGCGGCGCGGTCAATGGGCGCGGCGGGGCCGAGATCCAGAGCGCGGATGCGTGCGCCTGGGCGGAGCACCAGCGCGAGGTATCGGAGCTGACTGGGAATCTTCGATCCCGGCCGGCGAGGTCGAAGCACGATCGGGCGGTCTTGATAGGCGATGAGCTCGACGAGCGCGCCATCCTGAGGGAGGGCGGCAGCGACGCGGTCGACGACGTCGGCGGGAGGAGGCAGTGCAGTCAACGCGCGCAAGACTGCCGAACGCCTGGCCAGGTCAGCTTCGAGGGAGTCGCCCTGGTCGGCAAGCTCCTTTAGGCGCTGTTGGTAGTCGGCATGAGTGAGCGAACCGGGGCCGTCGAGCGACAGCTTGGCAAGCTGGGTACGCAGGCCGCGTAACCGATCGAAGGTATGGCGGTCTTGGGCACCCAGGCTGCGATAGATGATGCGGGAGGTGTTGGCGGTCTCCTCGGCGGAGCGGCCCTTGAGGAGCAGTGCGGCGGTGAGAGCCAGGTGTCGCACGCTGGCGTCGTCTGGGTGCGCGCGGACAAGGGCGTAGAGGTACTCCTCAGAGGAGCGAAACATCCGGAGAGAGTTCTCCAAGCGTGCTCCGGAGAAATCGAGTGCCTCCCGGCGCAAGCGCTCCTCGGAGAGGGTAAAGGCGCGCCCGAGCATGGGCAGGGCGTCGGCGGGGCGATGCTGGACCAGGTGAAGGTGAGCAAGATTGCGGAGTGACAGAGCAACGAGGGGATGGCTCTTGTCATAGACCGCTTCCCGAATGGCGAGCGCGCGCTGATGGAGCGGCTCGGCTCGACGGTAGAATCCCTGGGCCATATAGAGTCCAGCGAGGTGGCTGAGCGAGCTGGCGACGAGAGGATGGTTCTCGCCGAAGGCCGCTTCCCAGATGGCGAGTGCGCGCTGATGGAGCGGCTCGGCTCGACGGTAGAATCCTTGCGCCGCATAGAGTCCGCCGAGGCGGCGGAGCGAGCTGGCGACGTGCGAATGAGCCTTGCCGAGGGCCGCTTCCCGAATGGCGAGCGCGCGCTGATGGCGCGACTCGGCCTGACCGTACCTTCCCTGCATCATGTATATGTCCGCGAGGGAGTGGAGCGTGTAGGCGACTTCGGAATGGTTCTTGCCGTGGAGCGGATAGGCGACTTCGGAAGGGTTCTTGCCGTGGGCCGCTTCCAGAATGGCGAGCGCGCGCAGATGAAGCGGCTCGGCCCGTCCGTACAGCCCCTGGTCCGCGTAGAGGAGGGCGAGGTCGTTGAGCGCTTCGGCGAGCTCGGGATGGTGTTTGCCAAGCGCCGCTTCCCGAATGGCGAGCGCGCGCTGATGGAGCGGCTCGGCCCGTCCATGCATCCCCTGGTTCGAGTAGAGGCTGGCCAGGAGGCTGAGTGGGTCGGAGACACCAGGGTAGTTCTTGCTGAGAGGCGCTTCATCAATGGCGAGCGCGCGTTGGAAGAGCGGCTCGGCCCGACCGTACAACCCCTGGGACTTGTAGAGGACGGCGAGGTAGTTGAGAGATTGGGCCACGTCGGGATGGCGCTCTCCTAGAGCCGCTTCCCGAATCGTGAGCGCACGCTGAAAGAGCGGCTCGGCCCGTCCGTACAATCCTTGCTCCATATAGAGGAGGGCGAGACCATGGAGCGAAGAGGCAATCTCGGGATGGTTCTTGCCAAAAGCCACTTCTCGAATGGAGAGCCCGCGCTGGAGGAGCGGCTCAGCACGGGCAAAGTTCCCTCGCAACCGGTAGAGGTCACCCACCAGGTTCAGGCAGTGGGCGACCTCTGGATCCGTGCCCCCGAGCACGGCCTCCCGTAGCGCGAGCGCACGCTCACCATAGGGGATAGCGTCAGCGTACTTGCCTACGTCCCAGAGCTTCGTCGCCTCGTCAAAAGCCGCCTGTGCCTCCACCAGCTGCGGAGCCATCTCAGCATTCTGGGCCATTGCTTCCGAGGCACAGCAAAGGACCACCACCGCTGTCCACCCGAGCACTCGTCGCATGTCCATGTCCATGTCCAACGATGGGTGCCTCAGCTGTGCTCACGAGGTTTCACGGCATCTTCGCTCCGGGTTGGGATGGACCCATGACCCAATTCGCCGCTGCCACGCGTTCCCTCGTCGTTGAACGGGTGATGCCGCATCCGCCAGAGAAGATCTGGCGCGCCCTCACTCAAGGCCCGCTGCTCGAGAAGTGGCTGATCGGGTGACGAGGTCATTGTCATCACCTGGCTTCATCGTGCGGATCGCGGGGTGCTCGAGGTGCACCCGCGCGATCGTGCGCGAGATCTCCGGAACCCGGTTGCGGATTGGACCGATCGAGGCCGGCGCACCGGGCTACTTGAACTCCAGGGTGCCGTCCAGCTGGGTCGACCACGTCCTGGCGAACGGACCCTGGGTAGGGTTCTGCGCGAAGAAGTCCTCGTAGCGAAGGGTTCCACCCTGGAAGCGAGAGCTGAGCGTGACCCTGTACTGGCCATAGGTGAACGGGGACGAGTAGGGCCACACCTCGCCCGGTAGGCGGAAGGGCGTGAAGGAAGTTACCGAGCCTGGCGCCGTGACGCGCCAGGAGAACTTCCAGGGGAGGTACTCATTCGGAGAGGACAGGTCCGGGGAGAGGGTCAGCTCGACCCTCTGCGCCTCGGCATCGGCTCTCCATTGGAAAGAGAGATCCTTGGACGAGACCGAGCCGGGCTCGTGCCACGTGCCCAGGGTGGGCGACGTGAGGGTCATCGGCTTCGGGAGAGAGAGTGTCCCCGAGGAGAGGTTCTCCACGGGGACCCCTGTGTATGCCGCCCCCGCAGGGAGATCGGAGGAGAAGCCTACAGAGATGCCGAGCCTCGCGAGCGTCGTCTCGAAGGGAGCTGTCAGCGCAATCGCCGGCACGGAGGACGGAAGCCGCGACGGGTCTGAGCCAAAGGTGTCCTCCGAGAGCGCGAAGAGGTACCTGTTGTCCTGGTAGAAGGAGAGCGTGGCGCTGCTGAAGCGCTGCTGGTAGGCGGACGCGCCGTCGATCGTCAGCTTCAGCTCCTGGTCCACCAGGTGGTCGAGCGAGAGATCCTGCCCGGCGGTCTGCTGCCCTTCGAGCACGGTGACGCCCTTCCTCAGGCCGACCGCCTTGAGGCCCGACACATCGGAGTGGCGTTCGAGCACGAACAGGTTGACCACCGCTGGCAGGGTGCCCGTGGCCAGGATGCGGTAGCTCCCGTCCAGAGTCACTGGGGCCTCGCCCGAGACTCCCGCCCCGACGACCCTGACGAACGTGTTGCGTGGATCCGCGAGCCCGGACACCTTCCCAGTGATGAACGCGCTCTGCGGGGTCGTCGCGGGCGGATCCTTCGGGGTGAACTGCAGCCAGACCTCCGACGTGTTGACCGCGAGGTAGGTGTACGCTTGCGTGTAATCATCCTCACCCACCGGATGGTGCAGCACCAGGGTGATGTCCTGCGGTCCCTCGAGTGAGGGATCCTCGAAGGTCACGTCACTCGAGGGGCCAATCTGCTGGAGGAACCGGCTTCCATCCCCGAGCAGGACGTGAGCGCTCGTTGCCTTCTCGCTCACCTTGGACTCCCAGAAGCGCGTGTGGATCGTCACGGAGCCCTTCACGCCAGCGGGGGTGTCACCGCCGCCCCCGGTGTCCGTGGGTGAGGATCCACTGCCACAAGCGGTCACCCACCCCGACAGCACCAGCGCAAGAAGGACTCTCTTCATCCAAGTCATCGCTCTCCCCCTGTTGAACGTCTCTGCGTGGGCCCCGAGAAGGGGCTCACGAGAGGGAGAGCCGGTGACGTGATGAATGATGCAACGAATCTGCGGGCCTACTTCAGGTTGACGGCGCCCAGGCTGTTCCTGCCTTGCACGTACAGCACGCCGTTGGCCGAGAGCGCCAGGCTGCCGGGCTCCCAGTAGGACCACACCGGCAGATGCGTGGCGAGATCGATGGCGTGCACACGCTTGCTGGTGCTGACGAAGACCAGGTTGTCGGTGACGAGCACATCGCTGAAGTGGCCCCGCTCGTCGTGCCGGGCCCTCTCACCGGCGTAGCTCGGTGCCCAGCTCCAGAGCAGCGCGCCGGTCGCTTCGCTTCGCGCCTCCAGGCGATAGGGCGAGGTGTTGGCGACGTAGATCACCCCGTTGGCGATCGCCGGGTTGCCGCCGTAGCGACCTTTGATGGACCAGTTCTTGTCGCGGGACGCGGGGTTGAAGCTCACCAGGAAGTTGTCATGGAAGACGTTGCCGCCGTTCACGACGACCACCGAGCCATTCGAGCCGATGACGGGCGCGCCATACGTGCTCCAGCCGCTCCACTCGAACGAGAGGGTGTCGTCGATGGTGAAAGAGACGGCCCCGGTCGACTTGTCCAGCGCGCTGAATACGCCGCCGGTGTAGGCATAGGCGTACTGCGCGTCCACTGCGGGCGTCCACTGATCGTACTGCAGCAGCCTCCCGAACCAGCGCTGGGCCCCATCGACGAAGTTGAACGCGTACATCCCGCCGTGGGACCCGCCATTGGTATAGACGACACCGCCCTCGACCGTGGGGGCGTAGTAACGATTCCACTGTGAGAAGAAAGGCGCCTTCGAGAGCTGCGCCCCGGTGGCTGCATCGAAGGACCACATGAACGTGGTGTCGTGGCCGCTGGTGGCGGCAAAGACCTTCCCGCCCGAGACCGCCGGCGGATTGATCTCATATGCGCTGAAGTTGATCTGCCACTGCTGCTCCTTGTCACTCTCTCTCAGCGCGAACAGCTTGGGCCGCGAGACAGTGGACTCCCTCTCGGGGCTTGACAGGTAGATCAGCCCCTGGGCGACGACCAGCGGGCTCAGCCCGTCTGTATTCTCTGGGGCCATCCAGCGCCACCGAGGCGAGAACTGGCTTGCGTCCAGGGTGACGGGGACATAGCCCGTGTGCGCGGCGTTGCCCTGGAACGTCTCCCAGTCATTGACGTGGGCCCAACGGGTGAGCGGCCTCAGGTCCGTGTCCGGAACGATCCGGAAGTCATACGGCAGGAACCAGGGAGAGCCCGGATGCTGTGAGCCGCAGCCCGTGTCGCGGCACAGCCGCACCTCGAGCTTCCCTTGATGGCGCCCCACCAGGAGCGTGGGCTTCGTGGAAAACGTGGCGAAGTAGGAGCCCACCCACTGTGGGTCGGGCTTGATGGTGACCTCCGGCATGAGCACCCCGGCGGCATCGACGACGGTGACATGGACCTCGCCGGAGAAAGGGGCGCTCAGCGTCGCCTTGACGCCCAGCTCCACCGAAGCGCCAGCGGCGTAGGTCTCCGACAGACTGCTCGGTACGAAGTCCACCTCTGGGTGGGGAGGCGGTGGTGTGGAAGGAACCTCGGAGGGCGGGGTCGACAGCCCGCCCCCATCATCGTTGCCGCCACCACCACACGCGACCACCCATCCCAGCACGACCAGCGCTGAAACGATTCTCTGCCTCGAGCACGTCATGAAGCTCCCCCTGATGAAAATCACAGCCGTGGGCCAAACAGGTGCCCCACAGGGGAGAGCCGGTGAGCGGGAGAATGATGCAGAAAATCCCATCCGTCGGTCCGGCGCTCACCGATATAGGGGCCGCGCTCGGCTCAGGACTCGGCACCTGGCCAGGCCGCCCTCCGCTGCGGCGAGGAGGGGAGAGTGAAGGGGGCTATCCGGTGGCGCCGTAGCGGAGCGCGTCCCGGCCGGTTCGCACGAGGGCCGGGTCTCCTTCGCTCCGCCCATACAGCAGCAGCACCACCCCATAGTGGAACGCCCGGAAGCGTGCGCGGTCCCACGTGGCGTCGTCGATTCTGCCGTAGGCCGCGCGAAAGGCCCCGCGCGCCTCCGGAGGCAGGAAGGTGAAAGCGATCGTCAGATCGATCGCAGGATCCCCAAGGTGCACGTCTCCCCAGTCGAGCACCCCTGTCACGGCGTGGTGCCCATCGACGAGCAGGTGCCTGGCGTACAGATCCCCATGAACCCAGCAGGGGCGTCGTGTCCACGGCGGCGTGTCGATGAGCCGTGACACCTGGGCTCGTACCGCCGCTGCGTCCACTTCCGGGTCCTCCGCCTCCACCTGTGTGAGTCGCTCCAGGATCATCGGCGCGCGCGCTTGCGCAGGTCGGCCCGGGCGAGCTCATCTCCCGGGCCCCGAGCCAGCATCTCGTCGTCCACGGGGATGGCGTGCAGCGCCGCGAGGAATCTCCCCAGCGGCGCGGCATTCTGCTGGCGCTCCTCGGGCGTCCACTCCACGGCGCACGCGGTGACTCCGGGCAGCAGCGCATACCCGGCAAACGGATACGGGAAGTCCTCCTCGGGGCGGCCGTGCCATACCGGCTCGGGGATGAGCAGCGGCAGGTGGGGCGCCAGCCGGGGGAGGATGCGGGCCTCGTTCTCCAGGAGCCCCGCGGCAAGCTTGCGGCGGGGGAAGCGGAACACCCAGCGTCCATTCACGACGTACGCCGTGTTGTCCCAGCCCACTCCCAGCGGCTCCAGTCTCGCAGGGGCAAGCTCAGGGAACTGCCGCTCGACCAGGCGGGCGGCGCCCTCTTGCGTCAACGAGATGTCCGCTTCCCAGACCGGAGGCATGGCTGCTCCCCAGTCTCTCCAATAACACCCCGGAGCGGGTAGCGCTCTCACGGAAGCAGGTAGCGGAGGTGCTGCCATCAGCACTAGGGTGGTGACCTTGGAGGTTCTGCTTCCTTGGCCCAACCCATGACGTGGTGGCTCCTCGCCCCTCTGCTGGTGGCGAGCACCGCCGCTGCCCAGCCTCAGCTCCCCACTCGCCAGCGGCAAGATCGGCGCGCTGCGCTCCCCACCACTTCCGCCGAGCCCATCACCGAGGTGTACGTGGCCGCGGGCAACCTCACCACGGTGGCCTTCAACGGCCCCCTGGACCGGGACAGCCTCGTGGTGGACCGAACCCGCTTCAAGTGGGTGGACGTCGGTGACCGCCTGCTCGCCCTGGAGCCCTTCACGGACCTGGGCCCAGGCGAGAGGCTCATCATGCAGGTCGGCTTCAAGGACCGCGCCCTGCCCGCGAAGGCCGTCATCGCCGTCCTCTCCAAGCCGGACGTGATGGACGGGAAGGTGGAGGTGGACCGGCGGGCGAACACCCCCGAGGCCCTGCTCGCGGCCCTCACCCAGAAGGAAGCGGAGCTGGAGGAGCTCAAGAACCGGTACGCAGGCAGTGGACCTCCGAGCCTCGCCCTCTCTGAGTGGCTCCACAAGTGGCTGCGGCCCATCGAGTTCACCAAGGCGGTGGCTCCAGGAGACTCCAGTGGGTTGGTGGTGCGCGAGAGCATTGGCTATGAGGGGACATTCTCGGCGCTGGTGACCATCCGCGTGCGCAACCTCCCGGGGCAGAAGCCCTGGGCACTGGGGCAGGTACGGCTGACCGGCCCGGCAGGCGCTCCAGTGGCAGTGCTCTCGGTGCAGATGAAGCAGGAGCAACTGGCTCCAGGCGAGGCGGGGCTGGTGGTGGTGGAGACAAAGACGCCACCGTGGACGGCCGGCAAGGATTTCAGCGTGGAGCTGGTGGATGCCCGCGGCCAGCGGCGCCTTTTCTTCAACCTGATGACAAAGTAGGACGCCCCCGCCCATGACGACCGACGTCCTTCATCCGGATCACCTCCAGCCAGGGCACATGGTGGGCCCCTGGCGCATTCTGGAGTCGCTGGGGAGCGGTGGCTTCGGCCGCACCTTCAAGGTCGAGTGCGAGGGGGCGCTGTTCTCGCTGAAGATGGCGCTGCGCCCCGCCTCGGAAGACAAGGAGGTGGAAGGGCGGGCGACCCACGAAGGTGCCGCCCTCCTGGCGAACACCAGCCACCCCAACCTGCTGCGCCTGTACGCGGTGGGCCGCTGGCCCCACCCAAGCACCGGGTACTTCTACTTCGTCACCGAGTACGTGGAGGGGGAGACCTTCAACGACTGGCGCGCTCGGGCCCGTCCCACCGCAGCGCAGCTCGTGGACATCTTCCTGGCGGTGGTGCTCGCGGTGATGGAGCTGCACCGGCGCAAGCTCCTGCACCGAGACTTGACGGGCTCCAACATTGTCATCCGCAAGGGGGACAACAAACCCTTCTTCATCGACATGGGCAGCGTCTGGTTGCCGGGCTCCTCCACCCTCACGGAGAAGCTGCCGCCCAGCATGGTCCACACCCTGCCTCCCGAGTGCGTCTCCTTCCTGCGGCGCAGCACCAACGAGCAGGGCGAGCACTTCGACGCGGGAGTGGCGGGCGACCTGTACCAGCTCGGGGTGTTCATGTTCGAGGCGCTCACCGAGCACCACCCCTTCGACCCCAAGAAGCTCCCGGCGGCGGAGCTGTTCGCTGCCATCGAGACGCTCGTCCCACGCCCTCCGCACTTCCTCAACCCGGATGTCCCCGAGTCGCTAGGTCGCGTCGTCATGCAGTTGCTGGAGAAGCGGCCGGAGGATCGGCACGAGAGTGCCGCAGCCCTTCACAAGGCGCTGTGGGAGGCCGCCAAGGAGCGAAAGAACCGGGCCTGGAAGGTGCCACTGGTGCTCCCGGAGAGCGGGCCGCCTCCGGTCACCCAGGAGGAAGTGGAGGAGCGCAAAGCCCGGCAGCAACAGTCCGAGCGCAGATCTCAGGAGGCTCGAAAGCAGGAGGCGGAAGTACTCTCCGATAAGCAGGCCCTGGAGAAGATCCGGACAGCCGCCAAGGAGTTCGAAGCGGAGCTCCTGACCCTGGAGCAAGAGCAGGCCCGCCGCACCCAACGGCGCTGGAAGGTGGCTGCCGGGGTGGGCGTACTCCTCCTGGGACTTGCGCTCTTGGCCGCATGGCGGGTGTGGCTCACTCCCTCCATGACTCCCCACGCTGCATCCGAGAAAGGAAGTTCGCTCGTGTCCACCCTCAGCAACTCCCAGCCTGTCAGGGCCGTCGCCGCCTGGCTGTGCGTCACCCTCAGCGTCGGCTGCCCCGCAGCCCAAGTGCGGCCCTTGCCGGAGGATTGCTCTCAGGAGGCCATTCAGGGCATGGAGAAGATGAACCTGCTCGGCGAAGAAGGGTTGCCGGGGGGCTATCGCGTCGTCATCGACATCAACCAGCCCGGTACGGACGAGCAGGAGGGCATCTACCGCGAGGGAAAGATCGTCAGCAAGGTGGTGAAGTACTCGTGGACGGGCCCCCTGCCTGAGGGCACCCTCCTGTACGGGCAGCTCTGGACGGAGGGCCTCACGAAGTATGGGAAGGAAGCAGTCCTGGGCCGCTACACCGAGGCCCTCCTGCCGGATGGCCGCCGCGTTCCCGTCTGCTTCATTCTGTGGGATCAGACCGGGCTCATGATCAAGAATGAAGGCTCCGAGCCCGGCGCAGCCCGGTTGCCGCGCGAGGTGACCGTCCTGGCTGTCCGACGCTGGCCCTGAATCGTGCGCGACTGTGAGAAACTAGGGCCCTGACGAGACCTTGATCACCTGCGCTACGGAGGTGCCCTGACGTGGAGTTCGTGCTCGCTGGCTTCCTCTCCGCCGCGGCAATCACTGCGCTCCTCCTGGCGTGGTGGCTCCGGCAGCGACAGAGACCGGCCCCTTGCCTGCCGCACCAGTACCAGCTCGCGCCGCAGGCGGGGACCTTCGCACTGCGGGCTCTCGAGCCGGTGCCGCCGGTCGTGCGCGCTCCCCCCGTGCTCGAAGCCCAGTCGCCGGCCTGGCGCGCGGCGATGGAGAAGGTCGGGCATCGGCTGCGCCGCGCCGGGGTGCGCCAGGTGGTGTTCGTGCATGGCACCTTCGTCGGCCACGACCCCACCCTGATGTTCTCCGCCCTGGAGGGGCCGCTCTCCGCGCTGGGCCTGGGGCTCTTGCCCACCCTGCGGCGCCTCGCCAAGAGCTCGAGCGATCGGGTCTTCGGCGATCTCGGCAACTACACCGCCGAGTACGTCGCGCTCTTCGGGGGGGCTCTGGGCGGCGGCATCCAGGCGACGCGCTTTCTCTGGTCCTCGGCGAACCACCACATCGCCCGTCTGCGCGCGGCAGCAGACCTGCTGCGGCTCCTGGCCGCCGCGAGGCCCGGGCGTGGTGAGCGAGCGCTGCTCCTCGGGCACAGCCACGGCGGCCAGGTGCTCGCCCTGCTCACGCAGCTCGTCTATCCAGCGAAGACGGCGCCAGCGCTGTGGGCGGCCCTGAGCGAGATCGGCGAGCCCCAGGAGGAGCTGAAGGAGCTGGCGCGCATGGTCGCCTGTGCCCGGCTCGACATCGCCACCTTCGGCATGCCGCCCCGCTACGGCTTCGCGACGGGCCCGCGCTGCCGGGCCGTGCACGTGGTCAACCACCGGGGCGACGAGCCGCTCGCGGGCTCCCTGGGGGGCGTGCTCTACACGGAGGGCGGCGACTACGTGCAGCAGTGGGGAATCGCGGGCTCCGATCTGCCACCAACCACCGCGAAGGAGCGGGAGCTCGCCGCGCGCCTCGACGCCCTCCTCGGCGCAGGGTGGGATGTGAAGGCGTGGCTTCAGCACGTGCGCCACCGCGCTCGAGTGTCGCAGCACGGCTTCAGCTACCTGGTCGACTACGGCGACCGCGGCGTGGGCGGAATGCCGAACTGCCTGGGGACGTGCTTCGGGCACGGCGTCTACACGAGCTACGACGCCATGCTCTTCAACGCGCACCTGCTCGCAGCCCACTTCTACCGGTAGAGCATCGGTTCGGGCGCCAGGCGGGCCCGGACCGGTGGAGGGACTCAGGGGGTGGGAGCAGAGGAGGCTCGGGCGGCCTGCTCGGCGCGGAGGTGGCGCCGGGCCTGAAGGCGAGCCAGAGGCTCAGCCCGAGCAGTACTCCCCCCGCATCAACCAGCCCGTCCGCGACTCCGCGGCACAGCCGCTCTAAGCCCGGCCTGTCACCAGGAAGCCAGCGCCGGTGGCTCAAGGAGTTCCCCTTGACTCACGCGTACTGCGTGCGCAGGGCGAAGGGGAGCTGCGCACGGAGCGCGTTCGCGGAGATGGCCTCGCCGGCCCAGGGCCCGAGGCCGACGCACATGCACTCATAGAGCACCTTGGAGGGAGCTCCGTTGTCGACGCCGATCTGCTATCCGTGCCGGTCAGACTTCCTCGTCGGGCCCGAGCGGGTGCCTTCCCATCCGCAAAGAAAACCTCAAGTTCCTGACGCTCGCCGAACCGGTAGTCTTCCGCAACTCGGACGATGATCGCGCGCACGTCTATAGCCACCACCCGGATCCGCGATTCGTCGACCGTCAGCGTGTTCTTCTGGATGTCGGCGGGAAAGAGCAGGACCGTCAGCGTGTCCGCCGCGACGTGAACTTCGGGCAGGGGGGCGGCGGGGTTTCCGGTGACGGTGACGGGGCGTTCTCGCTTCGTGCGGCTCGGCGCGGCTTCGGCTCGCGCGGCAGCTCCCAGTAAGAGCGCGAGCGCAACGGCCAATCTAACGGGTACGATCAACGGTGGGTGAGCTCCTGGATTCGCACCCTACCTGTGCCCGCGCCGTGCGCCCTGAGCTGAGGGGTCACGGTGCCGCCCGCCCGCCGATCGCCGGGAAGCGCTCGTAGGCTCGCAGGAGCGCGCTCAGGTGGGCGGGGTTGTCGAGGTCCAGCGGCGTATCCGTGAGCTGCACGACCCACCCACCCGTTGCCGTGCTCCGCGCCCGCGTGAGCAACTCGGCATCGCGAGCAGGATCCGGGAATCCGATAGCCTTCGCGGCTGCGGCAGACCAGTAGTTCAGCCACCCAAGGTAATAGGGAATCTCAGGCGAGCGGATGTGCTCGAAGAGCTTCAGGGCGGGCAGCCCTCGGCGTGGGGAAGGCGGCCCTTCAAGCGTGGGGGCTGTCTGATACGCGATGTCCACCGCAGCGCCATCCGGTGTCGCACGCCCCCAGAACGCGCGTGTGCCCTCCGCTACGCGCTCCAGCATTCCCGTCGCTGCCGCGACAACCGCCGCATCTAGCGGCAACTTCGCATGGACTTCAAACAGGGCCTGACCGCCTGGGCTGAAGAGCCCCGAGCTTCCCCTGCCCATAACCGTCACGGGGTAATTCTCGTCCCCGTTGCACACAAGAGGGAAGCCCCCGTCCTTAATCTTTTCTACGAGCCACGCGTCGCGCTGTGGCAACGCAGCAAGCCGTCGCCCCTCGGTAACTCTCCACTCTAGACGCAAGCCGGGCAATGCCCGTTCCAAGCCATGAACGGCAGCGAGTGTGCGTTTGTCGTCACCCACGAGCGCAGGCGCGTAGACGGTCAGAAGGAGGCGATTTTGGGCGGTCATCGTTTGCATCCCGTGACGACGATCTTGAGGGAGGGCGCAACAGCGAGCAGCGCATCTTTGTGCGCTTGGGTGCTCACCCCAATGATGAAGTCATATCCACACACCGCCGCAGCTTTTCGCTCCTTTTCCATTTGCTCCAACTCCTTTTCAATCTCCCGATCCCGGATAAAGTCAGGATACGTGTCAAATCGGTGGGTCTTGATCTCCCACAGCACGCGCACGCCGACTTGCAGCGCATCGAAGCGCTCACCGCCCACGAATACGTCCATGCCGGGATAACGGTTGGGCGGAAACTTATCAGCACACTCGTTATGCGGGATATCTTCGCCCGCGTGCCGCACCGGGAGTGGCTTGCACTCCGGGCGCTCCGTCGGATCGGCTGATGCGGGAGGGAGCCAATCCCGACCCAAGCCCGTGGGCGTGGGCTCTCTGTTCGCTACGGGGTCCTGCTCACTGGATGGCCGTGTCTGAGCCTTGGGCTTCGCGCGCTCGCGGGATGCGTTGCGCTCATAAGCATCAATCCCCTCTTTGATGAGAACCGCCACCACCACGGTTCCAATAACAATCACTGCTCCAGTTACGACTACCGGCGACGCAAAGACGCAGAGCGCTACGCCCATAGGCACGGCAGCCGCAGCCGCGGGCGCAGAAGCGACAGCGCATTTTCCTGTGACATCACGAAGCCTGACCCTGTCGCGATCGAGCGTGTGAAAGCATCTCTCCGCCAGGATCGGCCATTCGTTGGACGCTTCGCTCACCACGCAAAGCCCGTCGTCCGTCCAGGGGTACTCCGCTGCCCGCAGCAGGTTGGCGTACCTCGGACTCGGATCCTCCACCTCGCCCGGGCTCGGATCCATCGTGGCGCAGGCCGAGAGTAGGAGCAGGAGTGCGATGCAAGTTCGGTGAGGCATGGCCACGTCCGTTCAAGCAACTGCGGGAATTCAGACTGTGTGCCTAGTCTCAACCAAAGAGGACTCGCGGTGAAGGCCCCCTGGAACCCTGCGGCGCGCTGCTAGCTGCCTGGAGCCGTGGTCCGCTGATGCGGAGGATGGCCAGCTCCATGTCCGGAGCAGCGACCTGCAAGGCCGCGTCCGCCACCCACCTGTGGCAACGATGAAGGCTGAGGTTACATGAAGCTCACGGAACCGAAGAAGCCCAGCAACCCTTGAGATCTTCTGCCAGCAGGGCCCGAGCAGGTCGAACGAGCCTTGTCGCTCTGGGCGTCCATGCCCAGGAGCAGCACGAGCATGCCGGTGATGATGGCTGGGTAGGAGATGAGCCTGTGGCGTCACCGGCGCCTGGCGAAGCTCCGGCGGAAGCCCTCGAGGGAAGCCTCGGAGGCGTTGAGCTGGGGACGGCGAGGCGGGTGCTCGCGCCTCGGAGAGGCCTGCGCTCTACGATCTACCCCGCGCGCGACCAGGAAGATCAAGGCGAAGAAGGCAAGGGTGGCGAGCAGCGGCAGGGCATTGAGGAGCTTGTTCATGGTGCGGGAGGGCAGAGGGGAGGATACCCCACCCGAGAGCCTTCCCTGGAGGCTCAGGGGGTGGGAGCAGAGGAGGCTCGGGCGGCCTGCTCGGCGCGGAGGTGGCGCCGGGCCTTGAAGGCGAGCCAGAGGCTCAACCCGAGCAGCACTCCCCCCACCGCTCCGAAGGAGCTGCCCACGATGAGCGGCCCTCGCCGGTGGTCGTGGAAGAGGATGAAGCCCTTTCTGCTCGCGAGGGGGTTGGCCCGGAAGAAGTTCACCACCTTCACCGTGTTGCGCGCCTGGGCCTCGTCCTCCAGCCACCGGGAGCTGAGCGGGAAGCTGCCGCGCGTCGTCTCCAGCACGGGCTTGTAGAGGGGCGCCGCGTCCTTCTTGCTGCTGCGGTTGCGCTCGATCGCCGCGCCCTGGAGCTCCTCGAGCTTGAAGTTCCCCACCAGCTCGCGTCCGAGCCAGCTGAACTGCAGGAGGGTGCAAGGGCCTCCAGGGTCACACCGCAGCTCCGTGCGCGCCTTCAGGTTGAGCATCATCAGGCTGAAGACGACGAACGGCGCGGCCAGCAGCAGGAAGGCCCCGGCGCCAATGGCCGTGGACCGTCCACGAGGAGCAGCAGCGCTATCGCCCGAAGAGGGCACCTGGGTCGGTTCCTGGGTCACGGGCGCAGTCACGGGCCCGTCATAGACCCGCGGGCTCACGGCGGCACCAGGAATCCGCAAGTGCGCACCGCAGAGCACTGGGGCTCTCCAGTCCCCGCTCGACTGTTCACCCAAGGGCCCTTGCCCCCATGAGTGGATGAAAGCCACGGGCCCATGCCCCATGTAGACGCTCGCGCGGGAGTGCCGCTCAGGAGGTACCTCATGAAGGCCGTGGCCGTGTTCCCGAAGTCTCGCGAGGTGCGCGTCCTCGAGGATGCGCCCGAGCCGCGGCTGCGCTCGGCCACGGAGGTGCGGGTCCGCACGCTGGAGGTAGGCGTGTGCGGCACGGACAAGGAGATCGCTGACTTCCGCTATGGGACGCCCCCCGAGGGTGAGGACTTCCTCATCGTCGGCCACGAGGCGCTGGGCGAGGTGGTGGAGGTGGGTGAGCATGTGCAGGGACTGAAGCCGGGAGACCTCGTGGTGCCGCGGGTGAGGCGGCCCTGCCCGCATGAGCGGTGCCCCGCGTGCCGGCACGGCTACCCGGACTTCTGCGTCACGGGGGACTACACGGAGCGCGGCATCCAGAAGCGGCACGGCTTCTGCTCGGAGTATTTCGTGGAGGACATGGCGTACCTGCACCGGGTGCCGGCCACGCTGCGTCAGGTGGCGGTGCTCACCGAGCCGCTCACCATCGCGGAGAAGGCGCTGCGCGAGGTGGAGCACCTGCAGGAGCGGCTGCCGTGGGACTTGAAGCCGGGGCGCGCGGTCGTGCTGGGCGCGGGCCCCGTGGGGCTGCTGGGCGCCATGGCGCTGCTGCGCGCGGGGTACAGCACCACGGTGTACTCGCGCACGCCCAAGCCCAACGAGAAGGCCGAGGCGGCCGAGCTGCTGGGGGCACCGTACCTCTCCTCGCAGCAGGTGCCGGTGGAGGAGCTGGCCCGGCGCGTGGGCCCGGTGGACCTGGTCTACGAGGCGGCGGGAGCCTCCAAGGCCGCGTTCGAGCTGCTGCGGGTGCTGGGGCCCAACGGGGTGTTCATCTTCACCGGGGTGCCGGGGCGCAAGCAGCCGCTGGAACTGGAGGGGGCGGCGCTGCTCAAGCAGCTCGTACTGAAGAACCAGCTGGTGCTGGGCACGGTGAACGCGGCGGACATGGACTTCGACGCGGCGTTGGAGGATCTGGCGCTCTTCCAGGCGCGCTGGCCGGGCAGGGTGGAGCGGCTCGTCACTGCGCGCCACCCACCCGAGGACTTCCAGAAGGTCGTCTCCGGCAAGCTGGGTGGCATCAAGCACGTCATCACCTTCGGGTAAGGGAGCTCGCACCATGGGAGGAGCGAACAACGAATCCGGAGACAGCTTCGGCGGGAGGCCGCCACCCAGACCGGGCCAGGGGCCAGGGCGGGCCTCTGGAGGCGCGGTGCCCATCGAGGAGCACGGCGTCATCGGGGACCTGCGCACGGTGGCGCTGGTGGGGACGGACGGCACGATCGACTGGCTGTGCTACCCGCACTTCGACAGCCCGAGCGTCTTCGCGGCGCTGCTGGATCCGGAGAAAGGGGGGCACTTCCGAGTCGCTCCGGAGCCGGACGGAGTGGTGCGCAAGCAGTTCTATTGGCCGGACACGAATGTGCTGGTGACGCGCTTCTACACGCCAGAGGGGGTGGGGGAGCTCATCGACTTCATGCCGCTGGGGAGCGCGGGCGAGCAGACGCGCGAGGTGCTGCGGCGGGTGCGGGTGGTGCGGGGGATGATGGTGTTCCGGATGGAGTGCTTCCCCGCGTTCAACTTCGCCAGGGACTCGCACACCACGAAGCTCATCCCGGGCGGGGCGAGCTTCGTCTCGGAGAAGCTGAGCCTGACGCTGTCCACGAAGGTGAAGCTGGGGGCGGAGGCGCGGGGCGTGAGGGCCCGCTTCGAGCTGCAGGCGGGCCAGTCGGCGGTGTTCACCCTGCGCGAGGGCGCGCCCAGCTCCTGCACGGACACGGTGCATAGCCACGAGTCCGCCGAGGTGCTCTTCCGGGACACGGTGAACTACTGGCGCCAGTGGCTGTCGAAGTGCACGTACAGGGGGCGGTGGCGGGAGATGGTGCATCGCTCGGCGCTGGCGCTGAAGCTGATGACGTTCGAGCCCACGGGGGCCATCGTCGCGGCGCCGACGACGAGCCTGCCCGAGTCCCCGGGCGGCGTGCGCAACTGGGACTACCGCTACGTGTGGCTGCGGGATGCGGCCTTCACCGTCTATGCCTTCCTGCGCGTGGGCTTCAAGGAGGAGGCCGGCGCCTTCATGCGGTGGCTGGAGGCGCGCTGCGCGGAGCTGCCGGAGGATGCACCGCTGTCGCTCATGTACGCCATCGACGGGAGCCGGGTGCCACCGGAGGAGGAGCTCAGCCACCTGCGCGGCTACGGAGGTGCCCGGCCGGTGCGCATCGGCAACGCGGCGGCGGATCAGCTCCAGCTGGACATCTATGGCGAGCTGATGGACTCGGTGTACCTCTACAACAAGCACGCGGCGCCCATCAGCTACGACTTCTGGAGGCACCTGCGGCGGCTGGTGGACTGGGTGTGCGACCACTGGCAGGAGCGGGACGAGGGCATCTGGGAGGTGCGAGGCGGGCGGCGGCACTTCGTGTACTCGAAGCTCATGTGCTGGGTGGCGGTGGATCGAGCCCTCCGGCTGGCGGACAAGCGCAGCTTCCCAGCGGACCGGACGCGGTGGCTCACAGTTCGCGACGCCATCTTCGAGGACATCATGAAGAGCGGCTGGAGCGAGCAGCGCCAGGCGTTCATCCAGGCCTACGAGCGCGAGTCCCTGGACGCGGCCAACCTGCTCATGCCGCTGGTCTTCTTCCTGTCGCCGGTGGATCCGAGGATGCTCTCCACGCTGGACGGGATGCTCCAGCCCCCGGAGAAAGGGGGCCTGGTGTCCGATGGGCTGGTGTTCCGGTACGACGCGGACGCGACGCTGGACGGCATCGCCGGGCGCGAGGGGACGTTCAACCTCTGCAGCTTCTGGCTGGTGGAGGCGATGACGCGGGCGAGCGTGGCGCGGCCCCAGTTCCTGGAGGAGGCGCGGCTGACGTTCGAGCGCATGCTGGGGTACGCCAACCACGTGGGGCTGTACGCGGAGCAGACGGGCATGTCGGGCGAGGCGCTGGGCAACTTCCCGCAGGCGCTCACGCACCTGTCGCTGATCAGTGCCGCGTACAACCTGGACCGCACGCTGGGGCGGCGGGAGTGAGTCGTGCGCGCGCCCTCACCGGCCCTGGAGCTGCGCGTGGATGAGCTGCCGCAGGGCGGGTGGGTCGAAGGGCTTCTCCACTCGCACGTTGGAGAGATGGCTCAGGAACTCGCGGGCCCCGGGCGTGAACGCGCCGCCCGTGACGAAGAGGATGTGGCCGGCCCGCTCGGGCATCCGCCGGCTCACCTCGGCGTGGAACTCCATGCCCGTCATCTCCGGCATCATCAAGTCGCAGAGGATGAGATCCCACGGCTCGCCCTGCGCCAGCCACGCCAGCGCCGCCTGGGCTCGGTTGAAGAGGAGCACGTCATGCTCCGAGCCAAGCGTCCGCTTCAGCGCGTTGAGCACCAGCTGCTCGTCGTCCACCGCGAGGATGCGGGCCCGGCCTCCGGTCTTCACTGCCTTCTGCACGCTGCTCTCCCTGTGCCCCACCGATTGCGGGGTGAGCACCACCCGGAAGGTGGTGCCCTGGCCCACCTCGCTGTCGAACTGCAGCTCCCCGCCCAGGCTGGTGACGATGCCGTGGCAGATGGACAGCCCCAGCCCAGTGCCCTCGCCTGGAGGCTTGGTGGTGAAGAAGGGCTCGAGCACGCGCGGGCGGATGTCCTCGGGAATGCCCACGCCCGTGTCGTGCACCTCGGCCACCACGCGGCCCTGTGCATCCACCCAGGTGGAGACGCAGATCTCGTGCTGCTCCGCCGCGCCCTCGGGGATGGCGTGCGCCGCGTTGATGAGCAGGTTGAGGAACACCTGCCCCAGCCGCGCCTCATTGGCCCACACCTCGGGGACGGGACGGTACGCCTTTACCAGCCGGGCGCGGTGGCGGATCTCGTTCCACGCCAGCGTCACCGCCGAGTCGATGGCCCGCTGCAGATCCACCCGCTCCATGCGCGTGTCATCCGGGCGGGAGAACGTCTTCAAGTCCCGGACGATGAGGCGCACCCGCTCGGCGCCCTCGCGGGCCTCGCGCAGCGCTCGGGGCAGCTCATTCCCATCCGGCGGCACCTGGGCGGCCACCGCCGCCTCCACTTCCTGGCGGGAGTAGTCCAGGTTGGCGATGACATAGGCCAGCGGGTTGTTGATCTCGTGCGCCACCCCGGCCGCCAGCGTGCCCACCGAGGCCATGCGGTCCGTCAGCGCCAGCCGCGAGCGCATCTCCTCGCGCTCGCTCATGTCCATCACCGTGCCGAGGATGCGCACCGGCGCTCCGGCCGAGTTGCGGAGGATGGCCCCGCGATCCAGCACGCGCGTGTAGGTGCCGTTGGCGCGCCGCAGGCGGTACTCGTCCGACCAGAGCTTCCTGCCACCGTGGACGGCGCGGCGGAAGCCCTCGGCCACGCGCTCGCGATCATCCGGGTGGACGAGGGAAGGCCACCAGCCAGAGTCCTGGCGGACCTCTTGCGGCGGATAGCCGAGCACCTCGGTGACGCGCTCGCTCCAGGAGACACGGCCACTCACCAGATCCCAGTCCCAGACGATGTCGTTGGTGGCACGCTGGAGGACGGAGAAGCGCTCGGAGCTCGTCTGCAGCTCCTGGATGAGGTGCGTCTGGAGGAGGTTCATGCGCCGCAGCTCGAGCTGGCTGACCACCTGGCGCGCCAGCGCCTCCAGGCCTCGGAGCTGAGCAGGGGGGAGCTGGCGGGGCACGAGGTCCGCGACGCAGACGGTGCCGAGCGTCACCCCCTCCGGAGTGATGAGCGGCGCGCCCGCATAGAAGCGCAGGTGGGGGGGCGAGGCCACCAGCGGGTGCTGGACGAGCTGCGGCTGGGTGAGGGTGTCCGGCACGACGTGCAGCTCGGGGCGGAGGATGGCCCGGCCGCAGAAGGCGTCGTCCCGCGGCATCTCCCGCGTGTCCGTGCCCACGCGGGACTTGAGCCACACGCGCTCCTCATCGACCAGGGCGATGAAGGCGATGGGGGTGCTGCACAGCTGCGCGGCCAGCTGGGTGATGTCGTCGAACGAAGGCTCAGGCGCTGTGTCGAGCACCTTGTAGCTGCGCAGGGCCTCCAGTCGAGCCTTCTCGACGGTTTCCAATGTCCTGAAAATCTAGGGAAACCTTGATAGAAATGGAAGCAAGGGAAGGACCTCGGGGAAGCTGTTCCAAGGTGGGTGAAGTGGGCCCGTATCGGTTCAAGTGATCCGGAGCGTGATGACAGCTCTCAAGCCAGCAATCTTCGAGTTCGCTGTCCGGGCCGATGCGGCCTGGGATCGATGGAGTCGCCGGGTGAGGCGGCGGCTGGGGGTGGCGCGGCCGCTGCGGATCTTGCCCTACCGGGGCTATGGCACCGGGGAGCGGGCGTTGATCCAGGCGCGAGTGTTGGAGGATCGGGAGGTGCGGCCGGCGCACCTGCGGCGGACGTTGGTGGGCAGCGCCGTGGCTTCCTACAAGCGCTACGCGACGCGGGAGATTCCGGGTGCGCACGTGGCGGTGCACTGGGGTGGCAAGCGCTGGGAGGGGACAACGGACGAGGAGGGGTTCCTGGAGCTGTGGGTGCCGCCGCCGGAGGGCGTGGCGCCGGGGTGGAACCTGGTGGAGCTGGAGCTGCTCGCGCCCGAGCCGGAGGGGGTGGCGCTCGTCTCCGCGCCGGTGCTGGTGGCGGGCTCGAGCGCCGAGCTGGGGGTGATCAGCGACATTGACGACACGGTGATTGCCACGGGGGTGACGAACCCGCTCAAGCGGGCCTGGGCGCTGTTCCTGACGGAGCACCGCACGCGGCTGCCCTTCGAGGGGGTGGATGCGTTCTACGCGGCGCTGCGGGAGGGGCGCGGGGGTGGGGCGGCCAACCCGATCTTCTACGTCTCCAGCAGCCCGTGGAACCTGTACGAGCACCTGGATGAGTTCCTGGCGCTGCACCGGATTCCGGCAGGGCCGCTGCTGCTGAGGGACTGGGGGCTGTCCCGCCAGGGCTTCGCGCCGGGCGGTGGGCACAGCCACAAGCTGGACAAGATCCGCGGGGTGCTGGGGACACTGGAGCGCCTGCCCTTCATCCTCATTGGCGACAGCGGGCAGGAGGATGCGGAGCACTACCGCACGACTGTCCGCGAGTTCCCCGGGCGCATCCGGTGCGTGTACATCCGCAACGTGCCCTCGCGCGCACAGCGGGCGGTGGAGCTGTCGCGCATCGCGGAGGACGTGAGGGCGGCGGGGAGCGAGCTGGTGGTGGTGGACGACACGGTGACGGCGGCGCGGCACGCGGCCAGCCGAGGGTGGATCCGCTGGGAGGAGGTGCCGCGGGTGGAGGCGCACCAGCGCGAGGACGCGGATGCTCGCACGGTGCTGGATGGGCTGGGGCGCGAGGGGGGATGAAGACAGGCCGGGCGCTCAGCGGCAGTCGGTGTCCTGATGATCCGTGGCCCCATCCGCGTCGTTGTCCGCCCCATCCTCGCAGTGGCCTGCCTCGGTGGGCATGTACTCGCTGATGTGGAGTGTGTAGCGGATGGGCTCCTCGGAGTCATCGTTGGCCATGCCGTCCACCACCACCAGCACGGACTGCCCCTGGAGGAGCGTCACCTTCACCGCGGCCTGCGTTCCACCCGTGGAGCCCACAGCGCACGCCAGCTCCGCTCCGCGGCAGCTGGCAAGGACGTAGAGCGCGTTGCTCCAGCCTCCGCCCGCCGTGTCGAAGACGAAGGTGCCGCTCTTCGGCGCCGTCCACAGGTGCGCCCGGTCCTGTTGGAGCTGCGGCCCGCACGTACCCGTGAAGCCGTCCCCTGAGTCCACTGTCTCGCCATGGGTGGTGATGGGCAGAGCGCTGCCGAGCTCCTGGTTCGCGCACCCGAGGCCGGTACAGCCAGGCTCGCCCTGGCAGTCCGGGGTGTCCGCGCAGTCCACCCCGCCGTCCCCGTCATTGTCCCGCCCATCGAAGCAGGCCCCCGCCTCGCTCTCGCGCTTCTCGTCGATGTGGAGCTCGAAGTAGCCCGAACCGAAGGCACTGGCGCCAGGCGAGTCCACCACCACCAGCACCGTCTGCCCCGCCTCCAGCGCCACGGTGACGCTCGCTCCACCCCCAGGGGAGCTGCCCTCGGTGGCACAGGCCAGCTCCTCGCCACCACAGCCTCCGTGCCGCACTGCCACCAGCGAGCGCAGGGCCGAGCGCGTCGTGTCGAAGATGAAGGTGCCGCTCTTTGGTGCTGTCCACAGGAAGCCGCGATCGGGCGCGAGGTTGCCGCCACAGGACGCCTGGTGGTCGTTGTTGCTGAAGGCGGTAGTGCCCTTCACAGTCACCGGGAGCGCGCTGCCCAGCTCCTGGTCCACGCAGACGGGCTGCGAGGTGTAGCAGACGCCGGACACACCACTGGCGCCACAGGTCTCTGGAGCCGTGCAGGTGCCGCAGTGCAAGGTTCCACCGCAGCCGTCCGGGACGTCGCCGCAGTTCTTCTTCATCGATTTGCAGGTGCCGGGCTGGCACATGGGAGGGCTGCACACGTTGGGGGTGCCGCCGCCACCGCACACCTGGCCCTCGGGGCAGTCGCCGCAGTGCAGGGTGCCGCCGCAGCCGTCGATCGCAACGCCACAGCTCAGCCCCTGCGACTCACACGTCATCGGCTGGCAGGAGGAGCGCCGCGAAGAGTGCTCGGGCCCGTCTTGGGACGTGAGGGTGGTATTGCAGGCCGCCAGCCACAGGCCCACGAGGCACACGCCCCAGCCGAGTCCCCCCCCTCGCCGCATGCTCCCGCCACCTTCCCCGGTGGGCAAGCTGGGGTCGCTCGTGCTCCGAGGGAAGGGCACCTGCCCACGCGGGAGTCACTTCCCAACACTTTCCCGCCCGCGAGAACCACTTCTTCCCTACCGCTCCCTGGGCCACCTTTTGCGCGGCCCCCGCGGGCCCGAGGGGGGAGGGGATGAGGCGTTCCTGGACGTTCACGCGCCGCATTGGGGTGGCGTTCGTGGCCTCCTGGGGGGTGGCGATCGCCCTCCTCGTCACCTCCTTGCTCGCCGTGCAGGCGGTGCACCTGGACAGTGAGAACGTCCACCGGGAGCTGGCGCTCCTGGAGCTCGAGGTGGACCGGTTGCGCACGGCCTTCCAGCACAAGGTGGCTCATGCCCGGAGCTTTGTCCTCTCTCGCGAGCCGCTGATCGAGGAGCAGATGAAGGCCGAGCGCGCGAGCTTCCTGGCGACGGCCGAGCGCTTGCGCCTGCGGATGCAGGAGCATCCCGGGTCCGAGCTGCTGGAAGACGTCATGCGCGAGGAGCGCGAGCACGAGGAGGCGGTACAGAAATTTCTGTGGACTCAGCCACCTCCCCGCCGACAGGAGGCGGAAGGGCGGCTGCGCGAGCAGGTGGGGCCCGCGCGCTTGCAGGTGGACGCGGCGCTGGAGCAGCTGGCGCGCTACAGCGATGGACGCATGGTGCAGAGCATCGAGCAGGAGCTCCTCGAGCATCGACGAGCACGGGAGCTCATCCTCACCGCGTTGGTGCTGGGCCTGCTGGGGATGATGAGCCTGGCGTGGGTGCTCGTTCGCAAGCTGCGTCCCCTGCACCGGGAGGCGCAGGACTCCGAGCAGCGCTTCCGGTTGCTGGTGGAGGGGGTGCAGGACTACGCGCTCTGCCTGCTGGACGCGCAGGGGCGGGTGGCGAGCTGGAACCCGGGCGCCGAGCGCATCAAAGGCTGGAAGACGGAGGAAGTGCTGGGGCGCCCCATGGCCATCTTCTACACACCGGAGGCCGTGGCGGCGGGAGAGCCAGAGCGGGATCTGGCGCGCGCCGAGCGGGACGGACGGCTGCGCACCGAGGGCTGGCGGCTGCGCAAGGACGGCACGCGGTTCTGGGCGGAGGTCATCTACAGTGAGCTGCGAGACGAGCGCGGGGGGCTGAAGGGCTTCACCCAGGTGCTCCGGGACGTCACCGAGCGCCGGCGCGCCGAGCGCACCCAGCGGCTCTTCGCGGAGGCCGGCCGCATCTTCAACCAGCTCCTGGAGTCGGAGCTGACGGTGGCCGAGCTGGTGCGGCTGCTCGTTCCGGAGCTGGCGGACGGGTGCATCCTCTTTATGTTGGCACCGGGGGGGCAGTGGCTGCAGCCGCGGGCCGTGAAGCACGCCTCCCTGGAGAAGGAGCAGCTGCTCAGGGAGATGATCCAGAGCCATCCGCCCCATCCCGAGGCGCTGCTCGGGGCCTCATGGGTGGTTCACACGGGCCGCTCGGAGCGGATCGAGAAGGTGACGGACGAGGCCCTGGAGCAGGTGGCCGCGGATGAGGAGCACCTGCGCATGATCCGGCGGTTGGAGCTGACCTCGGTGCTCACGGTGCCGCTGAAGGTGGGCGAGCAGACCTTGGGCGCGCTGGTGCTGCTGTCGAGCCAGCCAGAGCGCCTCTTCACGGTGTCGGATCAGGTGTTCATGGAGGAGCTGGCAGGGCGGCTGGCGCTGGCGCTGGACAATGCGCGGCTCTTTCAGGAGACGCAGCAGGCGCTGGAGCTGATCGGCGTTGCCTCGCATGACCTGGGCAATCCGCTCAACGCGCTGCAGCTGCTGCTGACGCGCCTGCAGCGGGTGGCTCCGCAGCAGGAGCCGCAGCGGGTGCGTGAGGGGTTGGAGGCGGCGCTCCGGCAATCCCAGCGGCTGGGGGAGCTGCTGCACAACCTGCTGGATCTGTCGCGGTTGTCCTCGGGGAAGCTGATGCTGGACATCTCGAGGATGGAGTTCTCGGAGGTGGTGCGCGAGGTGGTGGAGCGCCATGGCGAGCAGGCCCTCGAGGCGGGCTGCCGCCTCTCGTTCGAGGCGGAGCGGGAGATCGACGGGTGGTGGGACCGGCTGCGGCTGGAGCGGGTGGTGACGAACCTGCTTTCCAACGCGCTGAAGTTCGGGCGGGGCAAGCCCATCGAGATCCGGGTGGAGCAGGTGGAAGGGCGGGCCCGGCTGATGGTGCGAGACCATGGGATGGGCATTCCACAGGAGGCGCAGCGGCGCATCTTCGAGCGCTTCGCGCGGGAGAAGTCCGCTGGCCGGCATGCGGGCTTCGGGCTGGGGCTCTACATCGTCCGTCAGCTGGTGGAGGCGCACGGGGGGACCATCCGGGTGGAGAGCGCACCTGGGCAGGGAGCCCTCTTCACGGTGGAGCTGCCGCGGGTGCCACAGCCCGCGGGGGAGCTGGAGCCGGGAGGCCCGCCGGGGCCTCATTGAGGCGGGTGATCAGACGTGCAGCGTGGGCTCGGGCTGCACGGGCAAGGTGCGCAGGGGAGAGTCGGCGGGCACCTTCTCGAGCTCCTCCAGCCGCTCGAACTCCTCGGCGTCATGGGCGCAGAAGATCGTGACCTCGGCGGTGTGCCGGCGCGCCAGCTCGCGCAGCCGCTCCTGGTTGTAGTGCCTCAGGCGAGCGTTCTTCTGCATGAGCGTCTGGTAGAAGCGCAGCCCCGGCGGGCAGCGCCGCCGAGACGGGTCCATCTCCCCGTGGAAGAAGTACGCGTCCCCCGCGTGCAGCAGCCAGCGCCCCTCCGCCTGGAGTGCAATGCCCGCATGCCCCAGCGTGTGGCCCAGGAGCGGCACGAACAGCAGCTCCGGCGGCAGCCCGGACAGCTCGCGCACACACTCGAAGCCGTACCAGCGCTCGCCACCCTTGGGCGTGGGGTAAGTCACCCAGTTCGTCTGGTGCATCCACTGACGCGGCCGGAAGCGCCGCCGGTCCAGCGCCGTCTGCTGCGCCACCGCCCCCTGGTACTCCGCGTCCAGCAGGTGCACTCGCGCCCAGGGGAAGTCGTCCAGCCCGCCCGCATGGTCGAAGTCCAGGTGCGTCAGGAGGATGTCGCTCACATCCGTGGCCTTGAAGCCCAGCCGCTCCAGCTGCCGGATGGCCGTCATCTCCTCGTGGAGCTGAGGACGGCACAGCACGTCGAGGAACAACCGGCTGAGCCGAGGCCGGGGCTCGCGCACGTCGTTCAGCCCGAAGCCCGTGTCCACCAGCACCAGCCTCCGGTCCGTCTCCACCAGCAGGCAGTGGCACACCAGTGCCGCCGGGCCTTGGACGTCCTTCCGCCCGTCCATCAGCCGCCTGCCGGGCGGGCACATCGTCGTGCAGTTAAGGTGGTGAATGCGCAGCGCCATGGCGTGGGCTCCAGGGCTTGGGGCCTGTGTCGCGGCCCGAGTCTGGAGCAAAGGTGTGCCATGGGAAGACTGGGAGGAATCCGTCGAGCCCAAGAGGGCGAGCCCTCCGGAGCATGGCTGCCTGGATGACGGAGGGACGTCCTGTGGGCGCCCGAGCAGTCAGGCAGCCACACGGAGCGAACCTGTGAACGGCGGGCAGGCAGGAAGCGGGTAGGATGGGCCCGCTTCATCCACGCCACGGATGACTGGCGCTCCCCCAGCCCTCCGCTCTAAAGAAGAGCCCCCATGGACCCCCAGATGATCATGGAGCGGGTGATGCTGCTCATCCCGCTCGTGCTGTCGCTCACCGTGCACGAGTTCGCTCACGCCTGGAGTGCGTGGCGGTTGGGAGACGACACCGCGGCGATGCAGGGGCGGCTCACGCTCAACCCGGTGGCGCACATCGATCCCATCGGCACGCTGCTGCTGCCCATGCTGGGAGTGCCCTTCGGCTGGGCCAAGCCGGTGCCCGTCAACCCGGCGCGCTTCCGCCGCGACGTGAACATGAACACGGGGATGATGATCACCGCCCTGGCGGGCCCAGCGTCCAACCTGCTGCTGGCCATCGCGAGCGCGGTGTCCTACGGGCTCACCCTGCGCTGGGCTCCGGACACGCTGGAGACCAACCCGGGCCTGCAGCAGTTCCTCTTCACCGCGATGGTGATGAACGTGGGGCTCGCCGTCTTCAACATGCTGCCCATTCCCCCGCTGGATGGCAGCCGCGTGGTGGAGAACTTCATTCCCTACCGGCTGCGGGGATTCTGGGAGCAGGTGGTGCAGTTCAGCCCCTTCCTGCTCATTGCCTTCATCGTCCTGGGGCGAAGCGTGCTCATGGGCCCCATCAGCTACATCCAGTCCCTGCTCGGCGACATCATCATGGGCATCGGCCTGAGCTGAAGTCCGCTGTGCGGACGGGGTTCAGTCCGGGTAGAACAGCGGCTCGCGCTTGCGCACGAAGTCCGAGATGAGCGAGGCCACCTCGGACGGCAGCTCCTGGAACTGTACGCCCACGCCCGGCATCAGGTCCGGCATGTGGTTGTTCGGCTCGCGCAGCCAGCGCACCACGCCGCTGGCCTTCAACGGCCGGCCGCCCGGCAGCGTGAAGTCCACGTCCACCTTCGTGCCTTGTGCCACCGTCTCCACCGTGGCGACGAAGACGCCGCCCTCGCTGATGTCCGTGGAGAAGCCGGTGAAGAAGTTCGAGTCGCTGCCCAGGTGGATGTTCGTCTGCAACCGCACCCGGGTGTGCCCCCGCCCCGAGAGACCCGGAGGGGTGGACCTGCCAGGGGCGGCGGAAGTGGAGGCGGGTGCCGCCGCGGCCCGAGCGGCGGCTTGAGTCCGAGTGGCCTCGGCGCGAGCCCTCTGTGCCTCGCGGCTCCGAGCGGCCTCCTGCTCGCGGCGGGCTCGGGTGGCGGACTCGACGATCTCCTTGAGCCGGGCCTCCGCCTCGGACAACTCCTTCGTCAGCGCGCTGGTCTGCTGCTGGAAGGCGTGCAGGGCGATCTGCATGTCCTGGGTGGCCTGGCGGCGAGCGTCCAGCGCCTTCTGGCGGGCGGTGAGCGCCTTCTCCCGCGCGGCGTCCACCGCCAGCTCCGGGATGGCGGCAGCCTGCAGCCGGGCGCCGATCTCCGGGAGGGAGACGTCTCCGGAGTGCTCGGACTCGAGGCGGGTCAGCTCGGAGCGCACCTGGGTCAGCCGCGAGGCCAGCGTAGTCGCCTCGCTGGTGGCTCGGGCAGCCTGATCCGTGAGGCGCGACTCGAGCGAGTTCAGCTCGGACTCTTCGCGCGCCAGCTCGGACTCGCGGGCGGTGTGTGGGCGGTTATGGGCGTTGGACGACGGACTCATCTCGGAGGACTCCAGACGAGGCACCACTCTACCGCCCCTCAGGCCGGGCCACGAGCCCCCTGAAGACCCACCCCCCGTGAACCCAGGGCAGGCAGGCAAGCACCCTCCCCTCTGGGAGGGTGCCCTACCGGGCCCCAGGCCTCAGTCCGCGCCCTTGATGCAGGCCACCGGCTTGAGGCGCCGCTCCACCTTGGCCAGCCCCGCCAGCTCCACCGTCTCGAGCACGTCGTCGAGGTTCTTGTAGCAGGGCCCCGACTCGTCCAGCGGCGTATTCCGGGTGTTGAGGAGGATGCCAGCCTCCGCCATGCGCCGATCCGTCTCATCCTGCTGGAGCAGGCGCCGGGCCTCGCCACGTGACAGCCGCCGGCCCGAGCCGTGGTTCACCGAGTAGATGGACTTTGCCGCGCCCTCCTCGGCGAAGAGGATGGCGCTGCCCGTCTCCATGGAGCCCGGGATGAGGATGGGGTGGCCCGTGTTCTCCCACACCGTCTTCTTCAGGGCCGGGTGCCCCTTGGGGAAGGCGCGGGTGGCACCCTTGCGCGCCACGAACTTGCCGGCCTCCTTCTGGATGAGGTTGTGGGAGATCTCGTAGTAGATGTCCGCGGTGCCGCCGAACACCTCCTCGAGCGCGGCGCACACGGCCTCGCCGATGATGAGCCGGTTGGCCACGGCGAAGTTGGCCGCCATGTTGTGCAGGTTCCAGTACTCGCGCCCCAGCTTCGACTCGGCGTCCAGCCAGATGAAGTCCTCGCTGCGGCTCTTGAGGCCCAGCGCATGCGCGCCCTCCACGAAGAAGTGCTTGGCGATGTTCCACCCGAAGCCACGGCTGCCCGTGTGCAGCATCACCCACACGCGGCCGTCTTGATCTACCTGCATCTCGGTGAAGTGGTTGCCCCCGCCCAGGCTGCCGAGCTGATCGCGCTTGTCGTACGCCTTCTCGGGGATGTCCACCCGGTCATCCTCCACGGGGATGAAGTCCCGCTCCGTGGTGGAGGCGTTGCGGCCCAGGGCCTTGGCGCCGTGGCGCACCACCTCGGCGAAGGTTCGCGCGGAGATGTGGCGCTGCTTCTGGGCCCGGCTGGCGCCCACGCCCACGGCGATGCGCTGGATGACCTGGTCGATCCACCGGCGGCGCTTCTCCTTGTCGGCCACGTCCTCGGCGGTGAGCGTCGTCTTGAGCTGCACCATGCCGCAGCCGATGTCGTAGCCAGCGGCGGTGGGCAGGAGGATGCCGTCGGTCTCCACCACGGTGCCGATGGGCACGCCGTAGCCCACGTGGCAGTCCGGAGTCACCGCGACGCGGGTGACGCCTGGGAAGGAGGCGGCGTTGACGACTTGATCGAAGACGGCCTCCTCCAGGCCCGCCGTGTCCGCACCGTCGCCATAGAGGAGCTTGTCGGAAAGGAACAGATCGGCGTCGACCCGCATCGTCTTGGTCTTCGGCAGCACGTAGTGCCCTTCCGAGACCTTCTCCAACCGTTGAATCCAGCCCATGGCACAGCCCTCCCTAGGGACATTCAACACGCGGCAGCGACGGCACCCTCCAGAGGAAGCTGACGGTAGGAGAAAGGGCGACCCTCTTCGAGGGAGGGCAGGCTGCGGGTCGGCCGAAGTTCTACCTGAGTACATCTGGCCGCGCTCGAAGGGAATGAGGGCTTGCCGCAATCGCACACCATTCCCATTCATCTCCCCACAGCATCAGGGGGTAGGGCGATGGTGACTCTGGGTGGATTGTTGCTGACGATCACGTTGCATGCGGCGCCTCCGGCGGCGCCTCCGGCGGGCCAAGCGTTCAACCCCTCCGTGTGTGCGAAGAAGCGAGTGGATCCGTGTGGCTGCCATCACGTGTATGGCCTGCGGCACTGTCACCCCAACCGCAAGAGCGATCACTGTGAGGCGCCCGTGAAGGCAGAGGCTTCAGAGAAGAAGGGCAATGAGCCCGTCTCGCTCTAGGTGCCGCGCAGGTAGCCCCCAGGCAGGCGGGCGGCCCCTCGGAAAGGATAGGAAGCTCTACCGGCTGATGCCTGGGTGAGCGTGCGCTCGTTTCCAGGGAGCCTCGCACCGCCTTCGGGCGTGGGGGCGCTGGCTCCTGTTCGGAAATGTCGGGACTTTGTGCGCTCAAAACCCCCGACATTTCCGAACAGTTCCGCACCTGCCAAGGCGGACCCGCGAGGCATGAAAGGGGCTTTCTCTCTCTGGTTGCTTACCGGGATGACCTGATCCCGACTCGGGCCTGGCGCCGGGGAGGCCACCGAGCGAGGGCCGGACAGATCAGGCCGCAACTCGCACTACGCCCCACAGGCCGAAGGCTCAGTCCAGGGGGCCGCACGCGTGCCTGCGCGGGGCAGGAGTGCTGCCCCGGCCCGGACGAAGGCGGCTCTTCAGTGGACTGAGATTGGAGCGGCCTCCGCCACAGAGGACACCGTCATGTCAGCTGGGAAGTCCCGCATCAGCGGCGGGAGCTTCTCCA
>Ga0190275_10000498_pt1 | contig 34286 bp, 40 predicted proteins | sample Popmic550T_FD_133745 | JGI IMG/M metagenome (GOLD analysis project Ga0190275, IMG submission 133745) | Populus adjacent soil microbial communities from riparian zone of Yellowstone River, Montana, USA - 550 T | ecosystem: Environmental > Terrestrial > Soil > Riparian zone > Trees stand | place...
AAGGGCTGCCGTGGCCGTTCTCAAACGTCGCGCCGCTGGGCGCACAAGGAGACGAAAATGCCCAAACTGAAGACCAAGAGCGGCGTCAAGAAGCGCTTCAAGCTCACCGCTACCGGCAAGCTGAAGCACGGCGTCGCCGGCAAGCGCCACCGGCTGATCAGCCACAATGCCAAATACATCCGCCAGAACCGCGGCACCGAAGTTCTCGCCAAGGCCGATACGGCCCGGGTGAAGCTCTGGGCGCCCTACGGCCTGAACTAGGAGGTATTTGAGACATGGCACGCGTCAAAAGGGGCGTGACGACCAAAGCTCGTCACAAACGGATCCTGGAGCAGGCGAAGGGCTATTACGGCCGCCGCAAGAACACGATCCGGATCGCCAAGCAGGCCGTCGAGAAGGCCGGCCAGTATGCCTATCGCGACCGCAAGGTGAAGAAGCGCTCGTTCCGGGCGCTCTGGATCCAGCGCATCAACGCCGCCGTCCGCCAGGAAGGCCTGACCTACGGCCAGTTCATGCACGGCCTGAAGCTCGCCGGAGTCGATCTCGACCGCAAGGTCCTGGCCGACATCGCGATGCACGAGGGCGAGGCCTTCAAGGGCATCATCGCCCAGGCCCGCGGAGCGCTCCCGCAGGAGAGCCAGGCGACCGCCTGAGCTTCGGCACGATCGAGATAAGGAAGGCGCGGAGGGGGAGACCCCGCCGCGCCTTTCTTCTGCCCGTCATCCCGGACTTGATCCGGGATCCATGAACACCGACGCGTCCAGGTTTCGAGCAACCGTGTTCATGGATGCCGGGTCGAGCCCGGCATGACGAACATGGCTCAGTGCAGCCTTTCCGCCGCGATCGAATAGCGCACCGTCGCACAGCCGCTCTTCTCCGGGCAGCAGCTCAGCCGGGTCCACTCCGTCCTGGCCCTTCGCTCGTCGTCATACGGGCCGGCCATCGTTTCCGTGCCCGGGATCAGGGCCCGGAAATCCGGGCCTTCATATTCCCCTCCGATCACCCAGAATCGCTTGGTCATGAAAGGTCTCCTCATTCCGCCGCGACGGCGGTGATAAACTGGTCGGCTTCGGTCGACTCGGCGAGCGCGGTGGTGGAAGCGTCGCCGCCCGAAACGGTTTGCGCGATCAGGTCGAAATAGCCGGTGCCGACCTCGCGCTGGTGGCGGGTGGCGGTGTAGCCGGAGCCTTCCGAGGCGAATTCGGCCTGCTGGAGCTCGGAATAGGCCGCCATGCCGCGGTCGCGATAGGCGCTGGCGAGCTCGAACATCGAATGGTTGAGGCTGTGGAAGCCGGCCAAGGTGACGAACTGGAACTTGTAGCCCATCGCCCCCAGTTCCTTCTGGAATCGGGCGATCGTCTCCTTGTCGAGCCTGGCTTCCCAGTTGAAGCTGGGCGAGCAATTATAGGCCATCATCTTGCCCGGATATTCGCTCTGGATGGCTTCGGCGAAGCGCCTGGCATCGTCGAGATTGGGGTTGCTCGTCTCCCACCAGAGGAGATCGGCATAAGGCGCGAAGGCCAGGCCGCGCTTGATGCAATGATCGACTCCGGTGCCGTCGCGCAGCCGGAAGAAGCCTTCGGGGGTGCGCTCGCCGGTCAGCCATTCGCGGTCGCGCTCGTCGACGTCCGAGGTGATCAGCTTCGCGCTCTCGGCATCGGTTCGGGCGACGACCAGGGTGGGGACTCCGCAGACGTCGGCGGCGAGGCGGGCGGAGGTCAGGTTGCGGATATGCGCCTGGGTGGGGATCAGAACCTTGCCGCCGAGATGGCCGCACTTCTTTTCCGAAGCGAGCTGATCCTCGAAATGGACGGCGGCGGCGCCCGCCTCGATATAGGCCTTCATGATCTCGAAGCAGTTCAGGGGACCGCCGAAGCCGGCCTCGGCGTCGGCGACGATCGGGACGAACCAGTCGCGGGTGGCGCCGCCCTCGGCATGCTCGATCTGGTCGGCGCGCTGGAGGGTGCGGTTGATCCGGCGGCACAATTCCGGGCCGGCATTGGCCGGGTAGAGCGACTGGTCGGGATACATGGCGCCGGCGGTGTTAGCGTCGGCCGCGACCTGCCAGCCGGAAAGATAGATGGCCTTGAGGCCGGCCCGGACCATCTGCATCGCCTGGTTGCCGGTCACGGCGCCGAGGGCGTTGACGTAATCCTCGGTCGCGAGGAGCTCCCACAGCCGGTTCGCGCCGCGCCGGGCGAGGCTGTGCTCGACCGGCACCGAACCGCGCAAGCGCCGAACCTCGTCCGGAGAATAGGGGCGGGCAATATCGTCGAAACGGCCCGGGGGAGCTGGAATGAGGCTGCTGAAGTCGGTCATGGGACCCCTCGAAGTGGACGACATTGACACATAAAATCGCAAAGCGCCGACGCGGGCGCGTCGAAAAGGGTCGCGTTGTCACAGTCCGACTTGCGACAGCTGTCAAACTGTGACAATTTTCTCGAATGCCCGCTTCGGAACGAAAACTGTATCTCGGCGGCCGCCTGAGGCGGCTCCGGCGCGAGCTGGGCCTGAACCAGAGCGCGATGGCGGGCGAGATCGCCGTTTCGCCTTCCTACCTCAACCATCTCGAGCGCAACCAGCGGCCGGTCACCGCGCAGGTGCTGCTTCGGCTCGCCGAGGTCTACGACGTCGACCTGCGCGCGTTCGCCGCCGAGGGGCCCGACGGTACCGGGATCGACCAGCTCGCCGAGATATTCGCCGATCCGATGTTCGCCGACATCGGCATACCCCGCTACGAATTGCTCGAGGTCGCCGACAATGCGCCCTCGGTGGCGGACGCGATCTCGCGCCTCTACGCGGCCCTGGTCGAGCGGCGACAGCATCCGGCCGGGGCGGTTCCGGACGAGACCTCCCTGGTGACGCCCGAGGCGTGGGTGCGCGACTATATCCAGGCCCAGCGCAACCATTTCCCCTATATCGAGGAAGCGGCGGAGACCCTGGCCGGGGCGCTGGGCGAGCCGACCGGGATCTTCGACGCGCTTCGGCGGCGGCTTCGCGAGGGGTTCGGGATCGACACCCGGGTGGTGCCGCCCGAATTGCTGGAGCCGACCAGCCAGGCCTACGACTTCCACCGCAAACGGCTGATGCTCTCGGCCATGCTGAGGCCCGAGAGCCGCACCTTCGGCGCCGCCTACCAGCTCTCCCTGGTCGAGTTCGGCCCGATGCTGAACCGGATGGTCGAAACCGCGGGCGCCCCCGACGCGCCGACGCGCCGGCTGCTCCACATGAGCCTTGCCAATTACGCCGCCGGCGCGATCATGATGCCCTATGCGGCCTTCCTCGCCGCCGCCGAGAAGCACCGCTACGACGTCGACCGGCTCTGCGCCGAATTCGGGGCGAGCGTCGAGCAGGTCTCGCATCGGCTCACCACCCTCGCCCGCACCGGCGCGCGCGGAATTCCCTTCTTCATGCTGAGGGTCGATGCGGCGGGAAACGTCTCGAAGCGCTTCGCCGGCGAGAGCTTCCCCTTCTCGCGCTTCGGCGGCACCTGCCCGCGCTGGAACCTCCACGCCGCCTTCCAGACTCCGGGCCGGGTCGCCACCCAGATCGTCGAGACTCCCGACGGGGCGCGCTTCTTCACCATCGCCCGGACCGTCGACCGCGCCGTCCGCCTCGATCCGCGCGAGAGCTCGCAGCTCGCCATCGGCCTCGGCTGCGACGTCAAGTTCGCGCCGCGGATCCTCTATGCCGACGGCGAGGATCTGGCCAAGCCCTACGTCACCCCGATCGGCCCGGCCTGCTCCATCTGCCCGCGCCTGCGCTGCCCCCAGCGCGCCGCCGCCCCGGCCGGACGGACCCTCGCCCTCAACGAGACCCAGAAGACGATCTCGCCTTATCCTTTCGTGGGGTAGAGCCTCCCCTGCATTTGCAGGGGACGGGGACCGCGCCCTTCGACGCCGCCTGCGGCGTCGCTCAGGATAAACTGCGCCTCCGGCGCAACGCGGTGGAGGGGCCCTTCAATCGTCGAAGAACCCCTCCACCAGGCTTCGCCTGGTCCCCCTCCCCGCGAAATCGCGGGGAGGAATTTAGAAGTCCCGATGCTGTACCGCTGCTTTCCCCAGCCGCTGGACAATCTCCAGCGGTTCCAACATGATCGCCGCTCCAAGCGTCCTCCCGGGGGAGCCGCTCCAGCCTGAGGACTGCTGACGCCATGAAGCCATTCGCGATCGCCGCCGCCCTGCTCGCCCTGCAGGCGCCGCCCGTTTCGGCCCAGCCCGCCGCGCCCAGCGAGGCGCTGGTCGACCGCTTTCTCGCGTCCATACCCGATCAGGAGGAGATCACCGCGGAAGCCACCGAGATCGACCCCGCGGAGCTGAGCCACCTCGTCGCGCTCAACCCCGGCAAGGAGGCGCAGCTGCGCTCGATCCTGAAGGCGAACCTCGCCTGCACCGGCCCGGCCGTCACCGCAGGCACCCTTCGGATGCTGCGCACCGTCGCCCGCGAGCTCGGCACGGACAGGCTGCAAAAGCTGGTCAGCTTCTACGAGGGGCCGGATTATACCGCCTTCAAGACGCTCAGCCTCAAGATGGAGAGCGGAGTCGCGCCCAGCGCGGAGGACAAGGCGGCCATGGCGAAGCTGATGGCTGCCTATCCCCTCGAGGCCTTTCTCGACCAGATGAATCGGGCCGGCGAGATCATCTCCGCCGACGAGGGCTTCATGACCGCGGCGATGAATTGCGCCTCCCAGCAGGTCGATGCGCTCACCGCGGCGGGCCTCAAGGCGAACTGAGCCGGATTCTTCCCGGGGAGAATTAGAGGCGCCGAGGCACGCCGGGCATTCCGGGCGCGCATTCCAAAGCCGTCCGGTCCCATCGGGCGAGATCGGCGGCGGCGCGGTAGGTGCTTTCCAGGAAGCGGAGCAGCGTCGAATCCGGGTCCTCGGCGCAGCGAATCGCCTCGTAGGGCAGGACGAACTCGCCGAGCGTCTCGTCGAAGCGCGCCACCTCCGGCTCGACCGGGGCCGAACCGAAGCCCTCCGGCGAGGGATAAGCGTAGGAATAGAAGAAGGGATCCCCTCCACCCCCCGCGCCGCCGGGCCAGAAGCCGGCGCTCGAGACTTCGTGGCTGTAGGCCTCGCGGGTGACGTCGTCGGGCAAATAGGGGATCCCGCCGGGGTGGAGCGGCGCCGGGCGGCCCGAGAAGCGGGTGACGGCAAGGTCGAAGCTGCCCCAGAAGAAATGGACCGGGCTCGCCTTGCCGAGGAAGGACGAGCGAAACAGGCGGAACACCCGGTCGGCGGCGGCCAGCGCGCCGAGCAGCCGCTCCGCGCTGTCGCGATCATAGGGTCTCGGCAGCTGGTCATCGACGAAGGGGATTGCGGGGTCGATCTCGTTCGGCGCCGGGTGGATCCGGACCTTGTGCCCCGCCCCCTCGAGCAGCGCCATGACCTCGCCATGGAATTGGGCGACCGACATCGGCCCCAGCGGCACACGGCGGACCGCGTTGCCGTCGGCGAAGGTGAATTCGTGGCCGACCAGATCGAGCCCGAGCTCGAACGGTCCGCCGGCGCCGTAGAGCGGCTCCGTGCGAAGGCCGCGCGGGTGGACCCGGAGGGTGACGTGCCAGCCATGGTTGCGCCACGGCAGCAGCGCCACGGCCGCCTTGCCGAGGATCTGGCTGTAGAGATGAAGCGCGGCGATGGTCGGGCCGTCGCGGGCTTCGCTGAGCTGGGGCCAGTTCATGAGCGGCAGTTTGTCGCTTTCCCGGGCTCGAGGAAAGGCCCGGCCGGCGAGGAGGCGTTTCGCCGCCTCAGCGCCCGAGCCAATGAGGGGCGCGTTTCTCGACGAAGGCCCGAGAGCCCTCGGTATAATCCGCCGTTTTCTGCAGTTCGGCCTGCAATCTGTTGCCAAGCTCGTAAAGCGATCCGTCCCGGTCGTCGAACGCCTTGCGCGCGACGGCCAGGCTCGCCTGTACCGCCAAAGGCGCATTGGCGTTGATCGCTCGCGCCATCGCGGTCGCGGCGTCGAGGGCCGGCAGTTCCACTACGCCATTGACCAGACCGGCGGCCAAAGCCTGGTCCGAGTCGATCGGCTTTCCCGTGAGGATCATTTCCAGCGCCAGAACCCTCGGCAGGCTGCGGGGAAGCCGATAAATGCCGCCGGCCGAAGCCATCAGCCCGCGCGATACCTCCGGCAGCCCGAAGACCGCGCTTCTCGAAGCCACGACGAGGTCGCAGCTCAGCGCCAATTCGAACCCGCCGGCCAGCGCCGGCCCGTTCACCGCCGCGATCCAGGGCTTGGCGCGAGGCGCATGGGTGAATCCGCCGAGACCTCCGTCATCGGTGAACAGCCGGTCCAGGCCACCGGCGAGAACCTCCTTCAGATCGGCACCGGCACAAAAAGCGCCGCCCGCGCCCGTCAATATGCCGACATTCACCGACGGATCGCGTTCCACGATCCGCACCGCCTCGGCCAGCCTGACCGTCAATTCGGCATTGAGCGCGTTGCGGGCAGAGGGACGGTTGAGCGTCAGTACAGCAATCTGACCGTCGATCAGATCGAGCTGCAGGCTCTGCCCGGGCTCGCAGGCGTCCAGCAACTCGGCGAAAGACGTTTCTTCGGTCATCAACTGCTCCCATGCGGCGCGCGGCAAGGCGCTCCGCCACTCGCTCCAACCCCTTCCCGGGCCCTCGGTGAACCGGGTTGCGCTTGTGGGCCTTAGATGATTAGGGGGCGGGATGAAAATCCTGGGCGGCCGATATCTCGACGAGAATGAGCTGCGGGATTTGGGACTGGAGAGGGTCGGCTCGAACGTCCTCGTCCACGAACGGGCGATACTGGTCGATCTCGACCGCATCAGCCTGGGCTCGAACGTGCGGATCGACGCCTTCTGCGTGCTGAGCGCCTCGGCGGGCTCCCTTGCGATTGGAGATCATGTCCACATCGCCTCGCATGCCGATATCTACGCTGGCGGCGGAGTCGAGATAGGTGACTTTTGCGGCCTGTCCCAAGGCGGCAAGATCTACTCCACGAACGACGATTATTCAGGGAAAAGCCTGACCGGCCCGACGATCCCGAAGCAATATACGAATGTTCACCGGGCGCCGGTGAAGCTGGGCCGTCACGTCGTGGTCGGCTCCGGCAGCGTGGTGTTGCCGGGCGTGGAGATCGGTGAGGGCTCGACGGTCGGCGCTTTGTCGCTGGTAAGTCGGAATCTCGATCCATGGGGAGTCTATGGAGGCGTTCCGGCACGGCGCCTCAAGGACCGGCGCAAGGATCTGCTCGAGCGGGAGCGGGACCTGTTGAAAGATTCCCTCGACCCGGGACACTGACACAAGTCAGCAGGACGGTGAGGGGGTGGCTTCAAAGGGCGGGAAAATTTCTCTAGAGCCGCCGCCATGGCCGATCTCGACGAACTTTCCGGCGATCTTCTCGCCCGCATCGCCGCCGCGCCCGACCTCGCCGCGATCGAGGCCGAGCGTGTCTCCGCGCTCGGCAAGCAGGGGCGGATCACCCAGTTGCTGAAGACGCTTGGCGGCATGACGCCGGAGCAAAGGCAGTCGGAAGGGCCGCGGATCCACGGTCTCAGGGAGCAGGTCACCGAGGCGATCGCGGCGCGCAAGGCGGCGCTGGAGGCGGAGGCGCTGGAGCGGCGGCTGGCGACCGAAGGGCTCGACATGACCCTTCCGGCCGCGGCGGCGGCGCAGGGCAGCGTCCATCCGGTCAGCCAAGTGATGGACGAGCTCGCCGAAATCTTCGCCGACATGGGCTTCTCGGTCGCCACCGGGCCGGAGATCGAGGACGACTGGCACAATTTCACCGCGCTCAACTTCCCGCCCGACCATCCGGCGCGGGCGATGCACGATACGTTTTATTTAAGCCGTCATCCCGGCGAGGAAAGTCCCGGCGGGTCTCCACGAGGTCCCGGCTTTCGCCGGGATGACGATGGGGGTCCGATGCTTCTTCGCACCCACACCTCGCCGGTGCAGATCCGGGCGATGATGGCACAGAAGCCGCCCATCTACCTCATCGCGCCGGGCCGGACCTACCGCTCGGACAGCGACGCCACACACACGCCCATGTTCCACCAGGTGGAGGGGCTGGTCATCGACCGCGGAATCCATCTCGGCCATCTCAAATGGACCCTCGAGACCTTCCTCAAGGCCTTTTTCGAGCGCGACGACATCGTGCTCAGGCTCCGCCCCTCCTACTTCCCGTTCACCGAGCCTTCGGCCGAGGTCGACGTCGGCTTCACCCGGGTGAAGGGGCGGCGGGTGCTCGGCGGAAGCGAGGGCTGGATGGAGCTGCTCGGCTCGGGGATGGTCCATCCCCGGGTGATCGCCAATTGCGGGCTCGATCCGAACGAATGGCAGGGCTTCGCCTTCGGTGTCGGGATCGACCGGCTCGCCATGCTCAAATACGGCATGGACGATCTGCGCGCCTTCTTCGACGGCGATCTGAGGTGGCTGAGGCATTACGGCTTCGCCGCACTGGACGTTCCGACGCTGAGCGGGGGTGTGGGAGCATGATCTTCTCCGTCATCCCGGCGAAAGCCGGGACCTCGGGACGAATAGTCTCGGCGGGTCTCCCTGAGGTCCCGGCTTTCGCCGGGATGACGGGGGGCCATTCATGAAATTCACTTTGTCCTGGCTGAAGGAGCATCTCGACACCTCCGCCTCGCTCGAGCAGGTTGTCGACGCGCTCACCGCCGTCGGCCTCGAGGTCGAGGGGGTCGAGAATGCCGCCGACAAGCTCGCGCCCTTCACCGTCGCGAAGATCCTGACCGCCGAGCGTCATCCGCAGGCGGACAAGCTCCAGGTGCTCACCGTCGACGCCGGGCCCAACCACAATGGGGGCGAGGCGATCCAGGTGGTGTGCGGGGCGCCCAACGCCCGCGCCGGAATGCTCGGCGTGTTCGGGGCGCCGGGGGCCTATGTGCCGGGCAGCGATCTGACCTTGAAGGTGGCGGCGATTCGCGGGGTGGAGAGCCGGGGGATGATGTGCTCGGTGCGCGAGCTCGAGCTTGGCGACGAGCATGACGGGATCATCGAGCTTCCCGCCGAGGCGCCGGTCGGAGCCTCTTATGCCGAATGGGCCGGGCTCGACGATCCGGTGATCGAGGTGAACGTCACTCCGAACCGGCAGGATTGCATGGGCGTGCACGGAATCGCCCGCGACCTGGCCGCGGCCGGGCTGGGGATCCTGAAGCCGGTCGAGGTCGAGGCCATGGAAGGCGCCTTTCCCTGCCCCGTCGAGATCCGGACCGACGATCCGGACGGCTGCCCCGCTTTCTACGGCCGGGTCGTCCGAGGCGTTCGCAACGGTCCGTCGCCGGACTGGCTTCAGCAGAGGCTGAAGGCGGTCGGGCAGCGGCCGATCAGCGCCCTGGTCGACATGACCAATTACATCATGCTGAGCTACGGCCGGCCGCTTCACGTCTACGACCTCGCCAAGCTCGAAGGCGCCGTCGTCGCCCGGCGGGCGAAGGAGGGGGAGGAAGTGCTCGCCCTCAACGGCAAGAGCTACACGCTCGACGGCGAGATGACGGTGATCGCCGACGACGTCATGGTGCACGATATCGGCGGAATCATGGGCGGCGAGCATTCGGGAGTCACCGAGGAGACGACCGACATCCTCATCGAATGCGCCTATTTCGATCCGAAGCGTATCTCGCGCACCGGCCAGAAGCTGGCTTTGGCCTCCGACGCCCGGACCCGCTTCGAGCGCGGAGTCGATCCGGCCTTCGTCGAAACCGGGATCGCGCTCGCGACCAGGCTGGCGATCGAGCTGGCCGGGGGCGAGCCTTCCGAAATCGTCCGCGCGGGCGAGCCGCCCAGGCTCGACAAGATCGTCGATTACCGGCCGGCGCGGGCGCGGGCGCTGGGCGGAGTCGACGTCGCCGAGGCGCGGCAGGCGGAGATATTGCGAAGGCTCGGCTTCGAGGTGACGACCGGCGAGGTCTGGCGGATCGCGGTGCCGAGCTGGCGGCGCGACATCGACGGATCGGCCGACATCGTCGAGGAGGTCGCCCGGATCGAGGGCTATGACAGGGTCGAGGCGACCCCGCTGCCGAGGGCGCCGGGCGTGGCTCGGCCGACGGCGACGGCGCAGCAGCTGATCGAGCGACGGGTACGCCGCGCCGCCGCGGCACGCGGGCTCAACGAGGCGGTGACGTGGAGCTTCGTCGCCGAAGAGGAAGCGGCGCCGTTCGGCGGGTCAGCCTGGATCCTCGACAATCCGATCAGCGAGGAGCTGAAGGCGATGCGGCCCTCGATTCTCCCCGGCCTTCTCGCGGCGGCGCGGCGCAACATCGCCCGCGGCGCCGAGAGCGTGAGATTGTTCGAGATCGGCCGACGCTACCTCGCCGCCGGCGAGCGGCCGACGCTCGGCCTGGTCCTCGCCGGCGAGCGCGCCCAGCGCCACTGGCGAAGCGGCAAGGCGCAGGGCTTCGACGCCTTTGACGCCAAGGCGGAAGCACTGGCGCTCCTCGCCGCGGTGGGCGCGCCGGTCGATAATCTGCAGTCTCTGGCGGGCGCCTCGGCAGTCTATCATCCGGGCCGCTCCGGGCGTCTGGCGCTCGGACCGAAAAACGTGCTGGCCGAATATGGCGAGCTCCATCCCGCGACCTTGCGGGCCTTCGACCTGGAGGGACCCCTGGTCGCCGCCGAGATCTTCCTCGACGCCGTCCCCCAGAAAAGGGGCGGGCGCATGCGCGAGGCTTATGCGCCGCCGGCGCTCCAGGCGGTGAAGCGGGACTTTGCCTTCCTCGTCCTTGCCGAGACGCCCGCCGACGCTCTGCTTCGGGCGGTGCGGGGTGCGGACAAGCAGGCGATTTCGGGCGTCTCCCTGTTCGACGTCTTCACCGGCGCGGGGGTGCCGGAAGGGCAGAAGTCGCTTGCCGTCGAGGTCGTCCTGCAGCCGGCCGAGAAGAGCTTCACCGAGGAGGAATTGAAGGCGATTTCCGCCCGGATCGTCGCCGCCGCGGCCAAGTCCGGTGCCCGGCTCCGCGACTGAGGCCGCCGTCCGGGCGGCTTTCGCGCGGCAGGCCGAAGGGGCGGCCAGGCTCGATTCGCCCTTCATGGAAATGCTCTGCAGGCTGCTCGGCATGCGCCTCGACCGTTCGACCGAGACGGGGCGGCGGGTTCTCGACTGGGCGGGCAATGCCGACGTCTTCAGCGATGCGCTGCCGTTACGGCTCGCCGGGGGCCTCCACGCGCTCGTCCGCCGCGGCGATGCTCCGGGGCTCGCCGCCTGCTATCCGCCGAACCCGATTCCGGACGAGGAAACGTTGTGGGCGGCGCTTCGGCCGGTGCTGGCGGAGCCTGGCCTGCTCTTTTGGCTCGATAGCGCGCCTCAGACCAACGAGGTCGGTCGCTCGGCGGTGCTGATGAGCGGCCTGCTGGTCGTCGCCAACCTTTTCCCGCAGCCGATGGAATTGCTCGAGCTCGGCGCCAGCGCGGGGCTCAACCTACTGCTCGACCGCTACGGCTTCGACCTCGGCGGAGTCGCGGCCGGCGATCCGGACTCGCCGCTTCAGCTCAGGCCTGAGTGGAAGGGCCCTCCGCCGCCGGATGCGCCGGTCGAGGTGGTGCGGCGGCGAGGGGTCGACCTCCACCCGCTCGACCCGCGGAGCGACGGCGAACGGCTGCTCGCTTATGTCTGGCCCGACCAGGCGAGGCGGCTCGCCCGGCTGGAGGCGGCGGTAGCGATCGCGGCCGACCGGCCGGCGCAGGTCGAGCCAGGCGATGCAGCGGACTGGCTCGAGACGAGGCTCGCGGAGCCGCAGGAAGCCGGGGTGACGCGGGTCGTCCTCCACTCGATCGCGTTCCAATATTTTCCCGAAGCGGCGAAGGCCCGGATCGCGGAAAGCGTGGAGGAAGCGGGAGCGGCGGCGAGGTTCGGATCGCCGGTGGCGTGGCTTCGCTACGAATTCGACTCGCAAGACGACCGGATCACCTTGAGGCTGAGGACTTGGCCGAGCGGCGAGGACCGGCTGCTCGCCATCTGCCATCCGCACGGAAGCTCGGTGCGGTGGCTGTGGTGCGAGGGGTCGAGAACGGAGAACGGCATCTGACTTAATTGGTGCCAGGCACCAATTTATAAGGTGTTGGAATCATTCGAGGGCGTTGATCGCGGCGTGGACGCGGGCCTCGGCCTCCTTGCGGGGGAGGCCGGGGGGGATCGGCTCGCCGAAGCGCATGGTGACGATCCCCCGCCGCTTGACGAAGCTTCGGCGAGGCCAGATGCGGCCGCTGTCGAGGGCGATTGGGACGACGGGGAGGTTCAGCGCCCGGTAGAGGCCCGCGAAGCCCGGCTCGAGCGGCGGCCGTTCGCCCGGCGAGACCCTGGTGCCTTCAGGGAAGATGACGATCGGTCGGCCCTCCGCCACCGCTTCGCCGGCGGCGCGAAGCAGCTTGCGAAGGGCGGCGCCGCCGCCGTCGCGGTCGACCGGGATGATTCCGTAGGCGCGGGTCAGCCGGCCCCAGAGCGGGATCCGGCCGAGCTCGCTCTTCATCACCGTTGCCGGCGTGTCGAGGATGAGCTGGATCTCGGTCGTCTCGAACATCGACTGGTGCTTGCTTGCGACGATGACGGCGCCGCTCGGCACCTCGCCCTCGATCCGGGTCCGGATTCCGAGCAGGAAGCGGGCGCAGAAGCGGTTGAAGGCCGTCCACGCGTCCGCGACCCGGCGCACGGGGCCGCGGCCGAGCGGCAGGACCGCGATTCCGGAGAGCACGTAGAGGACGCTGCCGGGATAGAAGACCGAAGCGTAGAGCAGCGAGCGGATGAGGTTCATCAGATGCCGACGAGCACCGCCGAGCGGCGCAGCAGATATTTGTTATATTCGGTGAACAGCTGGGCGAAGCTCGGATTGCTCTCGACCGCGTCGCCGAGGACGGCGATTTCGCCGCCGAGCCGGCGGGAAAGCTCGAAGCGGGCGCGCGGCATGTGCCAGTCGGTGGTGACGAGGCGCATCGACTTGAACTTGTGCTTCTCCATCCAGCGCGCGACCTCCTCGGCGTTGGAGCGGGTGTCGACCGACTCGCGGCCGAGGTCGACGCAGCATGCGAACAGCGAATCGTCGGCCCGATATTGCGCCGCAAGCTCCTCAGGCCGGACGGTTCGGGCGACTCCGGAGACGAGCATCCTTTTCGCCTTGTTGCGCGCCATCAGATCGAGGCCGCGCTCGATCCTCTTGGCGCCCCCGGTGAGGACGACGATGGCGTCGGTCGCACTCTCGTCGGCCGGCCGCGGCAGGGCCACCGCGAAGATCGCGTAGCCGAGCAAATAGAGAAGGACGATCGCGGAAATGATACGGCGGATCACAACATCCTCCCCAGGGCCCTCAGGATGGTGGCGCGCGCGACCAGCATGGCAAGGCCGACGCCGAGGACCGGAAGCAGGGCCAGAGCGAGCCAGCTCGTCGCCGGCAAATTGGCGGAGCCGAGCAGGTCCGAGCCGAGGGCGCCGATGCGCTGGCCGATCAGGACCAAAGCGAGCGCCGCCGCGCCGAAGCCGACCAGGCCCCCGAACAAGGCGTCGAGCGCGATCCGGCGCTGGAAGAGGCGGGCGACCTGGACGTCGGTGGCGCCCATCAAATGGAGCACCTCGATGGTGCCGCGATGGGTGTCGAGAGCGGCCCGGGCGGCGAGGACGACGGTGGCGGCGGTGGCGGCGATCATCAGCGCGACGAGGCCGAGCGCGAGCCATTTCAGGGCCGAGATGAGCCGGCCGAGAGGGGCCAGCCACTGGCCGTTATCGTCGATCCGGGCCGAAGGGGCGGCGGCGGTCACCGCCGGGCGAAGCGCGTCGGCGCGAGCGCCGGGGATGAGCTGGGCGTCGATCATCGCCGGGATCGGCAAATCGCCCTCGAGGCCGCCGGCGCCGAGCCAGGGCTCGAGCAGCTCGGCCATTTCGGCGGGCGCGAGTCGGCGGACGCTCTCGACCTCGGGCAGAGCCTGAAGCCGGGCGACGGCGCGTACCGCCTCGGCCTCGCGACGGTCGGGATTGGGCTCGAGGATCTGCACCGTCACCCGGTTGCCGAGCCCGGCCCCGAGGCTCGCGGCGGCGCCACCGAGGCCCAGGCCGGCGGCGGCGGCAAGCACGGTCAGGAACATCATGATCGCGATCACCCAGGGCATCGGCCCGGCGAGCCGGCCCTCGGGGAGAAGCCGGCGGTCGGCCGCGCCCATCGTCGAAAGCAGGGCGCTCACGCGTCGACCCGCCGCGGCGGATGGCGAAGGGCGCCGGTGGGATCGAGCAGGGTGCCGCGGTCGAGTCGGAGCATCTCGAAGCTGCCGATGCTCGATATGAGGTGAAGATCGTGGGTGGCGACGACCACGGTGGTGCCGAGCTTGTTGAGCGAGTCGAACAGATGGAGGAGGCGCTTGGCCATCTCCGGGTCGACGTTGCCTGTCGGCTCGTCGGCGACGAGAAGCTCGGGACGGGCGATGACGGCCCGGGCGATGGCGACTCGCTGCTGCTCGCCGCCCGACAAGGTGGCGGGCCGGGCGCTGGCGCGGTGGCCGAGGCCGACCCAGGCCAGCATCTCGCTCACCGGCCCCTGCAAATCCTTCTCGTCGACTCCGGCGACGCGCAGCGGAAGAGCGACATTGTCGAAGGCGGAGAGGTGGGTGACGAGCCGGAAATCCTGGAAGACCACGCCGATCCGCCGCCGGAAGCCGGGCAGGCGCTTCCTCGGCATGGTGACGATGTCCTCGCCGAACAATTTGATGAGGCCCCGGCTCGGCCGCTGGGCGAGGTAGAGCAATTTGAGGAGCGAGGTCTTGCCGGCGCCCGACGGGCCGGTGAGGAAATAGAAGCCGCCGTGCCGCAAGGAGAAGCTCAGGTCCGAAAGCGTCTCCGCCCCCGTTCCATAGCGCAGCCCGACATTGTCGAACTGGACGATGGTGCCGTTATTGTTCAGAACCCGCCTCCGCTCGGGGCCCGGCCCCGCTGCCTCAATGGCATGCGCCGCGCGGGGCCGTAAACCACTCAATACCCTCCCCCGTCATCCCGGGCTTGACCCGGGATCCATGAACACTGCCGCGGGAGCTTTCCTGCCCCCGTGTTCGTGGATTCCGGCTTTCGCCGGAATGACGGGATAAAAGGCGCAATGGCTTGCATGGCGCGTCTCGCCGTGCTTGGATTCGGACGAGCACCAGCCTTTTGGGGCCTCCCGTAAAGATGATCCTGAGCTGTCCCGCCTGTAAGACGCGCTATGTGGTGCCGGACAGCGCGGTCGGCCCGTCCGGCCGGCAGGTCCGCTGCGCCTCCTGCCGGCACAGCTGGCTTCAGCCGCCGCCTCAGCCCCGGACCTCGGCCGAGTGGCAGGCGCCCGCTTCACAGGCGCCTCCGCCGCCCGCGCCGCCGCCCCTGCGCGAGCAGGCCCCCGCCCGGCCGGCCGCCTCCGTGCTCGGACCGGCGCCCGCCGCCGAGCCGGAAAATTACGACGCCTTCGCCCACGAGCCGCCCTTCCGCCCGAGGCGCAACCCGGCCCGGATGTGGACGATCGTCGCAATCGTCGCCGCCGCCTTGATGATGGCCGCGACCGCCGCCGTCTATTCGTTCGGCCTGCCCGAGCTCGGGGTCGACATCGCCCTTCCCGGCCGGGGCTCGACTCCGCTGAAGGTCGAATCTATCCAGGCCGAGAACCGGACTTTGGCGAGCGGCAACGCCCTGCTCACCGTCACCGGCCGGATCACCAACCCGACCCAGAAGGTCCAGCGCGTCCCGCAGCTTCGAGCCGAGGTGCGGGACGCCGCCGGCAAGGCCGTCTACAGCTGGTCGATCTCGCCGCCGGTCTCGGAGCTTCAGCCCGGCCAGAGCGCGACCTTCAACAGCGCCGAGACCGACGTGCCCGCCAACGGGGCCAAGCTGCATCTCGGCTTCCCCTCCGCCGCCTGATGCGCATCGGCCTGCTGACCGGCGGCGGCGACGTGCCCGGGCTCAACCCCTGCATCCGGTCGATCACCCTGTCGGCCGACGCCCTTGGCTGGGAAGCGACCGGCTTCCGCCGCGGCTGGGAAGGGGTGCTGGCGATCGACCCGGCGGACCCGGCGAGCATCGCCGCCAACAGCCTGGAGCTGACCCGCGAGGGCGTGCGCGGAATCGACCGGATGGGCGGCACCATCCTCCACACCTCGCGCACCGACCCTCGGACGCTCGCGGAAGGGGACCAGACGAAGCGCGTGCTCGAGACGCTCTCGAAGCTCGGAATCGACGCCATGATCACCCTGGGCGGCGACGGCACCCTGCGCTTCTCGGCGCATCTGGCGGCCCAGGGCGTGCCGGTCATCTCCGTCCCCAAGACGATGGACAATGACGTCTTCGGAACCGATTATTGCATCGGCTTCTCGACCGCCGTCAGCCGCTCGGTCGAGGCGATCAACGCTCTGAGGACGACGGTCGAGAGCCACGAGCGGATCGGAGTGGTCGAATTGTTCGGCCGCCGCAGCGGCGAGACGGCCCTGCTCGCCGGATTCCTCGCCCAGGTCGACCGGACGATCATCGCCGAAGTGCCCGCGGATCTCGACATCCTCTTCCCGCTCCTCGCCGAGGACAAGGCGTCCAACCCCGCCGGCTACGCCATGTGCGTGATCTCGGAAGGGGCGGCCATCAAGGGTTCGGCCAACGCCGACGAGTCGATTTCCAGGCCGGCCAGCGAGCGCGGCGAGATCGGCATCGGCCAGCAGCTCGGCCGGGCGATCAAGGCTCGGCTCGGCTGCGGCACCGTCATCCAGGAGCTCGCCTATCTGATGCGCGCCGGCGAGCCGGACGCGATGGACCGGATGGTCGGCTTCGCCTTCGGCGGCCTCGCCGTCCAGCTCCTCCAGCGCGGCGAGACGGCCCGGATGGTGACCTTGGCCGACGGCAATTACGGCCATGTGCCGATCGATACCCTGCTCAGCGGCCGCAAGTCGGTCGACGTCAATGGCCTCTACGATCCGTTGACCTATCGTGCGCGTTTGATGCGGATCGAAGGGATGCCGATGTTCCTCTACTGATTCTTTGCTAAGCTTCGGGCGGGGACGATTGTCTGGGGGGATTGGAATGCGCAAATATTGGCTTCTGGCGGCGGGCGCCGCGCTTGCCGCCGCTTCGCCCGCTTCGGCCGACACGGTCTGCGAATGGATCGACTATGCCCAGGCGGTCGGCAATGCCGCCGCGCCGCCGCCCGACGCGCCCCGGACCGGCGAGCACGACCGGGCCCAGACCCAGGTCGCGATCGCCATGTTCGAGGCGCTGAACGCGATCGACCGGCGCTACGAATCCTATCTCGGCCTGGCCGCGGCGGCGCCGGGCGCCTCGCAGGACGCGGCCGCCGCGACCGCCGCCTATCAGGTGCTGCTCGCCCATTATCCGGGGCAGAAAGCCGGCCTCGACGACAGCTACAACGTCGCCCTGCTGGCGGTGAGCGACTCCGCCGCCCGCGAGCGCGGCAAGACGGTCGGCGAGGCGGCGGCGAAGCTCGCTTTGGCGGCCGGCGGCTTCGACCCGGCCCGAACCCCCGTCCATTACCGACCGCGAACCAGCGCCGGGACCTGGACCGCGACCCAGCTTCCGGTCTTCGCGCCCTACGTCACCACCTTCAAGCCGTGGATCCTGCCGAGCTATGAATCGGTTCGGCCGGCCCCGCCGCCAGCGCTCGGCAGCGAGCGCTGGGCGCGCGACTATGAGGAGATCAGGCGGCTCGGCGCCAAGACCGGAAGCAGCCGGACGCCTCAGCAAACCCTGATGGCGCGCTACCGGATCACGCCCAACATGACTCCCACCCTGCGCCTCATCGCCGATTCGAAGGGCCGCTCGCCGGTCGCGAATGCCCGCATGTTCGCCTTGCTCGCGATGGTCTCCGACGACGCCGGGGTCGCCAACGCCCAGGCCAAGCTCCATTACAATTTCTGGCGGCCGATCACGGCGATCCGCAACGCTTCGGACGACGGCAACGACGCCACCGTCGAGGATTTGTCGTGGGAGCCGCTGATCGCCACCCCCAACCATCCCGAATATCCCTGCGCCCATTGCACCTACGCGGCCTCGACCGCGGCGGTGCTCAAGAGCGAGGTGGGCGAGTCTCCGCCGGGCGGGGTCAGGGTCCATTCGCGCTCCATCCCCACCAGCATCGTCCAGGTCGTTCCGAGCCTCGACGAGTGGGTAAGGGAGGTCTCGATCTCGCGCACCTATGGCGGAGTCCACTACCGCTTCTCCAACGAAGCGGGCGAAGAGCTGGGCCGCAAGGTCGCCGCGATGGCGCTCGCCAAGGTGATGCGGCCGCTGCCGGCCAGGGGGAAGAAGAAGGGATAGATTTCCCTAATTCCTCCCCGAGATTTCTCGGGGAGGGGGACCGCGCGAAGCGCGGTGGAGGGGTTCTTTCGGATCCCCAAGAACCCCTCCACCATGCTTCGCATGGTCCCCCTCCCCCGGAAATCCGGGGGAGGAACTCATCAGGCGAGCGCGGCCATTGCCTCCCCCCCTCCCCTTTGCTAGAGGCCCCCCTCCTACCGGCCCCGGAAGCTATCCCGGGGGGCAGTGACGTGCGGTCGTGGCGGAACTGGTAGACGCGCAGCGTTGAGGTCGCTGTGGCCGAAAGGCCGTGGAAGTTCGAGTCTTCTCGACCGCACCATATCGCGCCACTAAAGACATCGTCCGGGGGACGGTGTCGGCGTGATGTCCCCGTAAAAGGGGCAAGGATGGCCGAATCTCCGCCGCAGCAGCGCCGCGCCTTCGGTCTCTGGATCTGCCTCGCGCTCGTCATCGGCAACATGATCGGTTCGGGCGTGTTCCTGCTTCCGCAGCAGCTCGCGCCTTACGGCTGGAACGCGATCCTCGGCTGGGGCGTGACCATCCCCGGAGCGCTCTGCCTGGCCTTCGTCTTCGCGAGCCTCGCCCGCCGCTTTCCGCGCGCCGGGGGCCCTTATGCCTATACCGCTGAGGCGTTCGGCGCCGCGCCCGGATTCGCCGTCGCCTGGAGCTACTGGATCTCGGTGTGGACGGCCAATGCGGCCATCTCGCTGGCCGCGGTCAGCTATCTCAGCCATTTCCTGCCCGGGCTCGCGGCGGCGCCGGGCCTCGCCGCGATCGGCTTCGTCTGGGCCTTCACCCTGATCAACTGCCTCAGCGTCAGGGGCACGGGCAAGATCCAGCTTGCCACCACCATCCTCAAGCTCCTTCCGCTCCTCGCCGCGATCATCCTCATATTGGGCATAGCGGCGACCGGCGACCGCCCCGACGCGGTGCCGCTGCCGACGGCCGACATAAGCTGGGCCGGGGTCACGGCGGCGGCGGCGCTCACCTTGTGGGCGATGGTCGGGTTCGAATCGGCGACCATCCCGGCCGGCCACGTCCGCGATCCGGAGCGGACCATTCCGCGGGCGACGATGATCGGGACCCTGATCACCGGAATCGTCTATCTGATCGCCTGCTCGGGCGTGGCCTTGCTGCTTCCGCCCGATCAGGCCGCCGCCTCCAACGCACCCTTCGCGGATTTCATCGGCCGTTATTGGGGACCGGGCCCGGCCTCGCTCGTCGCCTTGTTCGCCACGATCAGCGCCTTGGGAGCGCTCAACGGCTGGGTGCTGATCCAGGGCGAGCTGCCGGTGGCGCTGGCGCGCGACGGCCGCTTCCCGGCCTGGTTCGCCCGCATTTCTAAGGCCGGGACTCCGGTCCGCGCCCACCTCGTCTCGACCGGTCTCGTCACCCTGCTCCTGCTCGCCAATCAGAGCCGCTCGATGGGCGGCATGTTCGCCTTCATGGCCCTCCTGTCCACCGCCGCTTCGCTGGTCGCCTATCTGACCTGCTCGCTCGCCGCGCTCCGGCTTCAGGCCATCGGCCGGATGCCCCGCTCCGCCATCCTGCCCGCCGTCGCAATCGCCGGCGCCGTCTACTCCGCCTGGGCGATATACGGCGCCGGGCCGGAGCCCGCTTTGTGGGGCGCGGCCCTGCTGGCGAGCGGCCTGCCCGTCTATCTGCTGATGCGGCGAAACCTGTTGCGTGTCCGAACCGTTGAAGCGACTTCATCCACAGCCGAGGAATGAGGCCGCAATGGCGGACCCAGTGAAGGATCGCGGACAGATGTCGGAGCGGGAGTGGCGCGAGAAGCTGACCGCGGAGCAATATCGGGTGCTTCGCGAGGCCGGGACCGAGCCGCCCTTCAGCGGCCGCTACGTCGACAATCACGAGGAGGGCGAATATCGCTGCGCCGGCTGCGGCGAAACCTTGTTCGACAGCGAGTCGAAATTCGACAGCGGCAGCGGCTGGCCCAGCTTCACCGAGCCCGCCGCGCCGACGGTGAGCGAACATGCCGACATGAGCCACGGAATGCGCCGGGTCGAGGTCCGCTGCGCCAAATGCGACGGCCATCTCGGCCATCTCTTCCCCGACGGCCCGGCGCCCACCGGCCTTCGCTATTGCATCAACAGCGCCTCGCTCGATTTCAAGCCGAAGAAATAAGGGGCGAGGCGGCGCAAACCGTCACCCCGGCGGAAGCCGGGGCTTCGTTGAGACCCGCCGAGACTCCTGTCCTGAGGTCCCGGCTTTCGCCGGGATGACGGGATTCCTGCACCCCACCACCTCCGCTTCTCCTTACCCTCTCCCTTGTCGCCCGACTCATCCGGCCCTAGGCTGCCGTCCCGATGGCCAGTGATGCTTCTCCTCCGCCGTCCCGCCTCCGCCGGACGCTGATTACCTCGCTCAAAATCGGGCTCTATGGCGGTCTCATCGGGCTCGTCGCCCTGGTCGTCGCGGTCGGAGTCGCGATGAGCTCTCTGCCCAGCTATACGGAGCTGGTCCGCCGCGACGATCTCGGCCAGATGATCCGGGTCCGGGCCGCCGACGGATCGGAGCTGATCGCGCTCGGGCCGAGCTTCGGCGAATGGCTCAGCTACGACCAGATACCCGACATCATGAAGGACGCGATGGTCGCGGTCGAGGACAAGCGCTTCCGCTCGCATATCGGAGTCGATCCGATCGGCCTCGCCCGCGCCTTCAAGGTCCGCTTCTCCAAAGGCCGCTGGACCCAGGGCGGCTCGACCATCACCCAGCAGCTCGCCCGCAACATCTTCCTGACCAACAGCCGGACCTTCGGCCGCAAGGGCCGCGAGGGCGTGCTGGCGCTGGCGCTGGAGCGGCGCTTCTCGAAGAACCAGATCCTCGAACTGTACCTCAACAGGGTCTATTTCGGCGGCGGCGCCTACGGCATCGACGCCGCCTCGCGCCGCTTCTTCGGCCATTCGGCGAAGACTCTCAGCCTTTCGGAGGCGGCGATCATCGCCGGCCTGGTCAAGGCGCCGTCCAATTACGCGCCCTCGGCCGACGCCGAAGCCGCGCGCGGCCGCGCCGCGGTGGTCATCCGGCTGATGCAGGAAAATGGCGACATCAGCCCGGCCGTGGCGGCCGGCGCCGAGCCCGCCGAGGTCCGGATCATCCCGACGCCCAGGCAGAACAGCGTCCGCTACTTCACCGACTGGGTGCTTCCGCAGCTCGACACTCTGATCGACGAGACGGTCGACCCGATCGAGGTGTGGACGACCCTCGATCCCAACATGCAGCGGCTGGGCGACCAGGTGATCAACGCGACCACCCCGGCCGGTGCCCAGGGCGCCCTGATCGCGCTCGACCGGGACGGTTCGATCCGGGCGATGATCGGCGGCCGCGACTATGTCCGCTCGCTCTACAATCGCGGCACCCAGGCGGCCCGCCAGCCGGGCTCGTCGTTCAAATTGTTCGTCTACCTCGCCGCGATCGAGGCCGGCTACAAGCCCGACGACGTCGTCGTCGACGCGCCGCTCACCATCAACGGCTGGAGCCCTCGCAACGCCGGCCGCGGCTTCGCCGGCCAGGTTCCGGTGCGCCAGGCCTTCGCCCAGTCGATCAACACCGTCTCGGTCCGGCTCGCCCAGGAAGTCGGCTTCCGGACCGTCGCCGACATGGCCCAGCGCTTCGGGATCACGACTCCGGTGGTCACCCATCCGTCGATGGCGCTGGGAAGCTCGGAAGTCCGGCTGATCGACATGACCCGCGCCTTCGCCTCGGTGGCGGCGAAGGGGAATGCGGTCGTGCCCTACGGGATAAAGCGGGTCACCACCGTCAGCGGGCAGATTCTCTACCAGCACCAGCCCGACGAGAATCGGGTCCTGGTCGCGCCCTGGGTGGCGGCGCAGATGACCGACCTGCTCCAGGCGGCGGTCCTGACCGGCACCGGCCGGGCCGCCCAGATCGGCCGGCCGGTGGCGGGCAAGACCGGCACGTCCACCTCCTACAAGGACGGCTGGTTCCTCGGCTTCTCGAGCGGGCTCACCACCGGAATCTGGATGGGGCGCGACGACAACAAGGCGGTTCGCGGGCTCGAGGGCGGGCGGGCGCCGGCCCGGGCCTTCCACGATTTCATGCAGCGCGCCGTCGCCAACCGGCCGCCCGAGAATTTCGAGATCGCGGTTCAGATGCCCGAATGGGCGGTCGGTGAGCCCGACGACGAGACCTGGTTCGAGGCGCCCGACAATGGCGGAGTGCTCGTCAATCCCGACGGCAGCGGCCCGTCGGGCGGGTACCAGCCGCTGCCGCCGCGCCAGGACGAGGCCGAGCCCGCGCCGGATCAGGACGAAAGGCTCGACCAGGATTTCATCGACCGGGCCGTCGACCGGGAGCCGGAGCCGCGTTTCCGCGAGCGCGAGCGCGACCGGGAACGGGAGCCGGGACGTCGGGAGCGGCGGCGCGACGACCTCGCCCCGCCGGTCGACCGCCGCTCAGACCGCTCGGCCGACCCGATGGAGTGACGGCCCGTGGCGCCGAAGCCATGACCGCGCCGGCTTCGGATCCGCCCCGAGCAGGGTTTCGACCAGAAAGTGGAAATCGGGACCGTGGTTCATATGGACCCGGTGCGCGACCTCGTGCGCGACGGTGGCGCGCCTTACCCAGTCCGGAGCGAGGATGAGGCGCCAGCTGTAGCGTATCCCCCCGGCCGCCGAGCAGCTTCCCCAGCGCGAGAGCGGATCGCCAATGCCGATCCGGGCCACCTTTACTCCGGCCCTGGCGGCGAATTCCGCCGTCTCGGCGGCGAGCGTGTCGAGCGCGTGCCGCCGAAGCCAGCGCAGCAGCCGCGCCTCCAGCCCGTCCTCCGGCCCGCCGACGACCAGCCGCCCCTCCTCCAGCCGGGGAGTCCGCGGCCGCCCCGGGCTCCAGTCGATCCGGTGCGGCCGGTCGTAGAGGGGAAGGTCGGTCCCCGGGACGAGCGGCAGGCCCGGAACGACCTCGGCCAGGCGGGCCTCGATCCAGTCGCGATGACCGTCCGCCCAGGCCAGGGCCTTGCGGCGGGAGGCCCGCTTCGGGATGGTCAGAACCACTTCGCCGGTGCGGCGGTCGACTCGAAGCCGCATCGCCCGCGCCGTCGGCGAGACGCTCAGCTTCAGCTCAAAGCTCACGCTCGACCAGATGATGCTCGAGGCTGCCGGCCTCGTCCTCGGCCACCGTCCAGCCGCGGATCGACATTCCGGCGCGGTGAACGGCTTCGCGGTCCCCGCAGACGAGATAATGCCAGTCCGGAAGCGCCTTGCCCTCCGAGCGCAGCCGGTAGGCGCAGGTCGAGGGCAGCCAGGCGAGGGCCCCGACCCGGGAGGAGGTCAGCCGGACGCAATCCGGCACATAGGCCTTGCGGCCCCGATAATTGGTGCAGCGGCCGGTGTGTCGGTCGAGCAGGCGGCAGGCGACGTTGGTGGCGTGGATGGCGCCGCTATCCTCGTCCTCGAGCTTGTGCAGGCAGCATTTGCCGCAGCCGTCGCACAAGGCCTCCCATTCGGCCCGGTCGAGCGCGGCCAGCGGCTTTTCCCAGAAATTCACTTCACCCACCGCTCGAGCTCGGCGGCGACGGCTTCGGCGCCCTTGTCATAGGGGAGGAGGGCGATGGGCTTGCCGTCCGGTCCGATCAGCTCCGCGATCCGGCTGTGGTTGACGTTATAGCCGCCCCCCGCCTGCGGATCCTCCTTGGCCCCGTAGGCGCCGTAGCTTTTGACCATGTCGGCGACCTGCTTGGGCGTTCCGGTCAGGCCGATCAGTCGGGGATGGAAGGCGGCGACATATTCCCTGAGCACGGCCGGAGTGTCGCGCTCCGGATCGACGCTGACGAAGATCGGCGCCACCCGCGCCGCCCGGGCGGGATCGCTCTTCTCGAAGCGGCGAAGCGCCTGGCCGATGACCGCGAGATCGAGCGGGCAGACATCGGGGCAATGGGTGAAGCCGAAATAGAGGATCGCGTATTTTCCGGCGAGATCCCGCTCGGTCACCTGGCGCCCGTCCTGATTCGTCAGGGTGAACGGACCGCCGATCGTCGCGCCCTTCAGCGGCGGATCCTCGGCCGCCCCGGAGCAGGCGGCGAGCGCCAGCCCGAGGAACAGGAAAAGGATCGGCCGAAGGCAGGGAAAGCGGGTTTCGTTCATGGCGGAAGCAGGCTTGCCTTGCTATAGCCGCGCCGACAAGTCGAGACGGGGAAGCGAGAGTGTTCAACAAGTTCGGCCGAGCGCTGGCGGCGTCCATGGTTCTGGTGCTCGCCGTCCCGGCGTCGGGGCAGCAGGCTTTTTCCGACAGCTTCACCTTCCTCAAGGCGGTCAGGGAGCGCGACGGAGCCAAGGTGAGCGACCTGGTCGCCGAGCCGGGATCGGTCGTCATCAACACCCGCGACCGCGGAAGCGGGGAAGCCGCGCTTCACATCATCGTTCGCGGCCGCGACCTCAACTGGCTCGCCTTCCTGCTCGGCAAGGGCGCCCGGCCGGACATCCAGAGCAATCGCGGCGACACGCCGCTGACCCTGGCGTCGCAGATCGGCTGGCTGGAAGGCGCCGAGCAGCTGCTTGCGAAACGGGCCAGCGTCGACCTCGCCAACGGCCGGGGCGAGACCCCGCTCATCCTCGCCACCCAGCGTCGCGACCTGGCGATGGTCCGCCTTCTCCTCAACCGCCGGGCCGATCCCAAGCGGACCGACAATGTCGCCGGAATGTCGGCGCTCGACTATGCCAAGCAGGATCCGCGCGCCGGCGCGGTCCTGAAGCTGCTCGAAGCCAAGGTCGCGCCGGCCAAGCCGGTCGCAGGGCCGACTCGCTGACCGTCATCCCGGCGAAAGCCGGGACCTTGGGACGGAAAGTCTCGGCGGGTCTTGTCGAGGTCCCGGCTTTCGCCGGGATGACGAGTCAGGCGAACCCCGCCAGGCCGGGGTCCAGATCCCCCACCAGCCGCCGCGCCGCCCTTCGGGCGAAGCGCAGGGTCTCGGCCTTGCGGCGGGCCGGGGGCAGCTTGCGGAGCGGCGCCTCGCGGATCACCGCCGCGTCGTAGCGGTCGGCGACGAGCAGGCCGCAAAGCTGGGGCTGGAATCCGGGCTCCTCGAACGGCCCGAGGTCGAACCTGGCGGGCACCGCCCAGAAGAAGCGGTCGCAATAGCCGAGATATTCGACCCACTTGCAATCGCCCATCAGGTCGGCCCGCGACACCTTGATCTCGACGATGGTGATCAGGCCCGACGAATCGATCGCCATCATGTCGGCGCGCCGGCCGTTGGGCAGCGGCACCTCGCACAGAGCGAACATATCCTGGTTGAAGAACAGACGGGTCACGCCGCGCGCCACGTCCTGGGCGGCGAGCGGCGCGTCGGCGAAGCAAAGCTCCGGCTGGAGACTCGGACGGGCGGACATCCGTCCAGGTTAGAATGAATGGGGAACGGGGGGAAGAAGGGATTGGGGAGGGTGGGGGTTGGGGGTTGGGGGTTGGGGAAGATTCTACGTTTCCAATCCCCAATCCCCAATCCCCAATCCCCATCACCGGTAGAAGATGTGATTCCCGACCGCGGCGACCCGCGTCAGGCGCCAGCGCGGCGAAACGCGCTTGGCGTGGAAGAAGAGCGCCTTCGGGGCCGGACCGTCGGCCAGGTCCTGGACGGCGATATGGGCGATGGCGACCGCCCGCTTCCAGGCGAGCGAGGTCCGGGCGATGGCCGGGAAGCGGCCGCCGCGGATGAACGAGAATTGGCCGCGCTGCTTGACGACTCCGCAGGCCGAAGCCGGGAAGCGGCCGGAGCGCATGCGGTTGAGGATCACTTCGGCGACGCTGAGCTGGCCGTGCAGCGGTTCGCCCTTCGCCTCGAAATAGACGGCGCCGGCGAGGCATTCGTGCTGGGCGTCGACGGTCCGGGTCCCGGCATGCTCGGCGACCAGCTCGGCCAGGCTCCGGCGGGCCGGCTTTTCGGCGTCGATGTCTGCGACAGGTGCCGGCTCGGCCGGAGCCGAAGGCGGACTCGAGGCCGCCGGCGGAGTCGCGCCGAGGCCGGCGGCGATTTCGGCGGGCGAGCCGGAAATTTCGGAGGTGAGGGAAGTCCCGGTCAGCTCCCAGGCTGAAGACGGGGCGCCGAAGACGAAAACGAAGGCGGCAGCCGCGAGCGACGCGACGCGATAAAAACGGATCATTCAATCTCAAAACAGTGCGGCGGGCAGTCCCAAGCCGGATGCTTATGAAAAGAAGCGCATCCCGGACCGCCTTCCGTCTCGCGTGGCCGTCCCCTCCCAAGACCCCGGGTTCGTGACGGCCCCCCGCTCTCGAAGGACGAGGCAGGGGCTAGGTTGTGCGCTGCAGCAGAGTCAATCGAGGGCGTTCATTTCAGCGGCGAACCGTTCGGCAGACGGGATATCCAGTTCAATTACCCACAAATCCGGGTCGAACCGCCTTCGCCGTGCGATAAAGGCCGGAACTTGGCTTGGATTTTCAATATGATGGCTTCCGCCCTCCTGCCAGGCATAGCGCCCATCGGGCTTCAGCAGCCGTTCGAAAAGCCTGGGATTCCCGCCTCTTTCCAACAGGATGACCAGGATCGAACCGGCTGTGGCATCGCCCTTGGCGAGCACCGCCCCGAACCCGCCTTCGCCCTCGGCCTTGCGGATCAGAGCGCCCGCCAGCACCGAGGCGGCGATTCGCGCCTCCATCAGACGGCCGCGTAGCCGGCAAGGCCGCTGAGCGGGATGTGGGAGCGCATGAAGGTGCCGGTGCCGCTGGCGGCGAGCTCGCCGTCGGAGTCGATCAGCCGCGCCTCGCCGACCAGAACCCGCCGCCTGCCGCTCGCCCAGCGGCCCTCGGCGGTCACCGGACCGGCCCGCAAGGGCCGGGTGAAGAGCAGGTTGAAGGCGGTGGTGAGCAGGAAGCGGTCGGTGACCAGGCTGTTGCAGGCGTAGAAAGCCGCATCGTCCATCATCTTGAAATAGAGCGTTCCGTGGGCGGCGCCGGCGGCGTGGAAGAGTTGCTCGCGCACCTCGAAACGGATTCGGGCGAATCCCTTTTCGACGATCTCGAGCCTCGATTCGAACAAGCCGTTGACCGGGGCGTGGCGATAGAGCGACTCGAGCGCCCGGAAATGGGCCGCCGCGCCCGCATCCGGCTCAGGCGGCATCGCGGCTTTCGACTCCGGACAGCAACGCGAACATGGCGTCGCGCGAGCGGGCGCCGCGCAGCTTGGCGACCGTGCCCCGGTCGCGCAGCACCCGGCTCACCGAAGCCAGCGCCTTGAGATGGTCGGCACCGGCGTCGGGCGGCGAGAGGATCAGGAAAATGAGGTCGACCGGCAGTGTGTCGACCGACTGGAAATCGATCGGCGCGGTCAGGCGCGCGAAATAGCCGAACACGCCTTTCAGGCCCTCGATCCGGCCGTGCGGAATGGCGATTCCGCCGCCGAAGCCGGTCGAGCTGATCTTCTCCCGGTCAGTCAAGGCGGTGACGATGGCCTTGGAATCGAGCCCGGTGCGCCGGGCCGCGGCGGCGCCGAGCAGCTGGAACAGGCCTTTCTTGTTCGGGACGTTCATCCCGCCATCGACGCAGTCGACGGTAAGGATGTCGGTAATGTCGTTCATCGTTTCACCGGATGCGGTCGCCCCCGGCCGCTCTTTGAATTGTGAAGGAATGGCGAATCTAGTCGCCTTGCGGCTCGGCCCCGCCTCGTCGGTAGGCGGACCCGTCGACCTCCGCCAGCTCGGCGGCGGCCTGCGGGTGATGGTCCTTGAGACGGCGGGTATGGCGGCGGAGCTGCTTTTCGACCTTGTCGAACGCCGCTTCGAAAGCCGCCGGAGCGGCCGAGGCGCGGTCGGTCGCCTTCAGCACCACGCCCTGGGGCGCATAAGCGACGATCTCGCAGGTGAAGCCATGGTCATGGGGTCCCTTGCCGAAGGTCACCTGGGCTGAAACGAGTCGCGACGCATATTTGTCGGCGATGGCGGCGAGCCGGGTGCTTACCCGCTCCCGCAACGCTTCGCCCGTGTCGAGCTGGTGACCGGAGACGCGGATATCCATAGCTTTCTCCAGTAAAGGGCCGGGGGATTAAGCGCCGCCGCGGCCTGACGTCAACCGCGCCTGTCCAGCCGGTGCCATATGGGGTCGATGAGCGTCGCAAGGAAGGAGGCGTGCGCCTGAAGCTCGTCCTCCGTCGGTGCGTGGGCGCGCGGCGGCCGAACGATGACGATGGTATCGGAGCCGGCGGTGCGGGCCTGCTCGGCCTCTTCGATCCGCTCGGCGACGAGGTCGGTGAGGGTGAGGCCGATCTGGCGGCCGCCGGTCAGCTCGACATAGCATTGGGCGAGGAGCTGGGCGTCGATCAGGGCGCCATGCTTGACCCGAAGGCTTCGATCGACCCCGAAGCGGGAGCAGAGCGCGTCCAGGCTGTGCTTGGCGCCGGGATGCCTGGAGCGGGCGATCTGCAGGGTGTCGACCATCCGGGTCAGGCAGATGAGCGGGTGCCCGCAATTGTTGAGCTCGTGATTGAGAAAGCCGAAGTCGAAGCTGGCATTGTGGGCGACCAGGGGACAGTCGCCGAGGAATTCGAGCAGGTCCGGGGCCCGGTCGCGGAAGCGCGGCTTGTCGGCGAGGAAGGCGTCGGTGAGGCCATGGACCGCCTCGGCGCCGCTCGGCATCGACCGCTCCGGATTGAAATAGGCATGGAAGGTCCGTCCGGTCTCGACCCGGTTCCACAGCTCGACGCAGCCGATCTCGACGACCCGATCGCCGGTCAGCGGGCTGAGGCCCGTGGTCTCGGTATCGAAGACGATTTCCCGCATGGCTTCGACTATGAATCGGCGGACGGGACGAGGCAAGCAAGGATGCGGCGAACGGCTCGTCGCGTGTCATCGAGGGACCCTCCCGTCGGGATGACGAAATCGGCGCGGGCCCTTTTCTCCCGGTCGGGCAGCTGGCGGGCGAGGATTCGCTCGAATTTCTCCGGGGTCATGCCCGAACGGGCGAGCACCCGCGCGCGCTGCATCTCGAGCGGCGCCGAGACGACGACGATCTTGTCGACTTTCTCGGCCCCTCCGGCCTCGAAGAGGAGCGGAATGTCGAGCACGACCAGCGGCGCCTCGGAATGATCGGCGAGGAAAGCCTGCCGCTCGCGCGCCACCGCCGGATGGATCAGCGCCTCGAGCCGCCGAAGCGCTTCCGGCTCGCCCAATACCCGCTCAGCAAGAGCGCCTCGATTCACGCCTTCGGGTCCGGTGGTTCCGGGAAAATGCGCCTCGATCTCCCCGACCAGCGCGCTTTCCGGACCCTGCAGGCGGTGCACCGCGGAATCCGCGTCGAAGACCGGAACGCCCTCGTCGGCGAACATCTTCGCGACGGTCGACTTGCCCATGCCGATGGAGCCGGTGAGGCCGATCGTGATCATCGCACAAGCGTCTCCCGAAGCTCATGATCGAAGGCTCGCGGAGGCGGGGTCCGGAAGAGCAATTCGAAGGCGAGCGCGGCCTGACCGATCAGCATCGCCAACCCGTCGACGACCTGCAGCTCCCGCCGCCGCGCCTCGCGAAGCAAAGCGGTCTCCGCCGGCGCGTAGACCATGTCGTAGACAATTCCGTCCGTGCTCATCCGGTCCAGGGAAAAGGGGAAAAGGGGAAAGCCGTCCATGCCCAGCGGCGAAGCGTTCACGAGCAGCCGCGCCTCCGGCAGAGGATCACTGAACGGCGCCGCGACCGCGCCAACGCCTGAGAAATCCTCGGCCATCTTCGCGGCCTTCGCCGGATCGCGCGCGACGATCCAGATCGGGGCATAGCCCATGACCGGCATCATGTAGGCGGCGGCGACGGCGGCCCCGCCCGCGCCGACGATCACCGCCGGTCCCCTCGGCCGGATCGCGTGGCCGCCATGCATCGGCAGCAGCGGCTCCATGAATCCGTTCCTGTCCGAGTTGAAGCCCTCGATCCGGTCCGATCCCTCGCGACGAAAAGCGGTATTGACCGGCTCCACCGGAAAGCTGGGATCGCGGTGGAAGTGGACATGGTCGAGCGCGGCATATTTGTGCGGCATGGCGATGTTGCATCCCCGCCAGTCCGGATCCAGGGCGCGCTTCGAGAAATAGGCCGCCAATTCGCTCGCGGCGACCCGGCACGCTCGATAGTCGCCGTCGACGCCGGCCTTGCGAAGCCAGAATTTGTGGATCGCCGGCGATTTCGAATGGGCGATGGGGTCGCCGATCACCTCGGCATAGGGGATGCCCATCCGAGCTATCCGCCGACTTGAAACCCCTCTCCCGTCTTTACGGGAGAGGAGGGGCCCAAGCCGCCAGGCTTGGGAGGTGAGGGTCTGTACACCGGACTCAGCAAGACCCTCACCTCCCACCGCTCCGCGGTGGACCCCTCCTCTCCCGCGGAAAGCGGGAGAGGGGACGAGGGGGGCAAGTTCACGACTTCAGCATCCCGCGCTCGCGCAGATAGCCGAGCACGGGGAGGAGGGGCATTCCGAGGATGGCGAAATGGCTGCCCTCGATCCGGTCGAACAATTGCGCGCCGGGGCCCTCGATCCGGTAGCCGCCGACGCTCCAGCGTATCTGCTCAAATTCCCGGTCCAGATAGTCTTCGAGGAAAGCGTCGCTGAACGACCGCATGGTCAGCACCACGGTCTCGCACTGCCACCAGATCGCCTCGCCATTCTCGGCCAGCACGGCGGCCGAATGGAGACGATGCGTTCCGCCGCTGAGGGAGATGAGCTGGCCCCGCGCTTCCTCGCGGGAGGCGGGCTTGCCGAGGAGGGTGCCGTCGCCCCGTTCCAGGGTCTGGTCCGAGCCGAGGACCAGGTCGCCTTCGCCGGCCGAGACCGAAAGGGCCTTGAGCTGGGCCAATTCCTCGGCGACCCCGCGCGCGTCGAATCCCGCCCCCCACAGACCTGCCTTGGCCGCCTCCTCGTCGAGCTCCGCCTCGACCGTCTCGAACGGCACTCCGGCGGCCTCGAGCATGTGCCGCCGGGCGGCGCTCCTGGAGGCGAGCAATAGCCTCACGCGCCCTCGCCGACGCCGGCCGCCGCCGCGGCGTCCATCCGCTCGTTGCACAATTTGACGATGGCGAAGGCGGTCTCCTCGATCGAGCGGCGGGTGACATCGATCACCGGCCAGTCATTGTCCGCGAACAGCCGGCGCGCGAAAGCGAGCTCGGCATTGACCGCCTCGATGTCGACATAGTCGGTCTCGGGCGCCTGGTTGAGCGCGAGCAGGCGATTACGGCGGATCTGGACCAGCCGGTCGGGGTTGGTGGTGAGGCCGACGACGAGCGGATGCTCGAGCGAGAAGAGCGAGGCCGGCGGCGGCGCTTCCGGGACGAGCGGGATGTTGGCGACCTTGTAGCCGCGATTGGCGAGATAGATTGAGGTCGGGGTCTTCGACGTCCGGGAGACTCCGGCGAGGACGATGTCCGCCTCCTCCCAATTCTCCGAGCCGATGCCGTCGTCATGGGCGATGGTGAACTGGATCGCGTCGACCCGCGCGAAATAAGCGGCGTCGAGCGCATGCTGGCGGCCGGGACGACCCTTCGCTTCCTGGCCGAGAACGGCCGAAAGGGCGTGGACGACCGGATCGAGAACCGACACCGCGTGGATTCCGCGGCGGCGGGTCTGCTTCTCGAGCTCGCGCCGGATCGTGCTGTTCACCAAAGTATAGAGGACGAGGCCCGGGCGGCGTTCGACGTCGTCGAGCACCCGGTCGAGATGCCCTTCCGAGCGTACCATCGGCCAAGGGTGGCGAAGCACCTCGACCCCGTCGAACTGGGCGAGACAAGCCTTGGCGATCACCTCCAGAGTCTCTCCGGTCGAGTCCGAGAGGAGATGGAGATGAAGCGGATCCGCCATCAGGCGCGGCTGTGGATAAGCATGTGGGAATCGCTAGCTTAAGCCTCGGGACGGTTGCAAGCGCGGGCTTTGCCCCCGTAATCCGCTGATCGGTCCACAGATTCGCAAAGGTGAACAAGTCGTTACCGGCAAGCTGTGGAAACCGGGGATGGACGGCGCGAATCCGCGGGCTTCCGCCAACCGTTGAGAGTCAAGCTGTTTGCAAAATCGGGCGAAGCCAATAAACCCCGCGACGCGCCTTCCTACAACCTACAACAGACTCTCTTTATATAAGATTCTTATAGAGAGTAGAGCGGAGCCCTTGCCGTCATGGCCGTCGCCGACAAGCCCCTGCTCTATGTGCTAAAGGGCGGAAAAGCCGAGAGAAGTCCGATCTGGCTGATGCGCCAGGCCGGCCGCTACCTGCCCGAATATCGGGCTCTGAGGGCGGAGAAAGGCGGCTTCCTCGACCTGGTCCAGGATCCCGAAGCCGCGGCGGAAGTGACGCTCCAGCCGATCCGCCGCTTCGGCTTCGACGGGGCGATCCTGTTCTCGGACATCCTCATGGTGCCCTTCGCTTTGGGCCAGGATCTCCGCTTCGAGGCGGGCGAGGGCCCGCGTCTCTCGCCGACTCTCGTCGACTCCGCCCTCGCCGGGCTCGACTCGGCTCACGGCCGTTTGGAACCCGTCTACGCAACTGTGGAGAAAGTCGCCCAGTGTCTCCCGGAAGCCACGACTTTCCTGGGTTTCGCGGGCAGCCCGTGGACGGTCGCCACCTATATGGTCGCCGGCCAGGGCAGCAAGGACCAGGGCGAGGCGCGAAGGCTGGCTTATGGCGATCCCGGGGCCTTCCAGGCGATCGTGGACTCCATCTCGGGCCTCACCGTCGACTATCTGTCCCGCCAGGTGGAAAGCGGAGTGGAGGCCGTGCAATTGTTCGACAGCTGGGCCGGAAGCCTGTCGCCCGCGCAGTTCGAGCGCTGGGTGATCGCGCCGACCGCCTCGCTCGTCGCCGCCTTCAAGGCCAGGCACCCCGACACGCCCGTCATCGGCTTTCCCAAGGGCGCCGGCGGCAAGCTCGCCGCTTATGCGCGCGAGACCGGCGTTGACGCCATCGGCCTCGATGAGACGGTCGATCCCGGCTGGGCCGATTCCGTCCTCCCGCCGGGCATGCCCGTCCAGGGCAATCTCGACCCGCTGGCGCTGATCGCCGGCGGCGAGGCGCTTGAAAGCGGGGTGCGGCGCACCCTATCTAGTCTGGCGGGGCGACCGCATATCTTCAATCTGGGGCATGGCATCTTGCCGGACACGCCGATACCGCACGTCGAGAAGCTCATCGACCTGGTGCGCGCGTGATCGATGCCCTCGCGACGGCCCTCAGCTTGACCTACGCCTGGCTCAAGGCCGGCCACGTCATCTTCGTGATCTTCTGGATCGCGGGACTGTTCATGCTTCCGCGCTTCTACGTCTATCATCAGGAAGCGACGCCGGGTTCGTCGGAAGAGGCGCGGTGGATCGAGCGCGAGCGCAAGCTGAGGCGGATCATCATCACCCCGGCGATGCTCCTGGTCTGGATCTTCGGCCTTTCGCTGGCCTGGACGACCCAGGCCTGGACGATGGGCTGGTTCCAGGCCAAGTTCGTCCTCGTCGTCGCCCTTTCCGCTTATCATGGCTGGATGGTCGGCTACGGCCGCAAGCTCGCCCGCGGCGAGCGGGCGCTGAGCGGCAGGGGCCTCAGGATGATGAACGAGGTTCCGGGGATCGCGGTGGTGCTCATCGTCGTCCTGGTGATCGTGAAGCCGTTCTGATCCTTCGATACGGGCCTTCGCCAGGCTCAGTCCCTACTCAGGATGAGCGGTTGAGGATAATCCCACCCGCTCATCCTGAGTAGCCGCTGAGCGAAGTCGAAGCGGCGTAACGAAGGAAGGATTGACTTGAAAAATCGCGGAGCCTAACGCCGATCAAGTCGTTCGCCTGCCATCCGCGCGGGCATTTCAGCCGCCGAAAATTCGATCTCTCCGCACGGCGCGCCGACCCAATCTTAATTTTCCGAGTAACTTCTCCATGCATCTCAAAGACCTGAAGCAAAAATCCCCCGCCGACCTCGTCGCCATGGCCGAAGAGCTTGGAATCGAGGGCGCCTCGACCCTGCGCAAGCAGGAGCTGATGTTCTCGATCCTCAAGGTCCAGGCCGAGAATGGCGAGGAGATCATGGGCCAGGGCACGATCGAGGTGCTCCCCGACGGATTC
>Ga0190275_10000499_pt1 | contig 34256 bp, 29 predicted proteins | sample Popmic550T_FD_133745 | JGI IMG/M metagenome (GOLD analysis project Ga0190275, IMG submission 133745) | Populus adjacent soil microbial communities from riparian zone of Yellowstone River, Montana, USA - 550 T | ecosystem: Environmental > Terrestrial > Soil > Riparian zone > Trees stand | place...
ATGCGCCAGTACGCCGGCTTCGCCTCCCCCGAGGACACCAACGAGCGCTACCGCTACCTGATCGAGCACGGCTCGACCGGCCTCTCGATGGCCTTCGACCTGCCGACCCAGCTCGGCCGCGACTCCGACGACCCGCTCTGCAACGGCGAGGTCGGCCGCACCGGCGTCCCGATCGACACGATCGAGGACATGCGGATCTGCTTCGACCAGATCCCGCTCGACAGCGTCTCCACTTCGATGACGATCAACGCCCCGGCGGCGATCCTGCTGCTGCTCTACGAGCTGGTCGGCGAGGAACAGGGCGTGCCCTCCGAGAAGCTCCGCGGCACCGTCCAGAACGACGTGCTGAAGGAGTACATGGCGCGCGGCAACTACATCTATCCGGCCGAGCCGACGATGCGCCTGACCACCGACATCTTCGAGTACTGCAACGAGAAGGTGCCGAAATGGAACACGATTTCGATCTCCGGCTACCACATCCGCGAGAAGGGCTGCTCGGCTGTGCAGGAGGTCGCCTTCACCCTCTCAAACGCGATCGCCTACGTCGAAGCGGCACTGGCACGGGGGCTGAAGATCGACGAGTTCGCGCCGCGGTTGGCCTTCTTCTTCAACGGCCACAACAACGTCTTCCAGGAGATCGCCAAGTTCCGCGCGGTGCGGCGGATGTGGGCCGAGATCGTCAAGGAGCGGTTCGGGGCGGAGAACCCGAGCTCGCAGAAAATCCGCTTCCACACCCAAACCGGTGGGGTGACCCTTCAGGCCCAGCAGCCGGAGGTCAACATCATCCGCGTCGCCCTGCAGGGCTTCGCCGCGGTCTGCGGCGGCACCCAGTCGCTGCACACCAACGGCTTCGACGAGGCGCTGGCCCTGCCGACCGAGCGCTCGGCCCGGATCGCGCTGCGCACCCAGCAGGTGATCGCCTACGAGTCCGGCGCCGCCGACACCGTCGACCCCTTCGCCGGCTCCTACTTCGTCGAGTCGCTGACCGACGAGATCGAACTGCGGGCCAAGGAGCTGATGGAGAAGGTCGAAGAGATGGGCGGCTCGGTCGAGGCGCTGGAGTTCATGCAGCGCGAGATCGAGGAGTCGGCGCTCTCCTACCACGAGCGCTACAAGAGCGGCCAGGACACCATTGTGGGCGTGAACAAATTCGTCACCGACCAGGTCGACGACGTCGACATCCTCAAGGTCGATCCCGAGGCCGAGCAGCGCCAGCTCGCCCGGCTCAAGGCCTTCAAGGAGAACCGCGACCAGGCCGAGGTCGAGGCCAAGCTCGATTCCCTGCGCGACGTCGCCCGCGGCGACGGCAACCTCCTGCACCCGATCCGCGCCGCCCTCGCCGCCGACGCCTCGATCGGCGAGGTCTGCGGCGCCATGCGCGAGGTCTTCGGCGAATACAAGGGCGGCGCTTTCTTCTAGGCCACGATTGGAGAGTTAGCCTCGCTATAGGCGGCTTAATTCTCCACTCGTCCCGCCGCGGGTGGGGGAACGCCTGAACGTTCCGTCCCAGGCCCGCAGCCGGGGAGGAACGGGGCGTCGGCGGTTGAAGCGGGAGCCGATGATCGAGGTCGCGAGGACGCTGATGAAGTCTGAACCCGAGCTGGTGGAGCTGATCCAGGAGGCCGAGGGCCTGGAGGTGCGAATGGCCGAGAAGGGCTTCGGCACCCGGGTCGAGGTCCGTGCGGCGGAGGGGACCGGCTTCGCGGAGGCTGACCTAGAAGCCTTTCTCGACCGCCTCGCCGAGCCGCAGCGACGGCCGTTCAGCTGAGCAAAAGGACCACGCCGCCTGCCCAGTCTGCACTGAACTGTATGTTCAAGACCGCATCGTGGAAATGCGGAAGGGCCCGCTCCGGCGGGCCCTTCGTCTATCTGGGGACACCGCGGACCCTGCGTAAATACAATGCCGCGGCCCGCCCCCAAGGTGCCCCGACGAAGCCCGAACGACATGCGTGAGAGAAACCCGGAAACCCACGACGAAAAGCTCGCCTACCTGCGCGAGCTGCGCGAGGCGGCGATCCATTCCGCCTCCGAGGCCGCGGTCGAGAAGCAGCACGCGAAGGGGAAGCTGACCGCGCGCGAGCGGATCGAGAAGCTGCTCGACCCCGGTTCCTTCGAGGAGCTCGACACCTTCGTCCGCCACCGCACCTACGACTTCGAAATGCAGAAAAACCGGCCGTGGGGCGACGCCGTCGTCACCGGCCACGGGACGATCGAAGGTCGCACCGTCTTCGTCTTCTCCCAGGACTTCACGGTCTTCGGCGGCAGCCTCGGCGAGGTGATGGCGGAGAAGATGTGCAAGGTGATGGACCTCGCGGCCCAGGTCGGGGCGCCGGTGATCGGGATCAACGACTCCGGCGGCGCCCGGATCCAGGAGGGGGTCGTCTCCCTCGGCGCCTACGGCGACGTCTTCGTCCGCAACGTCCAGTGCTCGGGGGTGATCCCGCAGATCAGCCTGATCATGGGCCCGTGCGCCGGCGGCGCCGTTTACTCGCCGGCGATGACCGACTTCATCTTCATGGTCAAAGAGACCTCGCACATGTTCATCACCGGCCCGGAAGTGATCAAAACGGTGACCGGCGAGGAAGTCGAGTTCGAGGCCCTCGGCGGTGCGATGAGCCACAACTCGAAGTCGGGCGTCGCCCACTTCGCCTCCGAGGACGAGGAGAGCTGTCTCGAGGACGTGCGCTACCTGATGGGCTTCCTGCCCTCGAACAACCTCGAGGCGCCGCCGCGGTTCGAGCCGAGCGACGACCCCGAGCGCGAAGACGAGGAGCTGGAATCGATCGTTCCCGACGATCCCTCCAAGCCCTACGACATGCGCGATGTGATCGCCCGCATCGTCGACGACGAGGAGTTCTTCGAGGTCCACGAGCACTTCGCCAAGAACATCGTCTGCGGCTTCTCCCGCCTCGACGGCTTCCCCGTCGGCATCGTCGGCAACCAGCCCGCCTTCCTCGCCGGCGTGCTCGACATCGAGGCCTCCGAGAAGGCGGCCCGGTTCGTGCGGACCTGCGATTGCTACAACATCCCGATCCTCACCTTCACCGACGTGCCCGGCTTCCTTCCCGGCACCGACCAGGAGTGGAACGGGATCATCCGCCACGGCGCCAAGCTCCTCTACGCCTTCACCGAGGCGACGGTGCCGAAGCTCACGGTCGTCACCCGCAAGGCCTACGGCGGCGCCTATGACGTGATGAACTCCAAGCACATGCTGGCCGACTACAACGTCGCCTGGCCGACGGCAGAGGTCGCGGTGATGGGCCCCGAGGGCGCGGTCAACATCATCTACCGCAAGGACATCGCCAGCTCGCCGACTCCCGACGAGCGGCGACAGAAGCTGATCGACGACTACAAAGCCCACTTCGCCAACCCCTATGCGGCGGCGGAGCGTGGCTACATCGACGACGTGATCGAGCCGCGGCAGACGCGGCCGAAGCTGATCAAGGCGCTGCGGATGCTGCAGACCAAGCGCGTCGACCAGCCGAAGCGCAAGCACGGCAACATCCCGCTTTAGCCTCGAAGTCGTACGACATTCCTCGGTGTCGTCCGCAAGGAGGGCTACTTTGCGGGCGTGGAGTTGAACGACGTCCATCTTCAGGGCAACGACGTGCGGGTGCCCAAGCCCGAGTTGGGGAATGCCTACTTCGTCGGCCGCTACAGCGCCGACAGCGTCAAGGCGGTGATCCTGCACCCGGATGACTTCGCCGAGCTGCAGAGCCGGGCGCGGATCCTCGAGGAGGCGGCTCGCCCCGCCTCGTTTGAGCTGACCGAGCTCGGCGCCAAGGCCCACCGGCTCGCCGAGGCCCGCGAGGGCGAACTGATCGAAGACGAGGCAGCTGTCCGCAGCCTGTTGGGGCTTTGAGCCTCGTCGCCGGCGAGGTGTACTGGGCTGTGGTGCCCTCTACGCCGCAGGCTCCGTTCCAGGTCTTCGTCAAAGACAAGCCTCCGGTGGAGGCACCGGAGGCGAAGACGATCGTCGCCGCCCTGCGCGACGCAGATGCCGAACTTCGCTTCGTGGTCGAGGCCAAGGCCAACCCCGTCCTCCTGCTCTCGGATCGGGTCGATCCCCACACCGGCGACCTCTTTGGCCTGCGCCTGATCCGCCTCGAGTCGTTGGACCAGGACGAGGCGCAGCGAATCCGGGACCAGCGCCAACCCGAGCTATTTCACCTCAAACCGGGGCGGTTCCCGGACCTCCAGGAGGAGTCAGCCGCGATCATCAGCGCCCCGATCCGCCTCCACGAGACCGCCATAGATCTCGACCACCCTCTCGGCCGCCTCGACCAAAACGAGATGCGCGTCCTCTCCGAGCGTTTCGTCACCTACTGGCAGCTAGATCTCCACCAGCTCCTGATCGGAAAGATCAAGGAGCTGCTGAGGAAGCGGGAGTCTTCTTCATAGGGGGTTGAGGGGAGGGTGCCGGAGGGGGTCTCCAGGCACCACTCGCCAATGGCTCGTGGTTGAGTGCCTGGAGACCCCCTCCGGCACCCTCCGCAACCGCCAGAGAAGGACGGTCTGCCAGTTGAAAGCGATGCCGTCTCTCTGCAGCTAGGCCCTAAGAGGGCCGCGTGGAATGCACTCTCGTCACACGGCCGCGTGTCCGCCACTTTGCCCGTCCTGGGGTACGTGTCGAAGGAGGGGGCGGTTACCCCCTCCCAGACACTCAACCTCGAGCCATAGCGAGAGGTGTCTGGGAGGGGGTAACCGCCCCCTCCCTAACGCAAAGCCCTAGTACCCGGTCGGGTGACGGGCGATGAAGCCGGCGGGGCTACGCGCTTCTTCGCGCCAGCGGGGGCCGGTTTCGCCGTTGGTGCTGCCCGAGGTGTCCCAACGCCAGCCGGCGATCACGGCGTAGGCGTGGCCGGGGTTGCTGTAGACGGTGATCCAGCGACCTTCGCCCGCTTCGCCCCAGCCGGCCATCGGGCCGGAAGGGAGGGGGCTGTCGATGAAGTCGCCGCCGTGGAGGGCGAAGCTGACGGCGCCGGAGCAGTCGTAGCCGCGGTCATACCAGCGGGCGTGGCCGCCGCCGAAGACGTAGGGCTTGCTGCGGATTTCGTTGGCAGCGGCGATCACTGCCTTGACGCGGGCGGGAGCGCTCTTCGGCGGGATCAGCATCCCGTTGGGGAGCAGCTTCGCCTTAGCGGTGGGGGTGCAGACGTCGATTTCCGCGGGGGACATGCCGCCGGTGGTGCAACGTGCGGAAGCGCTGCCCGGGGCGATTAGAGCGGTTGAGATGAGGGCGATGACAAACACCAGCCCAACCTTCAACCTGAAGTTGTGATGCAAACCGGTTCTCCTTCGTCGGCCTGCGGGGTTAGCTGACGGGCTAGCGCGAAAGGAGCCTGCGCTCCCACCTGATAGGTGGGTTAGCCCCGAAAACGTGGTTCCCCCGCTCCCTGAACGCTCTTTGCGCCAGGGACTCGGCGTTTCGGTTACTGACCGGCGGCAGTCTAGACCATCGGCAGGCGGCTCGCTTACAAAACGCAAATATTTGGTCGAAGTTCCCGCTCCCATGGAGAATTGTTCGACGCGAGGGCTGGTAGCTTGCGCCTTGGGATGAACCTTTCGGGCCGAAAAACGCTCCTCACCGGGGCGACGGGTGGGCTCGGGAGGGCGATCGCGACCTCGCTGGCCGCGCGGGGCGCCCGCCTGACGCTGAGCGCCCGCAACCGCGAGGCGCTGGAGGCGATGGCAGCCGAGCTCCCCGGCGACGGACATAGCGTGCTCCCCGCCGACCTCGCCGAGCCCGGGGCGGCCGAGCGTCTCGCCGCCGAAGCCGCCGGCACCGAGATCCTGATCGCCAACGCCGGTTTGCCGGCCGCGGGCCTGCTCACCGACTTCAGCGCCGAGCAGGTCAGCCGCGCCCTGCGGGTCAACCTCGAGGCGCCGATGCTGATGGCGCGGGCGCTTTACCCGGCGATGGTCGAGGCCGGCTCCGGCCACCTCATCTTCGTCGCCTCGCTCGCCGGCAAGGCGGCCAGCCCCCGCAGCTCGGTCTACAACGCGACCAAGTTCGGCCTCCGCGGCTTCGCCCTGGGATTGCGGGCAGACCTGGTGCCCAAGGGCGTCGGCGTTTCTCTCGTCTCACCCGGCTTCATCCGCGACGCCGGGATGTTCGCCGACGCCGGCTCCAAGCCGCCGCCGGGGATGGGCACGGCCCGGCCCGACCAAGTCGGCCAGGCCACCGTTAAGGCGATCGAGCAGAACAAGGTCGAGGTGACTGTGGCGCCGTTGCAGCAGCGCGCCGGCGCTCACCTGGCCTCGATCAGTCCCTCTCTCAGCGTCCGCGCTCAAAGTGGTTCAGCCGGCCAGAAGGCCGCCCAGGCCATCGCCGAGGGCCATCCGGCCGACAAGCGCTGATGGCCGATCCCGGCGGGTGCAATTGCCTAGGATGACTACGTGAGCAGCAACTCCTTCGAGGCTCGGTCCACGCTGCAGGTAGGCGACCGCGAGTTCGAGATCTTCCGCCTCGACGCGTTGCAAGAGCGCTTCGACGTCGCCCGCCTCCCGTACTCGGTCAAGGTCCTGCTCGAGAACGTGCTGCGGCTCGAGGACGGGACCTCGGTCAGCGCCGCCGACGTCGAGGCGATTGCCTCCTGGGACGCCGCCGTCGAGCCCAGCGTCGAGATCCCCTTCCAGCCGGCCCGGGTGCTGATGCAGGATTTCACCGGCGTCCCCGCCGTCGTCGACCTGGCGGCGATGCGCGATGCGATGGAGGAGATCGGCGGCGACCCGGCCGCGATCAACCCGCTGGTCGACGTCGACCTCGTGATCGACCACTCGGTCCAGGTCGACGCCTTCGGCAACGAACGCGCCTTCGCGGTCAACGCCGAGCGCGACTTCGACCGCAACCGCGAGCGCTACTCGTTCCTCAAGTGGGGCCAACAGTCCTTCGACAACTTCCGCGTCGTGCCGCCGGCGACCGGGATTTGCCACCAGGTCAACCTCGAGTACCTCTCCCAGGTCGTCTACAGTCGCGAGAACGACGGCGCTCTGCAGGCCTACCCCGACACCCTCGTCGGCACCGACTCGCACACGACGATGGTCAACGGGCTCGGCGTCCTCGGCTGGGGCGTCGGCGGGATCGAGGCCGAGGCGGCGATGCTGGGCCAGCCGATCTCGATGCTGCTGCCGCAGGTCGTCGGCTTCAAGCTCTCGGGCGAGCTACCGGAGGGGGCGACCGCGACCGACCTCGTCCTCACCGTCACCGAGATGCTGCGCGAGCGCGGCGTCGTTTCCAAGTTCGTCGAGTTCTTCGGTCCGGGCCTGCCGACCCTGGGCCTCGCCGATCGCGCCACCCTCGGCAACATGTCCCCCGAGTTCGGCTCGACCTGCGCGATCTTCCCCGTCGACGCTGAGACCCTCCGCTACCTCGACCTCACCGGCCGGCCGACGGAGACGATCGAGCTGGTCGACGCTTACGCCCGCGAGCAGGGGATGTTCCACGACGAGTCGACGCCCGACCCCGTCTTCTCCGACCTGCTGGAACTGGACCTGGGCGAAGTCGAACCCAGCCTCGCCGGCCCGAAGCGACCGCAGGACCGGGTGCCGCTGGCCCAAGCGAAGGAGTCCTTCCTCGAGGCGATGGACGAGTTTGCCCCCGACGCCGCCAAACAGATGGGCAACGGTCGCGACGAGGCGATCGAAGAGTCCTTCCCCGCTTCTGACCCGCCGGCAGAGGCCCACGACGACGAGCGCGGCAAGCCGCGAGAGGCGGTGACCGGGGCGCCGACGGCGACCGTTCACCAGACCGGCGACGCGATCGGCGTCACCCTCGAGGACGGGACCGAGTTCGATCTCGACCACGGCCGCGTCGTCATCGCCGCGATCACCAGCTGCACCAACACTTCGAACCCGAGCGTGATGCTCGGCGCCGGCCTGCTCGCCCGCAACGCCGTCCAGCGCGGCCTTACCCGCAAGCCTTGGGTGAAGACCTCGCTGGCGCCCGGCTCGACCGTCGTCACCGAGTACCTCGACCGCGCCGGGCTCACCGAGTATCTCGACGCCCTGCAGTTCAACCTCGTCGGCTACGGCTGCACCACCTGCATCGGCAACTCCGGGCCGTTGGCGCCGGAGATCTCGGCGGCGATCGCCGAGAAAGACCTCGCCGTCTGCGCCGTGCTCTCCGGCAACCGCAACTTCGAGGGCCGGATCAACCAGGACGTGAAGGCCAACTACCTCGCCAGCCCGCCGCTGGTCGTCGCCTACGCCCTCGCCGGCCGCATGGACGTAGACCTCAACGACGAGCCGCTGGGCGAGGATCGCGACGGCGAGCCCGTATTCCTGCGCGACATCTGGCCGAGCGCCGAGGAGATCAAGCAGGTGGTGGGCGCTTCGGTGGAGTCGGAGATGTTCGAGCGCAACTACGCCGAGGTCTTCTCCGGGGACGAGATGTGGAACGGGGTGGAGGTGCCTTCCGGCGACCGCTACACCTGGCCCGATTCCACCTACGTTCGCCGCCCCAGCTTCTTTGAGGAGATGCCGGCGCAGGCGCCCGGGGTCGAGCCGATCGCCGGGGCGCGGGCGCTGGCTCTGCTCGGCGACTCGATCACCACCGATCACATCTCCCCCGCCGGGGCGATCAAACGCGACGGCCCCGCGGGCCGCTGGCTGACCGAGCAGGGGGTCGAGGTCAGGGACTTCAACTCCTACGGCGCCCGGCGCGGCAACCACGAGGTGATGATCCGCGGCACCTTCGCCAACATCCGCCTCCGCAACCAGCTCGTCGATCGCGCCGGCGGCTACACCCGCCACTTCCCCGACGGCGAGGAGACCTCGATCTACGAGGCGGCGATGCGCTATGCCTCCGAAGGCGTGCCGCTGGTGGTGCTGGCGGGGAAGGAGTACGGCTCCGGCTCCTCCCGCGACTGGGCGGCGAAGGGGACCAACCTGCTCGGCGTACGCGCCGTGATCGCCGAGAGCTTCGAGCGCATCCACCGCTCCAACCTGATCGGGATGGGGGTGCTGCCGCTGCAGTTTGCCGCCGGCGAGAGTGCCGCTTCGCTCGGGCTCACCGGAACGGAGAGCTTCGACGTCGGCGACCTCGAGGGTGGGCAGGCGAAAAGCGTGACCGTTACCGCCCGCTCCGACGGCGGCGAGGAGAAGACGTTCGAGGCGAAGGTAAGGCTGGATACGCCAAACGAGGTCACTTATTTCAACAACGGCGGCATCCTCCAGACCGTGCTGCGCAAGCTCAAGCAATAAAAAGGGTAGGCGCAGCGGGGCCGCGGGAGGCAGGGGGGTCCGCGCGACCCACGCTGCACCTGCGCGTCGGTAGCCAGGGAGGGATGCCGACGCGGCCGTTCCCCCTGGCGGGACTGCCCTGAGGAACAGTCAGGGTCTAGCTATACCGCGTCGATCCCTCTTGGTCAAGCGGAATTAACCGCTTTAGCTTTGATTTGGGGCGGTTTCCGCTCGCGGGTTTTGCGAACCCGGGTGTTCGCCAACACCCCAGCCCTTGCGCTCGATCAGCTCGATTCCGATCACGCTCCCGACCGGGCCCGCCGGGGTGACCGTGGCGGCGAGCAGGGTGTAGGGGGTCTCCTTCCTGATGCAGGCGACCCAGATCAGGATGCAGAGAGCGATAAAGCCGAGGCCGTGGGCCCAGCCGAAGAGCATCGTCTCGGTCTTGCAGCCGGGCAGCAGCCAGAACAGCATCAGCCCCGCGAAAACCACCAGCTCGATCCAGGAGACCCGCTTGACCCAGACGAAGAGCTCGCCCGGGACGGGCTTTTCGAACGGCTTGCGAGCCATCGCGCTCAGCTGGCCGGGGTCAGCGCCGTGAGCACGATCCGCTCCTGCTCACGCGCGTGGGCACCCGAGTAACCCTCGCCCGGGCTGGCGCGGCCCTGGCGGCCGATGTAGGTGAGCTTGACCCCCTCCGGAAGGATGTCGGGCATCCGCCGGGACATCACCTTCCAGGCGCCCATGTTGCGCGGCTCCTCCTGGACCCAGGCGATCTCCTTCAGGTTCGGGTAGGAGGCGATCACCCGCTCCAGCTGTTCCTTCGCGAATGGGTAGAGGATCTCGACCCTGGCGATGGCGACGTTCTCGGCGCCGGCGCGGTGGTCGTTGCCGTCCATGTCGTAGTAGACCTTGCCGGTGCAGAGGACGAGGCGCTCGACCTTCTCCCGGCGCTCGGTGGCGGTGGGGTCGTCGAGGATGAAGTGCAGTTCGCCCTCGCTGAGGTTCTCGATCCCGACGGCGGCCTTGTCGAGTCGCAGTAAGCCCTTCGGGGTGAAGACGATCATCGGCCGCGGCTTCTTGATCAGGGCCTGGCGGCGCAGCAGGTGGAAGTACTGGCCGGCGGTGGTCGGATAGGCGATGCGGATGTTGCCCTCGGCGCCGAGGGCGAGGAAGCGCTCGATCCGGGCGCTGGAGTGCTCGGGGCCCGAGCCCTCGTAGCCGTGGGGGAGCAGCATGGTGAGGCGGCTGGTCTGGCCCCACTTCGACTCGCCGGAGACGATGAAGCTGTCGATGATCACCTGGGCGGCGTTGGCGAAGTCGCCGAACTGCGCCTCCCAGAGGACCAGCGAGCTCGGGCTTGCCGCCGAGTAGCCGTACTCGAAGCCGAGGCAGGCGATCTCCGAGAGCGGGCTGTTGTAGAGCTCGAAGGGAGCGGAAGCCTCCTCGAGGTGCTTCATCGGCGTGTACTCGAGGCCGGTGTTCTCGTCGTGGAGGACGAGGTGGCGGTGGGAGAAGGTGCCGCGCTCGGTGTCCTGGCCGGTGAGGCGAATGTGGACCCCCTCGGTCAGCAGCGAACCGAAGGCAAGCGACTCGGCCTGGCCGAAGTCGACGCTGCCCTGCTCGAGTGCGTCGATCCGCTTCGAGAGCGGGCGGCGGAGCTTGCGGTGGACGTTGAAGCCCTCCGGCGTCTGCTGCAGCGCCTCGTTGATCGCCCGCAGCTTCCCGGCCTCGACCGCGGTGTGGACGGGCGGGCTGGCGGTGCGGTCGAGCAGTTCACCGGTCTGGGTGGTGCCGGTGACGGTCGGGTCCTCGTACTCGCCCGCCTCCATCTTCTGGCGCAGACCCTTCAGCGCCCCCGACATCTCGGAGTGGCGCTCGTCGGAGGCCTTGCCGACCTCCTCGGCGGAGACCGTCCCCGCTTCGATCAGCTTCTCGGTGTAGATCTCGGAGACCGGCGCGTGGGCCTTGATTTTCGCCGCCATCGTCGGCTGGGTGTAGGCGGGCTCGTCGGTCTCGTTGTGGCCGTAGCGGCGATAGCCGATCACGTCGATGACGATGTCCCGGCACCAGCGCTCGCGGTAGGCCATCGCCAGCCGCATCGCCGCGATGCAGGCCTCGACGTCGTCGGCGTTGACGTGGATGATCGGGACGTTGAATCCCTTCGCCATGTCGGCTGCGTATGGGGTCGAGCGGGCCTCGTTGGGGTCGGTGGTGAAGCCGACCTGGTTGTTCTGGATGACGTGGACGGTGCCGCCGGTGGTGTAGCCCGGCAGCGCTTGCAGGTTGAGCGTCTCGGCAACCACGCCCTGGGCGGGGAAGGCGGCGTCGCCGTGCAGCAGCACCGGCACTGCCCGTTTGTGGTCGAGGGTCAGCTCCGGCCCGTCGAAGTCCTGCTGGAGGAAGCGGGTGCCGCCGGTGACCACGGGGTCGACGAACTCGAGGTGGCTCGGGTTCGGGTAGAGGCGGACCGAGATCTTGTTGCCGTCGGCGGTCTCATAGACACCGCGGTGGCCGTAGTGGTACTTGACGTCGCCGGTGCCGCCGTGGGGAATCGCCGCGACGGCCTTGACCGCGTCGATCTGCTTCGAGCCCTCGAACTCGGCCAGGATCGACTCGACCGGCCGACCGAGGTTGTGGGCGAGGACGCTGAGGCGGCCGCGGTGGGCCATCCCGAAGACGACCTCCTCGGCGCCGGCGCGCTGGGAGAGGGTCACCGCTTCGTCGAGCATCGGCACGACCACGTCGAGACCCTCGATCGAGAACATCTTCTGCCCCAAATACGCTTTCTCGACGAAGCGCTCGAACTGGAAGACCTCGATCAACCGGTTCAGCAGGCGCTTCTTCTCCTCGTCGGTGAGGGGCTGGCGGTGGGCCCCCGTCTCGATCATCTCCCGCAGCCAGATCCGCTGCTGGTGGGAAGAAAGGTGCTCGACCTGGTAGCCGATCGTGCCGCAGTAGGAGTCGCGCATCCGCGGCAGCGCTTCCAGCAGGTTTTCGCCGGGAACGCCGATGCGCAGGATCGAGGCGGGGATCCGCTGCATCAGCTCCGGGGTGAGGTTGACGTTCTCGGGCTCCAGCGCCGGGTCGCCTTTGGGCTCGGAGCCGAGCGGGTCGAGCTGGGCGGCGAGGTGGCCGTGGGTGCGGTAGGCCTTCAGCAGCGAGGTCGCCGCCTGCACGCCCTGCAGCAGCTCTTCGTCGATCTCGCCCGGCGCGGTCGTCGGTTCGGCGCTGGGGGCGGCGGCCGAGAGCGGCGGCGCCGAGGCCGAAGCGGGGTGGGCGTTGCTGACGAGGGAGGCTTCGAATCCGAGGTTGTCGGCGATCCCCTCGTAGAACCCGTCCTCGCCCTGCAGCAGTTCCTCGATCCGGCGCAGGAAGGCGCCCGACTCGGCGCCCTGGATGACGCGATGGTCGTAGGTCGAGGTCAGCGTCATCACTTTCGAGACGCCGAGCTGCTTCAGCCGTTCCGGCGAGGCGTGCTTCCACTCCGGCGGGTAGGCGATCGAGCCGGTGGCGATGATCGCGCTCTGGCCGCTCAAGAGGCGCGGCACCGAGGCCATCGTCCCGATCCCGCCGGGGTTGGTGAGGGAGATGTTGGTGCCCTGGAAGTCGTCAGCGGTGAGCTTGTTCTCGCGCGTCTTCGCGATCAGCTCTTCGAAGCTGGAGTGGAAGCCGGTGAAGTCGAGCCCGTCGGCGCCCTTGATCGCCGGCACCATGAGGGCGTGGGAGCCGTCCTTTTTCTCGACGTCGACGGCGATCCCGAGGTTGACCGGGCCACCCTCGATCGCGAACGGCTTGCCGTCTTCGGAGGCGAAGACCCGGACCATCACCGGGAACTCTTTGGCCGCCTCGACGATCGCCCAGGCGACGAGGTGGGTGAAGGAGACCTTCAGCCCGCGCTCCTTCAGCACCGAGTTGATCGCCTTCCGTTTCGCATCAAGCGTGTCGACCGCGATCGTCCGGAACGAGGTAGCCGTAGGCACCGCCCGACTTTCATCCATCGCATTGGCCAGCATCGCCGCAGCCCCCCGAAGCTGCTTCGCCTCGCCGACCCGGGCCGTCGCGGACGCCCCGTTCCCGCCGCCGTCCGCCGCAGCGATCACATCCTCCTTGGTCACCTTCGACCCATGCCCAGACCCACTAACCGAAGCAAGATCGACGCCGGTCGCTTCCGCAACCCGTCGCGCCACGGGCGTTGCCTTTACGTCAGCCGCCCCGTTGCCGGAGCCGGGGCCTCCGTTGGTCCCGGAGGCGTCAGCCCCAGCGGCGTCTGGCGCGGGTGGCGTCGTAGGGGGGACCCCCTCCTGCTCTGCAGGTGGGGGTGGGTCCCCTGCGGCGACAGGACCCGCGCCCCCGGCGCTCTGTCCCTCGCCCCCGGAGCCCTCGCCGGCTTCCATCTCAGCAAGAGGAGCCCCAACCGGAACCTCATCGTCCACCTGAGCAACAAGTTTCGTAATCACCCCGTCCATCGGCGCCGGCACCTCGGCGTCAACCTTGTCGGTGGAGACCTCGACGACGGTGTCGCCCTCGCTGACCGTGTCGCCCTCGCTGACGTGCCACTCGAGAACGATGCCCTCGGTCACGGACTCGCCCATCTCGGGCATCGTGATCTGGACGGTGGCCGTCTCGGGCATCTGGGCTCAGTCTAGGGAAACAGGTTTACCTACAGCGCGATCCAGATACCCTGGTACCTCAATGAGCTACTTCGTCACCGGGGCAACCGGATTCATCGGTCGGAATTTGGTCCAGAAGCTGCTCCAGCGCGAGGGCACGATCTACGCCCTGGTGCGGGCGGGGTCGCGTGGTCGGCTGGAGGAGCTACGCACCAGCTTCGGTGCCGACGGCGCCCGCATCGTCCCGATCACCGGCGACCTCTCCCAGCCTGGACTCGGTGTCTCCGAGGAGGACCTGCTGACGATGCGGGGGGAGATCAACCACTTCTTCCACCTGGCGGCGATCTACGACCTCACCGCCGACGCCGAAGCGCAGGAGATCGCCAACGTCGAGGGGACCCGCCACGCGATCGAGCTCGCCGGGGCGCTCGAGGCCGGCTGCTTCCACCAGGTCAGCTCGATCGCTGCCGCCGGCCTCTACCGCGGGCTCTGGACCGAGGACATGTTCGACGAGGCCGAGCGCCTCGACAACAACCCCTACTTCCGCACCAAGCACGAGTCCGAGCGGTTGGTCCGCGACGAGTGCCAGCGGCCCTGGCGCGTCTACCGGCCGGGCATCGTCGTCGGCGACTCGCGGACGGGGGAGATCGACAAGATCGACGGTCCCTACTTCTTCTTCAAGACCCTGCAGCGGCTGCGGCGGGTGGCGCCTTCCTGGTTGCCGTTCCTCGGGATCGAAGGCGGCGAGATCAACATCGTCCCGGTCGACTACGTAGCGTCGGCGATCGACCACATCGCCCATAAACCCCGCCTGAACGGGCGCGCCTTCCACCTCACCGACCCCAACCCGCACACCGCGGGCGAGGTGATCAACATCTTCGCCAAGGCCGCCGACGCGCCGCAGATGACGATGCGCCTCGACAGCGACATCACCGAGCCGGCGACCGGCGCCGTGCGGACGGCGCTGAAGCTGTTCCCGCCGGCCAAGCAGGCGGCGAAGATGGCGCTGAGCCAGCTCGACCTGCCGCCCGAGCTCCTCACCTACGTCGACTACCCGACCACCTTCGACTCGACCAGGACGCAGAAAGCGCTGAAAGGGTCGGGCATCGAGGTGCCGCCGCTGCAGAGCTACGCGGCTCGGGTCTGGGACTACTGGGAGCGCAACCTCGATCCCGACCTCTTCAAGGACCGCTCGCTCTCGGCCGCGGTGCGGGGCAAAGTCATCCTCATCACCGGCGCCTCGTCGGGGATCGGCAAAGCGACCGCGGTCAAGGTCGCCGACGCCGGGGCGACCGTGCTGCTCGTCGCTCGCTCGCTCGACAAGCTGGAAGCGACCAAGGACGAGATCGCCGCCGCCGGCGGCACCGCCCACATCCACCAGTGCGACCTCTCCGACATCGAGGACATCGAGCGGATGGCCGAGGAGGTGCTGGCCTACCACGGCCACGTCGACATCCTCGTCAACAACGCCGGCCGCTCGATCCGCCGTTCGATCGCCCTCTCCTACGACCGCTACCACGACTTCGAGCGGACGATTCAGCTCAACTACCTGGGTGCGGTGCGGCTGATCCTGGCGCTGCTGCCGGCGATGCGCGGGCGCAAGCAGGGCCACATCATCAACATCAGTTCGATCGGGACGCAGACCAACCCGCCGCGCTTCTCCGCCTACGTCGCCTCGAAGGCTGCGCTGGATGCCTTCAGCCGGGTGATCGCCTCCGAGGTGGTCGAAGACGACGTCCACCTGACGACGATCAACATGCCGCTGGTGCGGACGCCGATGATCGCGCCGACGCGGATGTACGACATGTTCCCGGCGATCACCCCCGAGGAGGCCGCCGAGATGATCACCAAGTCGATGATCAACCGGCCGAAGAAGGTGGCGACCCGCCTCGGCAACCTCGGCGAGCTGGTCTACGCGGTGGCGCCGAAAGCCAGCGATTCGATCCTCAACACCGCCTACAAGCTCTTCCCTGATTCGCAGGCCGCTAAAGGGAAGAAGGAGGAGGCTCGGGACAAAGCGCCTTCGACCGAGGCCGTTGCCTTCGCGCACTTGATGAAAGGCGTGCACTGGTAGCGCGGATGTAGGTTGGTCCCATGGCTGAGCGCAGGCTCAAGCATTGGGGTTGGGGTTACGAGGACCAGGCGCCTACGGCTGCGCAGCTGCGGGAGGCTGCCGCCGGGATCCGGGAGCGTTTTGGGTTCGGTGGCGAGGTCGAGGCGTCGGTGCCGCTGGAGGAGGTCGAGCTGCGGGGTGCGCGGCTGAAGCCTCCCAGTGGGCTTGGCGACCTGTTCTTGGATGATCGGTATGAGCGGGTCTCGCATGCCCTTGGGAAGGCCTACCGGGACGTGGCGCGTGGGTTCCGGGGCGAATTCGAGAATCCACCGGACCTGGTCGCCTTCCCGAGGGACGAGTCCGAGATCGAGGCGGTGCTGAGTTGGGCCGAGGCGGAGGGCGCGGCGGTGGTCCCCTTCGGCGGCGGCACCAGCGTCGTCGGCGGGGTCGAGCCGCGGCTGGGGGAGCGGCCGGTGGTCTCGCTGGACCTGCGGCGGCTGGACCGAGTGCTGGAGGTCGACCCGGTCTCGCTGGCGGCGCGGATCCAGGCCGGCGCGACCGGCCCCCGCCTCGAGGAGCAGCTGCGCGAGCATGGGCTCACCCTGCGCCACTTCCCGCAGTCCTTCGAGTACGCGACCCTCGGCGGCTGGATCGCGACCCGGGCCGGCGGTCACTTCGCGACCCTGGAGACGCACATCGACGACCTCGTCGAGTCGGTGCGGGCGATCACGCCGCGGGGGACCTGGCAGAGCCGTCGCCTGCCGGGGTCGGGAGCGGGTCCCTCGCCGGACCGGCTGCTGATCGGCTCGGAGGGGATCCTCGGGGTGATCGCCGATGCCTGGGTGCGGGTGCGACCGCGGCCGCGCTTCAAGACTTCAACCAGCGTCGCCTTCGAGGACTTCGGCGCGGCTGCCGGCGCCGTCCGCAAGATCGCCCAGTCCGGCCTGCATCCCGCCAACTGCCGCCTGCTCGATGCCGGGGAGGCGGAGCTGACCGGAGCTGGCGATGGCAGTGCCAACCTCCTCATCCTCGGCTTCGAGTCGGCTCACCAGCCGATGGACCACGCGATGGACGCCGCCCTCGCGATCGCCGGCGAGCACGCCGGCACCCCCGGCGAGGTCCGCGCCGCGGGCCAGGGTGACGGTGCGGTCGACACCTGGCGCGGCGCCTTTCTCCTCGCTCCCTACCTGCGCGACACCTTCGTCGCCTGCGGCGTTCTCTCCGAGACCTTCGAGACCGCGATCACCTGGGACCGCTTCGATGATTTCCAGGCGACGGTGATGGCGACGACCCGCCGCGTCGTAGCCGAGGTCAGCGGCGCTCCGGCCGAGGGTCCCGGCTCCCCCCGCGTCAGTTGCCGCCTCACCCACGTTTACCCCGATGGCGCCGCCCCTTACTTCACCGTCCTCGCGCCAGCAATCCGCGGCGGCGAGGTCGAGCAGTGGGACGAGATCAAGGCTGCGGTCTCCGAGGTGCTGATCGATGCCGGCGCCACGATCACCCACCACCACGCGGTCGGCCGCGACCATCGCCCTTGGTACGACCGCCAGCGCCCCGCTCCCTTCGCTGCCGCTCTGCGCGCCGCCAAGGCCGAGCTCGACCCAGCGGGGACGCTGAACCCCGGCGTCCTCATCGACCCGGCCTGAGCCCTTAGGAACTCCTTAGTCGCGCTTCAAGGGCGCGAAAAGGCGCTGACCGAAGATCGGAGTCGTTCCAGTCCCAGACCAAGGAGGCTTCGATGTTCAAGGCGATGCGGTCCCAGATGCAGGCGACCCACCTGCCCCGCGAGACACGACCCCAGCGCGGACGGCGGAAGCGCAGCCACGCCCGTCGCGAACGGCGGCGGCAGGGCAACGCTGTGGTCGACGACGACCCAGACGGCCTTTTGCACCCACGTCTCGATCGATCCGCGACTACCCTTTGCCCATGGCATCCGCGAAGCCGGAAGCGAAGCTGCAGCAAGAGCACTCTTGGCGCCCTAACGAGGAATCGCGTCGTCGTCAGTTGCGCGAAGACGGTGCCCGGCCCCTTTCGTAAACCTGGCCGAAGGATTGGCCCTGAGCGAATTCCTCTCGTCCCTCCCTGGTGGTGAGCGGCTTTCGCCTCAAGAGGCGCGTGAAGCGTTCCGCGCCGCCCAAAAGGACGCTGCTGCCGAGTCTTGACCCCGCTCGGCGGTACCCTTTCGCGATCCGCATTCCCGGTTGGGCAGCCAGTCGCGGCGCCCGTACTGCCTCCTGTCGATGGAAACGATCACCTCCGAACAGCCCACCGTGCCGGCTGAGCCAGCCCAGCCCGAGCATGAGCCCGTAGTGCCACGGCGCTCGCCGCTGCGGGCGGCGATCAAGACCGGTCGGCCGAAGGAGTGGATCAAAAACGTCTTCGTCTTCGCCGGGCTGCTCTTCTCCGGGCAGTTCACCGAGTTTCACGCCGTCACCGAGGCGCTGATCACCTTTGTGGCCTTCTGCCTCGTCTCCAGCGCCGGCTACTTCCTCAACGACCTGATCGACGTCGAGCTCGATCGCAAGCACCCGAAGAAGCGGTTCCGCCCGCTCGCCGCCGGCGAGCTCTCCGAGCGCACGGCGATGATGATCGCCCCCGTCCTCGCCCTCGTCGCCGTCGCCCTCGCTTTCGGCGCGGTCAACTGGGAGGTCGGGCTGATGGTGATCGGTTACGGCGTCGCCCAGACCGCCTACAGCCTCGGCCTCAAGCAGATCGTGATCATCGACGTGATGACGCTGGCGGGCCTCTTCATCCTCCGCGTCGCCGCCGGCGCCGAGGCCGTCGACGCCCACGCCTCCGAGTGGTTGATCCTCTGCACGGGCATGCTCGCCGCCTTCCTCGGCTTCACCAAGCGCCGCCAGGAGGCGGTCTCAGAGCTGCACGAGGGCACCTCGACCCGGCCCGTGCTCGAGCACTACTCGCTGCCCTTCCTCGACCAGATGGTCTCCCTGGTCACCACCGGGACCGTGCTCAGCTACGCGATCTACACCGTCAACTCTCCGCTGGTCGGGAGCCAGATGATGCTGACGATCCCGCCCGTCGTCTACGGGATCTTCCGCTACCTCTACCTGATCTACGACCGCTCCGACGACCGCTCGATGGCCCAAATCGTGGCGGGTGACCGTGGCATTCAGGCCGCCGGCGCGGCCTTCGCGATCATCGCCTTCCTGCTGCTCTACGTCTTCAAGTAGCGGGGCCGGTCCAGTCCATCTCGGGCCCGCCGCCTTCCATCAGGTAGAAGCGGGCGCGGCCGATCTCCTCGCCGTTGACTTGCACGACCGCGGCGTGGGGGCCGGCGGTGGCGAAGGAGGCGGTGGCGCCGATCGACATCACCAGGCGCTGCTCCTGGCCCTGGGGGATGCCGGGTGGGCGGCCGGTCTCGAAGTTGGCGGTGAGGCCTTCGCCGAGCTCGATCCCGTCGGGATCCTGGATCGTGACGACGAGCTCGTGGGGGTCGTTGGTCTCGTGCCAGGCGATGTCGATGCCGAGGCCGATCGAGAAGGACCACTCGGAGGGCAGCTCGGGGAGACGGAGGACGTTCCAGCCGCCGCCGGTCAGGTAGAGCTTGCCGTTGACGGCCTCGCTGTAGTCGCAGAGGAGGATGAAGCCGATGTTCACGGCCCCTCGCCCTCGGCGTAGGGAATGACCGGGAGGTCGGAGCGCAGTTCGACTTTGCCGTTGCGGGTGAACTGGAGGTCGATCGTCTCGTTCTTGCGGTAGGTGCCCCAGAGCCCCAGGTACATCGCCAGCCAGCGGCTGGCGCCGACCTTCTCCTTGACGATCGGCCGGTCGAAGAGGATCTCGCCGCCCTCGATCCGGTAGCTGCCCGGGTCCTGTTCGATCCCGTTGATGAAGACGGCGTAAGGCGGCTCGGCCCCGGCCGGCATCTGCACTCGTTCGCCGGCGGCGTAGCTGCCCTTGGGGATCTCGGTCTCGGTCTTGCTCATCGTCGCTCCGCTTCCAGAGTCTCGCGCACGAGGTCGAACGGCGTGTCGTGGTGGGTCGGGTCGAGTTCTTCCCGCACTACCCCGCCCTTGAAGGGGACGAACGTGCCGTCGCCGCGCACGTCGACGCCGGCCGCCGTTTTCCGCAGCAGCCCGCCGCTGCTCAGTTGCAGGCGGGCGCGGACCTGGTCGCCGGGCTCGAAGTCGCGGATCGACTGCACCCGCCGCATCGGCCCCTCGCTGCGGATCGCCAGCGCCCGCTCGCGCATCCGCGCTACCGCGGCCCCGAGGTCGTCGAAGCTCTCATGGTCGACGTCGGAACCGTTGCGGACGGTCAGCTTCCAGCGGGCCATCCTTTGAGGCTATGCAATCAGTGCGCCTTATCCCCCGCATAGGGTGGATAAGGCGCACCGCTGCGGAGAGAGATTCAGCTACCGGGCGGCAGCAGCACCGCGTTGATCGAGTGGATGATCCCGTTGCTGGCTTTGATGTCGGTTTTGGTGATCTTCGAGTCGTTGACGAAGGCGTTTTTGCCGCGGACCGAGAAGTTGACCTTCGAGCCCTCGGCGGTCGTCGCCGATTTCATTTTCAGCACCTTGGCGGCCGGCACCTTGCCGGGCAGCACGTGGTAGAGCAGGACGCTTTTCAGCATCGCCTTGTCTGCCGCCAAGGCGTCCAGGGTTTTATCCGGGACCTTGGCGAAGGCGGCATTGGTCGGGGCGAAGACGGTGTAGTTCGTCTTGCCGGAGAGGGTGCCGACCAGGCCCGCTTTCTTCACCAGCGAGACGAGGGTCGAGAACTGCGGCGCACCCGCTGCGGTTTCGACGATGTTCTTGCCCGGCGCGGCGGTGGCGCTGCCGACGGGCAGGGCGATCAGGCAGATCGCCGCGGTCAAGATCAAGAGACGCTTGAGCATGAAAACTCCTTGGTTAAGGATTACTTTCTGCTCTGCACTACGAGGCAACCGGTGAAGCGGATGCCTCCGGGCCGATCAAGCCCCGCGGCGAACGCGTTTCGGCCGGCGGGCCGGCGGGCCGACGATTTTCTCCGGTCCCTGGCGCTGGTCGATCGGCAGGTACTCGCGCTCGCGCTCACCGGTGTAGATCTGCCGCGGGCGGGCGATTTTCTTCTCCGGGTCTTCCTGCATCTCCATCCACTGCGCCACCCAGCCGGCGGTGCGGGGGATGGCGAAGATCACCGTGAACATGTCGGCCGGGATCCCCAGCGCCTCGTAGATGATCCCCGAGTAGAAGTCGACGTTCGGGTAGAGCTTGCGCTCGGTGAAGTAGTCGTCCTCGAGCGCCCGTTTCTCGAGCTCCTGAGCGATCTCGACCAGCGGGTTGTACTCGGTCGCCTCGAAGACCTCGCCCATGTGCTGCTGGATGATCCGCGCCCGCGGGTCGTAGTTCTTGTAGACGCGGTGGCCGAAGCCCATCAGTTTCTCCTCGCGCTCCTTCACCCGCTCGAGGAAGTCGGGGATGTTCTCCGTCGACTCGATCCGCCGCAGCATCCGCAGCACCGCCTCGTTGGCGCCGCCGTGCAGCGGCCCGTAGAGCGCCGCCACCCCTGCTGCGACCGCCGAGTAGGGGTCGACGTCGGAGGAGCCGACGCTGCGCACCGCGCTCGTCGAGCAGTTCTGTTCGTGGTCGGCGTGGAGGATGAAGAGGACGTCCAGTGCCTTTGCCAGCGCCGGCTTCGGCACGTGCCGGTCCTCGGTCTTCTTGAAGACCATCGAGAGGAAGTTTTCGGCGTAGTTGAGCTCGTTGTCGGGATAGACGTAGGGGAGGCCCATGTTGTGCCGGTAGGAGAAGGCCGCAAGGGTCGGTACCTTGGCGATCAGCCGCACCGCCGCCATGTAGCGCTCTTCGGGGTCGCCGATCTGCTTCGCGTCGGGGTAGAAGGTCGAGAGCGCGCCGACGCCGGCGAGCAGCATCCCCATCGGGTGGGCGTCGTAGCGGAAGCCCTCGAAGAAGTGCTTGAGGTCCTCGTGGACGAAGGTGTGGTGGGTGATGTCGTAGACCCAGCGGTCGAGCTGGGGCTCGGTCGGCAGCTCGCCGAAGATCAGCAGGTAGGCGACCTCGAGGAAGGTCGAGCGCTCGCAGAGCTGCTCGATCGAGTAGCCGCGGTGTTCGAGGACCCCGGCGGCGCCGTCGATGTAGGTGACCGACGAGCGGCAGGCGGCGGTGTTGGTGAAGGCCGGGTCGTAGGCCATCATCCCGAATTCGTCCTCGTTGACTTTGATCTGCCGCAGGTCCATCGCCCGGACCGTGCCGTCGGAGATCGGCACCTCGTAGGACTGGCCGGTGCGGTTGTCGGTGATCGTCAGCGACTCGTTCGCCGCAGCGGATGAGGCGTTGGCGTCGGCGGTCGGGTCCTGCGTCTGCTGCTCGGTGGCCATCGCCCCTCCTCCGTGACTGGGTCGTTCAGGAGAAACGAAGTATCGCAGTTCGGCCGCGGCGCCTTGTTACGAAGCTGAGGAGACCGAGCCCTCGAACTGGGTCATCGAGCGCAGCTCCTCGAAGCGGGTGTCGATCTCCTCGCGGCTGAGGCGCGAGACCCGCTCGGTCCCGAACTCCTCGACGTTGAAGGAAGCGAGGACGGTGCCGTAGCCCATCGCCCGCCGCAGCTCGCCGTCGTCGAGCTCGCCGGGGCAGCCGTCGAGGTAGCCGAAGAAGCCGCCGGCGAAGCTGTCGCCGGCGCCGGTCGGGTCGCGGACGTCCTCGAGCGGGAACCCCGGCAGGGCGAAGTAGCCGTTCTCGGTGAAGAGGGCGGCGCCGTACTCACCCTGCTTGGCGACGACCGCGCGCGGCCCCATCTCCATCACCGCGCGGGCGGCGCGGGCGAGGTTGGACTCGCCGGTAAGCATGCGGATCTCGGCGTCGTTGACGACGAGGACGTCGACCTCGGCGATCGCCGCGCTCAGCGAGTCTTTGGCGGTTTCGATCCAGAGGTTCATCGAATCGAGACCGCTGAGCCGAGCGGCGCCGCACTGGGCGCGAACCTGGCGCTGCAGGTCGGGCTGGATGTTGGCGAGGAAGAGGGTGTCGGCGGCCTGGGCGGCCTCCGAGAGCTTCGGCTCGAACTCACCGAAGACGCCGAGCTGGGTGTCCTCGGTGTGGGCGACGTTGAGGTCGTACTCGTAGCGGCCGCGCCAGAAGAAGGACTGGCCGCCAGCGACCCGCTCGACGTCGTCGCAGATGACGCCACGTTTTTCCAGCACCTCGAACTCGGCGGCACCGAAATCGTCCCCGACCGGGCCGACTGGCCGTACCTCGGTAAAGAAGCTGGCGGCAAGCGAGAAATGGACGGCGGCACCGCCCAGCATCCGCTCGCGCTCCCCGAAAGGAGTCTTGACGGCATCGAAGGCAATTGAACCCACCACGGTCAGCGACATGGCGGGAACAGTATCCGTAGGATCGCCGCGATGACTCGGAAGCTGATGGTTCTCGGCCTCGCCGCTGTGCTTGTGATCGCGGTGGCGATCCCGGTGGTAGCCCAGGACCGCGTGGTTACGCCGAAGCTGCAGAAGATCTCGAAGCGGGCGCTGAAGAAGTCGGGGACGGCGCTGCGGACGAGCCGGGCCGCGATGCGACAGGCCCAGCTTGCCATGCAAGAGGCTCAGGCCCCGCGCGGCGTCGTCACTCCGGCCTCAGCGGCCGCCGCAGCCGCCCAGACGACGGTCAGCTCCACTCCGATCAGCACCGCTACGGCCGCTAGCGCGGTGTCCACGGGCTCAGGTGAATTCGTCGCCTTGGCGGGCGGGCCGGCGGTGACTGTGACGGTTCCCGCCTCGGGTCTGATCGAGGTCTGGGCCCAGGCGATGATCAACGAAGACGGGGCCGTCTCTCTCTATGAGGACGATGAGCCCATGCCGGGGCAGGCCCAGTTCTGCGGCCCGGAGGAAGCCGGCGTCCTCTTCGCGGCCGAAGCGAGCTTCGGCCAACCGATCCTGATCGGGACCCCGGCTGGACCGGGCTTCGGCCTCTGCGGCAACCAGGGAGCCCCGGCGCCGGTCCTCTTCCAGACCACCCCCGGCACCCACACCTACGAACTGCGCTACGCCGACTGCGGCTGTGGCGGTGAAGACCCCACCTTCACCGACCGCCGCCTCTACGTCAGTCCGAGGCCCTAGGAGGCGCGATGAAAGCGATTCAGATCGACGAGTTCGGCGGCCCCGAGGTCCTCGACTACCGCGAGGTCCCCGACCCCAGCCCGAAGCTCTCCGAGGTCGTGATCAACGTCAAACGCTGCGGGGTCAACTTCGCCGACACCCATGCCTCCCGCGACGACTACCTGGCGAAACAGACCCTGCCGCTGATCCCGGGCGCCGAGGTGAGCGGCCAGCTCAGCAATGGCCATCGCGTCGCCGCGCTGCTCGGCAGCGGTGGCTACGCGGAAAAGGTGGCGGTGCCGAAATCGCAGCTGATCCCGATTCCAGAGGGCGTCGACTACGACCAGGCCGCCGGTGGGCTGCTGCAGGGGCTGACGGCGATGGCGCTGGTCCACCGCTGCGCCCGGATCGAGCCCGGCGAGACGATCGTCATCGAGGCCGCCGCCGGCGGCACCGGCACCCTGGCGGTGCAGATCGCCAAGCGGGCCGGGGCGCGGGTGATCGGCCTCGCCTCCAGCGAGGAGAAACGCGAGCTGGTGCGAGGGCTGGGGGCCGACGTCTGCGTCGACTCGCGCTCCGAGGACCTCGGCGCCGCGATCCGCGAGGCCAACGACGGCAAGCGGGTCGATGCCTTCCTGCACATGAGCGGCGGCGACGCCTTCGACGCCGAGATGGAAATCCTGGCGCCGCTGGGGCGGATGGTCGTCTTCGGAATCGCCTCCCGCGAACAGCGCCAGCTCTCGACCGCATCGCTCTTGCGGGGCTCGAAGTCGGTGATCGGTTTTTGGCTGGCACACCTGCTCGCCCGCCCGGATTTGCTGGGTCCGATGATCCAGGATCTGCTGGGAGCGATTGCCGCAGATGAGCTGACGGTTACGATCGGGGAGGTTTACCCGCTGTCGGAGGCACGGCGCGCCCACGAAGACCTGATTGCGCGACGCACCACCGGCAAGCTCCTCCTCGACCCTTCTTCCTGATCGGACCCTATGACCGCTTTTAAAGACCTCGGCCTCTCGCCAAACATCCAGCAGGCGCTGGACGAGCTTGGCTACGAGGATCCGACCGAGATCCAGAAGCAGGCGATCCCGGAGCTGCTCGCCGGCCACGACGTGATCGGCCAGGCCCAGACCGGGACCGGCAAGACCGCCGCCTTCGGCCTGCCGCTGCTGCAGTACCTCGACCCCGCCAACCAAGAGGTGCAGGCGATCGTGATGACGCCGACCCGCGAGCTCTGCATCCAGGTGACGCAGGCGCTGCGCGCCTACGCCGAGCACCTCGACATCGAGATCGTCGCCGTCTTCGGCGGCGCCCCGATCCGCTCGCAGCAGTCGCAGCTTCGCTCCGGCGCCCACGTCGTCGTTGCCACGGTGGGACGGATGATGGACCTGATGTCACGCCGTTCGCTGGTCCTGACTTCGGCCCGCTTCGTCGTCCTCGACGAGGCGGACGAGATGCTCGACCTCGGCTTCATCGAGGACGTCGAGAAGATCCTGCGGATGTGCCCGAGCGGCCGCCAGACGGCGCTCTTCTCGGCGACGATGCCGCCGCCGATCCAGAAGCTCGCCGAGGGCTACATGTACGACCCGACGACGATCAGCATCACCCCGAAAGAACTCACGGTCGATGCGATCCAGCAGGCATACGTCGAGGTCCCCGCCAAGGAGAAGGGGGCGCGGCTGATCGAGCTGCTGAAGACCGAAGAACCCGAGCAGGCGATCATCTTCACCCGGACCAAAATCGGCGCCTCGAAGCTGGAACGGCTGCTGAAGGACAAGGGCCTCGATGTGAAGGCGCTGCACGGCGACCTCAGCCAGGGCGTCCGCGACGGGGTGATGATCGCCTTCAAGGACCACCGTGTGAAGCTCCTGGTGGCGACCGACATCGCCGCCCGCGGGCTCGACGTCGACCACGTCACCCACGTCATCAACTACGACGTGCCGAACTCTTCGGAGACCTACGTTCACCGCATCGGCCGCACCGGCCGCGTCGGGCGGACCGGCCGAGCGATCACCTTCGTGACGCCGGACCAGAAGGACGAGATCACCCGCATCGAGCGCGACGTCAGCACCACGATCGGCGAGTGGGAGACCCCCGAGGAGCGGCTCGAGCACGCGCCGCGGCCGCGCCGCCGGCAGCGTGAGCGTCCCGCGACGCCTACCCCAACTTCCAACGGCGACGGCGAGCGCAGCGACAACGGGGACCGGGATGACGCCAAGACCACCAAGCTCTTCGTCAACCGCGGTGAGAACAGCGGCATCGACGAGGAGTCGCTGCGCTGGGCGCTGCGCGAGGGCGCCGTCCTCCCCGAGGAGGCGATCCACGACGTGCGCGTCCTCCACCGCTTCTCTTTCGTCGAGGTCGACCCGGATCAGGCCGAGCGCGCCGTCGAGTTCCTCGACGGGACCAAGCTCAAAGGCAAAGAGATCCGGCTCGAGATCGCCAAGAGCTAGGTCGTTTCCACCCTTTGGGCCCCTGGAGGGGCTCAAAGGGTGGAAACGACCTAGCTAGCTGGTCAGCTCGGCGATCTTCTCCAGCATCCGGTCGAAGTCGATCGGCTTGGTGACGTAGCCCTCGATTTCGAGGTCGGTGGGAGCGTTGGCGTCGTCGCGGTTCTGGTGGGCGCTGACGATCAGGGCGGGCATCTCCCAGCCGGCGTTGCGCAGCTCTCGGAGCGCGTCGATCCCGGATTTGCGCGGCATCATCGCGTCGAGCAGCAGCATGTCGGGGACGGTGCCGGCGGCGATGTGATCCAGCACCTCCTGGCCGTCACTGGCGGTCTGCACCGTGTGGCCGGCCATCTCCAGCCGCGTCCGCATCAGCAGCAGGATCGTCTCTGAGTCGTCGGCGACGAGGACCGTGGCCATCAGCTTGCCTCCGCCGCTGTGCGGCCCTGTCCGTCGGCGCCGTCGCCGCTCAGGGCCGGGGGCGGCGCGATCGGCAGGCGCACCCTGAAAGTCGAGCCCTGACCGACCGTCGACTCGGCAACGATGCTGCCACCGTGCAGCTCGACCAGTGATTTCGAGATCGCCAGGCCGAGGCCGGTCCCGCCGACGCGCTGGGTGAGGCCAGCTTCACCACGGGTGAAGCGCTCGAAGATCCGCTCCAGCTGGTCGGCGGGGATTCCTGGTCCGTTGTCGCTCACGTTGATCTCCACCTCGGCACCTACGGCCCGGGCCGCGACCCAGATGGACGCACCTTCGGGCGAGTACTCATGCGCATTCGTAAGCAAATTCACCAGTATTTGCCGGATCCGGTCGGGCTCGACGTTGATCAGCGGCAGGTTCGGCGGGATATCTTCGGTGATCGTCTGGTTGTCGGTCTCCGTCTGGGCGCGCATCGTCCGCACGACGTCTTCGATCAGCGGCGCCACCTCGGTCGGCTGAGGCCGGACCTGGAGGCGGCCGGCGTCTGAGCGGGTGAGGTCGAGAAGGTCGTTCAGCAGTCGCACCAGGTGGCGGCAGTTGTCGAGGATGATCTCCACCGTCTCTTGCTGGCGTGGAGTGAGGGAGTCACGGTCCAGCATCAGCAGCTCGGCGAAGCCCTGAACCGAGGTCAGTGGGCTGCGCAGCTCGTGCGAGGCGGTGAGGACGAACTCGTCTTTGAGCCGGTCGAGCTGTTCACGCCGGCTCTCCTCCTGCTCTAGCTCTGCGGCCATCTCGTTGAAGGCGGCGCCAAGCGTTGCCGTCTCGGAGAGTCCGCCGACCTCGACCCGGGTGCTGCGGTCGCCGGCGGCGAGCTGGCCGGCGGCATCGACCAGCTCCTCGAGCGGGCGCCGCATCGAGGAGATCAGGCCGCTGAAGAGGAGCAGCGCGCCGGTCAGACCCGCCAGTAGCCCGGCGGCGACGAGCAGCGCCGTGTCGCGGGTGTCGGCGGAGATTTCGTCACGCAGTTCGCTGCGACGTTCGGCCTGCTGGGCCACCGTCCCGCGGGCCCCCTGGCCGCCGGTCCCGCGCGCGACTTCCACCCGCGCCTGCATCTCCACCTGGTAGGAGCGGGCGATCTGGTCCTCGAAGTCCTGGCGCTGCTGGACGAAGCGGCCGACGCCGATCACCGCCATCGCCGCGAGCACGGCAAAGCCGATCGCGAACCCGATCCGCAGCCGGTTGGCGAGGGATGGGCTTAGGCGTGGATTGGATCGTGAATATGCTTTCGCCCCAATGGCTGACGAGGCTACCGAGCAGGACGGAATCGCCGCCGCGCCGGACGGAATCGACCGCGAGCCGGTTGAAGCCTGGTTCGGGGAGCACGTCGGCGGCATCGACTTCCCGCTGCAGTTCGAGCGGATCGCCGGCGGTCACTCGAACTTGACCTACCGCGTCACCGACGCCGCTGGCCAGAAGTGGGCGCTGCGACGGCCGCCGCTGGGCAAGCGGCTCGGCTCCGCCCACGACATGGGGCGCGAGCACAAGGTCGTCTCCGCGCTGGGCAAGACCGAGGTGCCGGTGGCGCCGGTGGTCGGGCTCTGCGAGGACGAGAGGGTCAACGACGCCCCCTTCTACGTGATGGAGTTCGTCGAGGGGCCGATCCTGCGCGGCTTGGCCGAGGCCGAGGTCTTTCCCGACGAGGGCGATCGGCGGGCGATCGGCGAGCGCGTCGCCGACACCCTGGTCCAGATCCACGCCGTCGACCCCGACTCCGCCGGCCTCGGCGACCTCGGCCGCAAGGAGGATTACGTCGCCCGCCAGCTGCGCCGCTGGCAGGGGCAGTGGGAGAAGTCGAAGACGCGCGAGCTGGAGTCGATCGACCGCGTCCACGCGGCGCTCTTGGCCCGCATCCCCGAGCAGGGGCCGGCGACGATCGTCCACGGCGACTACCGCCTCGACAACATGATCCTCACCGTGGCCGGCGAGGTGGCGGCGGTGGTCGACTGGGAGCTCTGCACCCTCGGCGACCCGCTGGCCGACGTCGGCCTGCTGATGGTCTACTGGCCCGAGCGCGGCGGGGACACCATCGCCCTTGGCATGCCCGCCAACCTCGCCCCCGGCTTCCCCACCCGCGAGGAGCTGAAAGCCCGTTACGCCGAGCGCAGCGGCCGCGACCTCTCCGAACTCGACTTCTTCATTGCCCTCGGCTACTGGAAGCTGGCGATCATCCTCGAGGGCGTCTACGCCCGCTACACCGCCGGCGGCTACGGCAAGGTGAACGAGGGTGTGGAGGCTTTTGCGCGGCTGGTCGAGCGGCTGGCCGGCGAGGCCGAGCGGGTCGAGCAGACGAACTAGCTAGACGGCACACGCTCGCACCTGAAAGGGTACGGCCGAATTCAATATGAGGAAGTTGTCTACTTCCTTCGTCTCGATCCATATCAAGGGAGAAACTTGTGAAGCAGATCAAGAAGCGGCTCACGTACGCGAACGTGATGTCGTCAATCGCGGTGTTCCTCGTTCTCGGCGGCGGCGCCGCGTTCGCCGCCAACCAGCTCGGCAAGAACACCGTCGGCTCCAAACAGCTGAAGAAGAACGCTGTGACGGCGGCGAAAATCAAGAACAACGCCGTCACCGCCGCCAAGCTCCAAAACGGGGCCGTGACCGGAGCGAAGATCAATACCGCCACGCTGGGAACGGTCCCCACCGCCGGTCACGCCACCACCGCCGGTCACGCCACCACCGCCGGCAAAGCCACCACCGCAGAGAGCGCCGGCACCGCCGGCAAAGCCAACACCGCGAACACCGCCGACACCGCGAACAGCGCTGGGACGGCCGGCAACGTGAACGGGCAGACGATTCACAAGATTGCCTTCCGGACCACGAGCGACACCGGCACTGTGGGACCGCAGACGGTCTTCGAGGCCGGTGGGTTCGCAATCGCCGTCACCTGTACCAACGGTGGGGCGACGGTCGAGGGAACGACGACGAAAGGCAACTCCTCGTTCTACGCCAACGTCTTCAGTCAAAGCAACGGCGCCGAATTCTTCCAAGAAGAGGAGGAAAGCGGAGAATTCGACCTTCCCGACACCGTTGATCTGCTTGCGGGTCAGTCTGGCAACAACCAGATGTCGATCTTCGAGTACGACGCGGTCGATGGCAGCGTCGTGACCGGAATCATCAACACCGATGAGGACGGCGAACTCGACGGCTGTCGGGTCACCGGGCACGTCACTGCCGGCTAGTTCACGCAGTCATCGCCTAAGGGGGGTCGGGCCTTGTCCGGCCCCCCTTCTTGTTGAGGTCGTGGCACTTTGTCGTGACTCCGGCTGTGAGAGCCTGCGCGACGTCTCGGCCAACAAATATCGAAGGAGATCCAGTTGAAGCAACTACGCAAGCGGCTCACTTACGCAAACGTGATGTCGTCGATTGCAGTGTTCCTCGTTCTCGGCGGCGGCGCCGCGTTCGCCGCCAACCAGCTCGGCAAGAACACCGTCGGCTCCAAACAGCTGAAGAAGAACGCTGTGACGGCGGCGAAAATCAAGAACAACGCCGTGACGGCGTCGAAGATCCAAGACGGCGCGATCAGCGGCGCGAAGATCAACCTTGGCAGCCTTGGGACCGTCCCGAGCGCCACCAATGCTCAGCATGCGGCGACCGCGGCAAACGCCGAGGACGCGAAACACGCGACCAACGCGACGAACGCCGAGAACGCGAGCAATGCGAGCAATGCGGCCAACGCCGAGAACGCGAACACCGTCGCAGGCAGAACCGTCAAAAAGTTCTTCTTTGGAGTTAGCTCGCCCACCAACGAGCAGGCCATCCTGACGCTCGGAGGGATGACTCTCAACGCCTCCTGCATCGGCAGCACCCTCGCGGCGGTGGTAACCACCAGCGTCCCCAACACGGCGGTTCGTTCCGCTGGCGTGGCGCTCGGCGGTGCAGAAGCGTTCTACAAAGAGAATGACGATCTCGATCCAGGCGAGAGCCTCGACATCTTCCCGGCCGTCGGTGGTGACTCCGTCCAGGGGACCATTACGTATGCAACCCCCGGCGGTGAGGTCGTCAACGCCACCTTCGCCAGCGAGGAAGAAGACATAGGCACCTTTGACTGCGCGCTGGTTGGGACCGCAATCGGCTAGCGCCGAATGCATCTGAAGCTGTGACGGAGAGGCCGGGGAGACCCGGCCTCTCCTCTTTGTCGCGCTTTGTCGCGACTGCCGGCTGTGAGAGCCTGCCCACGTCTCGTCTACAAATCAACGAAGGAGATTCACTTGAAGCAGCTAAGCAAGCGGCTCACGTACGCAAACGTGATGTCGTCGATCGCAGTCTTCCTCGTCCTCGGCGGCGGCGCCGCGTTCGCCGCCAACCAGCTCGGCAAGAACACCGTCGGCCCCAAGCAGCTGAAGAAGAACGCTGTCACCGCCGCCAAAATCAAGAACAGCGCGGTGACTGCCGCCAAGATCCAGAACGGCGCCATCACCGGCGCGAAAGTCAACCTTGGCAGCCTCGGGACGGTTCCGGCTGCCGATAAAGCGACTACGGCAGAGACGGCGAAAAGCGCGAATACCGCGAATACCGCGAATACGGCGAATACCGCAAATAGCGCCAGTACTGCCGGCACCGTCAACGGGCAGACGGTTGTCAAGATTTTCACCTTGATCCCCAACGGCAGCACTGATCAGACGATCGCGAGCTTTGCCGGCTTCACGATCAAAGGCGATTGCACCGGCAGTAACGTCGCCAACCTCGTGCTCAACCCTCCGAACGAGACGACTGACTTGAAGGCGTTCGGAAACGGGAACGAAGAACCCTTCTTCAGCCACGCCCAAGAAGGGGAAAGCGCTGAGTTGAGCGAAGAAAACGACCGCGGAGAGACCAGCTTCTCGGCGGCGACCCTGAGCGGAGCCGTCATCAGCGGCAACCTCGGCTACGAGGATCCGGACTCTTTCGTAGACACCGAAGCCTGCGCGTTCTACGGCCAGGTTCTCGTAACCGCCTAGCTACCAGCTAGCTGGTGCAACCTGGAGGGACCGGCCTAGGGCCGGTCCCTCCATTGAGTCCTAGACCATCCGCGGCGTGTGCCGCGGCTCCAGGTTGCCTTCGGCTTCGGCCTCCGCGCGCTTCGCCCAGCGGTTGAGCTCGCGGCGGGCGAGGACCATTTTGTGGACCTCGTCGGGGCCGTCGGCGAGGCGGAGCATGCGGCTGAAGCGCCACATGATCGCCAGCGGGGTGTCGTCGGTCATGCCGAGGGAGCCGTGGATCTGGATCGCGCGGTCGAGCACGTCCATGACCATGTTGGCGGCGACGATCTTGATCGCCGAGATCGCCTGGCGGGCGGCGCGCTTGCCCTCGGTATCCATCTTCCAAGCTGCGTAGAGGGTGAGCAGGCGCGCCTGGTCTATCTCCATCCGCGAGGTGGCGATCGACTCTTGGACGAACTGCTTGTCGGCCAGCGGGCCGCCGAAGGCGCTGCGTTCGTTGGCCCGGCGGCACATCATCTCGTGCGCCCGCTCGGCCGTCCCGATCGCCCGCATGCAGTGGTGGATGCGGCCCGGGCCGAGCCGGTCCTGGGCGACGGCGAAGCCCGCACCGCGCTCGCCGAGCAGGAACTCCTTCGGCACCCGGCATTCTTCGTAGCGGATCTCGCAGTGGCCGGGGCCGCCGTCGTGGCCCATAACCGAGATCGGCCGCACCAGGTTGAAGCCGGGATTGTCGGTGGGGACGCAGATCATCGAGGCGCGGGAGTAGGGGGGAGCGTCGGGGTCGGTGACGACCATCGCAATCGCCAGGTCGGCCCCGACGGCGCCTGAGGTGAACCACTTGTGGCCGTTGACCACCCACTCGTCGCCGTCGAGCTCGGCCCGCGCCTGCAGCAGGGTCGGGTCGGAGCCGGAGACCTCGGGCTCGGTCATCGAGAAGCAGGAACGGATCCGCCCCTCGAGCAGCGGCTCGAGCCAGCGCTCGCGCTGTTCGGGCGTGCCGTGCTCGGCGAGGATCTCCATGTTGCCGGTGTCCGGCGCGGCGCAGTTGAAGGCCATCGGCGCCGCCATCGGGCTGCGGCCCATCTCCTCGCAGAGCAAGCCGTACTCCCAGTTCTTCAGCCCCGGCCCGAAGCGCTCGTCGGGCATGAAGAGGTTCCAGAGCCCGTCGGCGCGGGCCTTCTTGCGGACCTCGACCAGCCGCTGCGGATACGGAACCCCCGGCCCCACCTCTGCGTCAAGCGCTTCCATGATCTCCCGCTCCTGCGGGTAGATCTCGGCGTCGATGAAGTCGAGTACGCGCTCGCGCAGCGCGGCGAGCTCGGGGCTTGGGTTGAAGTCCATCTCTGTCTCTCTCCTCTTCCTCCGGGGGAGGGCAACGCTAATGGATCGCCGGTTTCAGCTTCGCCGGTAGCGGGCGAAGAGCTCGCCCTCGGACTCGAGCAGCCAAACCAGCTCCAGCTCGGCCACCTCGCCCAGCGGCCCCTCGAGAATCCGCGGCGCCTCGCCGCCGCTCAGCTTCGGCGCGATCGTCAGGAAGAGCTCGTCGACCAGCCCCTCGGCCTGGAGGGCGCCGTGGAGCGTCGGCCCGCCCTCGCAGAGCAGCGCGCGGACGCCTTCTTCGCGGAGCTCCCGCAGTAGCGCCGGAAGGTCCACCGGCCCCTCGGGGCCGCTTTCGACCACGACGAGCCGCCGGCTGACGTTTTCGTAGCCCTCGGCCCGTTTCGTGCCGGCGCCGATCATCACCGCGTCGAAACGGGTCCGCAGCCCGACCAACATCTCGGTGTCGGCTTCGGAGCCGATCGGTCCGGAGCGTCCGTCGATCGTCGCCCGCCCGTCCAGGGTGGCGACGAAGTTCATCGCGACGAACGGCCGCCCCTCGCGCTCTTCGTGCCGTGGCTCGTAGGTCTCGAGCTGCTCGGAGACCGTGGTCGGGCCGGGGTCTGGGGATAACCGCCGCATCGGCGGGAAGCTACCCGGGCCCGTTCAGCTGTAGTCGTGCCAGCCGGCGAACTCGCGGCCGGCGAACTTCTGCAGCTCGGCGACGTCCTCGGTGAAGCGGCCACGGATCGTCTCGAAGAGGTCGTCGGGCAGCTTCGGCTTGGGCGCCGGCGGCTTCTCGGGATCGTGGACGACCTTCTCGACGATCCAGCGCATCGACTCCGGCAGGCGGTCGAAGTTGCGGTCGAAGGAGCGGAAGCCCGGCAGCTTCACCAGCTTCTCCATCAGCTGGTATTTGTCGCTCTCCTTGGCGCTCGACTTCTCCCACTCGCGGTCGAACTGCTCGGAGGTGAAGCTCTCGTCGACGCCGGCGAAGGCGAAGGCCTTGCGCATCGTCGCTTCGCGTTCGGTGTGCAGCTCCTCCTGGGCGACGATCGTGATCTGCTCGCGGTCGAAGTGCTCGAGATAGGGCTGCAGCTGCATCCAGTACTTGGAGCGGTTCATGTAGGAGGTGTTCGGGTTGGAGAGGACCTCGGCCAGGTCGCCGGTCTCGTAGCCGGCGCCGGTG
>Ga0190275_10000500_pt1 | contig 34229 bp, 33 predicted proteins | sample Popmic550T_FD_133745 | JGI IMG/M metagenome (GOLD analysis project Ga0190275, IMG submission 133745) | Populus adjacent soil microbial communities from riparian zone of Yellowstone River, Montana, USA - 550 T | ecosystem: Environmental > Terrestrial > Soil > Riparian zone > Trees stand | place...
ACGATCAGACTCGGGTACGAAGGGAGAAGCTGACGTGGCTTTCAAGGGACTTATTGCTGCGGCCGCCTCGGTGGCCTTGATGACGACGCCGACTCTGGCGTCGGCGCAGGCGACTGCGAGCGCTGCCGCTGCGGCGACTGAAGTGGCCCCGGCGGCCGAGACGGTCGAGGGCGAGCAGCTGCGTGGCGGCTGGATCATTCCGCTGATCGCGCTCATCGCCATCATCCTCGGCATCTGCGCCGGGACCGATGTTTGCGGCGGCGACGACGACGATCTGCCCACCAGCCCGTAAGCTGACGCAGACCGTTCTGCACTGAATTCGAAATCGGCCGGACGAAACTCAGTTTTCGTCCGGTCGTTTTCACGTCTGTGCCATGTTCATTCGCCCGCTCCGGCTCCTCCGTCCGGCGGAAGCCGAGGCCATGAGCTCGAACGCCCGGCCGAAGGCGCACGAGCGGCGATCGTGAATCCCGGATCGAATGCGGGATGACGAGGCGATGGCGGAAAGCCGTCGCTTCGACCGGCGCCGGGCCGGCCTCGAGCAGCCGACAGCTTCTCGGCGACCGGCATCGGCTTCCCCGAACCTTCTGATAGGAATAGCCATTTCGGAGATTCCGGGCCGAGTGTCGCTTTCGGGCAACAGCCGGGTGCCTATCTCTCGGCACGCATGAACCAAATCGCCGCGCCGACGTTCGGATCAGGCTTCGTAAACCTCTCGAGGGCTAGGAAGCGTGGCGGCTTTTCGGTCGGGGCGGATGTTTTCGAGGGTAGACAGGCTCGGAACCCCCGATTAGGAAAAGCCGGAATCGAGAAATAAGGCTCGAGTACGAAGGGAGAAGCTGACGTGCGTTTCAAGGGACTAATTGCTGCGACCGCCTCGGTTGCGTTGATCGCTACGCCGACCATGGCGGCGGCGCAGGCCACCACGGCCGCCGTCCGCACCGCCGAAGTCGCGCCGGCGACCGAGACCGTCGAGGGCGAGCAGCTGCGCGGCGGCTGGATCATTCCTCTGATCGCGCTCATCGCGATCATTCTCGGCATCTGTGCCGGGACCGATGTCTGCGGCGGCGACGACGACGATCTCCCCACCAGCCCGTAAGGGTTCGGCTGGGACGTCAGCCCGTCTTGAGTTTCTGGCCGGATGAAGACAATCTTCATCCGGCCATTTTCTTGTCCGTCGCATAAGGTCGCCGAGGTGCGTGAAAGGGCCCGCCCGCGCCGTCCGGCGCTCCGCTTCGCCATCCTCTTGCCGATCCTTTCGCTCGGTTTCGGCGCGGCCGGGGCGGGCGCCCAGCCCGCTCCCGTCGCGTCCACCGCCGTCGACTCGGCGACCTCCACCACCTTGCGGAGGGACGACCTTCGGGTCGCGCTCGTCGCCTACCGCCTGGCGCTGGCCGGCACCGCTTTGTGCACCGAGCGCCATCCGCTCACCGGGATGCTCTTCCACCACCTCGCCGAATATGAGCCGGGCGACCGTCCGCTCATGGTCGCCCGCTACGGCCTCGACCGCGGACCGGGCGTCCTGACCGTGCTTTCGGACAGCCCGGCCGCGCGTGCGGGCCTGATCGCGGGCGACGTCCTCCTCGCGGTCAACGGCCGGCCGCTGCCGACCGGAACCTCGGTCGCTGCCGAGCCGAAGCGGGAAAAGTGGCGCCGGCTCACCGACGAATCCGAAGCCGAGCTCGAGACGGCGCTTCGCCGCGGCCCGGCCGAGCTTCGGGTGCTTCGCGAGGGGCGGGAAGTGGCGCTGCGCCTCGGCTCCCTGCCGGCCTGCCTCGGCCGGGTCCGGCTCGCCCGTTCGACCCAGGTCAACGCCTTCGCCACCGGCCGGACCGTGGTGATGACGACCGCCATGCTCAAATTCATAAGGGGCGACGGCGAGCTCGCCGTCGTCCTGGGCCACGAGCTCGCCCACAACATCTTCGGCCACCGCCAGATGCGCAACGAGGAGGGCATATTGCGCGGCCTCGGCCTCAAGCCGAGCGCGGTCTGGAAGCGGGAGGAAGCCGCCGATCGCTTCGGGCTCCGGCTGATGAGCGCGGCCGGCTACGATCTCGACGCCGCCATTCCCTTCTGGCGCCGCTATCTCGGCAAATATGACTGGTTCCCGCAAATCTTCCGAAGCCATCCCAGCCTCGGCGCAAGGGAACGGATCGCGGCGGAGGAGATTGCGGCGATCCGGCGGGAGAAAGCGGGTTTGTAGCCGAAGCACGGTTCGGCGTTCGAATGCTGCCTCTTTACCCACCGTCACCCTGAACTTGTTTCAGGGTCCAGCTGGTCATTCGTCCGGGAGGCGGGGAACTGGATGCTGAAACAAGTTCAGCATGACGACGAGGCCTGAACGTCCGCCCGGCGTCCGTCAAACCAGCGTCCTCTCAGACCAAGGTCCGAAGCGACCAGAGCTCGGGAAACGCCCGCTTGCCGAGCGTCGACTGGAGATAGGCCACCCCCGCCGTTCCCCCGGTTCCCCGCTTGAGGCCGATGATCCGCTCCACCGTCACCACGTGCTTGTGCCGCCAGGTCGCGAGCGAATCGTCTATGTCGACCAGCTTTTCGGCCAGCTGGTAGAGCGCCCAATGGCGCTCGGGGTCGCGATAGACCCGGGCCCAGGCCGCCTCGACCGCCTCGCTCGGCCGGTAGGGCTGGCTCCAGTCCCGTTCGAGAATTTCGCCGGGCAGGTCGAGCCCGGCGCGGGCGGCGGCGCAATTGGCCTCGTCCCACAGGCCCGGCTGGTGCAACGCCTCGAGCAGGGCCGCATAGGGTCCGCTGCCTTCCTCCTGGAACTTGAGGTGCCCGCCGTCCTTCAGGCCGAGCCGATATTCGAACTCTCGGAATTGCGCTGACTGGAAGCCCGAGCTGGAACCGAGCACGGCTCTGAAGCTGGTGTAATCGAATGGCGTCATCGTCGCCAGGACGTCCCAGCTCAAGGTCATCACGGCCTGGATCCGCGACACCCGGGAGAGCGACTTGTGCACTTCGATCAGCCGATCCTGGCGGATCATGTCGCGCGACAGCTTCAGCTCGTGGACGATCTGCTTGAGCCACAGCTCCTTGGTTTGGTGGATGATGACGAACAGCATCTCGTCATGATGGCTGGAGACCGGATGCTGGGCCGAGAGCAGCTGGTCGAGCGAGAGGTAGCCGCCATAGGTCATGGAGGCGGGCGTATCGGTCATTCCGCTCAGCCGTGGGTCGCGAAGACGGCGTGCCGGCCGGCCGCGTCGAACGCCATCACCTGATAGCGCTGACGATGATTGTGCCCGACGTCCATGCCGGGCGATCCGGCGGGCATGCCCGGCACGGCAAGGCCTTTGACGCCCTTGCGGCGCGAGGCGATCAGCCGCTTGACGTCTTCCGGCGGAACATGGCCCTCGACGACCACGCCCTGGATCAGGGCGGTGTGGCAGGAGTGAAGCGCGGCGGGTACGCCCTGAGCCTTCTTCACCGCGGCCATGTTCGGGGCATTGACCACCGGAAGCTTCTTTCCGAACGCCGCCTCGACCCGTCTCGCCCATTCGAGGCAGCAGCCGCAGCCGGGGTCGCGCCACATCACATAGCCCGCCGGCGCCGCCGCTTGTGCCGCGCCCGGCAGGAACGGCAATGAAGCGGCGCCGCCGATCAGGCCGACCATCGTCCGCCGGTCGATCATGCTTTTTCTCCTCACAAACGCTCCGCGCTCGAAACCACGTCGGCGGCCCGAAGCGCCGCCAGTATCCGCATCAGATGCTGCACGTCGTGCACTTCGATGTCGAGATGGAAGGTGTGGAAGCTGCCGTCCCGGCTCGCCTGGTCCATCGAGACGATATTGGCGCCGTGGCGGCCGAGGATCCCGGCGATGACCGCGAGCGAGCCGGGTTCGTTCTTGATGACGATGCACAGCCGCGCCGTGCCGCCGTCCGATTCGTCGCCCCAGGCGAGGTCGAGCCAATCGGCATCGACCCCGTCGGCCAGGCTGTCGCAGCCGATGACGTGGACCTCGATCTCGGTGCCTTCGCGCCTGAGGCCGACGATGCGGTCGCCGGGGATCGGGTGGCAGCATTCGGCGAGCTGGAAGGCGACCCCGGGCGTCAGTCCCTTGATCGAGATGGCGGTGCGCTGCGGCGGCGGCTTGACGCCCTCCTTGCCGGTCGAGCCGGGGATCAGGGCCTCCATCACCGCGACGTCGCTGACCCGCTTCAGGGCGATCGCCTCCATCAAGGCGGCGTCGTCGTGGAAATGGAGTCGCTTCAAGGCCTCGGTGATCGCTTCCCAGCCGAGCGGCTGGGGCAGGCGCTGGACGATTTCGTCGAAGATCTTGCGCCCCAGCTGGATCGTCTCCTCGCGTTCCTTCGATTTGACGAAGCGGCGGATCTTGGCGCGCGCCTTGCCGGTGACGACGAAGCTGAGCCAGCCGGGCTGCGGATGCTGCGCCTTCGAGACGAGGATCTCGACCTGATCGCCATTCTCGAGAGGGGTTCGAAGCGGCATCACCCGCCCGTTGATCTTGGCGCCGACGGTCTGGTCGCCGAGATCGGTATGGACGGCGTAAGCGAAGTCGACCGGGGTTGCGCCCTTGGGCAGCTGGATCAGCTCGCCCTTCGGGGTGAAGGCGAAGATCCGGTCCTGATACATCGCCATTCGGGTATGTTCGAGCAGCTCCTCGGCGGTCGCCGCATGCTCGAGGATCTCGAGCAGATCGTCGATCCAGGGATGCTGGCCGGCCGCATCCTCCTCGTCGCCTTCCTTATAGGCCCAATGGGCGGCGAGGCCGTGCTCGGCCGTGGCGTGCATCTCCTGCGTTCGGATCTGGATTTCGATCCGCATCTGCTCGTCGTGGATGACGGTGGTGTGGAGCGACTTGTAGCCGTTGCGCTTGGGGGTCGAGATGAAATCCTTGAAGCGCCCCGGCACCACCGGCCAGCGCTGGTGGATGAGGCCGAGGGTCCGGTAGCAATCCTCGACCGTCCCGACGACGGCCCGGAAGGCCATCACGTCGGACAATTGCTCGAAGCTGACGTGGCGCTCCGCCATCTTGCGCCAGATCGAAAAGGGATGCTTCTCCCGCCCCTGGACCTCCGCCGCGATTCCGCTCGCCTCGAGATGGGCGCGAAGGCCTCGGCCGATCCGGGCGATGAGGTCGCCCTCACCCTTGTGGAGCTGCTCCAGCCGGCGGGAGATGGAAGCGTAAGCGTCGGGCTCAAGCTCGCGGAAGGCGAGCGTCTGCATCTCCTGCATGAACTCGTACATCCCAATCCGCTCGGCGAGCGGGGCGTAGATGTCCATCGTCTCGCGGGCGATCCGCTTCCTCTTCTCCTCGCTGGCGATGAAGTGGAGGGTGCGCATGTTATGAAGCCGGTCGGCGAGCTTGACGAGCAGCACCCTGATGTCGCCCGACATGGCGAGCAGGAATTTCCTGAGATTCTCGGCCGCCCGCTGGCTCTCGCTCTGCGCCTCGATCTTGCTGAGCTTGGTGACTCCGTCGACCAGGCGGGCGACGTTGGCGCCGAACAGGCGCTCGATCTCCTCGGGAGTCGCGACCGTGTCCTCGATCGTGTCGTGGAGGATGGCGGTGACGATCGTCTCGTCGTCGAGATGAAGATCGGTGAGGATTCCGGCCACTTCGATCGGGTGGCTGTAATAAGGGTCGCCCGAGGCCCGCTTCTGCGAGCCGTGCGCCTTCATCGAGAAGACGTAGGCGCGGTTGATCATCGCCTCGTCGGCGTCCGGGTCGTAGGCCCTTACTTTCTCAAGAAGTTCATATTGTCGAAGCACCGCACCAACATGGGGTGGTGCGGTGCTGCGATGCAACACTAATCGGGCATCGATTGCCATTACCGCCGTCATTGCGAGCGAAGCGAAGCAATCCAGAGCGGCCTCGGAAGGCCCGCCGGATTGCCGCGCCGCTTCGCTCCTCGCAATGATCCTAGCGGGCGCGGGCGCGGGCGTTGCACTTGCCGAGCGCGGCGGCGTCGAGCGGCTGGCCGCCGACGGTGAAGCTGCGCAAAGCGCCGACCTCGCGGGCCAGGGCCGGGCAGTCTATGGCGGGGCGGCTGTTGCCCTGGGGCGCGACGCAGCCTCCCGAGCCGCATTTCCAGACGATCTCCTTGACGATGAGCCGGGCCGCGCTCGGCGGAGCCGAAGGCTCGGCCCGGTATTGCGCTCCGGCGAAGGCGGTCCCTCCGAAGAGGGAAGCCGCGAGGACGAAGGGGAAAACGAAGGAAGTGAGTTGCCGGATCATGACAGGCTCCTTTCAGTTGCGATATGCAACCTAGTAGGCTCACCAGTTTCAGTTTGCAACTGGAAAAAGTGTCTTATGTTACGGCAGTGAAAAAAGCTAAGGTCAGCGCATGAGCCGTGCGGAGCAATTGCGGGAGGTGTTCGCGGACTGCGGCATCGGCGCCGCCCTGGAGGTCGTGGGAGAGCGCTGGTCGTTCCTGATCCTGCGCGGCGCCTTCAACGGCCTCAGGCATTTCGAGGAATTCCAGACCAATCTCGGGATCGCCCGCAACATTCTGTCCAACCGGCTCGGCCGGCTGGTCGAGCACGGCATTTTGCAGCGCGATCCGGATCCGGCCGATCGCCGAAAGGTCACCTACCGGCTGACCGAGAAGGGGCGCGACCTGCTTCCCGTCCTGCTCTCCCTCCGCCAGTGGGGCGAACGCTGGATTTCCGGCCATCCCAGCAATCCCGTGCTGGTCGACCGCTACACCCGTCAGCCCATCGCTCCGATGACCGTCCAGTCCGCCGACGGCCGGCCGTTGAGCCTGCGCGACATGGAATGGGTCGACCGCGACGAGCTCGATCGCGAGACTCGCGCGGCGTAACCGTCATCCCGGCGGAAGCCGGGACCTCGGGGAGACCCGCCGAGACTTCTCGTGCTGAGGTCCCGGCTTTCGCCGGGATGACGATCAGCTCGGCTTCACCCTCAGCGGCAGCGATTCGAACAGCTCCGGCTCCCCCGCCCGGCGCGCGCCCTCGATCTCCAGGATTCGGAATTTCGTGGCCACCCCGCCCGGGGCCGAGAAGCCGCCGCTTCGGCCGTCGGCGGCGAGGACCCGGTGGCAGGGCACGAGGATCGGGACCGGATTGCGGCCGAGCGCGAGGCCGACGGCCTGGGCCGCGCCCGGAGCGCCGATCTCGCGGGCGATGTCGCCATAGCTGCGCACCTCGCCGCAAGGGATCCGCCGCGCCGCCTGCCAGACGTTGCGCTCGAACGCCGAGCCTTCCGGATCGACCCTGACTCCGCCGAGGTCGGTCCTGCCGCCGGCGAGCAGGCTGGCGACGGCCGCGATCGCGTCCGCCGCGAAGGGCGGCGGCTCGCTTTCGACCGCGGTCGGGAACCGCCTGGCCAAAGCGGCGCGGGCCCGTTCGTCCGACGTCTCCGGAAGGGCGGCGCCAACGACGAGGCCGCCGCGCCACACGAGGGCGCAGCGGCCTATCGCCGTGTCGAAGAGAGCATAGCCCTCCGAAAAATTATTCGTAGTCGCCGCCGGCATTGTTGTTGCGCGGCGGAGCGGCCGCGGTCAGGCGCAGGGCCTCGGCCGAAGCGGAGAGCGAGCCGACCTCGTCCGGAGCCTCGTCGTCGTCGACCTGGACGCGCTGAAGGCCGGAGATCAAGGCTTCTTCCAGCTGCTTGGGCTTCACCGTCTCCTCGGCGATCTCGCGCAGGGCGACGACCGGGTTCTTGTCGCGGTCGCGGTCGATGGTGAGCTCGGCTCCGCCGGAGACCTGCCGCGCCCGCTGGGCCGCGAGCAGAACCAGATCGAACCGGTTGGGGATCTTGTCGACACAATCTTCGACGGTAACGCGCGCCATGAAAGCAGCTTTCGAAAACACCATTTCTGGGGGAGCGGCGGAGATACGGACGGCGGGCCTGAAAGTCAATGTTTCCGCAGCGAGAAGGCCCGAGCGCGAGCCCGGACCCGTCATGCTGAACTCGTTTCAGCATCCAGCGAGGAGCCGCCCCCGCGGGCGGAGAACTGGACCCTGAAACAAGTTCAGGGTGACGGTTTGCGCGAAGCGAAGGCTTGCTCTCCCCGCCGGAGCCCCGCATGCATCCCTCCATGGGGCAGCCAGAAGCTCAGGAGCCGGGTCTTTCGCACGACGTGGCGGGCAGCCGCCTGACCCTCCTCGCCGACGGGCCGGAGCGGCTCGACGCCCTTCTCGAGCTGATCGAGAATGCGAAGGAGAGCCTGCGCTTCCTCTATTACATGTTCATGGACGACGCCTCCGGCACAAGGGTGCGCGACGCCCTGATCGCCGCTTCGGGCCGGGGCGTGCGCGTGTCGCTGCTCGTCGACGGCTTCGGCTCGACCGCCAATCGCGACTTCTTCCGTCCGCTGGAGGAGGCGGGGGTCGCCTTCTGCCGGTTCAGCCCGAAATTCGGCCGCCGCTACCTCCTGCGCAACCACCAGAAGCTGGCTCTGGCTGACGACGGGCGAGTGATCATCGGCGGCTTCAACGTCTCGGACGATTATTTCGGGACGGTCGAATCGGGCGCCTGGCGCGATATCGGGCTTCGGGTCGAGGGCGCCTCCGTCGCCTGCCTCGCCGGCTATTTCGACAGTCTCTTCCGATGGACCCAAAATCCGGAAGCCCGGGTCCGCGACATCCGCCGTCTGCTTCAGCAGAGCAGCGTCACCAAAGGCAGGCTCCACTGGCTGTTCGGCGGTCCGTCGCGGCGGTTGAGCCCTTGGGCACGCGCCGTCCGCCGCGACATGCGGAGCGCCCATCGCCTCGATCTCGTCGCCGCTTATTTCGCGCCGAGCTTCGGAATGCTCCGCCGCCTGTCCGGGATCGCCCGCCGCGGCGGCCGGGTGCGGGTCGTCACCGCCTCGAAGTCCGACAACAACGCGACCATCGCCGCGGCGCGCAACACGTATTGGTGGCTGCTCCGGCGCGGCGTCGAGATTTTCGAATACCGGCCGACCAAGCTCCACACCAAGCTCTTCGTGGTCGGCGACGTGGTCCATATCGGCTCGGCCAATTTCGACATGCGGAGCCTGTTCCTCAACCTGGAGATGATGCTCCGGATCGACGACGCGCCCTTCGCGGCGGCGATGCGCCGCTTCGTCGACGGCGAGGTCGCGAGCTCGGCGCCGGTCACCCTCGAAAGCCACCGCCGCAACCGCACCTGGCTCAACCGGCTGCGCTGGGCGGTCGGCTATTTCATCGTGGCCGTCGCCGATTACGGGATCTCGAAGCGGCTCAATTTCAAGGATGTGGGAATGCCTCGGCCCTGACCGTCATCCCGGCGCAAGCCGGGACCCCAGGTCAAGAAGTCTCGGTGGGTCTCCCCGAGGTCCCGGCTTTCGCCGGGATGACGTGCGCTAGTCCCGCCAGGCCCAGAAGAGCGTCGCCGGCGGAACGTTCATCCATTCGAAGCCGCGGTCGATGCGTTCGAAATAAGGGGCGATGAAGTCGCGCACCTTGGGCGAGAATTGATAGACCAGGAAGGCGCCGCCGGGCCGGAGCGCCTCGGCCGTTTCCTCGGCGATCTTCGGGCCGATTCCGGGGGGCAGGGTCGAGAAGGGCAGGCCGGAGAGGATATAATCGGCATGCTCGAAGCCGAAATTGGACATGATCTCGCGAACGTCGGAGGCCGAGCCGGTAACCGCGCGAAGCCGCGAATCGCGGATCTTGGAGCTGAGGTAGGCGGTGAAATCCGGATTGGTGTCGATGGTCAGGAGGATCGCGTCGGGCGCGAGCTTCTCCAGAATCTTTTCCGTGAAGGTGCCGACCCCGGGACCGTATTCGACGAACAATTTGCAATTCGCCCAGTCCACGGGCGCGAGCATCTTGTCGATCAGCATCTTCGACGACGGGATGACCGAGCCGACCATCACCGGGTGCTTGACGAACCCCTTGAGGAACATGAGCCAGGGACCGCCCTTGGCGCCGTGGCGCGCATAAGCGCGGGTTCGTTGAGCCTGTTCGCCGGGAAAGGTCATGGAGGGGCCTTGCGTAATTAGGTCAGCATGGTGCGTTGGCAAATCAACGCACCGATGGCAAGGGCGAGGCGACCCGAGGCCTGATTTGGGGCGAATCCGGGACGAACCGCCATATTTCCGGGATTTGCCCCCTCATGGTCCCTTCCGCCAGCCTCTCCCGGGAGCGATTCGCGCTGCTTTTCGCGGTCATGCTGGTCGCCGCCTCGGGCAATACCGCGATGCAGTCGCTGATGCCGGCGATCGGCCGCGAGCTCGAAGTGGCCGATCTGTGGGTGGCGGTCGCCTTCTCGCTTTCGGCGGTGATCTGGGTGCTGATGGCGCCCTATTGGGCACGGCGGGCCGACCACAGAGGGCGCCGGGCGCTGATGCGGCTCGGCCTCTACGGCTTCATCGCCTCGTCCCTGATCTGCGGCGGGATCCTCGCCGCCGGCCTCCACGGACTCATCCCGGCCACGATCGTCTTCGTCGTCTTCGTCTTCGGCCGGGCCGTCTACGGCGGCTGGGGCTCCGCCTCTCCACCGGCGGTCCAGGCCTATATCGCCGCCCGCACCGAGGGCGAGCAGCGCACGGCCTATCTCGCCGCGCTCGCCTCCTCCTTCGGCCTGGGCACGATCATCGGCCCGGCGATCGCGCCCCTGTTCATCTTCGAGCCGCTCGGCCTCTCGGGGCCGCTGATCGTCTTCGCCGCCATCGGGGCCGTCGTTCTGGTCCTGGTCGCGATTCGCCTTCCCGACGACACGCCGGGCTCGGCCGCGCGCGGCGAGGTGGTCGACTACCCCTCGATGGGCGCCTTGCTCGTCGGAAGCCGCGAGCGGGGCGACGACGGCCCGGCCGAGGGTCCGGGCCGCCTGCGCTGGCGCGACCCGCGCGTCCTGCCCTGGCACATCATCGGAGTCGTCGGCGGCCACGGCCAGGCGGCACTGCTCGGGATCGTCGGCTTCCTCGTCATCGACCGCTCGGGCGTCCCGCTCGCCGAGGCCCAGCAGTCGATCGCGATCGTCCTGATGGCCGGCGCCGGAGCGACCCTGCTCGCCCAATGGGGCCTCATTCCCTTCCTCGCCTTGAGCCCGCGCCGGCTCGTCTTCTGGGGCCTGCTGATCGCGGCGCTGGGCACGACGCTCACCGGGATCGCCGAGTCGATGTACGGGATGACCCTGGCCTTCGCGATCGCCTCGGTCGGCTTCGGCCTGTTCCGCCCGGGCTTCACCAGCGGCGCCTCGCTCGCCGTCCGGCCCGAAGAGCAGAATGCGGTCGCCGGGATGGTCACCTCGGTCAACGGAGTCGCCTACATCGCCGCCCCGGCGGTGGGGGTCCTGCTCTACGGGGTGTGGATGCCGCTGCCGTTCCTGGTGACGGGGGCGGGGTTGCTGTTGCTGGCGTTGTGGGTGTGGGCGCGGGTGAGGGGCTGAGCCCGACCCGGCCGGGCAGGATTTCACCGTGACCTTCCGCGCTCCCGGCGGGCGCCGAAGCGCCTCCCGCTCCGCCGGAGTCGCATCCTCGATCCGACCCGCTCGGCCCGCCGACCCGCGCGTTGCACTCGGCCGGGGCCTGTCGCCCGCCTGCCGGCCGTCTCGGTACCCCGATTCCAGGAAAGGCACGAAGGCGCGAAGGCACAACGCAGAAAGGGAGGAGGCCCGCTCCCGGGGGCCAAAAAAATGGTGACAGTTACGAATTTCCAGCGACCGCTACCGCCCTCTCGAGCACGGGGAAATTCGTAACTGTCACCATTTTTTTCGGGGGGAACGTCGTCCCGGCGAAAGCCGGGACCTCGGGGAGACCCGCCGAGACTTCTCGACCTGAGGTCCCGGCTTTCACCGGTTGACGGGGCGCTAGGCCCCGCGGCTTCTTCTTGCCGGCGGCTTCCGCCATCCGCGACGCGCCGGGCTTCACCGCGAGCAATGTCCTGCGGGTTGCACAGTGACAGTATACATCTACCCGCCACTCGGGAGACACGCCGACCGTCGGTAAATGTATACTGTCACTGTTTATATGGAGCCGGAGCTCGACGATTGGTTACGAAGCTTCACGCTGGATTCGATCAGGGGCCAGTCCCTGAAACAAGTTCAGGATGACGGGGAGACGGCGGCCGGAATGCTCTACTCCGTTCCCTTCGGGCCCCGCGGCGTGAGCATCCCGGGCGAGATGAAGCCGATGCCTCCCACGCCGCTGCTCATCGCGTCGCTCTTCAGGCTTTCCTGGATCTTCTCGTAATCCTTTTCCATCTCCGGGGTCACCGAGGCCCGGGTCTCCTCCATCGCCATCTCGAAGTCGGAGCCGGTCACCGTCTTCGACTCGATCGAGCGGCGGAGGGCGAACATGCCGGCTCGGCGGACGAGGTCCTCGAGGTCGGCGCCGGTAAAGCGGTCGGTTCGGGCGGCGAAGATGTCGAGGTCGACGTCTTCGGCGAGCGGCATCTTCGCGGTGTGGATGGAGAGGATCTTGCGGCGGCCCGCCTCGTCGGGGACCGCCACGTAGATGAGTTCGTCGAAGCGGCCGGGACGGAGCAGGGCCGGGTCGATCAGGTTCGGGCGGTTGGTCGCTCCGATCACCACCACCGAGCCCAGATCCTCGAGGCCGTCCATCTCCGCGAGGATGGTGTTGACCACCCGCTCGGTGACCTGCGGCTCGCCGAGGCCGCCGCCGCGGGCGGGAACCAGGCTGTCGAGCTCGTCGATGAAGATGACGGTCGGGGCGACTTGGCGGGCCCGGGAGAACAGTCGGGCGATCTGCTGCTCGCTCTCGCCATACCATTTGGACAGGAGGTCGGAGGATTTGGTGGCGATGAAATTCGCCTCCGCCTCGCGCGCCGTCGCCTTGGCGAGCAGGGTCTTGCCGGTTCCGGGCGGGCCGTAGAGCAGGAAGCCCTTGGCCGGGCGGATGCCCATGCGCTTGAACGCCTCGGGGCTCTTGAGCGGAAGCTCGACGCCCTCGCGAAGCCGCTCGCGGGCCTCGTCGACACCGCCGATATCGTCCCAGCGCACCGTCGGCGCCTGGACCATCACCTCGCGCATCGCCGAGGGCTGGACCCGCTTCAGGGCCCCTTCGAAGTCGCTGCCCATGACCGAGAGATTGTCGAGCACCTCGTCGGGGATCTTGCCCTCGTCGAGGTTGATCTGGGGCATCATCCGCCGGACCGCCTCGATCGCCGCCTCGCGGGTCAAGGCGGCGAGATCGGCGCCGACGAAGCCGAAGGTCCGGCGCGCCAGCTCCTTGACGTCGACGTCGCCGGCGAGCGGCATCCCGCGGGTGTGGATGGCGAGGATCTCGCGGCGGCCGCCTTCGTCGGGGACCCCGATGACGATCTCGCGGTCGAAGCGGCCCGGCCGCCGGAGCGCCTCGTCGAGCGCCTCGGGCCGGTTGGTCGCGGCGATGACGACGAGATTCTGCCGCGGCTCGAGGCCGTCGAGGAGGGTGAGGAGCTGGGCGACGAGGCGCTTCTCGGTCTCGCCCTGGACCTGGCCGCGCTTGGGCGCGATAGAATCGATCTCGTCGATGAAGATGATCGCCGGCGACGCCTTGGCCGCGGCCTCGAACACTTCGCGAAGCCGCTTTTCGCTTTCGCCATAAGCCGAGCCCATGATCTCCGGCCCGGCGATGTGGAAGAAGCTCGCGTCGCTCTCGTTCGCCACCGCCCGGGCGAGCCGGGTCTTGCCGGTTCCGGGCGGGCCGTAGAGCAGGACGCCCTTGGGCGGATCGACCCCGAGCCGCTCGAATATCTCGGGATAGCGAAGCGGAAGCTCGACCATCTCGCGGAGCTGGTCGATGGTGGTGCCGATCCCGCCGAGATCGTCGTAGGTGACGTCGGCGCGCCGGGTCTCGGTCGCCTCGGCATATTCGGGGCGAAGCTCGACTTCGGTATTGGCGTCGATATGGACGATGCCCTTGGGCACGGTCGAGACCACGGTCAGCCGGATCTCCTGAAGGGCGTAGGCCGGAGCGTTCAGCATCTGGCGAAGCTCGGGCGGGATGTCGCCGCGCTGGATCTGCTGCTGGCCGGTGGTGGCGACGACGTCGCCGGCGGTGAGCGGCTTCATGCCGAAGCTCCGCTTCAGCGCCTGGGCCGAGCCGTGAAGGCGCAGATTCTTCTGGGCGGGGGCGAAGATGACCCGCTGCGCCGGCTTCGTCTCGACCTTGCGCAGGGTGACGAAGTCGCCCGATCCGATCTCGGCATTGGCACGCTGGAGGCCGTCGAGGCGGATGATGTCGAGCCCTTCGTCCTCCGTATAGGGGCCGACCGCCCGGGCGGGGGTGGCGCGCTTGCCGGTAATCTCGATGACGTCGCCCTCGGCGAGCCCGAGCTGGGCCATGAGCCGCCGGGGCAGCCGGGCGAGCCCGCGGCCGCTGTCTTCCGGCCGCATCGTCGCGACCTGCAGCCTCGCCGGCTGCTTTTCCTCGTCCGCCATCTGTCGCTTGTCCCTTCGCTGCTCACGCAGTCAGATAGGGAGGGACAACGGGCCTTCCACCCCGAGGGGTTCCGCTTGGGCCGAAAAAGGTCGCCGTTCTCCGTCACCCTGAACTTGTTTCAAGGTCCAGTCCTCCACCCGCGAGGCGGTTCGCCGCTGGATGCTGAAACCAGTTCAGCATGACGGTAGCGGGCAAAACCGCCACCAGAAAGCGACCGCACCAGGCGGCGCAGACAAAAAAAGGGCCGGTCCCGAAGGACCGACCCTGAAAGTTTTTTAGGAGAGGATGCCTGAAAAGGCACGCCCTTTCTCTGCCTCAACCGGTCATTGTGCAAGTGCGAACAAGTATGTTACACATGCAATTGTTGCACTCGAATTTGCTGAGTTTCGCGCGTGTCGTTACGCCGGCTGCTATTGGGTGCAGCGCACAACAGGAGAGGTCTTCCAATGCGCCGACTGCCGCCTCTGACGTCGATCGAGGCTTTCGTACAGGTCGCTCGCCGGGGTTCCGTGAAGGCCGCGGCGGAGGCCTTGTCCCTGTCGTCGCCGGCCTTGTCGCGCCGGATCCAGTCGCTCGAGCGCTTCGTCGGCCACCCCCTGTTCGAGCGGCGCCACCAGTCGGTCCATCTCAACCCCGACGGAGAGCGGCTGATGGCCGAGATCGGGCCGGCCATCGACGCCCTCGCTTTGGCGATGGAGCGGGCGACCGGCACCGTCGAGGTCATGCGCCTGAGGCTCGCCATACCCTCGCTCTTCGCCTCGCAGCGGCTGATGCCGAAGCTTCCCGGGCTTCGCGAGCTTCATCCCGATCTCCATATCGACATCGACACCGGTTCCAACCGCCTCGCCCGACTGGACGAGGGGCTCGACGCCGCGATCGCCATCACGACGGAGATCGATCCCTCGCTTTATTCCCGGCGGATCGACAACAATTGCGTCATCGCCATCGGCTCGCGCGCCCTCCAGGCCGGGCCGAAGGCGATAAGGTCGCCGGCGGATCTGGCCGGAGCAACCATCTTCCTCCATCGCGACATGCCGGAATCCTTCGCTTTCTGGCGCGACGCCATCGGCATGCCGGACTTGCAGCCCGCGGCGATCGACCATTTCGATTCCGGCCAGCTCATCCTCGACGCCGCAGCCCAGGGGCTGGGGGTGGCCTTCATGCTCGAAAGCCATCTCTACGGCTCCGGCGACGAACGGCTGGTCCGGCTGTTCGACCACAAGGTCGAGAGCCCCTACAGCTATTGGTTCGCCTGCCGCCGCTCAGCGCTCAAGCGCAGGCCGGTGCGGATCTTCCACGACTGGCTGTTCGAGCGGTTGCTGAAGGAAGAGGTGAGGGAGGCGGCCTGATCCGTCATCCCGGCGGAAGCCGGGACCTCGGGGAGACCCGCCGAGACCTTCCGCGCTGGGGTCCCCGGCTTTCGCCGGGATGACGGTTATCCCTTCAGCGCCGCCACCGCGCGCCTCAGCGCCGCTCGCGGCAATATCCGCCCCGCCTGCGAGGTCATCTTGTTCATCAGCCCGGGGACGACGATCGCCTTGTTGCGGGCGAGGCCGGCGAGGCCCGCGGCGACGACCGCCTTGGGGTCGGTCGCCATCTTCGCGAGGCGGCCGTTCGGGCTTCCCGCCACCGCGAAGAATTCGGTCGCGGTCGGTCCGGGGCAAAGCGCCGAGACATGGACGCCGCATCCCTTCGACTCCTCGTGAAGAGCCTCGCTGAGCGACAGGACGTAGGCCTTGGTCGCATAATAGACCGCGCTGTAGGGGCCTGCCTGGAAGGCGGCCGTCGACGCGACGTTGAGGATATGGCCGCGGCGCCGCTCCAGCATGGCCGGAAGGGCGAGGCGGCACAGCTCGGTCAGCGAGCGGACGTTGAGGTCGATCATTTCGAGAAGCCGTTCCGGCGGCGCCTCGACGAAGGCGCCGGCCGCACCGAAGCCGGCGTTGTTGATCAGGGTGTCCACCTCGAGGCCCAGGCCGGCCACGTCGGCGAGCAGCCGGGCCGCGGCGCCGGGTCGGGCAAGGTCCGAGGCGATGACGTGGGCCGAGCCGAGCTCGCTTGCCAGCGCCTCCAGCCTGTCCCTGCGTCGGGCGACCAGGACCAGCTCGTCGCCGCGCCGGCGGCACTGGCGGGCGAATTCCGCGCCGAGCCCTGCCGAAGCGCCGGTGACCAGCGTGATCCCCCGCGCCACGGCGTCAGGGCCTCAGGGAGGCCTTGACGATCTTGCCCGGCTCGCTCGGCGGCTCGCCCTTGGGCAGTGCGTCGACATGCTCCATGCCTTCGGTGACCTGGCCCCAGACCGTATATTGGTTGTCGAGGAAGCGGGCGTCGTCGAAGCAGATGAAGAACTGGCTGTTGGCGCTGTTCGGATTCTGGGAGCGCGCCATCGACGCGACGCCGCGGACGTGCGGCTCGCCGCTGAACTCGGCCTTGAGGTCGGGCAGTTTGGAGCCGCCCATGCCGCTTCCGGTCGGGTCGCCGCCCTGCGCCATGAAGCCGGGGATGACCCGGTGGAAGACGACACCGTCGTAGAAACCTTCCTCGACCAGCTCACGGATCCGGGCGACGTGGCCGGGCGCGAGATCGGGCCGAAGCCTGATGACGACGTCGCCGCCGCTGCTGAGGTTGAGGACCAGGCTGTTCAGTTCGTCGGCCATTATGATCTCCATCTTGCGTCATCCCGGCGAAAGCCGGGACCCATGAACACCGTCATTGTCGAACGGGCGATTACCGCACCGTCTCTTTCGAGCCGATCCGTGTTCATGGGTCCCGGCCTTCGCCGGGATGACGGGTTGGGGCGGACATAAGCATCCGGCTCCCTCCGCGCCACCCCCCGCTCGACAGCCTCACCGCCTCGGCCTAGGAAGCGCCTCGGCGAAATCACACCGGTCGGAGGGGCGGATGAGCGAGAGCGAAATCGATCTGCTGTCCGGCGCTCCCCCAGGCTCGGTTCCCGAAGGCCGGCTCGACGAGGACGACCGGCTGAAGCCCGCCTATGTCCGCGAGGTGATGGACCGGGTCGAGGCCGGCGATTCCGACGGCGCCCGAGCCCTGGTCGAGCCGCTCCACCCCGCCGATCTCGCCGATCTGTTCGAGCTGGTCGACAGCGACGACCGCCGGGCGCTCGCCGCCGCCATCGCCGATCTTCTCGACGGCGACGTGCTCGCGGAGATGAACGAGCATGTCCGCGAAGAGCTGATCGACGCGCTCGACCCGCGCCAGGTCGCCGATCTCGCCGGCGAGATGGAGACGGACGACGCCGTCGCGATGATCGAGGATCTCGAGGAGGACGAGCAGCGCGCCGTGCTTCGCGAGCTCGACCCCGACGACCGCGCCGCGATCGAGGAAGCGCTCACCTATCCCGAGGAATCGGCCGGCCGGCTGATGCAGCGCGATCTCATCGCCGTGCCCGAGCATTGGATGGTCGGCCAGATCATCGACTACCTTCGTGCCGGCGAGGATCTGACCACCGATTTCTGGGAGGTGTTCGTCGTCGACGAGCGCCACCATCCGGTCGGCACCTGCATGCTGAGCTGGATCCTCAGGACCCACCGCCACGTCGCCGTCGCCGACGTGATGAAGCGCGAGCAGACCCTGATCCCGGTCGACATGGACCAGGAGGAGGTGGCGCTTCGCTTCCAGAAATATGCGCTCATCTCCGCGGCGGTCATCGACCAGTCGGGCCGGCTGGTGGGAATGATCACGGTCGACGACATCGTCCACATCATCCAGGAGGAAGCGAGCGAGGACGTCCTCCTGCTCTCGGGCGCCGGCGAAGGCGACATCAACCAGCCGCTCCTCGAAAGCTATTCGAGCCGGGTCCGCTGGCTCATCGCCAACCTCGGCACCGCGCTCGTCGCCGCGACGATCATCGGACTGTTCGAGGGGACGATCTCGAAGATGGTGGCGCTCGCCGCCCTGATGCCGATCGTCGCCGGGGTCGGCGGCAATGCCGGTACCCAGACCCTGGCGGTGACGGTCCGGGCGCTCGCGACCAACCAGCTCACCCAGTCCAACACCTGGCGCGCCATCCTTCGCGAGATCCAGGTCGCCTGCCTCAACGGCCTCACCGTCGCCGCGGTGATCGGCGTCGGCGTGGCCCTGTTCTTCGCCAACCCCGCTCTGGGCGCGGTGATCGCGGCGGCGATGCTCGTCAACATCATCATCGCCGGCTTCGCCGGGGTCCTCGTTCCGCTCGCGCTCGAGCGGGCCGGCGCCGATCCGGCGGTGGCCTCTTCCGTGTTCGTGACCATGGTGACGGATTCGATGGGCTTCCTGGTCTTCCTCGGCCTGGCGACGGCCTCGGGGATTGCGGGCTGATCCGTCACCCCGGCGAAAGCCGGGGCCTCGGGGAGGCCCACCGAGACCTTTCCGGCCTGGGGTCCCGGCTTTCGCCGGGATGACGGGGGGCACACGGATATTCCTATTGCTTCAACCCCTTATCCAATTATGAAATCCCAATGCCGCTCAACATCAGCAAGGTCGCCGTCGGCTGCGCCAGCCTCGACGCGCTTCAGGCGCGGCAGCGGCTTCGGCTCAGCGAAGGGGTCGTGCCCATCGTCACCCGCTTCCGGCCCAAGCGCGCGGACGAGCTGATCGGCGGCTCGATCTACTGGATCGTCAAGCACAGGATCGCCGCCCGGCAGGTCATAATCGGTTTCGCCGACCGCGAGGAGGACCGCCGGATCATAATCCGCCTCGACCCGCTTCTCGTCCCCGTCCGAGCCCTGCCGCGGCGCGCCCACCAGGGCTGGCGCTACCTCGACCCCGCCGACGCTCCGCTGGATCTCGACGGCGACGACACCGGGCTGGCCGAGCTGCCCCCGCAGCTCACCGCCCGGCTGGTGGCGCTGGCGCTGATCTGAATCAGCAATTCCGTTGACTCTTCCAGGTGGAATTTCGATAATCGCTGTCGATGGGCAAGCGGGGTGAAAAGCTGCTCGATCGGATGCGACGCAATCCGGCCGACTGGCGGATCGACGATGTCAGGACTCTATGTGAGTCGTTCGGTCTCGACTTGGATCGGCGACCCAACGGATCCCATTACGGCATCAGCGACGTCAGCCAGGCGGCCCATGTCACGATTCCTTTCGCACGGCCGATCAACCGGGTATATATTCGCCAGCTTGTCCGCTTCGTGGATGCGGTCCGGGTGGCTCGGGAGAAGATTGAGTGATGGGCGACCTAAGCGCCTATAAGGTAGTGATCGAGCCATTGTCCGATGAGGACGGTGGCGGGTATTTGGCAACGGTCCCCGAATTGCCCGGATGCATGTCCGACGGCCCGACGCGCTCTGAAGCGCTGACGAACGTGGAAGACGCCATCGCCACCTGGCTTTTTTGCGCACGCAAGATGGGGACGCCTATCCCGGAGCCGAAACGCGCCGCCGCTTAATTCGCACCCCTCAGCGGGCGCCGCCGCAGATCACCTGCCCCGACCCCTTGGCCTGCACCGTGCAGCTCGGGCTGCCGAGGATCTCGACGTCGCCGGGGCCGGTCGCGACGATCTTGGCGCTGCGCACCACCGCCACGGCGACCCGGCCGGCCGTGTCGGAGGCGATCTGGGCGTCGTCCGCGCTCAATCCGGCCGCGGCGAGGTCGCCGCTGCCCTGGACCGTGGCCTTGAGCTGCTTGGCCCGGCCGGCCACATCGATCCGGCCGCCTCCGAGCAGGCCGATCATGAGGCTGTCCGCTTCGACCGCGGCCACGGTCAGCCGCCCGCTCCCCGACACCGACAGATCGACCCGAAGACCCCTGGCGCGGTCGATGTCGAGGCTTCCCGAGCCGACCACGGCCGCATTGCGAAGGTCGCGGCTGGTCAGGGTGATGGTGACGGGGCCGATCCCGCCGCCGGGATAGCCGCCCCAGGCGGAGCGGTTGCGCCGGACCCGCAAGGTCGTGCCCTGGACGTCGACCGAAATATGGTCGAGCGCCTCGGCGGAGCCCTCGGCGCGGGCGGAAGAGCTTCGCCCGGTGGTCAGTGCGACCCGATAGGGCCCGTCGACCTCCACCCGGTCGAAATCGGTGACGGAATAAGTTCGCTCGGCGGCCCCGGCCGGAGCCGCGGCGGCGAACGCGAGGAGGGCGAAGGGAAGGGTCCTGATCATGTCGGTGACCCTGCCGGAAAATGGTTAACGGTTCGTCATTTCGTCATCCCGGCGAAGGCCGGGATCCATGAACACAGGGGCCGCCGGCTAATCTCGACGGTCCGTGTTCATGGGTTCCGGCCTTCGCCGGAATGACGGCCCGGATGACGGCTCACCCGCAGCGCACGTCGCCCGAGCCCATCTTGTTGACGCTGCACTTGGCGCCGCCGCTGACGACGACGTCGCCCGAGCCCATGATGTCGATGTTCGCGCTTTCGGTCGCCTTGGTCTCGACATTGCCCGAGCCCGCGATCGAAACCTTGGCGCGCTTCACCTGGAGGCCGGCGGCGCGGACGTCGCCCGAGCCGGCGATCGAAAAGTCCGCCGCCTCCGCAATCCCGTTCGCGGTCACTCCGCCCGAGCCGGCGATCGAGAAGCTGGCGTTGCGGGCGCGCAGGATGGCGAGCTGGATCTCGCCCGATCCGGCGATCTCACCGGTGAAATCGCCGCCCTCGACCTTGTCGATCTTCATGTCGCCCGAGCCGGAGACTTCGGCGCCGGTCAGCGAAGGCACCGAGACGTGAACGGTGACCGGGCCATGATCCTTGCGCCAGCCCAGCGACCATTTGCCCTTCTCGAAACCGATCCGGAGGATCCCGTTCTCGACCTTCACGTCCAGCTTCTCGAGCAGCTTGCCGTCGCCCTCGGCCCGGACCGCGGGCGCCCCGCCGACCGTCACGACGACATTGGGCGATCCCAGGAGCGACACCTTGTCGAACGCTCCGACCTGGAAGTCGCGGGTTCCGCGCGCGCCGTCATTCTCGCTGGCCTCGCCCATCGAGCATGCGCCGAGCACCAGCACCGGAATCAGAATCGCGCAACGCATCTCAATCTCCTCATCGCTGTATTATATATCTAATACACGCGAAGCGATGAGGCCGCAACAAAAAAGGCGGCCCGTCGCCGGGCCGCCCGCTTTGCCGGGATGACGACGCTAGACCGCCGCCGCCGCCTTCTCGCGATTGTAGACGGCCGCGGCCTTGTTGAGGATCTCGAGGATCTTCACCAAAGCGGTCGGCTCGTCGACCTGCTCCATCGCGGCAAGCTCGCGGGCGAGCCGGCTCGAGGCGGCCTCGAAAATCTGCCGCTCCGAATAGCTCTGCTCGGGCTGGTCGTCGGCTCGGAACAGGTCGCGGGTCACCTCGGCGATCGACACCAGGTCGCCCGAATTGATCTTCGCTTCATATTCCTGGGCGCGGCGCGACCACATGGTGCGCTTCACCTTGGGCTTGCCCTTCAGTGTGGCGAGCGCCTCCTGCATCGTCTTGTCGGACGAAAGCTTGCGCATTCCGACGCTTTCCGCCTTGTTGGTCGGAACGCGAAGGGTCATCTTTTCCTTCTCGAAGCGAAGCACGTAGAGCTCGAGCTGCATGCCGGCGATGTCCGTGCTCTGCAGTTCGATCACTCGGCCCACGCCGTGCTTGGGGTAAACAACGTAATCGCCAACGTCGAAGCTCAACGCTTTCGCTGCCATGTATTCGACCTTCCCATTGGGGAACTGCCGCACCCGCGCCGGACGCCCTCCGCCCCGAGAGGACGCTTCCAAACTGCGATGTGCGGCGATTCTTCTCGTGACCACCGGTTGCGGAATGCGTGCCGCATCCGCTTCGATGAATGTCTTATATCCGAAAAGGTGCCGAAAAGCTACCCTTTTGGAGGAATTGGGCAATTGCCGCGGCGCGGACGCCTTGCCAAGGCCTCCCGCCTGGTCGAACCTCGCACCGATCGAACGGAGGATATGGCCTTGCTGATGAGTGTGTTGTGGTTCGCGGCCCTGGCCACGCCGCTTTCGACGGAGGTGACGGTCTCGCCGGCCGTCAGGGCGGTCGTCCTCAAGCACAGGGGCGGCGGCCCGGCGGCGGAACGCGACCTCGAAAAGCTGCTGGCCGGCGGAGACAGGAGCGCCGCCGTCCTGCTCGCCGAACTGTTGATGCAGCCCGATCGCCAGGGCGGACCCGATTTGGCCCGCGCATGCGGTTATGCGGAGGCCGCCGGCGCGCATCCCGAGGCGCTGCACAATCTGGCGAATTGCTACGACAACGGCCTCGGTCGCCCGCGCGACAAGGCCAGAGCGCGCGAGCTTTACGGCAAGGCCAGCGACCTGGGATTTGCGAAGGCCGCCTGCGCGCTCGGCAATCTGCTCATGAGCGGCGAAGGCGGGGCGGTGGACGTCGCCCGAGGGATCGATCTGTGCCGGCGGGCGGCGGACGCGGGCGAACCGGACGCCCAGACCGATTATGGCGGCTATCTGCTGGTCGGCCGGAATGTCCCGAGGGACGCCGTGCAGGCCCGGCGCTATCTCACGCTCGCGGCCGCCGCCCGGGAAACGGGGCGGCCGATCCCGGCTCTCATTCTGGACGAGGCCCGCGGCTGGATGAAGATCGCGGCCGAAAGGGATCCGGATCCGGCGAACCGCCGGCAGGCGGCGGAACTGTTTTCAGAGCTGGCGAAACTGGCGCCGGCGGATTAGCCGGCGGCCGCGCTCAATCCCCCTGGCCGGGTTCCGGCGAGAAATATTTGTCGAACTTGCCTTCCTCGCCCTTATGCTCGTCGGCGTCGGCCGGACTGTCGCGCTTGCGGGTGAGGTTGGGCCATTCGGCGGAGTAGGTGGCATTTACCTCCAGCCATTGCTCTAGTCCCGCCTCGGTATCGGGGAGAATCGCCTCGGCCGGGCATTCCGGCTCGCAGACTCCGCAGTCGATACATTCCGACGGGTTGATGACGAGCATGTTGTCGCCCTCGTAGAAGCAGTCGACCGGGCACACCTCGACGCAATCCATATATTTGCAGCGAATGCAGGCATCGGTGACGACGTAGGTCATTGGCTTCTCCCTGGAGCCGGTTCCTAGTCGGCAGTAGCGGCGCCCGTCAACGGCGGCTTTCCATCCCCCTCCCTGCAAAGAGGGGATTCCGAGGCGGCCTCCGCCACCTCCGTGTAGAGCGCCCGGGCCTCGACGGGCGGGCCGCGCCGGGCCGGAAGCGCCTCGATCCTGAGCACGCGCACCGCGCCGCGCTGGGCGAAGCTCATCACGTCGCCGACCCGCACCGGCGCGTGGGCGCGGTCGATTATGCGGCCGCCGATTCGGATCCGTCCGCCTTCGGCCAGCTGCCGGGCCAGCGCCCGGGTCTTCGCGATCCGCGCGAACCAGAGGAATTTGTCGAGCCTCAGCCCGTCAGCCACGCTTCAGTCCCGCCAGCGCCGCGAAGGCGTGCCCGGTTCCAGCCTTGCGCGGCGCGTCCTCGCGCCGGCGCGAGCGGCCGCGCCAGACCCAGGCCTGAGCGCCTTCGGACGGTCGGAAGCCGAGATCGCGCATCAGCTTCGCCACCGCCGCCGGCTGGAGGCCGAGCGAGGTCGCCAGCGCTTCGTCCACCACCGGCTGCGGCTTTCCGGTCCGAGCCTCGTGGGCGTGGCGGGCCAGCCGCTCGACCAGGTCGACCCGGAGCATCTGCGGCCCGAGCGGCCGGAAGCCGAGGCGGACGAGCCGGAGCCGGGCGCCGCCGGAGGGGCAAAGGAGAAGCACCGCCGATTCGGGCGGAAGCTCGGGCATCGGCTCGCCCGCGGCCGCGGCCCTCAGCGCCGTCCGCCAGCGCCGGGCCTCCGGCTTAAGGACGTCGGGCATGAACAGGTCGAGCGCACCGATCCGGATTCCGAGGCCGGTGATCGATCGCCTCTGGTCCTTGTCAAGCGCCGCGAGCGGCTTCGCCACCGCTTCGCGCTCGACGATCCCGCCTTCGTCGACCAGCATCGCCAGGATCGAGCGGACCGCCGCCGGAGCGCTCGAATCCTGCGCTGCGAGCCCCGCCCGGCGAAGCGCCCCAAGCGAGCGTTCGACCTGGTGCCTTACCCACAGGTCGAGCCGCCCGACCACGATCCCGCGTCCGCGCTCGGACAGCCGGTCGAGCCTGCGGTCCACGATCACCCTCGGGCTGAGCAGATTCTTGCCGGGCCCGAGCCGGGCCACCTCATGCCCCCGCCAAAGCACCGCCACCGGCTGACCGGCTTCGGTGCGCAAGGTGAAATGGTCGTCCGTATCGGCGGCGAGCGCGGCGGCGCGCTTCTCATATTCGCCGCCCAGCCGCCGCTCGGCGGTCGCGAGCAGCATCTTTCGGTCGGAATGGCGGGCGGTCGGGTCGACCTCGAAGGCGAAGCCCTCCATCCGCCCGATCGGGAAGGAGCCGACCGTGACCTCACCCTGCTCGTCGACGATCACCGGGAACTCGCCGACGCCCTTTCGGCCGATGTCCTTAAGGAGCATCGAGGTGCGGCGGTCGACGAAGCGCTGGGTCAGCCGCTCGTGAAGGGCGTCGGACAGCCTTTCCTCGACCTCGCGGGTACGCTCGGCCATCGCCGCGGGCTCGGCCAGCCAGTCGGAGCGGTGGGCGATATAGGCCCAGGTCCGGACCCCGGCGAGCCGGTCGGCCAGCGTCTCGATGTCTCCCTGGACGTTGTCGAGCTGAGCCACCTGCGCCGCGAACCAGCCGTTCGGAATGCGCCCGTCGCCTTCGCTGAGATGAAGGTAGAGCCGCGCCACCAGCCGGGAATGAGGCTCCGGGCCGGTCTTGCGGAAATCGGGAAGGCCGCAGGCCGTCCACAGCCGCCGAACCGCTTCCTGGCCGCGCGCCCGGGCGGCGACTTCGGGATCCTCGGCCAGCCTCTTCAGGACGGCGAGGTCGATCGCCTCCGGAGCGGCGCGAAGCCCGGCTTCGTTCGGCCTTCGCTCGAGCGATCGGATCAGCGCTTCGACGCTGTGGAAATCGGGGTCGCCCTCGCGCCAGTAGAGATGGTCGAGCGGCGCGAAGCGATGCTCCTCGATCGCCGCCAGCTCTTCGGGCGTGAACTCGGCCGAATGCTCGCCCTCCAGGGTGAGGACCCCGAACGTCCCGTCGCGCTGGTGCCGGCCGGCGCGCCCGGCGATCTGGGCCATCTCCGCCGGAGTGAGCCGGCGCCGGCGGTGACCGTCGAACTTCGACAGCCCCGCGAAGGCGACGTGGGTCACGTCCATGTTCAGGCCCATGCCGATCGCGTCGGTGGCGACCAGATAATCGACTTCGCCGGCCTGATACATCGCGACCTGGGCGTTGCGGGTGCGGGGGGAAAGGGCGCCCATCACCACCGCCGCCCCGCCGCGCATCCGGCGAAACATCTCGGCGACGGCGTAGACCTGGTCGGCCGAGAAGGCGACGATCGCGGAGCGCGGCGGGAGCCTCGAAAGCTTCGAGGGCCCGGCATAGGAAAGCGTCGAGAAACGCGGCCGGCCGATGATCTCCGCCTTGGGCAGAAGCGCCCGCACCATCGGCCTGAGGGTGTCGGAGCCCAGGATCATCGTCTCCTCGCGGCCGCGGGCGTGGAGCATTCGGTCGGTGAAGACATGGCCGCGCTCCGGATCGGCGCCGAGCTGCGCCTCGTCCAGGGCGACGAAGGCGAAGTCGCGTTCCATCGGCATCGATTCGGCGGTGCAACAGAACCAGCGCGCATCTTTCGGAAGGATCTTCTCCTCGCCGGTGATCAGGGCGACCCGGTTCGCGCCCTTCATCGCCACCAATCGGTCGTAGACCTCGCGCGCCAGAAGCCGAAGCGGGAAGCCGATCATCCCGCTCGAATGCGCCGCCATCCGCTCGACGGCGAGGTGGGTCTTGCCGGTATTGGTGGGCCCAAGGATCGCCGTCAGCGGCGCCCGCGCAAAGTCGCTCATAGCGCCTAGATCGCGATTTCACCACCGGGAAGCAATGACTTGGATTGCGAGTGGGATGTGGCGGGCAGGCGTCATCCCGGCATCGCAATTACGGGGACACAATACCTATTTCGTCGAATTAGGTAATGTGTCCCCGAATTTGGCCGCCAGGCTCGCGGCGAGCGTTGCCATGGTTCCGAGCCGCCACGCGTTTCACCGGCTCCCACAGCACCCGCAATTACGGGGACACAATACCTATTTCGTCGAATAGGTATTGTGTCCCCGCATTTGAGTGTCCCCGCATTTGAGGTCGCGGCTTTCGCCGGGATGACGGCCGCGCGTCATGCCGCAGTTCCCGAAAGCCCTCGCGTCTCACCGGCTCCCACGGCACGCTTCACCGCAAGACTGCGGGGATTACGGGCTGCTTTACTGGACTTTAACCCCGTTTCGCCACAGTCCTCGCCACCTGGCCTCGATCCGCGGCCGGGGGGTGTTTCAACGGGTCGCGGGGGCTTTTTCCGCCTTGTACCAGTTCAATGATATCAGGCCCGGTGCCGACGGCGGAGCCGCCGTGCTCGCCTTCGATTCGCCGGTCCGCCCGCGCGGCTTCGGGAGCCGTTCGGCGCCACCACCGCCGCCGCCGCCGCCGCCGCGGCGCCGCGATTTCGATCTCGTCGTCGACCTCGGCTCGCGAATCGGCTCGCGCACCTGGTTCCGGGGAGTCTTCACCTGCACCGCCTTGTGCGGTGCCGCCGTCTGGCTTGCTCCGGGCTTCGATCCGATCCCGGCCGCCTCGGCCAGGCCGCTTTCCGACGCCCAGTTCAAGGAGGCCCGAAGCCTCGCCATCTCGCCGCTCGCTCTGGGCGCCGATACCGGCCGCCGGATGGCGCCGACCGACGCGGTCGAGCCGCTGCTCGACCGGCCCGAGCGCCCGACCGTCGAGATGGTCGCAACGCTCGGCAAAGGCGACGGCTTCGTCCGGGCGCTCGAGCGCGCCGGAGTGGCGCCGAGGGAAGCGGACGAGGTCGCGAAGCTGGTCGCCGCCGCCGTCCCGCTCGATCAGATCAAGGCCGGAACGACGATGAACATCACGCTCGGCAAGCGGGCGAACCGGACCGTGGCCCGTCCGCTCAGCGCCCTGTCGCTTCGCGCCCGCTTCGATCTCAAGCTGTCGCTCAAGCGCAACGGGAACAAGCTCGCCCTCGCGCGGACGCCGATCTCGGTCGATTCGACTCCGCTCAGGATCCAGGGCCATGTCGGCTCCAGCCTCTATCGCTCGGCCCGGGCCGCCGGCGCCCCGGCCAAGGCGGTCGAATCTTATATCCGGGCGCTCGCCGGCCAGACCAACATCTCGGATCTCGCCTCCGACGACCGCTTCGACATCATCCTCGAGCATCGCCGCGCCGCCACCGGCGAGGCCGAGACCGGGCGGCTCCTCTATGCCGGCCTCGATCGCGGGTCGGGCAAGGATCTTAAGCTCATGCAATGGGAGCAGGGCGGCCGCTCCGAATGGTTCGAAGCTTCCGGAGTCGGCCGCGAGAGCGGCGCCCTGCAGCGGCCGGTGCCGGGCAATGTCTCCTCCAATTTCGGAATGCGCCGCCACCCGATCCTGGGCTATTCGAGAATGCACAAGGGCCTGGATTTCCGCGCCGGCTACGGCACGCCGATCCTCGCCGCCACCGACGGCCGGGTCGCCGCCGCCGGCTGGGCGGGCGGCTACGGCAACCAGGTCCGGATCGCGCATCCGGGCGGCCTCGTCACCTCCTACTCGCACATGAGCCGGATCCTCGCCCGCGCCGGAAGCCAGATTCGCCAGGGCCAGGTGATCGGCTATGTCGGCTCGACCGGCCTTTCGACCGGCCCGCACCTCCATTACGAGCTTTTGAAAAACGGGGTCCCGATCAACCCCGCCGGGGTCAAGTTCGTCAGCCGAGCCCAGCTCGACGGCAAAAGCCTTGCGGCGTTCCACTCGCGGCTCAGGACATTGCTCGCGGTGAAGCCCGGCGCGTCGCGGATGGCGGAAGCCGCCGGCAGGAAGAAGCCGCGGGCCTAGCGCCCCGTCATCCGGTGAAAGCCGGGACCTCAGGTCGAGAAGTCTCGCCGGGTCCCCCCGAGGTCCCGGCTTTCCGGGACGACGATCTTCCCGAAAAAAAATCGTGACAGTTACGAATTTCCAGCGACCGCTGCCGCCCTTTCGAGCACCGGGAAATTAGTAACTGTCACCATTTTTTTCGGGCTCCCCGCGAAGCGGGCCTCCTCCCCTTCTACGTCGTGCCTTCGTGCCTTCGTGCCTTCTCTTGAATCGGGGTACCGAGACGGTCGGCAGGCGGGCGACGGGCCCCGACCGAGGGCAACGCGCGGGTCGGCGGTCCGAGCATTCAGCGCTTCCTCTCAGGCGAAGTGCCCTTCGAGAGAAGGCACGAAGGCGCAAAGGCCCGACGTCGAAGGAATGCTGCCGATTCGCGGCGTGGAAAGAGGATCGGCGCCGCGGGCTACCGGCCCTGGCTTCGCCATCTCTTGACGACCCGGGCCACCATCGCTTCCTCGTCGCCGGTCTGGCACCACAATTCGGAGAAGAGCGGGTCGGAGGAGGCCGGGCGGCGATCGCGTTCGAGGTCGTCGAACGAGACCCGGATCGGGATCGAGACGCCCTCGCCGCAGACGATGCACTCGCGGTTGCGCAAGGCCGGGATGACGTCGAGGAAACCGCGGGCGCCTTCCGGCATGGCCGACTTGACGAAATGCTGGTCGCGCTCGTTGTTGAGGCGCATCGCGATGATCGTCCCGCACTGCGAGAGCACGCCCTCGGCGAGGTCGGACGGCCGCTGGGTGATGAGGCCCAGAGAGACTCCGTATTTGCGGCCTTCCTTGGCGATCCGCTCGAGGATCTTGCGGACGGCCTGGCCGCCGCCGGTCTTGTCCGAGGGGATGTAGCGATGGGCTTCCTCGCAGACCAGGAGGACGGGCCGGGGCACTTCGTTCCTCGACCAGATGGCGTAATCGAAGACCAGGCGCGAAAGCACCGCCACCACCACCGAGACGATGTCGGACGGGACTCCCGAGACGTCGACGATCGAGATCGGCTTGCCCTTGGCGGGCAGCCGGAAGATCTTGCTGATGAAGCTGGTCATCGAATCGGCGATCAGCATTCCCGAGAACATGAAATGGTAGCGCGGATCGGCCTTCAGCTCGTCGATCTTGGTCTTGAGGCGCATGAAGGGCGCGGTGTCGGTCGCCTTGTTGAGGAGGCCCATCTCGCTGTTGATCGCTCCGGCGAGGTCGGAAAGCGCATAAGGGATGGGCGAATCGACGGTGAGCTTGGTCATGCCCTCGGCGGCCCGGTTCTTCGAGCGGGCATAGAGAAGGCATTTGGCGAGGATGTCCTGGTCGCGCTGCCGCTCGGCGCCCGACGAGCTGATGAACACCTCGCAATGCTCTTCGAAGTTCATCAGCCAATAAGGCATCGCCAGGTTTTCGACGTTGAACAGCTCGCCGACGCTCTTGAACGCCGCCGAATATTCGCCGTGCGGGTCGATCATGACGATATGACCCTCGGGCGCGAGGTCGCAGATCCGGTGCATGATCAAGGCCGCCGAGGTCGACTTGCCGGTGCCGGTCGAGCCGAGCAGGGCGAAATGCTTGCCGAGCAAAGCGTCGACATAGAGGGCCCCGCGAACGTCCTTGGTCGGGTAGACGGTTCCGATCTCGATATGGGCGCGCTCGTCGGTGGCGAACATCTGCCGCATGTCCTGGCCCGAAACCGGGAAGACCTTGGCGCCCGGCGGCGGGTAGCCGGTGATTCCGCGGCGGAAATTGATCAGCTTGCCGCTCTGGCCGTCCTCCTCGCCTTCGCCGAGGAAGTCGATGTCGGCCGAGACCACCCCGGCCTCGCCGTCGACGAGGGTCAGGCTTCGAACATTGGCGAGCAGCCAGCGATTGCCGGCCTCGAGCTTGACGTGCCCGCCGACCTGGCCGGACAGAGCGATGCTCGGATCCGGATCGCCCGCGACTTCGGCGAGGCGCGCCGATTCGAGCTCGATCCGGCCGCCGCCGCCGCGGATGTCCACGACCTTGCCGAGCGGCGCATGGCGCACCGGCTGCGGGATGCGCGGCCGGATGGTCGGAGCGAATTCCTCCGCCTCTTCGGGAAGAGTGACGGTCTTGAAGTTCATCATGTCGGTCATGCGAGCGTCGCGGCCCCCGGCTTGTTTCCGTCGCCCTTCTTAGCAGCGAGGGGTAAACAACTGCTTTTCTTATAATCCTCCCCAGGGCGAGCCGTGGGAGGGGGACCGCACGAAGTGTGGTGGAGGGGTGATTCGCTCAGGCTTCTGCCAGTTACCCCTCCACCAGGCCTCGCCCCGTCCCCCTCCCCATCTGCGATGGGGAGGACAGGCTATCCCCGCCTGAACACCAGGCTCCCGCCCCAGCCGAGCAGGAGCGACATCGCCACCGCGGCCACGCCGTAGGTGAAGGACCAGCGGTCGGCGGCGGCGGCGACGTCGCGCTCGAAGCCGGTCTTGCCGATCTTGATCTCGCGCACCGCTCCGGCGATCACCCGGCCGTCCTTGATGAGGAAGGTCTCGGCCGTATAGTCGCCGACCGGCACCCGCGCCGGGATGGTGATCCGGCCGCGATAGAGGACATGGTCGGTGATCCGGACCCCGTCCGGATCCTCGATGTAAAGCTGATGGCGCTGCATCAGGTCGATGAGGCCGGCTTCGAACCGCCGTTGCACCTCGGCCGATTTCCCCGCGCCCGGGGAAAGCGAGAGGTTCTGGAGGCCGAGCTCGTAGATCGCCGCGGTCCGCTCGTCGATCAGCTTCGCGAGCGGCCGCGACGAGGCCACCGCGTAGAAGGCCGGGGCCGAGCGGAACCGCGCCGCCTCGACGTTCATCCAGATTCCCGCCACTTTCTGCTTCTCGCGCACCACCAGGGGCTGAACCGGCCCCTTCACCACCACCGCGATGTCGGCATGCTCGGTCGGGGTCCGGCCGCCGGGATAGAGGATCGCTCCGAACAGGAGCAATTCGGCGCCGGTGAAGCTGTACTGGATCTCGATCTCGCTCTGCGACACGTCGGGCACGAGCCGCGGCTTGGCGGCGCCGAGCGCGAGCGGGGCGGCGCACAGCAAGGCAAGGGCGCGAAACCTCGTCACAGCACCTGCAACGTGTAGATTTCCTCGGGCCTCCAGCCCAATCCGATCGCCATCCGGACGGCGACGGCGAGGATGATGATGGCGAGGAACATCCGGAGCAATTCGGGCTTCACCTTCTGGGCGAAGCGGGCGCCGAACTGGGCTCCGATGACGGAGCCCAGGAGGAGCAGGCCGGCCAGCACGATGTCGACCGACTTGGTGGTGGTGGCGTGGATGAGGGTCGTCGCGGCGGTGACGAACAATATCTGGAGGAGCGAGGTTCCGACCACCACCTGCGCCGACATTCCAAGCAGATAGATCATCGCCGGGACGACGATGAAACCGCCGCCGACCCCGAGCAATACCGTCAGGATCCCCGAGCCGAAGCCGAGCAGGAAAGGCGCGAGCGGCGAGATGTAGAGACCCGATTGATAGAAGCGCCAGCGCATCGGAAGCGCCGCGATCAACGGGTTGTGGCGCTTGGGCTTCTTCGCATTCTCCCCCGGCTTGAGGATGTCGAGCGCGGTCGCCGCTTCCTTGCCCATCATGATCCCGATCGTTCCCAAGAGGACGACGTAGAGGAGCGAGATGGCGGTATCGATCTGACCGGCATTCTGGAGCAGCCGGAAGAGGCCGCCGCCGGCGAGCGCTCCGAGCAGTCCGCCGGCGATGATCACCCCTCCCATCCGATAGTCGACGCCCTTGCGGCGGCGGTGGGCGAGCACCCCCGAGACGCTGGTCCCGGTGATCTGGGTGGTCGCCGAGGCGACGGCGACCGGCGGCGGGATCCCGTAGAAGATGAGGATCGGAGTCGTCAGGAACCCACCGCCCACTCCGACCATTCCGGTCAGCAGGCCGACGACGCCGCCGAGCAGGATGATCGCCAGCGCGTTGACCGACAGGCCGGCGATGGGGAGATAGATGTCCACGCCGCCCTGACTAGCCGCTGGAGGGCCGGGGCGGAAGGCTCGGAAAACCCCTCTCCCGTCCTCACGGGAGAGGAGGGGCCCGCCGCGAAGCGGTGGGAGGTGAGGGTCTGTACCGCTGACTCAGCAAGATCCTCACCTCCCAAGCCTTCGCCTTGGGCCCCTCCCTCTCCCGCGGAAAGCGGGAGAGGGGCTTCGCCGGCGACACTCAGAAATCGGTGGCGAGGGTCAGGGCCGGCCCCGAGCCTGGGCGGGCATTGCCGGCGACCCGCATGCGCCAGTCGGCGGCGACGGTGAGGCTACGGCCGGCGACCGGAATTCGGAGCGCCGCCTGGGGGCCGAGGTCGAGGCGGGACAGGCCGGGCTGGGCCGCCGCCCAGGCTCCGCCGCCGACGCCGGCGCGCTCGCCCAAGGGCAGCGAGAGCCGGACCGCTCCGTCGCCATAGGGGTCGCGCGAGCGGGCGCCGACGATGCCGGCCTGCGCGTAGGCGTCGATTCGGAGGGGCCCGAGGCGAGCGTCGCCGACCCCGCCGTAAATACCGGCCGCGAAAGCGGAGCGGCCTTCCCGGCCGAGCGCCTGCCGCCGCTCGGCGAGAAAATGGAGCGGGAGCCGCCGGCTCGGCTTCCAGGAGACGCCGAGCGCCGCTTCCGCACCCTGTGGGCCCGGCAGGGGCGAGGTGAGGCGGACGGACAAGGCCAGCGGCCGAGCCTCGTCGCGATTGAGGCGGTAGCCGACCCGGACTCCGGCCTGGCTGCCGCCGAGCATGCCGCTGGCCGCAAGGGGTGCCGGGTCGCCCACTCGCGCGAACGCCCAGGCGGAGACGGACCAACGCTTTGGCGAGGCGGCGGTAGCCGCGGGCGCGGGGAAGACCGAGGACGGCAGGGGAGGCGGGGCGATCTCCTTCGCGACGCTCGCGACCGGCGGCGCCCTGTCCGGCGCCCAGCCGGGATGGGTCGCGGCAAGGGCGAACTGCGGTCGGCGGAGCGGCGGGCAGCCCGGTCGCGGGACCGCGGACCCGGCGGGGAAAGGCCGTTCCGAAGCGTAAGGCGCTCGTCGGGGCGCCCGGCGGGACTCCTGTCCCCGCCGGAGCGCCGGGTCGGGCCGGCTTTGCGTCGCCGCCGCGGCCACCCCGGAGGGCGGCAACGTCCAGGGAGGAGCGATGAAGATGGTCCTCAGTGCCGCCCATCCGCCAAGCACGATCGCCAGGAAGCGCAGCGGCGGCGAGGCCTTCATTCCGCCGAGGCGCGGGCGGGGAAGATGTGAGCGGTCTTGTCCCAGCGCGGCCGGCCGCCGCGCCGAATCGCCTGGTAGCGCGAGAAAGCCGATAAAGCGGCGAGCATCGCCACCAGATTGCCGACCGCCATTCGCGGGAGGGCGCGCAGGCCCTCGCGCCAGCCATAGGCCGCGGCCGTGAAGCCCGAGCGGAAGGCCAGGCGCCAGCCGAGCAGGCCGAGATTGACCGTGACGAGCGCCGACAGCAAGGCGGGCAAAGGGGCCGGGCCGCCGCCCCCCGCGCCCTCCCACCCCTTCAGCGCCAGCCACAGGGCCAGCGCCAGATAGCCGGCCCCCAGCAGGATCGCGGCGAGCAGCGACTGCCGGTCGCGAAGCCGCATCCACCGTTCGGTGAGGCCGCCGCTCCAGCCGAGCCGGTCCCACCCCGAAAGCGCGATTCCGGTCATCCATCGCGCCTTCTGCCGGACCGAAGCGTCGAGCGTTCCGGGAAAATATTCGCGCGTGGCGACGATCTCGCCGTCCGCTCCCCTGATTCGGACGAACGCCCGGCGCGCGCCCGCTTCGGCGAGCCTGAGCCCGAGCTCATAATCCTCGGTCAGGCTGTCCGAATCGAACGGCAGGCCGCCCCGCTCCTCGGCGAGCCGGGCCAGCGCCTCTCGGGAAAAGGCGCACCCGACGCCGGCCGAGGGGAGGCCGGCGCCGAGCGCGCCACGCACGACCATTTCCTTGCCGTGCGATTCGGCGAACTCGTCGGCATAATGACCGCCGAGCCAGCGCGAATGGGG
>Ga0190275_10000501_pt1 | contig 34200 bp, 27 predicted proteins | sample Popmic550T_FD_133745 | JGI IMG/M metagenome (GOLD analysis project Ga0190275, IMG submission 133745) | Populus adjacent soil microbial communities from riparian zone of Yellowstone River, Montana, USA - 550 T | ecosystem: Environmental > Terrestrial > Soil > Riparian zone > Trees stand | place...
CTGGCTGTACGAGCGCACCGGCCGCGAGACCTCGGCCACGAAGGCGAGCGTGCGCCCGTCGGGAGAGAGCGAGGCCTGGCCGATCTCGAAGTCGAGCGCGGCGATCTTCTCCGGCTCGCCGCCATTCGCGAGGACGGCGTAGATGTCGCTCTGCGGCAGCTCGTAGTACGGCTCGTCGATATGCGTCGAGGTGTAGTAGATCCGCGCGCCGTCGCGCGACCAGATCGGGTCGTCCTCCTCGTACTTGCCGTCGGTGAGCTGCCGCGCCGCGACCGGTTCGTCGGCACCCTCCGGCGCCTCCACGATCCAGATGTGCGAGCGATGCTCGGGATCGAGATACCCCTGATTGTCGAAGCGGTAGACGGCGCGGGTGATGGTGCGCACGTCGCTCTCCCGCTCGCTCTCGTCCGGGATCGCGGTCGGCGGCTTCGCTGCCGTTTCGGCCGGACGCGGGACGTCGACGTCCTGCGCCGTCTTCCGCGCAGCCTTCTCGCGCCGCTGCTTCGCGAGATCCTTCGCGTTCGCGCTGCTGGTGAACGCGATCCGCTTCCCATCCGGTGACCACACCGCCGCCGAGGTGCCGCGCGGCACGTCGGTGAGGCGCCAGGCCTCGCCGCCGGCGAGGGAGAGGATGTGAATCTGCGGCGGCTCCGGCTTCCCGTCACGCAGCGTCGCGCGGAGGAACGCGAGGCGCCGCCCGTCCGGCGACCAGCGCGGCTGCGAGTCGCGCGTCCCCGCGGTCAGGCGCGCGGGCGGCGCGCTGCCGTCGGCCGGCACGATCCAGAGGGCGGTGTCGTAGCCCTCGCCCTTCTCGTTGACGGTGACGCGGGTGAACGCCACGCGCGTCCCGTCCGGCGACGGCCGCGGATCGGCCACCCAGACGAAGCGGAACAGGTCCGTCTCCGTGATGACCCGCTTCGCCGGCTGCTGCGCGAGCGACGCGTGCGCGAGGTGGAGGAGGAGGAGCGTGGCGAGGAGGCGGGCGGTGCGCATGTGGCTTACTTACCACAGGAGGGGTAGGGGAAAGGGGGGTAGGGCAGGCCGCAGTGCGCGGTGCTATAGTCGATCCATGTCCCCCGCGCCCATTCTTGTTCCTCAGGATCGGTCGCATGACCCCGATCAGCGGGTGATTCTCGGCGGTATCGACTGGTGGCAGTTCGAAGCCTTCCTGGCGATCCGCGGCGATCGTGCCGGCGTACGGGTGACCTACCTGGAGGGGCAGCTCGAGATCATGAGTGCCTCGCGGACTCACGAGTGGCGCGCGAAATTGATCTCGCGTCTTCTCGAGACCTACGCCGACGAGACGGGACTCGTCTTCGAAGGCTACGGATCGCTCACGATGCGGAATCCCCCGAACCAGCGAGGGATCGAGCCCGACGAGTGCTATGCCGTCGGCGCGGCGAAGGAGTCTCCCGACCTGGTCGTCGACGTGATCTGGACTGACGGTGGACTCGACAAGCTGAACGTCTATCGCGGTCTCGGCGTGAGAGAGGTCTGGATCTGGATGAAGGAGGACCTCAAAGCGTACGAGCTGCGCGGCGGCGCCTATGTCGAGATCCTGCACAGCGTCGTGATTCCCGGTCTCTCCCCGTCGTTCATCGCAGGGTTTCTCGATTCCGAGACACAGACCGAGGCGGTCCGGAAGCTGCGGGCTGCGCTGAGGCAATAACCATCCCGCCATGAAACGAACCGCATCCTCCCGCACCAGTCGCGCGCAGGCGGACGCGGAGCCGCGCGTTTCGCGGCTTCACCGGCCGGATGAGATGTCGCTCGAAGAGTGGCAGCGGCGGCTGCGGAAACAGTTCGCAAGCGAGCAGCCGTTTCGGATCGAGAACATCGGCGAGCATCCAATCTTCTCCGACTACCGGGTGACGAATCCGGCGCGCGGCAGCGTGCATCGCGTAGCCATTCGCAGCGCCGAGCCGGGACGGAACTACTGTTCCTGCGCCGATTTCCGGACCAACCACCTCGGCACGTGCAAGCACATCGAGTTCACGCTGGCGACGCTTCTGGCCCGGCGCGGAGCGAAACGCGCGTTTCTCGCCGGCTATGAGCCGCCATACAGCAGCATCAGCGTCGAGTATGGCCGGCAGCGCCATGTATTGTTTCGCGCGAGCGGCGACTGTCCGAAGGCGTTGCGGCGCCTGGTGACGCGCCACTTCGACGAGGCCGGCCGGCTGACCGCCGACGGGTTCGCGCGGTTCGACCGCTTCATCACCGCCGCGAAAGAGATCGACCCCGAACTGCGCATCTACGACGACGTGCTTCCTTTCGTCACCGAAGTTCGGGATGCAGCGCGGCGCACGGAAGCGATCGCCGAGGCGTTTCCGGACGGGATTCGCAGCCGCCGTTTCGACCGTCTGCTCGCGGTGCGTCTATACGACTACCAGAAGGAAGGAGCGCTGTTCGCAGCGCGCGCCGGACGGTCGCTGATCGGCGACGAGATGGGACTCGGCAAGACCATCCAGGCCATCGCCGCGGCCGAGATCATGGCCGGCTTTCTCGGCGTCGAGCGGGTGCTCATCGTCTGTCCGACGTCGCTCAAGCATCAGTGGCAGAGGGAGATCGCGTCGTTCTCGAAACGACCTGCGCGCGTGATCGAGGGGCTGCGGCCCGCGCGCGCCGCGGCGTACGCCACCGACGAGTTCTTCAAGATCGCGAACTACGACACCGTCCACATCGACCTGGATCTCATCGCCCGCTGGTCGCCTGACCTGGTCATCCTCGACGAGGCGCAGCGGATCAAGAACTGGTCGACGCGAATCGCGCGCAGCGTGAAGCAGATCGCGTCGCCGTACGCGATCGTGCTCACCGGAACGCCTCTGGAGAACCGGATCGAGGAGCTCGTGTCGATCGTCGAGTTCATCGACCCATTCCACCTCGGCCCGACGTTCCGCCTCCTGGACACCCATCAGATGCGCGACGAGAACGGCCGCGTGGTCGGCTATCGCGACCTCAACCGCCTCGGCACGACGCTCGCCCCCATCGTCATCCGGCGGCGCAAACCGGAGGTGATGGCCCAGCTCCCGGAGCGGCTGGAGAAGACGTTCTTCGTGCCCATGACGCGCGAGCAGCTCGTGCATCACCGCGAGAACGAGGAGATCGTGGCACGCATCGCGGCGAAGTGGCGCAGGTCCCGCCACCTGTCCGAGCGCGATCAGCGCCGGCTGATGATCGCGCTGCAGCGGATGCGCATGTCATGCGACAGCTCGTATCTGCTCGACGAGAAATCCGATCACGGCACCAAAGCCGGCGAGATTCTCACCCTCCTCGGCGAGATCCTTGAAGAGGGGACGGAGGAGCCGGGGACGAAGGTCGTCATCTTCAGTCAATGGCTGCGCATGCACGAGATCCTCGCGAAACGGATTGCCGCCGCCGGATGGGGACACGTCCTCTTCCACGGCGGCATCGACAGCCGCGCGCGGGGGAAGCTGATCGACCGCTTTCGCGAAGACCCGGAGTGCCGGATCTTTCTTTCTACCGATGCCGGCGGGGTCGGGCTCAACCTGCAGCACGCGAGCGTGGTGATGAACGTCGACCTGCCGTGGAACCCGGCCGTGCTCGAACAGCGCATCGGACGCGTGCACCGGATCGGACAGCGCGCGCCGGTGCGCGTCGTCAACTTCGTCGCCGAGGGGACGATCGAGCAGGGGATGCTGTCCGTATTGCGCTTCAAGAAATCGCTCTTCGCCGGAGTGCTCGATGGCGGAGAGACGGAGGTCTTTCTCGGCAAAGGACGTCTCGACCGCTTCATGGAGAGCATCGAGCGAGTCACGGCGGAGATTCCGCCGGCGCCGGTCGCAGTGGAGACGCCCGCGGACATCGCCGTGCCGGAGCCCGGCGTTCCGGAAGCCGGCACTCCGGCGCTCGCCGAGCCACTTGTCGATCCGCTTGTCGATCCATTGGCCCAGCTGCTCGAGAGCGGAGTCGGATTCCTCCGGCAGCTCGAGGCCGTGCTGCCGGCGGAGGCCGATCCGGGCGGCAACGGCGGCAAGTCGGCGGTGCGGAGGATCGAAGCGCGGCAGGACGCCGACGGCTCGACATTTCTCGCAGTGCCGATGCCGAGCCGCGAGGCCGTCGCACGTTTCACCGACGGCCTGGCGGCGCTGCTGCGCAGCATGCTGCCATGAGGCGGCAGGGGAACCGCGCCCCTTGCGTCACGCGGTCGCGTACTGGACGAGGGCACTCGCTTCGGCGGGCCGCGCGTAGAAGAACCCTTGCGCATACCGCGCGCCGATGTCGGCGGCGGCGCGTGACGTTTCCGCGGTCTCCACTCCCTCGAGAATCACCTCGCACTCGAAATCCCGAGCCAGCGACTGAATGTTGCGGATGATCTTCTTCCGCGCCGGGTCCTTCTCGAAGTCGGTGCCGAACTCGTGACCGATCTTGAGGTAGGTGGGACGGATCCGCGACATCAGGTCGAGATGCGAATAGGAGCTGCCCACGTCGTCGAGCGCGAACTCGACGCCGGCGGTTCGAAGCGTCTCGACGGCAGGCAACGTCGATCCGGTCGGGGTGAGTTTCTCCTGTTCGGTGATCTCCAGCACGAGCCGGCTCAGCGCGATCTGGTTCGCAGCCGCCTCATCGACGACCGTGCGCAGAAAAAGGTCGCCGTTCGCGAGCGCGCGCGGGTGAATGTTGACGAAGATCTTCCCCTGCTCCGGGAGCTCGCGAGCCACCCGCAACGTGCGTCGAAGACACGCCAGGTCGAGCTCGGCCGTGCGGTCGCAGAGGCGCGCGTATTCAAACATGAAGGATGGGTCGCAGAATGGCAGCGTCTTTTCCCGGTAACGGGCCAGCGACTCGTACCCGACACCGCGATCGGGATTGGCGACGTCGACGATCGGCTGAAACGCTGGCGACAGCCACTCGCTGGCCGTGAACTCCTCGATGGTCGGAATGTGAAGAATCAGCCCCTCGCCGGTAGAACTGCCGAGGCCGAGCCGGTTGCGAAACTCGGTGCCGTGAAAAGGCCTGGGCACGACGTCAGACGCCCCGCGCCGGATGGCCTCCTCGGCCACGCTCTCCGGCAAGTCTTCGCCGGTCACGACGATCCGGCACGACGGAGAGATCCGCCGGACATCGGCCACCGCGTCGAGGCCGTCGAAGGAGAAACGGCCTGCGATCTGCGCCTCGGTGACCATCGAAGAGAGCGCCATCCGGCGCCCCACCAGCGAGCCTACGACCGCGTCGCCGCCGGTCAGGACCAGGCGGTTCCGGTTTGCGAACGCGCTCGCCGAGATGGTGGCGCGCTCGCGAACTCTGTCGAGGATCAGGACGACCGAATCGTCGGGACCGGTGAGCTCTTTTGTCATTGTAATAACTGTCAATAGCGAACGCACTGCCACAGGCCACCACCTGATTTCTCAACGACTTAGATGCACACAGCCGAGCCCGCGATGTCCTCGGTAAAGGACGCCGATGCCCTCAAAAGCCGAAAGCGGCGGATGGTGTGATGGGAGGATGAGCGCCGTTGCATCCGTGTGGCGCCGGTGCGGCCCTTCCATTGCAGGGTCAGCGGTATGACCTTTCGAAACGTGCTGTCTCTCCCGGGCAGCGCCTTGCTCCTCGTTCTCGTTGTTCCGATCCACGCGGCAACGAATTCCGTCAGCGCCGCCGCGGTGAACAAGGCGGGCGGCCATTCGAGCCTCACCGCGTCCTCACAACGCAGCGCCTCCGTGGCACGCGCGCAGATCCTTCTCGACCGCGCGCACTTTTCACCGGGTGAGATCGACGGCCGCTTCGGCGGCACCATGCGTGGCGCGATCGCCGCGTTCAATCGCGCCAGGAAGATCAAAGGCGGGGCTCGCGTCAGCGCCGCGACGTGGAAGGCGCTGAACCGCGACACCGCTCCGGCGATCGTTTCCTACACGCTCACCGCCGGGGACGTGGCCGGCCCCTTCACCGCGATTCCCGAGGAGATGGCCGACAAGGCGAAGCTGCCGGTCCTCGGCTACGAGAGCGTGGCCGAGGCGCTCGGGGAGAAGTTCCATGTCAGTCCGAGCCTGCTCGCGGCCCTCAACCCGAGGCAGAAATTCAACCGCGCCGGTACCGTCATCCAGGTGCCGGGTGTCGTCCGTCCACCGATCGCGAAGAGCGCCGGGATGACCGTTCGCGTGAGCAGGAGCGCCGGAGCCGTCGAAGCGGTGGATGGAAACGGGAAGGTCGTCGCGCGCTATCCCGCCACCACCGGCAGCAAGCACGATCCGCTTCCCCTCGGCAAGTGGAAGATCAACGGCGTGGCGCGGAATCCGACGTACAACTACAACCCCGACCTGTTCTGGGATGCCGAAGAGAACGAGAAGAAAGTGAAGCTCGCGGCGGGGCCCAACAGCCCTGTCGGCGCGGTCTGGATCGACCTCTCGAAGCCGCACTATGGCATCCACGGAACGCCGGTGCCTTCCACGATCGGCAAGACCAGCTCGCACGGCTGCATCCGCCTGACGAACTGGGACGCCCTCGAGCTCGCGACGATCGTGACGCCCGGAATGGCGGCGGTGCTCGTCGAGTGAGGACGTCTTGAAGAAGCTCATCGCACTGCTCGGCGTTGCGCTCATCGGTACGCTTGCGTGGATCGCGGCGGGACCGGACGAGGTGGCGGATGTTCCCGTCCGCAGGGACGTCTCGCGTGCGATGGGGAAGGCGCCGCCCGCATCCGCAACATCGACGCCGGTGGGCGTTCCGGACCTCCCCGGCGAGCCGCTGGACGTCCCGCCACCCGAGGTGATGCCCGAACCCCCGGTGCCGGCCGAGGTCATCGCGCCGATCGCGACGGAGACGGCGGCGCCGCCTGTCGCCGCGAACGAGACCCCGTCGATGCGCGATGCCGACGCGCCCCGCGCGATGATCATCCCGGTGGCCGGCGTCGGCCGCAGCGCCATCCGCGACATGTTCAACGAATCGCGAGGCAATCGCCGCCACGAGGCCATCGACATCCTCGCGCCGACCGGTACGCCGGTGATCGCCACCGATGACGGCGTGGTGAAGAAGCTCTTCACCAGCAAGCCGGGCGGACTGACCGTGTATCAATTCGATCCCGACCAGCGCTTCTGCTACTACTACGCCCACCTCGATCGCTACGCTCCCGGCCTTCACGAAGGACAACTCCTGCGGCGCGGCGAAGTCCTCGGCTACGTCGGCACCACCGGCAACGCAGGCAATACGCCCCACCTCCACTTCGCGTTGATCCGCCTCGACAAGGAGCCGCGCTGGTGGAAGGGGACGTATGTGAATCCGTATCCGTTGCTGGCGGGGCGATAGGGTGGATTCTGAACCGTATCCGGGGGTAAGCGCTTCGCGCCAACCCCCGGCTAATTTCCGGAGCCCCTTCGGGGCACTCAGTACAGCTCCCCGGAAAATAGGTGGCCGATCGCTGACGAAAGAATCCGACGGGAGCCGCCGAAGGCGGCGAAAGATCTGTAGGCCCGGCCTTTAGGCCGGGTTCCACAACGCGCCCCCAGGCGAGCCCGCGTAGCGGGCGACAGAACAGAAGGTCTGCGCGTGACCACTGTTCTATCGCCCGCTTCGCGGACTCGCCTTCGTGGGGGCCGCACGATACCCGGCCTAAAGGCCGGGCCTACAGATCTTTCGCCGCCTCCGGCGGCTCCCGTAAGGTCCGCGGTCACCAACTTGCGGAACCTGTACTCAGGATGACGGAGGGGGAAGTGCGCGCTCCCGCTCTACCGCCGTCCGCTCCGGCTGGCGAACTTCACGGCGATCTTGTTCTCGCCCGTCCGCACGTTCACCTGGACCGGGGCGAGGAACATCGAGCCGGCGGCCACGATCGACTCCGCCTCCGCCTCCGAGCGGTACGGCCAGAATTCGTAGCTGCCACTGGGGATGTTGCGCAGATGCGCTTCGCTGTCCGGCCCCGTCGCGAGCTGCAACCCCTGCACCGCAGTCAGCTCCTCCGCCACCTCGGTCGGCATCAGCTCGCCCTCGTAGCGCATGAGCAGCGAGAACGGCGGCATCGTCTGCCCGTCCGTCGTCTGCGCGCGGATCAGGAGCGACGACGTCGACGACGGCAGATAGACCTGCAGGCGACGCTTCTCGTCCACTCCTCTCTCCACGGCGCGCGGCACGCGCATCATCGCGAATGGTCCCTCCTCCGCGACCACGAACAGCGTCGCCGGCTCGCCGTCCGGCACCGGCACGCTGGCTCGCCCGTCCTCATCCGTCGTGCCGCGGGCGCGGAGCTTCGAGTCCGCCACGACGAACACCTTCGCGTTCGCGACCGGATCTCGCTCCTTGTCGATGACCACGATCGGCACCGAGCGGCCCGGATCGAGGCGCAGGTCGAGCTCGCGTAGCGGCGCGGCGTCCGTCAGCTCGAAGACCATCGGCTCCGGCTCGAGATGCTGCGGTGCATAGATCCGCACGGTGTGGCTGCCGTGCTTGATCCCGACGAAATCGAACCGTCCCTCGGGACCGCTGGTCAGCTTCACGTGCTCCTCGCGGCCGTCGATATTCGTCTGCAGCGCCACGGTGGCGCCGGCGACGGGCTGGCCGCTTTTCGCATCACGCAGGATGCCGCTGATGCGGCCGTCCGGAATTTCGATGTCGAGCGGTCCCGGCGACGGCCCTTCGAGCTCCGTCACGTGCAAGTAATCAGTCGGCAGCGCCGGGCCGCGCACGCCGTACGAGAACGTGCCGCGCTGCCAGAACGGGACGCGGAACGTGCCGTCCGGCCCGAGGCGGATCGCCGAGGCCGAGTGGAACTCGCGGTGCTTGAGGAGCAGACCGCCGGCGCCGAGCTCCGTGCCGCCGAGGGTCACGCGGCCGGCGAGGACGAACGGCTCGATGGTGATGGTGATGCGTCGCGCGTCGGTGCGGCCGACGGCGAACTTCGTTGCCAGATGCTCGGTAGCCACCGGACCGCGCACCAGGATCTGATAGACGCCGGCTTCGAGGCCGTCGAAGCGAACGCGCCGCGTTTCCGCGGGAAGACTCTTCTGAGCCACCGCCTTCCAGTTGTCGGCGGCGTCGCGGAGCAGGAGCTGCACCTCGACCGGCTGCCTGGTTCCGCGAATGGCCGCTTCGACCGAGCTCGCGGGCGGAGCGGCGGGAGCGGCTTCGGCGGCGAGCATCGCCAGGATCAGGAGCAGCGGCATGCGATCTCCTTCGGGGGTCGGATCGAGACGCGAGACGTTCGATCAGCGGTTTGTGACGGGGGCCGGCGTCTCGAGCGAAGCGACGGCAGGCGTTTCGGACGCGGCGATCTGCGGCTCGTCGAGACGCTCGACGGCGGCGACGATGAATTCGGCCGCGAGCGACTCAGACGGTGCCGCGGCGGCGAGAGTACCGCACGGGGTGTGGACGATGCAGTTGTTGTCCCAGGTCCATTCGCAATACTCCCAGCCGCCGATCGTGGCATCGCCGCAAGCGAGAATGGCGGGCTTGCAGCGTTGACATTTGGCCATCGCCGCCGGCGCCGAGGCGAGGGCGATAGCGACCACCAGAAGCAGAATCCCATATCTCTTCATCGTGAATCTCCTTTCAACGAGTCCGTCCCGCGTCTCGGCCACGGATGATGGAGCTCATGACTGCCGGAACGATAGAGACATTTCGTGACTCCTACGGTTCGCCGGCCTCGCCTCGCTCGAGACGGGCCACGGCACGCGACAGATCCTCGTGCGCGCCGACGAGCAGCATCGTGTCGCCCGCCTGCAGCGGCTCGTCGACCGGCAGCGGAGACAGCGCACGCCCGTCGCGCAGCAGCGCGGCCACCCCCACTTCTTCGTCGACCAGGCCGAGCTCCGGGATCGTCCGTCCCTCGGCGAACGTGTCCGGGAGGATGAGGTAGGTCTGGGACATGCCGGCCGCGAAGATCGCGGAGAGCCTGCGCCCGTCGGTCGCGCGCACGGCCGGATCGCGCAGCATGCGATAGCCCTCGTCGCGCAGCAGCCGCAACTGGTTGGCCACGATGTTCTGCGGCACGCCCATCACCCGCAGCGTGCGCGTGACGATCTCCAGCGAGGTCTCGAACTCCTCCGGAATGACTTCATCCGCGCCGAGCGTGCGCAGCCTCTCCACCTCGGCGATGTAGCGCGTGCGGACGATCAGCCGGATGTCGCGGTTGAGCGTGCGGCAGAAGCGGACGATGCGCCGCGTGCCGTCGGGATCGGAGATCGCGACGATCACCGCTGCCGCCTCCCGGATCCCGGCCATTTCCAGCGCGTGCGCATCGGCGGCGTCGGCCATGATGGCGCGGCTGCCATTCGCCCGGGCGGCCGCGAGGCGCAGCGGATCCTCCTCGAGCACGACGTGCCTCAGGCCGGTCGAGACCAGCACGCGCGCCACGTTCTGGCCGTTCAGGCCGTAGCCGATGATAATGATGTGGCCGCGCAGGGGCTCCGGCCCGGCGAGATGCTCTTCCGACGCGTCCTCGTGCATGCGCTGCGCGATCGCACTGCCGGCCGAGACGAGCAGCGGCGATACCGCCAGCGTCATCACCGCAACGGCGACGAACGTCTGCTCGCCCGCCGGGCCGAGCAGACCCACCCGCTCCCCCGCCTGCGCGAGGAGAAACGAGAACTCCCCGATCGGCGCGATCGCAAACGCGGCCCGGACGGACGTTCGGCGCAACGCGGGCGACAATCGAAACGCGGGATAGGCCGCCAGCACCTTCCACGCGATCACGCCGGCGCAGAGCGAGACGATCAGCAGCGGGTGCCGGATCACGAACAGCGGATCGAGCAGCATGCCGATCGAGGAGAAGAAGAGCGCGGAGAGGAAGTCGCGGAACGGCCGCAGCACTCCTTCGATCTCGTGAATGTAGTCGGTGTCGCCGACCACCAGTCCCGCCGCGAACGCACCGAGCGCGGGCGAGATGCCGATGCGCTCGGCGATGGCGATCGTGGCCACGATGAGCACGAGCGAAGCGGCGGTGAACGTCTCCCGGCCGAGGTGCGCGATCGCGGCGAAAATCCTCGGCACGATGACCCGCGCGACGACGATCAGCAGCACTACGCCGACGATGGCGATGACCACGCGCGTCATGACCGTGCCGATGCCGGGCGCATCGGGACTGCCCATCGCGAACGCGGGGACGAGCAGCATGAGCGGAATGACCGCGAGGTCCTGAAAGAGCGAGACGCCGAGGAACTTGCGCGCGAACGGAGCGCCGACCTCGTCGCGCGTGGTGAGGATCGGCAGCACGACCGCCGTCGAGCCGAGAGCCACGAGCAGCCCGTAGAACATCCCGGCACGGAAGTCGCGCCCGATCGCCACCGTGACGAGCGCCACGCCGAGCGCCGTCAATCCCATCTGCAGCGGGCCGGAGAGAAACGCGGTCCGTCCGAGCGCGCGCAGCCTCGCCAGCGGGACGTGCAGGCCGATGAAGAAGAGGATCAGCGCGACGCCGAGCTCCGCGATCGTGTCGACCCGCTCCGCCTTCTTGATGAACCCCAGCGCATGCGGGCCGATGATGATCCCGGCCACGATGTAGCTGAGCACCTCCGGAACCCGGAACCGCCGCCCGAGGAAGAGCAGAGGAAACGCGGCGAGCAGGATGATCGCCACGTCGAACAGCAGCGGCTCGTCGTGCACGCAGGGAGATTACCGCGTCGCAGAGTAGGTGTGCAGAACGCTATCGCTCAGCCAACCGAAAAACCGACGAAGGGCCTCCGGCGGGGCCGGCACGGCCGGCAGCGTTGATTGCTGCGCTTCGCGGCGCTTCCGGATGAAACACGTTCGCTCCGAGAGCGTGCCGGTGGCGGAGCAACCAACGCTGTCGGCCGTGCCGACCCGCCGGAGGCCTCCCGTCGTCTCTCTGGATTACTGGGCGGTGATGAGCCGCTCCCCTGACGCCCTGAACGGCGAGCCCGGGTACACTGCTCGCCGATGACGCGAGCGCCGGGGAAACGATGACCGTCCGTTTACGGCAGGCGGTGGGGGTGGCGTTCGGCGTGACCGTGATCGTGGGCAACACGATCGGCGCGGGCATCCTCCGCACTCCAGGCGAGGTGGCCGCACAACTTCCCAGCGGGTTCGCCTTCTTCTCCGTCTGGTTTCTGGGCGGCCTCTACGCCCTCCTCGGCGCGATCTGTCTGGCCGAGCTGGGGACTCTCCTTCCGGCCTCCGGCGGCCAGTACGTCTACGCCCGCACCGCCCTCGGCGACTACGCCGGCTTCGTGGTCGGCTGGAGCGACTGGATCTCCACCTGCGGCACCACGGCGGCCGTCTCCATCGTCATCGGCGAGTATTCGAGCGCGCTCATTCCGGCGCTGGAAGGGCGGGTGGTGGCCATCTCGCTCTCCGTGACCATCCTCTTCGCCATCCTGCAGTGGCGCGGCGTGAAGTGGGGGAGCCGCACGCAGGAGATCACCGGGTTCCTGAAGATGGCCGCGTTCGCCGCGGTGGTCATCGCCTGCTTCCTCTGGGCGCCGGAGCGCCCGGCCGGCACCGCGGTCTCCCTGCCGCCGGCGGCGTTCGCCGCGCTGGTGATCGCCCTGCAGTCCGTCATCTACACCTACGACGGCTGGGCGGCGGTGATCTACTTCTCGGAAGAGGTGCGGAACGGGGCGAAGAACATCCCTCGAGCGCTGTTCGTGGGAGTGTTCTCGATCATCGCCATCTACATCGGCGTGAACCTGGCCATCTTCTACGTCCTGCCGATCAGCGCCATCGCCGGCAAGAACCTGGCCCTGGCCAGCGCTGCCCAGGTGGTCTTCGGCGCGCTCGGCGATCCGATGGTGCGCGCGCTGATGATCATCTCCATGATCAGCGGCATCAACGCCTACCACCTCATGGCCTCGCGGGTGCTGTTCGCCATGAGCCGCGACGGACTGGTGAGCCGCCGCGCCTCCGTCGTCAACGAAGGGGGCACGCCCACCGTGGCGCTGGCCCTCAGTGCCGTGGTGGCCATCCTGTTCGTCGTCAGCGGCACGTTCAACGAAGTCATCGCCGTACTGGCCTTCTTCTTCGTCGCCAACTACACCCTCTCCTTCGCCTCGCTCTTCGTCCTGCGCCGCACCATGCCCGACACGCCGCGCCCGTACAAAGTGTGGGGCTACCCCTTCACCCCCGCCCTGGCGCTCATCGGCTCCCTCGCCTTCCTGGCCGGCGCCGTCGTCGGCGACACCCGGCGCAGCCTGTGGGCCCTGGCCTTGCTCGCCGTCAGCTATCCGGTCTACCGGCTGCTCCGTACCACTTCGCGGTCATCCTGAGCAGGACGCTCGCAGTCCGCCCGCGGAAGGGACGACGGGAGGCCTCCGGCGGGCCGGCACGGCCGGCAGCGCTGGTCGAAGCACGTGCGGTCACGAGGTGCATGATTCAGGCGACAGGCGTGCGTTCAGGCTAGGCCAACCAGCGCTGCCGGCCGTGCCGGCCCGCCGGAGGCCCCCTCGTCGTCCCTTCCGTGGGCGAACTGAAAGCATCCTGTCCTTAGAATGCCGCCGTGAGATCGCTCGCCGTCCTGCTGCTCCTCTCGGCCTGTGCCACCGCGCCGGTCCCGCCCGCTGCACCCGCCGAGCCGGTCATCGCCATCGTCGGTCCGGTGGTGATCGACGGGTCCGGTGCGCCCGCCTTCGTCACCACGGCGGTGTTGATTCGGGGCGACCGCATCGACGCCGTCGGTCCGCGGTCCATCCCCGCCGGCGCCACGATCGTGGACGGGCACGGCCTGACGCTCGCGCCGGGATTCATCGACATGCACAACCACTCCGGCCGAGGATTGGAGCGCGACCCTTCCGCCACCTCGCAGGTCTCCCAGGGCATCACCACGCTCGCCCTCGGGCAGGACGGCGGATCCGAACTGCCGATCGCCGACTACCTCGGCAAGCTCGAAGCTGCACCCGTGGCCGTCAACGTGCTCACCTTCGTCGGCCAGGCCACGGTGCGCGACCTGGCCATGAAAGGCGACCTCGGCCGCGCGGCCACTCCCGGCGAGATCGCGGCCATGGTGGGAACGGTCGACCAGGCCATGCGCGATGGTGCCTTCGGCCTGTCGACGGGCCTGGAGTACGAGGCGGCCAAGGAATCCAGCACCGAGGAGATCATCGCGTTGGCGCGAGCCACGGCGCCGTACGGCGGCATCTACATCAGCCACGTGCGCGACGAGGCCCAACGGACCTTCCCTTCGTTCGAGGAAGCGCTGCGGATCGGCAGGGAAGCGAAGGTCCCGGTGCAGATCTCCCACATCAAGATGGGCTCGAAGTCGGTGTGGGGACGCGCGGGCGACGCGGTTCGCCTGATCGAGAACGCACGCGCCGCCGGCCAGGACGTCACCGCCGACGCCTATCCGTACGACGCCTGGCACGCCACGATTCGCGTGCTCGTGCCCAGTGGCCGTCACGACGACCCGAAAGACGTCGCCGAGGCCATCGACGAAAACGGCGGCGCCGATCGCATCACCATCGTGAACTGCAGCGCCCATCCCGGCTACGAGTTCAAGACCCTGGAGCAGATCGCCGCGGAGCAGCACACCACGCCGGTGGACGTCTACATGCAGGTCGTGCGCGACGGCGGCGCCACCGTCATCGGGCAGTCGATGAAGGAGGAGGACATCCGCGTCTTCTACTCGCAGCCATGGGTGATGGTCGGCAGCGACGGCGGCATCGGCCTCCGCCATCCTCGGGGCGCAGGTACGTATCCGCGCATCCTCGGCCGCTACGTGCGTGAGCTGCACTGGCTTCCACTGGAGGAAGCGATCCGCAAGATGACCTCCCTGCCCGCGGCCCGTCTGCGCCTCACCGACCGCGGGCTGGTGAAGGCGGGGATGAAGGCCGACCTCGTGCTCTTCGATCCGTCGCGCGTCATCGACCAGTCGACGTTCCAGGACCCGCAGCGCCTCGCCCAGGGGATCGAGCGCGTGTTCGTCAACGGCGTGGAAGTCTGGCGCGACGGCGCGGTCACGGCCGCGAAGCCGGGACGGCCAATTCGTATTCAAGACGCTCGCGGTCGAAGCGAACCGCGATGAGCCCCTCGGCGAACGCGCGCTCGAATGCGCGGCGTATCTCCTCGCGGGTGGTGACGGCCACGCGCTCACGCGTCTCCGAGAAAAGCGGACGCTCGCGCAGATGCCACGTCACCCACAGCCGGTCCGTGCCGCCGGCATGCAGGGGGCTGCTGGTCTCTCCGTAGAAATCGCGCAGGTAGCGGTCCGCCGTGACGCCGAGCTTCTCGAAGTTCAGGAAAGCATTGCGGGTCTGCAGCGGATCGAACGTCCAGGTGATGCGCTCGACGCCGCGAGCCAGGGCGGCTTCGCGCTGCGCGAGCTTGAGAGCGCGGCCGACACCGCGGTCGCGGTACATCTCCCGCACGGCCAGCATGTCCGAATGGATGATGCGATGCTCGTCTTCGAACCCGGGGAAGCCGTAGGCGAATCCGGCCAGCTCCGCGCCCTCGAACGCGCCGAGCAGGATCGCCCCCACGGTCCGCGCCGCGATCATGTGGACGGCCGGCACCACCTCCAGGTCATTGCACTGCCAGACCTCCTGCTGCAGCCTTTCCACTGCCTGGAGCTCCTCGCGGCCGCGGATCTCACGGATCTCCATCAGGCCTCGATGACCGCCTTGCGCGCCGTGAGCATCTCGACGCGGTCACGCTTCACCGCGAACCCGATCCCCGGCCCCGAGGGCGGGAAGATCGTGCCGCGCGGCGACACCGTCACCGGCGGATCGATGATGTCTTCCTCCCAGTAACGCGCGCTGGCCGAGACGTCGCCGGGCAGGCTGAATCCCTCCAGAGTGGACAGGGCGATGTTGTGCGCCCGCCCGATCCCTGCCTCCAGCATCCCGCCGCACCAGACCGGGATCCCGTTCTCGCGGCAGACCTGCTCGACGCGGCGCGCCTCGGTGAGCCCTCCCACCCGCCCCAGCTTGATGTTGATGATCCGGCAGGCGCCCAGCTCGATGGCGTGCCGGGCATCGTCGCTGGAGCGGATCGACTCGTCCAGGCAGATCGGCGTGGAGAGCTGGCGCTGCAGCTTGGCGTGTTCGGCGATGTCGTCGTGAGCCAGCGGCTGCTCGATCATCATCAGGTTCCAGCGATCGAGCTCCCGGAGCAACGCCGCGTCGCGGAGGCGGTACGCCGAGTTCGCGTCGACCATCAGCGGCACCTCCGGAAACTCCCCCCGCACCGCCCGCACCAGCTCGAGATCGTGGCCCGGCTTGATCTTGATCTTGATGCGCTGGTAACCGGCCTCCAGTTCGTGGCGCACCCGCTCCAAGAGCGCGTCCGTGGTCGGCTGCAACCCGATCGACACCCCGCTGGCGATCTCAATTCGCGACCCGCCGAGGAGCTGCCAAAGCGGAAGGTTCCGGCTGCGTGCCTCCAGATCCCAGCAAGCCGTCTCCAGCGCCGCCTTGGCCATCCGATTCCCGCGCACATGCGCGAACACACCGTCCACCGATCCCGCCGACGCAACCGGAGCCGCCACCAGAAGCGGCGCCAGAAAGCGCGTCATGACCGCCCACGCCGACTCCGTCCACTCCTCGCTGTAATACGGATTCTCATCCGCCACACACTCCCCCCACCCCTCCCCCCCATCCCCATCCTCGACCCGCACCACGATCACATGCCGCTCGGTGGTCCGCCCGGAACTGGTCTCGAATGGATGGAGGAGAGCCAGATGGATCTCGCGAAGCTCGACACGCCGGATCTGCACGGGGGGATTCTAGTCCGCACACACAAGGGGACGACGGGAGGCCTCCCACACACCGGCCGGGGTCACACCTTCGTTCTTCTGCAAAGAAGCTCGCTCACCCACGCACCCGGAATCCCATGGACATACCGTTATTCAGTTTTAGCCGCTATCATTGAATAAGCGTTCCAGCTATTCAACTTTGCTCATTAGGACGATGAAGCGCAAACGCACGGGTACCTACGAAGTCACCGCCGTCGCTGGCGAGCGGGTCCGGGCCTTCGTTCCCTCGCCGCTGCCTCCCTCGCCACGGATCGTCTTCGACGGCGAGTTGCAGAAGGAGCTCGAACGCGCCACGTTAGCCCTGGGGCGGCTCGATGGGGTGTCGGCACTCCTGCCGGACCGCACGCTCTTCCTCTACTCCTATGTCCGCAAGGAGGCCGTGCTCTCTTCGCAGATCGAGGGAACGCAGTCGTCGCTCAGCGACCTGCTTCTGTTCGAGCTCGATGAGGCCCCCGGCGCGCCTCTCGATGACGTGACCGAGGTCTCGAACTACGTCGCGGCCCTGGAGCATGGATTGCTGCGGGTCCGCGAAGGCTTTCCTCTTTCCAGCCGCCTCCTGCGCGAGATTCACACGGTCCTGCTGTCACGCGGCCGCGGGAGCGGAAAACAGCCGGGCGAATTCCGCACCTCGCAGAACTGGATCGGCGGCTCGCGTCCCGGCAACGCGGCGTTCGTGCCGCCGCCTCATACGGCCATCGCCGATGCGATGAGCGATCTCGAGCGTTTCCTGCACGCCGACGACGACGGACTTCCGCTGCTCGCCCGCGCCGGTATTGCGCACGTGCAGTTCGAGACCATCCACCCGTTCCTCGACGGGAACGGCCGCGTCGGGAGACTGCTCATCACGCTGCTGCTTTGCTCCGCCGGCGCTCTCCGCGAGCCTCTCCTCTACCTGAGCCTCTTCCTGAAGAAGCACCGGCCGACGTACTACGACCTCCTCGACCGCGTCCGCCGCGATGGCGATTGGGAAGCCTGGCTGTCGTTCTTTCTCCAAGGTGTGGAGGAAACGGCGACGAGCGCCGTAGCCACCGCACAGGCTCTGTCCGCTCTCGTCGCCGAGGACCAGGCACGGGTCGAACAGCAGGGCCGGCGCTCCGGCTCCGCGCTGCGTGTCCACGCCGCCTTGGAAGCGAGGCCCATCTCGTCACTGGCCGCGCTCACCCGCACGACCGGCCTCTCCTTCCCGGCCGTCGCGTCGGCGGTAGAGTTGCTCGTCTCCATGAACATCGTGCGGGAACTGACAGGCAAGCAGCGGAATCGACTGTTCGTGTACGAGAAGTTCCTCGGGCTTCTGAACGAGGAGAGGTGAGGAGCCGAACGCGGGGGCATGGAGCCGAACGCGGGGTCACACCAGGTCACACCTTCGTTCTTCTGAGAAACAGAAAGGTGTGACCCCAATCCACCGGCCACGGGGAAAGGCATGGGCGGTCGCCGTAATCCCAGGCGGATCATCATGCGATCGGCACTGACCGGCAGCAACGGGGGGAGACCCCAGGAGTCACACCCTCGCTCCTCGGCCGAAGAGAAGGTGTGACCCCACCATGTCTTCGCTGCCGCCCTACACCGTCATCCGCCGGATGATCTGCGTTACCGGGAGCACCTCGTCGATGCCGGAGACGCTGCGGCCGGCCTGCCGGTATTCGTCGCGGCCGCGGGCGGCGTGCAGCGACTTTTCCGGTTGCGGAGCGAGAGGTCCGCATTGAGGGCCCAAAGGGGTCACACTTTCGCTTTTCGGCGAAGAACGAAGGTGTGACCCCACCACGCGCTTTCTCGAATCAAGTGGCAGCTGATCGTGTACGCCCAGCAGAAGTGAGCAGGCGGCCCGAGGAGCCCCTGAAGCGGCGCATTCGTCTCCATGCGGGGTTGATGTCATGGTGGCAGACCTTTACTTTTCCGCGAAGAACGAAGGTCTGGTCTGACCCGGACTCCTTACGCCACGGGCAGGCGCGAACAGAGCGCAGCGAATGGCGCGTACCTCTGTCGATGTGATGAAGCCCCGGCGCGCCTCCGACCGCCTCATACTATGAGGATCATGTCCAACAAGTCTCTCGTGGTCGACAATGACGTCTCTATCCTAGTCGCAGCGACCCGGCGATGTGTTGCTATCGGACCGGCTCCCGCTGCAATCGATCTGCAGGAGCACGAATGAACGTCCGTCGTCAGCGCCTCTGGATCATCGCCGCTCTCGCCGGCGTACTGCTCGCCGGTTGCCGGAACCGTCAGGACGAACAGTTCGACGTGATCATTGTGGATACCGCGAACGTACTCTCGGACGACACCGAGAATTGGCTCCGTACCTTCAAATACCCGAAGGGACTCCCCCTCGTCGTGACGACCGAATCGCGGATCTCGACTGCGATCGTAGGAGCCGTTGCCGACGCGCGCTTCAAGGCGATTGCCAGGCAACATCCGCAGAAAGACGTCTTCGAGGACCGAGGCGTACTGCTCGTCGCATCGGAGACTCCCGCGTTGATCCAGATCCGCGTCGGCAGGGAGATTCATTCGCTTGCCCGGTGGCGAGGCATTACGGCCGGCGAGCCGTATCTGCGGCAGCAGCTCGCGACCCGCCATCAGAACGTCAACGACGGAATCAGAACCATGGTGGCGTGGACCGCCGCCGAGCTGCCGTCCGCGGTGGAGTTGCCCTGGCAACGGAGATGGTTGATGTTCGAGATCGTTCAGACACTGGGTGCGGAGCTCGATGAGCTCAGCGTGCCGTCAGAAGGGTTTTACAGCGCGTTTCTTCTGAAACCCATCAGTACGGTACGAGTTATGGAACGGAATCGCTTTGGCAGCTGGTGGATGACCTACGTACTGATCGGCATCGCCTGCTATCTGCTCAAGGCGCTTCTGGCGCTGCTGCTCGTCAACCCCCTCAGGCGTCGGCGGCCAGCGATCGGAAATGCCGTCGCACTCGTGCTCGCAATCGCTATCGGGCTCGGGTTGGCCGTCCCATCGGCCGGAAGCGCGGTTCTTCTCGCTGGATCGCGACTGGAAGATCAACTCGCCCTGCGCGCTTCAGGATTGCCCGGCGTCGATGAGCTCACATTCGCACCCGGTACGTTCGTCCGGACGACGGACGTATGGATAGCGATCCTGCTTTTCTTGCTCCGGATTATGAAGGGATTCGCGGACCGCAGCTGGCTGGCCGGCTTCGCCGGCCTTGCGGATGAGCAGCAACGCGAGCTATTCACCAGGCTGAAGAAAGTGAACCCGCTGCTCGCCTTTTTGCTCGAGGCCATAGGGTCGAGAACGGGTAAGTCGATCGAGCTTTCGGAAGACGATTACCTCAGAAGCCCCTATACGAACTCGTATTTCATGCCCGTCGTCGATGATATCTGGGCCGGAGTCCGATGGGGGTTGCTCGCCGCGTTTTTTCTGCCGATGGGACTATCACTAGCCGCCATGTATTTCTGGTTGGTCCCCATCGCAACAGGACTGTTCGGAACGGCCAAGGCTGTCTGGGCCAGAGATGCCGTAGCTCAACGTCTGGCGGGACACGCTTGATCCGCACATCTCCGACTCATCATCTCGCATTCAATCTGTCGCGCAGAACGGCGGCCACTACGCTGCAGATCAGTCCGAACCCGCCCGCATAACCGGTCCAGGCCCAGCGACCATTGAAGAAGGCGAGGACGAGGAGCACAGCGGCCGCCAGAAAAGACAGATTGGCGAGGTTCCGAAAAATGTCCAGAGAGGCAGCGAGTACGAGGCGATCGGACATATTTTGCTCCACTGGTTGTTGCCCGTTGTGGGTACCCGCGGTGCAGGAAGCCGCGCCGGGCTTGCCACCGCAATTCGCACAATCTGATTAGGAGACAGCAGCATACCAGATGACGAGGTCTGAACACGCCTACTGAGCGATTCGGAACGTGCCGGGCAAGCTTCGGCCCCCTCAGGAGGTATGCGTCGACGAGCTTGCGCTCCTTCGCCACGCCTTTGTGCGTCCCGAAATGGTAGCGATGCTCGCGACGGACCACGTCGACATGCCGTTTGGACCGTCTCATCAGGGCGACGAGCGTCTCCATGTCGGGATGGCCGTTGGAGGAGTACGACAGGGCAATCGTCGAGTCGGCAAACTTCCGGAAGATGCGCTCGAACGCGTCGCTCGAGCATGGGGTCAGCGTCACACCTTCGTACTTCTGGGAAAGGAATGGTGTGACCCTGATCCGTCTCGACATGCTGAGTAGTCCGCCGCCCCTCTGAAGTCACGAACATCACCGCGTGCGGCAATCCGTTTAGAACAACCGGAGTCGGGAAGGTGGGTCAGACCTTCGTTCGGCCCAGGAAGAAGAAAGCTCTGACCCATCGCCGTCCCAGTTGTCCCGCATTTGCGGAACGACTTCCTCTTGGCAATCTTCCGTCGGATGTGACAGGAAATGATCGGTATTCACCGGACAGAGCAAGCGCTCACGGCTGAATGAGCGGCTCGATCGCCACGGAGTTCCTTAGCCGCGCATGCCCGTTATTCCGCTACTTAAGCACGAGCTTCGCGAGATCTTCCTTATCGAAGACAGAGACGAGGGCGCTCACCCTGCAGTCCAGCGCGAGCGCGAGCCGGAGGAGCGTTCCCAAGTTCGGCTGCATGAGGCCGAGTTCGATCGCGCTGACGTGCGTCTGCGGGATGCCCGCGGTTTCCGCGAGCGCTTGTTGCGTCAGTCGGCGCTTTGTTCGAAGTTCACGAACACGTTGGCCGAGCAGCAGACCGGCCGGCGTCGACTCTTTCACAACGTCACCAGACGCTTGACTTCGAAGGCAGGTACGTACATAATCTTCTATGTAGACGCGAGGTACTTCATCATGCTCGACCCAACCCTCATCCAGCGCATCCGCTCCATCTTCCTACATCACGAGCCGCGCGTCACGATCGCCGAGGGGGCGGGGATGCTGGGGTGGTCGCGGGCGGAGATGGACGCGGCGATCCGGGACGGGGAGATCGAGGTGGTCGAGACGTGCGGCGGGAAGCGGATCGAGCTGCGGGAGCTCGCGGCGTACGCGGTTCAGCAGTGGCCGTTGACGGCGGTCGAGGAGGCGCTCGGGCGGGATGCGGCGCTGGTTCTGCCGGCGGCGTTGCGGACGCGGAAGCTGACGGTTCGGCTGCCGCGGTATCAGATCGGGGCGTTGGAGGTCCTGGCCGGGGATGGGCGGGAGTCGGTGGAGGCGATGCTGACGCGGATGTTCGAGGAGCTGGTGGAGCTGCATCAGGAACGGCTGGCGCGGGTCATCCCCGGGCTCGCGGAAGCGATGGCGTGGCCGGAGGCGGAACGCTCTTTAGAAAACCGGCACGCCGCATCATCCGAAAGCCTACCCTCCGTCACTTTTCGTCGTCCAGATCCTTTCGCTCCCTCACACCCACCCGCCCGCCGCTTCTAAGAAACTGAAACGTGCCTTCCCGCGCGAGCACCCTGCGGCGAGACGCCGCGGGCGCCGGGACGCCGCCCGGCCAGCCGGCGAAGACGCCAGCGCTCCAACAGACCAAACGACGCTTCGAGCGAGCGCCGACGTGCACGCTCGAGTTGAGGAAAAGACGGATCGATCTCGCGCGACACTCCGTTCACGCAATGGAGCGCTGGCGTCTTCGCCGGCTGGTCCGGCGCCGTCGCGGCGCCGGCGGCGTCTCGCCGTAAGGAAGGTGTTGAAACCGATCTCACTTCTTCTGATCAACCGCTGCGCTTCGCGCAGTGCCATGCCTCAGGATGACGGAGGGAGGGACGGCGGAGGACAGGACGCGTTCGTCTTCTGGACGCGTTCTGCCGGCCGGCGAGAGCGACCGAGCCCACTGATCGATCTGGGGGTGATCGTGCACGGCGTGTATCGGCTCGTACACGGCGTGCATCGGCTCGTGCACGGCATGCACGGGCTTGTGCACGGCATGCATCGGCTCGTGCACGGCGTGCATCGGCTTGTGCATGGCGTGCATCGGCTCGTGCACGGCATGCATCGGCTTGTGCACGCCGTGCATTGGCTCATGCACGCCGTGCATTGGCTCGTGCACGGCGTGCATTGGCTCGTGCAGGGCGTGCATTGGCTCGTGCACGGCGTGCATCGGCCCGTGCATCGCCGTGAATTCGCCCGTGCATCGCCTTGCATCGGCTCGTGCATCGCCTTGCATCGGCGTGTGCAACGCCACGAATCCGCGCGTACACCGCGTGAGATTGGAAGGTTCACGATGGAAAACACGGAAAGATCAACCAATTACGGTGCGTGAGCCGATACAATCGCATTTTTCCTCTTGACAAATCGCCGAACCAGGCTCAGATTTTCCGGCGGCAGGAACGGTGAGTCCCAAAGACGCATCCCAGTGCATGCCTGATTGAGCTCCTGGATCGTCGGCCGGACTCGTCCCTCGGAAGTGGATGGTGCCCCGCCGCGCCGTTGGTGCGTGGTGAGTGCAAGCGCCGGCTCATTTCCGGGAGGGAGACCGTGACGTACGCCCGGGCAAGGTCGATGCGGCGTGTGACCCATGTCACCGTCCGTCCAACGTCGAGTTGAGCTGAGCTCCTCGAGCCTTGTCTGCCTCCGTAGACCGGACATCGTGCTGTCTGCGTTGTCCGGCCAGGCTCCCGAGGGCCCACCGTGCAAACTGTGGCTCTCGGGGATCATCGACCGGATCGGCGAACTTGCCGGCAAGGCGTCGCCGATTCATGAGGTCCCGGAAGGGAAGGAGATCGAACGGATGTCGATCATCAGGAGCTCCACCAAAATGGACACCACCGCGCCGGTAACCAATACCCCGATCATGACGCCCGAGCAATTCATCGAGCATTTGCGAGGCCTGCCTCCGCAACTCCCCGACTTCGTGCTGTTGCCGAAATCGCCTGAGATGGCGAACGTCCGGCGCATCGCCAACCTGGGCACCGAGATCGCCCAGGAGGGGATCGGCGCGATCGGGGCATCGGAGGTCGTGCAGAGCGCGATCGGCCTGACGCCCGAGCAGATGCACGCGGCCGAGGATGAGATCGCGCGCTGGGCGGTCGCCGAGGGCGAGGCGTACACGCTGTACCGCGGCCTGGCCGACGCCAACCTGGTGCGCCGTCACCGCCTCGGTCTGGCGCTGATGCAGGCGTACAACGTCAGCCGCCAACTGGTTCGCCAGGAAGAGCACGCACACCTCCTGCCGCACGTCCAGCGGATCTTCCACGTCCGCAAACTCGCCCGCCGCCGGATCAAGCCGGCCGCCGCGCCGCAGACCCAGCCGCCGGTCACGACGCAGGCGTAAACCAGCGCCTGACCTACGGCACGAGCAGTACAGACCGGGCGCGCGAAGCGCGCCCGGTCCCTTATGGCGCGTTGTGCAGCGTGATCGGCAGAACCCCGGCGAAGTGCCGGAAGTCCTCATCCATCGTAAAGATCTGAGAAAAGGAAAGGTGTGACCCCGTTACACCTTCTTCGCGTACTACCACACCTGCGTGTCGTGCTTCGCCTTGCACAGCCAGAACTTGATGCAGGCGATATCGTCGCCTTCGAGACAGCGCAGGCCGATCTCACCGCAGCCGGCTTCCTGGACGGCAACGCGTTTCGGAGCCGGTGCACGCTTCGCGGGCTGGGCGGTCCCACCGCCGCCGGGGCGTGCAACCACCGCCTTCGCCGAGCCGCGGTCGCGGCGCGGAAGTTCGGACGGCGCGGTATCGGCCGTACCGGTGATCGCGGCGAGCAATACGATTGCGGCAATTCTCGATTTCCTCATACGAAACCTCTCCGTTTCTCATCGTCGATCTGTCGTCGACAGATCCGTATGAAAAGTAGCGCAGCGGACGGCGCGCAACACCGTCCATGTGACGAAGCTCGCGGCCCGCGTGACGGATCGCATGCGTGGCGTGACGAAACCGGCGACCGTCGCGGGCCGTGGCGGGTCCGGTGTGCGGACGGGCTGCTACCATGCGGCCATGCCTGCTGCCGTCAAACGTCGACTGCTCGCGGACCTCGTCGCCGAGATCTGCAAGGAGCGTTCGATCGCGGTGACGGAGTTCTCCGACGACTGGCTGTTACGGCTCCAGCTCGGCGACCGCGTCTCGCACATCTTCGGCTACGACTTTGGCGTCAACAACGCCACCGCCCAGATGATCGCGAAGGACAAGAGCGCCACGTCGGACATGCTCCAGCACGCCGGCATCCCCCACGTTCATCACACCCTGGTCAACACGCCCGAGACACCGCAATTCGTGCCGGACAGTGGGAACTGGGCCTTCCTGACGAATTATCTGGCGCAGCACGGAAGCGAAATCGTCTGCAAGCCGAATGACGGCACCGGTGGCCACGACGTGCATCGCGTCACGACGATTCACGAGCTCGAAGCGGCGGTGCAGCGGCTCTTCGGACGGCGCCGCGCGTTCTGTGTCTCACCCTTTCTCCGGATTGCGGTCGAGTATCGGCTGGTCGTCGTTCAAGGCACCGTGCGGCTCATCTATGCGAAGCAACGCCCCAGGCTCACCGGCGACGGCACAACGACCGTCGGCGAGCTGTTGATCGATCGTATTCGCGGCGATGAGGCAGCTTCGAATTTTCTCCCCGCCGCGTGTGACTCGAAGCTCGACATGACGAACGTGCTTCCGGCAGGCGAGGTCCTGGAGCTCGACTGGCGCCACAATCTCGGACGCGGCGCGGAGCCCGTGATCGTCGAGCGGGAGTCCGGCCAGGCATCGCGCCTCATTCCCCTGGCACTGAGTGCTGCCGCGGCGATCGGAATCGACTCCTCGTCCGTGGACATCGTGGAGGTCGACGGATCGCTGATGGTGCTGGAGATCAATGCCGGCATCATGATGGAAGCGTTCGGGCGGCGTTCCCCGGCGGATCGCGACATTGCCAGGTCCATCTACGACGCGCTCGTCTGTGCCGTGATGGACATCCCGGCGTAACCGATGACGCGCAAACCGTTCATGCCGGAGATCCTCGCGCGGATCGCGCCGCGGCTGGGCGCGGAGGTCGTGCTCGCGCCGCCCGGCTTCGTCGGCCGCATCCGCTTCCCCAACGGCCGGACCTCCTACTTCTGGGACAACAAATTCAACCTGAATCCCATCAGTTCCGTGAAGCTCGCCAGCGACAAGGGCTACACGAGCTACTTTCTTCGAGAACTAGGCTATCCGACACCCGAGGAGTGCCTGTTCTTCCGCGAGCGATTCCGAAAACACGTCGCCGGCGCCGAGGGAGTGGACGGCGCGGTCGCGTTTGCCGATCGTCTCGGCTGGCCTGTCGTAGTCAAGCCCGCCGGTCTCAGTCAAGGGCGTCTCGTAGCCGTCGTTCACACGGAGAGCGAGCTGCGCACGTGGGCGCATCAGATTTTCGCGAAGGAACGGGTCATGGTCGTGCAGCAGTACAGGGCGGGCGCGGACTATCGGCTGGTCGTGCTCGACGGGCGCGTCCTCTCCGCATACGAGCGCGTGCCGCTTGCCGTCACCGGCGACGGGATCGCGACCGTACGAGAGTTGCTCGAAACCAAACAGCGGGAGTTCGCCACCACCGGGCGTGACACCGTGATCCCCCTGGAAGATCCGCGGATCGGAATGCGTCTGGCGCGCCGGGGCCTGACCCTCGATTCCATCATTGCCAGCGGCGCGACCGAACGGCTGATCGACATTGCTAACCTTTCCCTCGGCGGCACAAGCCGCGAGGTGACATCCACGTTGCACCCGGCGTGGGTCGCGCTTGCCGCTCACATCGCCGCGGACATCGGCCTGCGCTTCTGCGGCATCGACATCTTGACCAACGGTGAGTTGCGCGCGGTGCCCGCCGACTACACCATCATCGAGATCAACTCCGCACCGGGGCTGGACCACTACGGCTCATGGGGACCGGAACACGAGGCGGCGGTCGACGAGCTTTACCTCGAGGTGCTCCGTGCGATCGCCGCTCCTCCGGCGTGAATCTCGCGGGCTTATGTGGGCCCTTGCGATCGCCAGCTGGACACTCACTTCCTGGAAGCGGATCTCAGGCCCGCTCGTGCGGGTTTGCTACTGGCAGTTCGACGTGGGGCAGAAGCCTCGCACCGCCACGCGCAGCTCGCTCAGGTGCGGCTTGCGGATCCGCGTCGACCCGGAGGCGATGGCCGGGTCGGTGAAGCTCGTGGCGGCGAGCGACTGCGACGTTCGAAACTGGGTGATGGCGGTGCGCAGGTTCTGGATGTGCGCGGCCTGGACCGTGTTGCCGGGGGCCACGATTGAAAGAACGGGCGGCGTCGTGCCGGCGGCGCTGAAGAGGGCGAGGATCGAGGAGCGGAGCTCGTTCACGTGCTGCGCCTTCACTTTCGTGGAGCCCGCGGCGATCGGGTTGTCCGTGGAACCGAACGTCGTGACGTAGCTGGGGACGGAGAGGGGTGAAAACGTCGTTTCGGCGAGATCCGACGCCTGCACCTTGTAGAGAAATGCCGAGTTTGCGCTGACCGTGTCGTTGAACATCGTCTGCGTGGTCGTGCCGATCTGGGTGCCGTTTCGGAAGACGAGGTATTGCGCACCTGACCCGGTCCACGTCAGGCTCACCGAGCTCGAGGACGTCAGAGTGGCGGTGACATTCTGCGGCGCCGGCAACGACCCGCCGGCCGGCTCGTGGACGTTCTCCCACCAGTCGACCGAATTGCCGTTGTAGCTGCCGGTGGCGAGATCGCTGTCGCCGTCCGCGTCGATGTCGCCGGGAATGACGTACGAGCCGCTGTAGAAGTTCCCGTCCTCGAGCCTGCGCGTGTAGGTGCCGTCTCCATTGTTCTCGAAAACCGCGAGGGTATCGATCCCGCCGAACGCGGAGTCTCCCGAAAGGGCGATGACATCGAGCCGGGCGTCTGCGTTCAGGTCCGCGATGGCGGCGTCGCGGGGATCGACGAACGAGAGACTGACGTCATGCACCGGCCAGGTGCCCGCCGGATCGGCGGGATGCTCGAGCCACGCGACGCGGCCCGCGCTGCGGAAAGCGACGATGACGTCGACATCGCCGTCCGCGTCGAGGTCGTGTGGCCGGGCGGACTCGGGACCGGCAATGTCCGCCCGCATCGTTCGCATCGGCCAGGCGTCGCGGCGGGGCGTTCCCCCATTTTCATACCAGACCACCCGCCCGTTTCCGCGATCGGCCACGATGATGTCGAGCGAGGCGTCGCCGTCGACGAGGGCGAGCTGCACCGATCCGGGCGAGGCGAAATTGGCTCCGGTCGCCACGACGAAACGCTGCCAGCGCGGCCCCGAAGGGGCACCGCAACGGTTCTCATACCAGAAGACGGAGTTGGCGACGCTCGCCGAATTGGTGACGGCGGCGAGATCCATGTCGCCGTCGCCGTCGATATCGCCTGCAACGATGTGATAGGGGTGAATGACCGAGGACTCGATCAACTCTTCGGTCCACGCTCCCGTGAGCGGCGAAGGCCGGCGGTACCAGGCAATCCTGCCGATCGACTCGAATCCGGCGTCGCGGTCGAACAGCTCGACCGCCGCGATGTCGATCGTGCCGTCGCAGTCCCCGTCGAACGGGATCGCCCGTGTCGCGACGAAGTTTTCCACCACCGGGATCCTCGTCCAGGGAGTGACATCGTCGCCGGAATTGATCAGCAGGTAGACGCTGTCGGAGAAACTGTAGCTGGCGATGATGTCGAGCTGGCCGTCGCCATCGAAGTCGAACGGAAAGGCGGTTTGACCGTGAGTCAGGTCATTCGTCACATTTCGACGAACGGGATCGACCCAGTGAGCCGATGCGACAGATGCGATCGCAGTGAGAAGAAATGCTCCCAAAGTGATCGGCCGGCGAGCAGTACGTACGATCATGGGGGTACGCACCCGAGCGTACCACGCCGGCCCGTACTACGTCGCGACGTCGTCTCGGCCTACGCACTTACTCCGCCGGGCTCGAGGTCCTGGGGTCAGAGCTTTGCTTTTCTGCGAAAAAACGAAGGTCTGACCCCGCCTCCGATACCCCTCCGACGTCTTCTGGAACGCCCGTCTCGCGCTGCGCGGATGCCACGCTGGTCGCGGACAACGAGCTTCACCCATCCGGACGGTAGGACCCGGGATGGGTGAAGCTCATCGCGCCAAATTCACACCTTCGCTTTTCGGCAGAAGAACGAAGGTGTGACCCCACCATGTCTACCCGACGTCCGTGGGCGTTCCGTCCAGGCGCGCCGCCGCAGCCAGAGGACGATCGTACTTCCGATCACGATCGCCGCGATCGCCGGGCGGGCCGCGTCATACAGCGCCTGTCGTTTCCCTTCTTCGGTCATGACGCCCGTTTCCCACCACACCCAGTCGTGCGGCAGGCGGTTGAGCGATCCGCTGCCGCCGGAGGCGACGAGCACCATCGCATTTCCGCTCGCGGGATTCACGCGAAGCATGGCGCCCCAGGCCGGGAGCGTTCCGCCGGAATGGCCGGTGACCACGTTTCCGGCTTCGTCGGAGGCGTAGAGCGTGTGGCCGAGCGCCCACGTTCCGCCGGTGGCGGGCTGCGGCTGCAGCATCGTCTGCATCGTGCTGCGCGTGAGGACCGCGTTGTCGCGAGTGAACGCGAGAGCGAAGCGCGCGAGGTCGCGCGGCGTCGCGTACAGCGCCACGCCGGCGGGGGCGGCATGACGCTGGTGCGGTTGCGGCACCAGTTTCCGATCGTAGGCAGGCGCCAGGCGCGGCTTCACGGCGTCGAGCTCATAGGAGGACTGCCTCATGCCGAGGGGCTGCAGGACGGCGTCGCGCATATAAGAGTCGAAGGGACGCTGCGTGATGTCTTCGAGGAGAACCTGCAGGACGGCGTACGTAACCGTCGAATACGCCATCGCCGTACCGGGCTCCCACGCGACGCGCACACCGTATGGCTGTCCCGTTGGAAAGCCGGCGTACCCGGCGCGGTCGTCGATTCCCGCCGTGTGGCTGAGGAGATGCCGGAGGGTGACCTTCGTCGGGAACGCGCGGTCATCGATGCGCCAGCGTTTCATGCGCGGGGCCACCGGTTCGTCGAGGCCGATCCTCCGTTCCTGTACCAGCCTGAGAACGCCCCAGGCAGTGACGGCCTTGCTCACCGACGCGAGTTGGAAGGCCGTCCGATCGAGATCGACGGGCTTGCCGGTTGCGGGATCCGCGACACCGAACCGATGCTCGCCAACGATGCGGCCGCGGTCGATCAGGATGAGCGCGGCCGCGCCGAACCGCTGCGAAGCCGCTGCGTTGCCGAGCCGCCGCACCAGGTGCGCCTCGATGGACTTCACGTCCCCGCGCCGCACCACGGGGGCCGCAAACCAGAACGCACGCACGATGACGGCGAAGATCACCACCGCGATCCACGCCACCACCAGTCCTGTCGTCGCGAGCCACCGCCGCATCGCCGCTAGTGTGACATTCCCAAGGGGCCTCCCGGTCAATCCGGTGCAAACGATCGGTCACCTATTTCGGGGAGCGGCACTTTGTACGGGCCCTTGTGGATGGGGTCAGACCTTCGTTCTTCTCAGAAAGCGAAGCTCTGCCCCCAGTGTGAATCCGGAAATAGGTGACCGCTCGCCGGCGAAAGGATGCGACAGGAGCCGCCGAAGGCGGCGAAAGATCTGTAGGCCCGGCCTTCAGGCCGGGTTCCACAACGCGTCCCCAGGCGAGCCCGCGTAGCGGGCGACAGCACAGAAGGTCTGCGCGGGGTCGTGCTCTGTCGCCCGCTACGCGGGCTCGAAACATTGCCCACGCGTGACCCGGCCTAAAGGCCGGGCCTACAGATCTTTCGCCGCCTCTGGCGGCTCCCGCAAGGTCGCGGCCACCACTGGGGTCAGAGCTTGCTTTTCTGCGAAGAACGAAGGTCTGGCCCGGTCCTCCGCGCCTCCCCGATCAGCCCCGCTTCCCCTCCTGCCCTTTCATCGATCCGACCTGACGAGAATACGCCTGCGTCAGCTCCGCGCCGAGGAACACAATCTGTGCGGAGTAGTAGACCCACAGGAGGAGCACGATCAGTGCGCCGGCGGCGCTGTGGGGGGACTCCGTCGCTTTCTTGCCGAGGTAGAGGCCGAGCGCGAACTTTCCGATGCTGAACAGCACTGCGGTGAAGATCGCGCCGAACCAGACGTCGCGCCACGGGATTCGCAGATCCGGCATGTAGCGGAAGACCAGCGCGAACAGCACCGTAATCATGGCGGTGGAGACGACGAGCTCCACGAGATGCCACAGTCCCTCGCCGCCAGACAATCGGTGCTCCATGTAGTCGCCCGCCGCCGAGATGCCGGTGTCGATGATGAGCGCGACGAGCAGCAGAAAGCCGATCACGATCACCGTCGCCACGGACAGGAACCGATCTTTCAGAAAGCCCTTGATGATCGGTGTGTCCTTCGGCTGGACGCGGAAAATCGTGTTGAGCGCCGCTCGCAACTGGCCGAATACGCCCGAGGCGCCGAACAGGAGCGCCGCGATTCCGAGAGTCGCCGCGATCGCGCCGGTGTCCGCGCGCGCGGCGTCTTTCACCATCTCGTTCAGGACTTCGGCGCCGGTATCGCCGATGAGCCGGCGCATGTGGGTGAAGACCTGGCCCCGCGCCGCCTCCTCGCCGAAGATCGCCCCCGCGAGGGTGATGGTGATCAGGATCAGCGGTGCGATCGAGAAGACGGTGTAGTACGCGAGCGCCGCCCCCAGTCGCGGCGCGTTGTCCCCGGCGAAGCTCATCGCCGCTTCCTTCAGCACGTTCAACCACTTGCGCATGCGAGGCTGATCCGCACGAACAATCAGCAAGATCGACGCCGGGCGCGAGTGGCTGTACTTTTTCGACAGAATCCCCCGCCAGACGCTCGCGGCGTCGGCGGACACCCACCTCCTGTGCTTCACGCTGGGTGAAGACGCTGGAGCCAAATATGCTAGGAGGCCTCACGGAGTGGATCGAGCGTGATGGCCAAGCCGCTGAGAATGCTTCTCGTCGAAGACTCCGAACGCGATGCCGCGCTGCTCATGCTCTACCTCCGTCGCGGCGGTTATGCGCCGGAGGTACGGCGCGTGGACACGCGCGCTGAGCTCCGGTCGGAGCTCCGGGACGGCCGGTGGGACATCGTGGTGAGCGACTTCAACCTCCCCGGGTTCGACGCGTTTGCGGCGATGGCGGACCTTCAGGCGAGCGGGCGCTCGATTCCGTTCGTCGTCCTGTCGGGGGAGCTCGCCCCGAATGTCATCGAAACCATCACTGCCGCCGGGAGCCGCTTCGTCTATAAGTACGTGATGCGCGAGATCGTCCCGATCATCGACGAGTACATGCGAGCGCCGGAATGACCTCGACGAGCGCTGGATCGGGCGCGGCCGGAAGCGAGCTCGCAGAAGCGAGACGCGAGCTCGACGAGCTCACGTACGCCGTTGCTCACGACGTACGCGCGCCTTTGCGGGTCATCGACGGGTTCAGCGAAGCGCTGCTCGAGGACTACCGCGATGCGCTGACACCCGGCGGCATCGACTATCTGCTCACGATCCGGGGCGCCGTTTCGCGCATGGAGCAGCTCTTCGACGGGATCCACGAGCTGAGCCGCGTGTCGCAGGCGCCGGTGCAGCATGCGCGCGTCGACGTGACTGCGATGGCCGAATCGATCGCCGCCGAGCTCGTCGCCGGCGATCCTTCACGCGACGTCCGCTTCGCGATCGAAAGCAACCTCGAGGTCCGGACGGACGCCGCACTGCTGCATGCCGCCCTGACGCATCTTCTGCGGAACGCGTGGAAATTCACCGCGAAGCGTGCCGCTGCCACCATCACCGTAGGGCGTCAGCCGCAGGGGAGCCGTGCTCTCTTCGTCCGCGACGACGGCGCCGGTTTCGACCTCGCGGCGGCGCCACGGATGTTCGGACCGTTCCAGCGATTCCATCCCGCCAGTGACTTCGAAGGCCTCGGCCTCGGGCTGGCATTGGTGAGACGGATCGTCCACCGTCTCGGCGGCCGCGTCCACGCGGAAAGCGCTCCCCGGAAGGGAACGACGATCTATATGGAGCTCCCGTGAGCGCAATCCGGACTGCCGGCGAGACGGTGCAGCGACGGCCGTTGCGCGTTCTCCTCGTCGAAGACAGCGAGCCGGACGCCCAGCTGGTCCTCCTGCAGCTGCGGCGGAATGGCTACGATCCCCTGTGGCGCCGGGTCCAGAACGGGGACGAGTTGACGCGTGCCCTGGACGAGGAATCGTGGGACGCCGTCATTGCCGACTACTCGCTTCCCGGCTTCACCGCACTCGATGCGCTGGATGTCCTTCACCGCCGCGGGATCGACCTCCCGTTCCTCATCCTTTCCGGGACGATCGGAGAAGTGACCGCGGTCGAAGCGATGCGCGCCGGTGCGCATGACTACATCATGAAGGGGAGCGCGGCGCGGCTCATCCCGGCCATCGAGCGTGAGCTGCGCGAGGCCGCGGAACGGGCAAACGGCAGACGCGCCGAGGATGCGCTGCGCGAGAACGAGCGGCGCTTCCGCTCGTTGATCGAACACTCCTCCGACATCATCACGGTCCTCGATGCCGCCGGGAACATCCTCTATGAGAGCCCTTCCGTGGAGCGGCTGCTGGGGCACCGGCCCGGAGACCTCATCGGAACCTCGCTCACCGATCAGGTGCATCCCGACGACGCGCACACCCTCGCCTCAGCCATCGCGGCGTCGTCGCACGCCTCCGGGCCGGTCGCAGCGGAGTTCCGCATGCGGCAGCAGGGGGGCGAGTGGCGATTCCTCGAGGCGAGCGTCAGCAATCTCCTCGAGAATGCGGCAGTTCGCGGCGTGGTGCTCAACTCGCGCGACATCACGGCGCGCAAGCAGGACGAGGAAATGATCCGCCACCTCGCCTACTTCGACGCGCTCACGGGCCTGCCGAACCGGCAGCTCTTCGACGATCGTCTGGCGCAGGCGCTGGCCCATTCGCGGCGCCGCGGCGCCCGCGGCCTGGCCATCCTGTTTCTCGATCTCGATCGTTTCAAGACCATCAACGATACCCTCGGCCACGCGGCAGGCGACGAGCTTCTGCGCACCGCCGCCTCGCGATTGACGACTGCACTGCGAGAGGAGGACACCGTAGCGCGTCTCGGCGGCGACGAGTTCCTGTTCCTGCTGCCGGACGTCGATGACGCCGAAGCTGCCGCACGCGTGGCAAGCAAAATCATCGGCGAGCTCGCGGTGCCCTTCCAGATTCACGGGCACGAGCTCCACGTGACGGGCAGCGTCGGCATCGCGCTGGGTCCGATCGACGGCACCGACGCGGATACGCTGACCCGGAATGCAGACACGGCGTTGCATCGCGCGAAGAAGCAGGGCGGCAACCGGTATCAGCTTTACACGCCGGCGATGAACGCGATCGCGTTCAAGCGTCTCCTGCTCGAAAACAGGCTGCGGCATGCGGTGGACCGCGAGGAGCTCGTGCTCCATTACCAGCCGCTCGTGTCGCTGAAGGACGGGTCCATCGCCGGAGCTGAAGCACTCATCCGCTGGAATCATCCTGAGCTCGGCCTCGTCCCGCCCGTCGAGTTCATCCCGCTCGCGGAGGAGACAGGGCTCATCGTTCCCCTGACCCACTGGGTGCTCCGGACGTCGTGCACTCAGATGCGCGCGTGGCGCGATGCGGGACTGAGGATCGAGACGGTCTCGGTGAACGTATCCGCGGAACGCTTCAACACCTCGGA
>Ga0190275_10000502_pt1 | contig 34196 bp, 30 predicted proteins | sample Popmic550T_FD_133745 | JGI IMG/M metagenome (GOLD analysis project Ga0190275, IMG submission 133745) | Populus adjacent soil microbial communities from riparian zone of Yellowstone River, Montana, USA - 550 T | ecosystem: Environmental > Terrestrial > Soil > Riparian zone > Trees stand | place...
AGGTCAAAGGCTCGTTTACGACGAGCCTCTCGCCAGTCCTTGAACTTTGTTCTCTTGCGGCTCATGGCTCTTCTTTATAGAGCCGCTGAGCTTAACTTTCAAATGCAACGATCTGTAATACGGCACTCGCATAAGCTATTACTGGAGGGACAATATGATTAGTGTCCTAGGAGTGCAGCAGTGCGCCTTCATTGTTAAGGACATTGGTGAGGCCATTAAGTTCTACGAAGAGCTCTTCGGATTCGATGTTGTGAGGTCGCCGGAACCGGACTGGCCGTGCGCATGGCTTCAGATTCAACCAAGCCAGCAATTACACCTCATCGAACGGGAAGAACCCGAACAGTTCCTAGATCCTGAAAGTGTACGGCATTTAGCTTTTGGCGTCCCGGATTTACAGGCTGCGATCACTGAGTTGGTTAACCGTCGCCTCGGTGCTTTTTGCTACGACCCTCAGGGGAATCGACGTGAGGTGAACTCCGAAAACATTAAACTGATGGGGACACAGGCTGTATTTTTCCGCGACCCCTCAGGCAACCTCGTTAAGTTAGTTCAGTCGCCTTCTTAATGGAGAACCGCTTATTGACTTAGAACTAACAAATTCTGTCATCCTGATTGTCGGGGCCACATCCGGCATCGGTCGGGCTGCGGCACTAGAGCTTGCCTCTGAAGGGGCTGTAGTGGTAGCCGTTGCTCGAACCCCGCAATCGCTCGAAGCACTCCGAGCTGAGATTACCAACAAAGGGGGGCGCTGCGAGATCTTGGCTGCTGATGCTACTGAGCATGATGCTCCTCATAAATCAGTTGATCTAGCAGCCAAAAGGTACGGGCGTCTTGATGCGCTGATATATTCTGCAGGGGCGGCTAGAGCCTCCGACCTAACATCGCTGGATGTTGAGATATGGAAATACCATTTAGAACTGATGCTACATGCCCCTATCAGATTCGTGCAGGCAGCGTTTGGACATTTGGAACGGTCGGGAAATGGTCGGATTATTTTCGTTGTTTCAACCGCGGCACGTCAACCGACGGGAGCGATTGATTATGACACCGCAAAAGTTTCCCTCTTAGCAGTCGCGAAAACACTCAGTATTGACCTTGCGCCTCGGAATATCCTTGTCAACTGTATTTGCCCGGGAAGCATAGAAACACCCCTCTGGTTATCGTCAGGAGGTATTGCCGATCAGCTTGCTGAGATGTCGCAAACTTCACGTGAGAAAATACTTGAAGGTGTTATAGGCAATATACCCCTCAGACGATTCGGTCGTCCGTCTGAAATTGCAGCGGTAATGGCATTTATGGTCTCGCCCAGGAACTCATATATGACAGGAGCTTCGATAGTTGTAGATGGGGGCAGCCTAAAGGGATTACCCTAATCATTTAAGCCGCAGCGCTTGGCCACACTTATGGACTGGGAAAGCAAATTTAAAAAGGCGCTGTGCAGCGAGGATATTGGGTCTGCGATAAACGTTTTAGAGCAACAGAGCACCTCTCACGCCGGTACCCCTCCAACAGTTATTAAGAGCAGGGCGGTTAACCTGCTAAGGGATAGTCTTCCTGATAGTAAGCTGGAGTTGTGGGCTGAAGAACTTGCCAATAACACCTCTTCTACGGCAAAGGAGTTAGCATGTTCACTGCTAGTCTATTACTTTCCAGCGCAGCCGCATTTGGTCCAGCATCTCATGATACGGCTGGCGGATGATCCAAATTGGGAGGTTAGAGAATCAGCTGCCCAAACCTTCGGAGCAATTCTTACTAATCAATTTAAAACTGCTTACCCATTATTTGAGAAACTAGTTATTCACAAGTCGTCAAATGTGAGGCGGGCTATTGCAGTAGCTGTAAAGTATGCTGCTAAGAAAAGAAATCCTGAGTGGGGGCCTCAGCTTCTTAACCTCATTGAACCACTACTAACTGACCCTACTGAGTATGTTCGAAAAAACCTTGGCCCTTTTACACTGGGGGATGGACTGCTCAGATGCTATCCCAAACTTACCATGGCATCGATAAAAAAATGGGCACAGTCCCGTGACGAGGTGGTTCGATGGAACGTAGCAATGTGCCTTTCCACAGCTGAAGCCCGTAAGCATCTCGGTGAAGCGTTGCTGATATTAGGTGAACTCGCTACGGACGACCGTCGCTTTGTGTGGCGTGCTGTAGCTTCGGCACTGAAAAATCACGCTCGCTCGACTCCCCAACAAGTCCTGCCAGTTGTGAGAAAGTGGATGAGCGATCCGACGAGGAGGCCTGCTGCTGAAGTTGTTTGCAGGTATGTCACCTGAAGCATCACTTTTTATTGTGCCCAAAGACAGGCAATTATCTGTGATCAAACCTAAGCTCGAGCTCGATACTCTCAAGTAATGGACTTACTATCTTCCTTCTTCAAGCACTGGAAAGAGAGGAGAGTTCCTCTATATCAACTCCTAGAGGCGATTAATAGCGAACATTTGTCCTACAGCCCCGCACCCCGATTTAGCTCGCTGGGGAAGCAACTTCGTCATCTGGCCGACGTACAGGAAGTTTATCAACTCGCTCTGGTCGAAGGTGCGGTTGACTTCAAGCGCAAGCGTAAGGACATTACCGAGGAAAGTGACAAGGAGCGACTTAAGGCGCGTTTCATAGAGCTGGATGATGCACTCCAAGAGTGGCTTCAGATATTTCAAGGGGACGCATTGAGCTACACAATACGTTGGGGCGATAGTGATATCCCATTATTAGATCATTTGGCTGGATTGCTGGAACATGAGGCGTGGCATCAAGGAGCGTTAGCTGTGTATCAGGCATGCGGAGGCTTCGGATCCTACGGTATAAATACCTAAGCTGGATGGAGTCGCCATGCCCAAGTTATCCTTTCATCATAACTATACCTCAAAAACATAGACGGTAATGCTCAAAACTAATATGTTGAGGTGAACGATAGCGGCTGAGAACGATCTATTGCGTGCATAATATTCTTTGCAACACTATCACGGACAGAACCGGCATGACCAAGCAGTCCTCTCAGCACCACCACACCTCAGCACTTGCCATGACGGTTCTGATCTCAGCTATATTCAGAATTCCCATTTTGTGCTCCCCTGTGTTGATTCAAGAATGACGTGTTGAGCAAATGACCAGACAATCTCATCCGGATCATCTTGTGCCCTGCGATTGATAAGCTCCCACCCGTCCTCATTGTTAGAAAACCAATAAGCCCACAGGGAAGATTGGCGCACTCCTGGATCAGGGTCTTCAACTGCTAAACGTTTAAGCTGTACATTGCCTTCATCGGACCAAAGAAATGCAAGGCACGAGACTCCGATCAGTCGCCGGTGGAAATCACTTGATACTAGGGCGGGGAAGATGAATCTTGGATCTCTCAGTAACCCTAGTTCGTTGCGGGCGAACCTGGCTTGGAGCCGGCATTCACGCCCACCGAATGTTAGAGCCATATATAGAAGAGCATCGGTACGATCAAAAAGGAATTCGGCTGCTGCCCGAGCCTCAGAAGCGAACCTGTTCTCGTATGTTGGGTTAGGTACACGGCGGATGCTTTTCTCCAAGAGTGGAATGAGTTGTGAAGTTCGATCAATATTACGTGCTGCTGTGTAAAGAGGGCTTATGATCGGTAATAATTCTGCTGCTGTCCATCCGGACACTTCTGGGACAACCTGTGCATGAAGGTTGGAATCTTCAGGGGCATAAGAAGAGAATTTATCTTTTGCATCCTTTAGAGCAGAATTAAGCTTGCGCCGGAGGGCCAAAGCATCTTCACGAGTCGATTCTTCCATTTCATTGCTTTTGAGAAGCCCAACAACCCCTTCTAAAATATGATTTATCTCAGCAGCAGCCATCATCGCTCGACCGGTCGCAACGGTTGGCAGCGAGCACAATTTAGCCCCTTCTAAGTCCTCCAAGATTCCTGATTCCTCCCACGTCAGTTCGAGCTGGCGAAGAGCAACATAGGATTTAGCGGAGGGGAGGCTTTTAGCATCATTAAAGTAATAAGATGTATCCTTAATGCTCCCTGCTCTAAAGACACGGCGGATAACCTTTGGACGACGGGGGAGGTCCTTAGCCCATATGGTCTCTTTAGCCGCTTCAGAAATTACATTGACAAGATTAGATTTACCGGCAGGCCGCAATGACGAGTCGCGATCTACCTCATCCTGCACGTCACTAGAAGTCACAGGTCGGCCAAGCCGTTTTACCGCACGATCAATAGCCTCACTGATTCGCTCAATATCGCTGGCGTAAGAGTCTACAGTTTCAATATCCTCATCGAGCATTCCCATAGGAACCCACCGCACTGACCTTTCTCCTTCTCGGTGAATCTTCCTTATCAAAGGATAGTCCGTACTGGCGAGTTGAATTAATGCGCTCACAACCGTCTGTGGATCGTCCAAATTTGAATGTGGATTAGGTTGGGATCTTAGCCGCGCTCGAATTTGACTGGTTGTTATAGGCTTCGGCCGAGCGCCTGAAGCCTTCGCTTCCTTCTCGTGGTCGGCCCAAACTTCACTAAATGTTTGGGCGACTAATTCAAGCCAGGTTAACGGCTCCTTTGGCGTATAAAGTACAGGATCTAGTTCGCTTGGTAGATAAAGATTGAACCCTCTCTCGTCACCGCGAATCGTACTGACGAGGCTAATGGCTTTAGTTGTAACCAGACCGAGGATGTCGCGGGTGATTAATTCAGAAGGAATGTTGCCGAACTCCGGGCTCCCAGCTGCATAATCTATAACATCGCCAACGCGGACAGCGCGGTTCAGTTCGGTCACTGATCTACGAACCAGTTCAAGTACCCGCTGTCGTCTTGATTTGATAGCCGGCAGCAGTGAGTCAGATGGATCAAGAATGCTTTTGGAACCGTAGTAGCGATGCTTACCTATTCTGCCTGGGGAAAAGGCGCTCCCCCGTTTGACCAACAGGCTAAGAATTACGCTTACTGACTGATCAATGCTCTTAGCATAGCTGGCTTGAAGTTCCTTGACCTCGCGCTCTGTGAGGGCCTTTATAGTTTCCCCAACTGTAACAACGCGTTTCAGCGCCAGATTCGCAATCTCAAGTGCCTGCAACACGATTTTATGTGTTGCCTTAATCTTAGGAATCTTGCTGGTAGAAGACTCAGTCATATGTTTTCGTTTGCCAGCACCTTTTTGCTTGCGCGGTTTAGTAGGCTTAGAGGTGATTATGGGAGGCATGGTATTTTTAGCTTTAGCCAAGGACTATGGTTACTTCCTTCGTTTATTATGTGTCGTTTGTGAGGGCCGTGTTTTGCATAAGGATTCGGAGCTCTCAATCGTCTTATCCTTAGACTCTGTCATTAAATAATGGACTGAGCGCAAGAATCTTTCGTCTACATCCCCTTGATGGGCTTTTATGGCTGAATCGAAGTCAATCAAGAAATTAACTATCGTTCCAGGGTAACCTCCGAAGGTTTCATAAATGAACTTTACTTGCGCGATGTGCTCTTGATTCTTTCTATCTAAAGTTAAAAAGTGTGGATGCAATTTTGATAATAGCTCCCAAGTCTCATCAATACTGTACTGTTCGAAATACACCCACGGATGTACGCGTCGTCGAATCTGCGGCAGCATATCTAGCTTTTGTGGGAGATCGTCCATCCCGATAAAGACGAAGGAGATAGGCCAACCTATTTTTACCGAGCGGTCGCGGATCGTTACGATACCGCGGATGGCATTTGTTGAAAGGTTACCCGCTTCATCCAGGAAGAATACCTTGGTCCTCTTCCTTCTCGCGATCTCTACTGCATCGTCCGCTAACTCGTGTGTCTGGCGAAATCTATACTCTCCATCAGACAATGTAATACCCATAGAGACATACACAGTTTTGATCCCTTGTTTCTGTTCACTACCCCCTTCCGAATTTGCACCAACCTGATAATGCTTCGCGCGAAAGGCATTCGGATTCGTCTGGTTTTTGCTGAAAGCCTCATTGATTTTCGCCTCAAGATGTTCAGCCAGAGTCGTCTTCCCAATTCCCGCAAGGCCATACCAGCAACTCATGTTACCCGCCAATTGATTTCTCATTACTCCATCCATCACCTCGATCATGAATGGAGTTTCAATAATCACTTTGGTCTTCGGTTCTGGGAAAGTAATTTCAAAAGACATACTCCTGCTCCTCGATTTGATTGACCAGTGCTGCTCTGCGTGATTGTTTGATCTGCTTGGCGAGGTCAATTACAAAGGCATCTTCAGATTCGCTTGCCTTGGCAGCAGTATCTGAAGGATGCGGGATGAATTCACGCTTCGATTGCTCTTCCCGTATCTCAGCATATATTGCCTGTACCTTGAAGGGGCGGTCGTCGGTCTCAGTATCCTCAACGTGTTGTTTGAGTCTTTGCACAAGGCCGCGCCGGTACTCGCTACGACATTTCTTTATGTCTGCAATCGTGTATCGTGGGTCATCGCTGCGCAGATCCCATGCTTCGAATAGCAATTTGCGAGTGTCCGCCGCGTACACGAGGACGCTTTCCATATCGTCAGGCCAATGGCTCACGAGAACTTTAGAACGCCAGTAATGCACACAATCGGGGCTCCAATACCTATGTCTTATTCCATCAAGCGTGAAGTCGATGCCCGTATTCCTCACCTTTCGAGGTTCGCCATCTCTCAAGAGCATAAGATTCAGCGCGTCTTCATGCTGGTCAACTGAACGATAGCGGACTGTCTCTTCCCACAACTCAACTGGTTTGCGCCCAGTCTCTGAGTGGGTAGTCTGGTGATATTCGTCTACGATCCAACGCTCGATCTCCTCGCGAATTTGGGGGACGGTGAGAAGTTCGTCAATGTGTTTTTCAGCAGCCTCTACCGTGGTGCCGATTTTTGACTTGTGCCCCGGGAGTCTCTTGAGGCAACCCTCATTAATCGTCCGGTGGAAGCGTTCAATCTTGCCGTTCGCGTTTGGGTAATGCGCAGGATTAAGTTCTGGCTCGATCTCTAGCAAGCGTAGTGAGGCACGAACATCAGGGCATATTAAATCTTTCCCACGATCAGTCTTTATTCTCAATGGCCTTCCATTTATTTTCCATTTCTTGTTCTTCTTAGGCAGGATTGAAAATCTATAAAGTAACTTGACCGTTTCGCGATCCGGGTATCTAGCTGAGACAACGATCCCTGGGATGGCGCGTGAGTAATCATCGATGGCATCGCTGAAGTAGACTGGAACCGGCTTCCATACTCCAGCAATCTTTTTCTTCCCCCATAATGGCAGGAAACAGTGATCGGCTTGCCAAAGCTCGTTGGAGTATCTTGTGGCCTTAAAACATATTACTGGAGCGCCCTGCTTAGCCCATTCGCGAATACCCGCTTGGCCTTTTTTCAGTAGTTTTATCCCTTCTTCCAATCCAGCAATGTAGCGTTTCACCGAACTGTAACTCGGTGGCTTGATTTTACGTTTCTCTTTTTCTTCAATCCGTTGAAGTGCTCTTATAACTTCTTTCCAAACCGCCCTAGGGCCACCAGCGATCTCGAGGAAGTAATAATCGATCAACTTCTTGATCTCGCTGGTCATGACAGTCACTTCGGTCTCACGCGCCCATCGCCCGTCTTTTAATGCGGCTGCCCCTTCTTTTTTGAATCGAGTTTGAAGCTTCAGGAGAGCGCTAACCGACATCGAGCGCTTCAACGGTACTCTCGCAAGAGCGGCTCTCGCGGAGAAACCTTGATCCATCAAGCTCATTAAGAGGGAGCGTTCGGATATTATCTCTATATGCTTGTCGTTGAGTTCATCATCTCTCTTTTTCTTTCGTGGTGACTTTTGCCCATCGGTGATTCGTTCAATCAGTATCTCACCTTCGGCAGGAGGGAAGAGAGAGGTTACAGCCAAGGGATTGATTATTTCCAGAGACACATTAGTAATCATTGACAAACCCATGATCTTTTCTCCTCCTAATAGATTCATGAACTCATTTAAGTAACTTTCTTCTTGAAGCAAGCAAGAATGGTGTGTACAATCCAAACAGGGCTAGGTACACGAACGCCCTCTCGCTAACTGCGAGTTGTTCAAATTGGCCTGAAGCGAAAGTCGCCAAACTCCAACGCTTCAGGCCATTACTTTATGGAAGCACTTTTACTTTTAGCTCAATTATTAAAGGTGCTTCCGCATAACAGCCTTGTAAAACTAAATCTCGTACTACATAGTTTTCACCTCAAAAAAGAAAACCTCCCTAGAGCCTTGCGCTTTAAAGGATCACGCGGCGTTCCATCTGGTAGGGTTAAATTCTTCTAGCTTGGCTAATTTCTTATATTTTCTCAGATATGCTGAGAATGATTATTGCTCTATTTATTGTGGGGCGTATGATTGTTGTGTTTTGCTTCTGTTACGCGGTCGGTGATGAACTTTTCGACATCGGAGCGTAAGAGTCTGATTGAGCGACCAAATCGAACGCGAATCACCGCACCAGTGCCTGCGCCCCCTTGATACCACGTTTTAATTGCTAATCCACTTCGTTGCGCAGCGTAACGTATTGTACAGAACTCTGTGTTTTCGCCTTCCGCCCTCATGTCTCTCTTATATACCCGCTAACTGGATAAAAGCGGCTCAAATTAGCTCAAAATAGGAAAATTTTTCTGAAGGACTGCCTCCCAAGTAAGTCCGTAATCGTTTAAGCGTCTTTTGAAAGTTGCTGGCGAGATATTCATTTGTTCCGCAACTTCAACTTCGGTTGGGCTCTCTTTTCCAATATCTGCTAATTCCGAGAGCGCTTCTGTCAGACTACGATAGAACTTATTTGCAGTGGAGTACTTCTTGTGACGCCCCCGGTTCTTTAATAGCTTCTCGGGGTTTCCGATTAGAAATAGAGCATCGTCTATAAACTTGCCAATAAATGAAGATTGTGAGTGTCGCAGATGCTCGAGCCCGCTGAGTATTCTCCGTAAGCCATTTTGAGGATGCCAACGCTCTTCAAAATACATTAGAGGCGGATTGTCATCACTCACAGGGTGATAAGGGCTGTTTTGAAGAGCTTCAATAGGACAGTTAAATACGCGCAAACGCCATACCTGTACTAGAAGCCAAGGGAATTCCTCGTAATATCTTGGAGGACATCTGTATTGTGATGGAGCTAGCTGAGATAGGCGGGTGATTGAAGAAGGCAAGGGTATCGGCAGCTTGATTTTCAAACCAAATGCTTCTACTGAATATTTCTCAAATTGGGTCGCGAAAGAAGGTTCAACAAGTTCTGGCCCAGCAAAGAGCTTAGAGCCATAACAAGTCTCTTTATCTTGAGGAAGATCAAGTTCTTGTACAAGGTGCTGCACACCACTATCGGAGAGGAACAAGAGATAAGCTGGAGGATCGTCACTGTAACAAAACGCATATTTAGTGCGCGGGCGTTCAATCCGACGATTATTTGCCTCCTCTACTCGTCGAATTTCATACCTGATCATTTCGAGCAAGACGCGCGACTTTAAATACTTGCCCTGAATATGTACGCGGAGAGGTTCTATATAATAAAGCTTATCATCTTGTATTTCATTCACATGCATATTGCTTATTGGGATAGTCTTTTATACAGACAACGCGAAACACAATTTACAAATCACGCTTATCGCGAGCCCACCGTCTCGAGATTCGTTCGCTATGATAGTCGCGCTTAATGGCAATTCTTTGCACATATACTTTTGTTGTTGAGGGGTTACTATGATCTAAGGCTTCCTGCGTAGCAATTATTGAACCTGTTTCTTCTGCCACAATACGAGCAAATGTATGCCTCGTCTGGTGAAGGTGGAAGCCGTCAATTCCTGCTGAGCGTGCATAGCGCTTCATGTTTTTAACGAAGCAATGCGACGAGAGCGGAGCACCGGGACGACCAGCATAATCATGCCTCGTCCAAATAGGGGCGTCAGTACGGAAGACACTCAGGCGGCGAGCTGCCGTTAGATAGTCCAGAAGCGCCTCCTTAACCATTGGATCAGATACTTCCCGCCCTACGTAATTCCCGCCTTTGACTCGATTAGTTAACACCAGGGATTTGTCTATTTTGACGTCGCGCCCGCGCAGGGAAATGATCTCTGCGCGGCGCATACCCGTCGCCATGAAAAGTAGCAAGACTGCGTAATCACGCTTACCTACAATGTCTCCCGAGAGCGCCTTCTGCCTTACGATTGATACAAGAGCTTCGAGTTCGGCATCTGAAAGGGATTTGGCGCTTTCAGTTTGATACGCTTTGGGAGCTTTGGGGCGGGCAAGGCGTGCAGGATTGGTCTTGATATATGAACCGATCTCCATGTCGCGCATGATCCATGCGTAGAATGAAGAGAGGAGACAGGCACGCTGGTAAACAGTGGCTGGGCGCCGTCCCTGTTCTTTTAAAGTGGCTAGCCACTCCCGCACATCCAACGGGGTAACATCTGCCGGGTGCTTCTTAATAAAATCAAAGAAGGCTATGACTACCTGTTGCTTGTCTCGTACCAAGTCGTTACGCCGAACCCCTTCAGAAGTTGTTGCACTGGCCCAAAGGTCGACCGCATTACAGACCGCTGTCCGGTAGTCACTCCGGGTAAGAACAAGCGTGTTTTCGTGGTTCTGGACGGTCATTGAGTAATTTGGATGACAGGATACACTTCTAGACTCTTTGTGTACCCTCTATCTCCTTAGGGTACTAATTTTATCTATCCGTTCGGTAAAATGCTAGTATTGTGAAACATTACCTGTCGAAAAGAGAGTTTATCACTCATGCGCGCAAATCGTCGTCGTCAGCGCAAGCCAGACCCACTTGCTCACCCTGAGGCTATTCGTGCTGTATTTGGGAGCTTACGTAACCTGCTGCCTGATGTTATCCCGCAGAGTGAGAAGCATTTGATTAAGCTGCTCAACGCTGTCAGGAACGTCGAGAGGCATCCGGCCTCCGATACACAGCGGGGGCGGCCATCGCGCTGGAAGAGAACTGACCTCATTCATGTGGCCAACAATTTGCGCTATACCTTGGATCGTGAAACACAGGGACGTGTCTCATTAAATAGCTTCATCAGCCTCTATGTCCGTATCCTCAACTTCCCCTCGGATATTGTAGAAGCTCTTGTTGCTGGCAATATCAATTTGTTTGAGGCTGCACAGCTATCGAGGTTGACGACTGAGCGTTTAAAACTTACTCCATCTGAGGCAAGAGAATTACGGGGCGAGCTTATTAGATCACATGTGATGGCACAGGGATCGGAGGCGAGTCTGCGGGCTCGCGTTATTGATCAGTTAAATGAAAAATCTGTACAACCAATAAATAAAGAGAGCAGAAGCTTGGGGATAGATGTTGTTGATGATCTTATTGAAATTGACCCTTATGACACACGGCATCTCTTCTGGGAAGAACTGAGGCGGATAGCTTTAGCATTACGTCAGATTACTCCTGACGACATCGACGATAAAACCTTGGACGATTTCTTGTCTGCTAGCGATCAACTTTCGAATGTGCTTGCGCGAGTTGAAAAACGACGCCAGCAGCGAGATAGCCAACAGTATTTCTGAAGAGATCTCTATCGGGATTGGATTAAGGCAGTTCTATCTGGAAAGCTATCACTTCTTGCCCCTTGAACGCCCCTTTGTGGTCGGATTGCGCCGTACCCCTTCGCTCTTGGCCTTGCTGGGTAGGTGTTCTGGCAGATCCAAGTCATCGTCTATTACCGCTTCGACGGCCACGTTAGCAGCCCTCGCGTAAGCTAATAAAACCATTAGCGGAGGCTCCCTCTGATCTATCTCGTAAGTGCTGATGTCCGCCTGCACGATTTCGTCCGCCAGCCCCATACGTCTGATCAACCCATTCTGAGACAATCCCAACGCTTTTCGGATATGTAGGAGTTTCTCAGCCAGCCGCGCCGGCCTCTCCCGCACCGCCTTGCCCATCAGGATTCCCCTCCCGATGGGCCGTGAAGCCGTGCGGACGGCTTGCAACCAATAATGTTTATTGTTAGCCTGTCGCCTCTAATAATATTTATTATTAGAGGGCTGGCGAACTTCAATGTCGCCGGGAGTCCGCAAAGATGCTTCTCCCGGGCGACGCGCATCACCAACGCTGCCGCGTCACGTTAATCACGTTCTCGCTAGCCGCCCGGTCTACCACAGCCCCGAGCTGACTTACCTATATGTCAAGACTGAGTCCGACATTCGCGCCGCATTATACACCGCGCCTGTTATGTACTCTCACACTTTGTTTCATAGTCGCCGCGGCCTCCGCGTGCGCCCAGGCGGGCGGTAAAGACTATTTCCCGCTGGCCGACAGCGCGAGGTGGGAATACACGGGCCGCCTCTCGTCGCCGAGCGGCCAGTTCGACGTGCCAGCGACGATACACATTGACGGCTAAACGATCATCACGCGCCGCGTCGGCGTGGTGAAGGGCGTGTACGTGGACGTGGCGGGCGTAGGCACTAGCCTGGAGTTGACGCTCCTGAGCTACAAGCTCTAAGGGCGCCGGCGTAGCTAAACACATATTACTGTCAGGCCAGATGATAGACGTGAATCAGGAGCGGGCGGAGGATAGTGCCCCCGGCAGGTCGCTGCGTAAAAGAGCGCTGCTCGCGTGGAGGCACGAGTTAGTCTGGGCATACCAAGCCAAGGAAGCGGATAGGCAGACCGAACTGCGCCAAGTGGTGTTCCGAAAGCTGGTGTCCATGTTCGGGCCGAGACACGTCGTCGAGGTGGAGGCCCAAGCTAATGCGGTGGATGTAGAGATATGGGCGGCGGTCGAGGGCCTGCGCTTTCTGGGGGTGAGACACCCCTCCGGGGAGATCCAAATCTGCCTCGTGTCGCGGTGCCCCAACTGCGGCCAAGAGGCGGCGGGCGACTGGCTCACCCGCCTAGCAGACCTGGGTCGGGAATTGGCCGATCTTGAGGAGAAAGGCAAGATAGAGGGGCACGAATGCCTTAAATGAATATGGCTTTGTATTGACTTTACCTCGGCATGAGAGCGCGCGCCTGAGTTAATTGCCTGCTCATCAACACCTTTCCAATCAGCGAAACGATGTCGCTTAAAGCCACCCTCGCCTACGGAAAAAATTTCCATTTCTATCACGAGGCGCTGGACAACAATCACGTGTATCTGGAGCTGGAAGATGTTTCATACGACGTGGGCTACAGGCGCGTCATGAAGGCGGCGCTTCGGACCGTCGTGCAATCGTGGTGTTGACCGACGGACGCGAGAACGAAGGGGTCACGATTGAGGAGGCGAAGGCGGTCATCCTGGACAAGACACCGGCGCAGCGGTTGTTCGCGGTAGGGTTCGGACTAGATCAGTTGACGGCAGGGGTGGCTTCGGCGGCCTCGGAAACCGGCGGAGTCGCATTCGTCACGGGCGACGTGGTGGCCGACAAGGAGTTCCTGCTCCAGAAGTTGTTTGTCCAAATACTGTCCGACGAAGCTGACTGGTCAATGATTAGTGACCCGGTTCGGCGGATGGGCGGAGGAGAGTCCGGCAGCACGTACGTGCATGTCGGAGAGACCGATTTGGTGGCGGACTTCATTGTCGCCTTCCGACCGGGGGAAACATTTCCGAAGTATCTGCGCACATGGCTGAAGATGCCTGACGGCGCGGTGATAAACCCCGACAATCTGAATCAATACCCCAGGGCGCAGTACGTCGAGAGGGGAGCCATGTGTTCTACCGTGTGTTACTACCTCCCGTCGGCCGCGACCCACAAGCGCACATCGGCCGTTGGGAGGTGTGGGTGGCGAATGACGTGGCGGGTGCCGCGCCGCTCGTCTATGCCGTGATCTCGCGCGCGTTCAGCGACCTAAGAATGGAGGGCCGGTTGACGCAGAACAGCTACCAACCGGGCACACCGATGGTGGTAACTCTGAAGCCGATGTTATACGGAGTGGCGGCGGAGGCTCTGGAGTCAATCACGGCGGATGTAATTCTGCCGGATCAGGAGCGCCGGATGTTCAGCCTACATCGTGTGCGAGATGGGTACCGCGGCACGTTTCGAGATACACATCAAGCGGGGCCATACCATTTTGATTGCACGGCGGTGATTTTGACACCGAGCGGAGTTCCTGTCACACGAACGCGCTATCTGGGCGGAGTGATATTGCCCCCGGGGAAAAAGAAAGAACCAAAGCCGTGGCTGGGCAAGCGTGCCGATCCAAGTTGGTGGAGAGTGCTCTGGAGGTTCCTATTGAGACTGTTTCGAGGTTAAGGAGAATCGAGTATAGGCATTTGGATTTGTTCGCGCCAACTCTAGGCAGCGGCGACCTCTTCCGCCGCAAGCCCTCCAAGTGCCTTCCTCGGTCACGTCCGGTGGAGAGACAGTCAGATTTTTCCGGGAGGAAAAGGTGAGCGCGGGATTGCGGCTACTATTGTTACACAATGAGTTTCACACGGCTAAACTGAATATTCAGTTATAGTTCAATTGTCAGTTAACCATTCCAGCAACCTTTCATCTTTTTACAGTTCCAAATACCAAAATTCGCCCAAATTGCGTAGATGTTTACACGACTAGGCCAGATGTGTAAACTTCCCTGCGGCTACCCCAGGTTGTCATGAAGCATCCGATGTTGGGCAAGCACGATGGCATCAGGGCCGTGGCCTTCGTCGGCTATCACGAACAGCGCCATTACAAACAGATTCAGGAGATCATCCGTCGGCTTGATTAACGAAGCGCAGGAAAGTTTGAGGGAGCTTTTCGTTCCGGCAGGCTGCGCAGTTGCTTCGGAAAGTCGCCGGCTAAGGCATTGCGTTGATTTTGTCCAATAGGTCTTGCGCTAGCATTTTGTCCGACCCTTCTAGCTTCACAGCCCAGAGTCCTTTTAACTCCTGATATTGCTTGAGAGCGGCCTCCTTATTTTTTAGCTGTATATAGATGAGGCCCAAACTGTATCGTGCTTTGGCGTGCCTGATTACCTCGTTGGATTTGCTGATGTCTTCCTCAGGCCGCCCCGTCAGTGGGACAAAATGGCTGAGTATCTTCTCGAACTCGCTGATGGCCTCCTGATACCGGCCCGTCTGGCGATACGATTCGCCCAGAGCATACTTATCCTCCTCATCGCTAAAATTCTTGTTGGTGTCCAGACGCCGCCCCTCCTGAATCTGTGTGATAGCATCCTGATAGCGCTCCTGCTTATAGTAGATTTGCCCGAGAAGGTAGTGCCCAACCGCAAAATTCGGTGTGGTTTTAAGGGCTTCATTGACCTGCGCAATTGCCTGCGCGTACTGCTCGGTCTCGTATAAGCAATATGCCAGCGTGAAGCGTATGAGAGAAGTGAGTGAGGACGGAATTACCGTTGGTTGTTGCTGAATGAATCGCAGAGCCTTTTGCAGCGGGCGAACCGCATCGCCGAAATCCTCATTGAGCATGTAGGCATACCCCAAGTTGAAATTCAAGACAGCTTCTTCTCCGCTGCTATCAGGGGGCAAATACAAGAGAGCTTTATTGTATTGGTTAATGCTGTCTTCGTACTTTTCCTGCTCTTTGTAAAGGTCTCCTAGCACCCAGTAAGCCGAATAGGATTCGCCGTCGAGGCTCAACGCTTTATTGTACTGTTCGATGGCCTTCTCAAAAAACTTGTCTGCCTGATTATCGCCCTTTTGCTCTTTTTCAAATTTGGCTTGAGCGAAAAACACATCACCCAGCTCGATAAAGTCTCCAGCAGATGCTTCCTGATCTTCACGCTTGCCCGCCGCGCACTGCAAAACGTCCGGCTTGGATTTGGCCCTTTGCGACTCTCTCAAGCGAATGGCTTGCTCTATTTCCTGGACGGCTTCCTTGAAACGATTCTGGGAAGTGTAGGCGTTGCCTAACATGATGTAAGCATCCGGCGTATTCGGGAAGAGAAGAATTAAGGACTTCATCGCATCGGTAGCTTTTAGCAATTCGGGCTTAGCTATCGGGATGTTGGGCTTCTTTACTTGGGGCAGGTTGCCGGCGAGAACATCATCCAGCAACTTGACTAACTCGGCCTCGACCTGTTGTCCGACGTTACCTTGAGCTTGATTGCGGTAGCTGTAAGCCAAAGTCCAGTAGGAGAAGAATAAGGCATCAGCACCTAATGCTTCTGCCTCCAAAGCGTGTCTCCATTGTTTGCTCGTTCGTCGCGGGACCAATTGGTAAGGCATTAAACTGAGGGCCTTCCGGCTGTGCTCGATAGCAGTTTGATAATTATTCTGCAAAAAGGAAATGTATCCGAGGTAAGCGTGCGCAAAAGCTTTCCCTTCCTGCGAGGGATGATTGAGAAAACGGCTGAACTGTGCGATGGCCTCGGTGTAATTCTTTTGGTCAAGGTAAACCCGACCTAGCCAAATCTGCACACGGTAATCAGCAGGGTTTAAGCTGAGCGCTTTTTTGTACTGTGTAATGGCCTGTTCGTAGAGCTTTTCATCCCAGTAAACAGCCGCCATCCCTATGTAGGTATTAACATATTTCGGGTCGTTTTCAATGGCTTTGCCGTAAGCATCAAGAGCCTTGCTGCTGCATCTTTGATCCACATAAACACTACCCAAGCCGTAGTAAGCCCGCGCCTCCTTCGCGTTGAGAGTCAGGGCGCGCTGATAATAATCCAGCGCCTTTTGCGGCTCGTCGTTGTCGCGCGCCTTGTTGCCGAGATCAATCAGATTCTCAACTTGGGCCTGCGGATTCCCGGCACGGCGGGACGGGTTAGAGTTCGTGTTGACCCGCGGGTTGGGTTGGCGCACGACCCGGTCAATCTGTTTCTTCAAGCGGTCTTCACGGGGAAGAAACTGTCCGCGCGATGACTGAAAGTCGCCGCTCACGAGCAGCAGGAAAACGACTAGCGCGGTGATGCGCGGAAGGCGATGGCGAGTTGAGTCAAACATACCGCAACTCCTTTGCTACGGAGACGAGCTAACAAACCGAACATTGTTTTCTATTGCCACACTCTGACGATTGTATCTTCACCGCCGCTGACGAGCGTTTGGCCGTCCGGTGAAAAGGCAATAGCTCTTGTTCCCGTCACTCGTTCGTTGAGCGGTTTGGAAGCGCCCGATTGCAAATCCCAGAGGAGGATTTTATCGTCTTTCCCGATGCTGACTAGAAGTTTACTGTCCGGGGAAACGGCAAGCGAGAGCACCCAATTAGTGTGCCGCTCAAGAGGCCCGACTTCCTCCCACTTCTCGCTTTGAGATTGCCGCCTCCACCTTTTGATGCTGCCGTCTTCGCCCGCGCAGACCAAGTATTTGCCGTCAGGCGAATAGGCGACTGAGTACATCTCCCGCGCGTATTTCTTCAACTCTTCGGGTTTAGCCCCACCGTGCACATCCCAGAGCAGCAACCTCCCGTCAAAACCCGTGCTTGCCAGTGTGCTGCCGTCGGGAGCAAAGGCCAGAGCCAACACAACATCTGTGTGTTCCAAGAGCGGCCTCGACATCCAACCGTTGCTCACATCCCACAGCCGGAACGTTTTATCTTTGTCCGCGCTGGCGAGCAGTTTGCCGTCCGGGGAAAAAGCCACGCGCCACACTTCATCCTTATGTTCATCGGGCAACTGCACGGGCGCTAACTGACCTGTCCGGGTGTTCCATAATTTGATCGTTTTATCCTTGCCGGCGCTGGCGAGGGTTTGACCATCAGGAGAGAAAGAGAGCGAATAAACGTCTCCTTTATGCCCTCGCAGCGGCTCTTTGTGTTCCCACGTTTCAGTGTTCCAGAGGATGATCGCCCCGTCTGCACTGGCGCTTGCAAGCAGGCTGCCGTCTAGCGAAAAGGCGACGGCCCAGATGATGGCTGTGTGACCTTTGAGTTCCTGCTTGAGCTTCAGCGTCGAGGGCGTGGCCTTTATATTCTTCACGGGACTGATCGTGGACGACGGAGTAGGCGTGCCGGTGATTTGATTGTTTGAGAAATTGCCGCCGACGGATGTAGCTCCGCCGAAGAAATTGTAGCCAACGAGCAGGGCGATGCTGGCTATGAGTAACGCGGCCAGTCCGAGAGCCAGCCACCAGCGGCGCGCTGTTAGCGTTGGCGTGATGATAGGATGCTGCGGGAGAGGAAGCGTCGAACGTTCAGAAGGACTCAATTCTTGGCTCACGGGTTGCCGTTCGCTGGCCGGAGGCGCGTGTGCGATTTTTTGCCGCGCCTGTTGGAGCATTGTGCGCATCTCACTGGCCGATTTGATGCGATCCCGCCAGTACACCGCAAGGGCCTGTGAAATAATCTCGGAGATGGGTGTTGGAATGGCCGGATTGATTTCATGAGCGTGCAGGAGCGGGTCGCCGTGGCCGTGTTGGATGTCCTCATAGCGCAGCAAAGGTGAATACGGTAGTTGTCCTGTCAGCAGATGATAAAGTGTCGCGCCCACTGAATAAATATCGCTCTGCGGATGAGTACTCTCACGTTTCAGTTGTTCGAGCGGTGCGTATTCGGGCGTGCATGCGGGAACGCTGGGATTGGGTTGCCCATCAATGGGCGTGGACATTTGTCCGTATGCCCCCTGCGCTAGTCCGAAATCGAGCAGGAAGATTTTGCCTCCGCTTGTCAGCTTGATATTGTCGGGCTTGATATCACAATGAATGATCGGCACGTTGTGCAAATACTCTAGCGCCTTCAACACCTCGTCCGCCCACAGCAGCACCTCTTCAACCGCGAAGGGGTGATCCTTGTCCTTCAACAGCTTCGCCAGATCATCACCCTCGATAAACTCCATCACGATGTATTGCTCTTGGCCCACAAAGAAGTGATCGTGGACTTTCGGCAGTACCGGATGACCCAGATTAGCCAAGAGTTGGGCTTCACGCCTGAAGGCGCGGCGCAACTCCTCAGAATCTCGGTCGGCACGCCGCTCCTTGATAGCGACGATACGCTTCAAATCTTCATCGAGCGCTTGATAGACCTGTCCGAACCCGCCTTTGCCAAGCGGTTGGATGATGCTAAAACGCTCTTTGAGCTTGGTGCCTTTGGAAAGCATGTCTTAGCGCTTCACTCAATGAAGCGGAATATGAGCACTTCCAGCAAACTTTTCGTTCACGCACTTCCACAGAAGGAATTGGTCAAAAGATAAGTTTTACCAGTAACTTACCTCCATAGAATATAACCACCGCTCCATGTGCAGTCATAATATCCCGCCAGATGTCATTCTATTTATTGTTTTATCTGCGATTACAATGCGATGATTCATTATATGATCGAAATTTGAGGGTTTGATTCACTTTATGGTCGAATTTTCAAGCAAGATATGGTCGAATAAAAATGATAAACTATGGATTCTAGGTGGTGGGTAGAATCATTTTATGGTCGAACCCACAACCTGTTGGTGTCGGTTCGACCATAAAGCGAATCTCTTCGACTAAAAAGGTGATCCTCTATCAAGCCACTACTTACCTAGGAAAGGCCCTAACACTGTAATCAGGATCGTGATCCAAGTAGGCAAAGCTTCTAGCAGAAGCCACTTTAGGCTGGCGTTCAACTCATCGTGAGACTTCTTGTCAAACTCCATCAGGTAGGAGCGCTTTTCATAGGCGCTTAATGCTTCATTCTGCATCGCCTCTTTGAGCCTCTCTATCTCGACATCAATAGACTGGTCATATACCTTTCGCAGTACGGCCCGAGGGTAGAAACTCAGAATCAATAAAGTGGGAATCCCAATCAGTGCCGGCAGAAGAAGGAATATTTTGATGCTTTGCCCTAATATGCTGCCATACAGGAATGGCCCTCCGTAATAACCTAAGACGTTAACACAGACAAAAATGACGGTTAGCGTTGATACCACAAGAACATAGGGAACAACCGGATCGAGTTCACGATTTTTGAACAAGTTGCGTGTGATAGGGACGCGCAGCAGCGAATGGAGCATCATTCCTGTGTAAATCAGTTTGCGAATGACATACAAGCCGAGCGCGTACTCAGTGCAAGCCGCAATGAGCATTAAAACTTCTCCCGGACGCGACAATGGAAACTGGCAATACGAAAAAATTACGAACCCCACTAAGATGAATTCTACCGATAACGATATTGATCGCTTCAGACTGTAAAACTTCTGCTTATTAATATAATAATCCGTCTCCGATAACTGCGTCTGTGTAAAGGCTGCCTCGATTGTGTCCGGGACGACATTCTGTGAGCGAAAGGCAATCAGTGCTGTTCCGAGGATAAGACCTAGCGAGAAGATGGTCTTGAACGAAGTGGTATAGGCCACAAAGAAGAGTTGATCCTCAGATTTTCCGCCAAGATAGAAAAGGAGAGCTGTGCCCAGTAGGCAATAGGCGAGGCTTAATCCCAGCCCAAGATAGAGTATGATCATAAGGCGAAATGGCGATGGTTCCATTCGACGACTGATAGTGCTTTGATTGGGCAATCGTCTTGAGACGCTTTCGTCACGCTCGCGTTGATGATCCTTGACGTTCTTACGCTCTATCGCTCCCTGCTTTAAGGACTCCGCTGCCTTCAAAAGTTGTATGGCATATCTATCGTCAACTTCACCGCACTCGGAAATAAACTTACGGAACTCAGTCGGGTCGAGTTGAGCCAACTCCGCAATCATGAGCGGGTCATCTTCTGCTTCGGCGATAGCTTCAAGTAGTGATGAAGTCTCGTCGTCAACTTTGATTTCGTAATCCTTCATCTGTCGGCCTCTTGGAACTTAATAATCAGGCTTTCGCGATTCAATCGTATTCCTTGCTTCCAAAGGGCGAATCGCATGGCGAGCGCTTTCATCCCGTCGCCAATTACCCTTCGATCTGAATCGAAAAATAGGATATCAGAGGGCCTGACTTCTATTTTTCCTTCCTTAGTGGCAGCATCCCACGACGATTCTACGTAGAGGTAAAGATTGCCGATCAAGTAGTCTCTGATGAGTTGGCCCTCCGGGAGCTTAACCTCCCATTCGACTCCGCGTTCAAAATTAACATCCGAGAGTGTTCTTTCCGCACCCGAGAAACGAGTCGTGAAGGCCCGTTCGACGTTTTTGTCAAAAGTAACCTCACCTATTTCACCCTTGAATCCATCGCTGCTTTCTATTTTGGGAGCGATTTTAACGGTAGCCTTCCTTGAATGTGTGTATGTATTCTCATAGTCAACCTTGAGGGGAGTCGCGCGAGTGTAGCTTCTGACTTTCCCAAGAAAAGCTTCAAAAATCACGCGCGCACCGGTACTCCCTACATAATAGTCCCTTGTCTGTAGCTTGCCCCGCCTGATTGGGATTGGCCGAAAAACGACATTAAGATCGAGGCGAATTGTTTGTTCATCAAGAAAATCTGCCTCAAGGTCTAAGAAGAGAACATCATTGCGTTCTTCTCTTGGCAGCCATCGAAGCAACTTCGGCGGATCGATGAAGAGTTTCTTTTCCATTGAAACCTCAGCCATGCGTTGAGGTCGCATTGTTGAGCACGATCTCTCAGTTTGAAGGGTGGCGATTGCGTAATAGGTTCCGAGGACCAACCTTCGTGAGTTCTAGGTTTCTAAGTGTCAGCTCGTAAATCGTAGGTCAAAGCAGCCCGGATAAAATATATTATGAGAGGCGTGGCTGCAAGGCCAAATAAATGGGGGGAGTGACAAAACGCGGATGCCTGCCAAGCCGCTCGCTCGATGAATGCTTGTTCCCGAGTAATATGTAGCTGATAATGATCTTGAGATGAGCACGCTCGCTTACACGTCAGAGCAGTCGGCACCCGGCTTCGGCAGGGGCGTTTTCCCCGACCTTAACAACCCTTCGCTAACCGACCCGGATCCATCCGCCGCCCACCCCCTTCAGCGTGGGCTGTATCATCCGTCCGAAGTGTTACAGGGTTGGGTTCAGGCCGGACGGTTTCTCGGATATCTAAATATCGCCGACGCTACCTTTGAGTTCCCGCCACAGCCTTTCGTCGTCACGTCGCGCGGCGTGCAGGTCATCATCGAGAGTCGCCCCGTGGCTCCCTGGCCTCAGATTCTAATCGTCCTGTCGCTATCGTCTGCCGCGACGCCGGTGGTCGAGAGATTTCTGCTGCGGCCATCGGACAACTCGGTCGAGGCGGAAATTCTTTACACGCGCGCCCTCTACACGCTCAGTAAATCCGGGTCATGTTTCCTCGCCTCAGAGGTCACGCCCGATGACCGCCTCGTAGGGATAGGGTTCAACTTCGAGCCATTCGACGAAAAAGATCTGCGGGACCTTGTCTACCGCGCGAAGCTCGCACGCAAACTCAGCTTCATCGAGTCTCTCTTCCGCGCCCGGTTCATGCTCCCCGAGAACATTCCGCCGGATGATGTGCGGCGCGTCGAGACCCTCTTCCGCGGGATCACCGAAGGCGAATTCGTCATGCGGGGTAAGGCTATCACCGTTCCTGTAAAGGCCGCTGACGTTAATCTCTCCGAGGCCCCGTTTTCAGGAATCGGCCCTTACGAACACTTTTTAGGCGGGGAGGAGGCCGTGCTGGATAACCCGCGTCTTTTGGACGTTGGTCCCGTCTATTTCTCGGTTGAAAGGGCGGTCGTGGCGAATAAGGCCGTCCTGGCCGTGCTGCGCGAGGGGCGGGATCAGGTAGTGCGCTTCGAGGTCCTCGACAGCATGATCACTTATCGCTTCGAGAGGTACGCGGGTCGTGATAGTCACAAGCGAGCAAAGCAGAAGCTGAAGCAGTTCCACTCCCAGCTGGAGCGGCAGGAGCCACCGGAACTGGCGGCGACGTTGACGGAAATGCTCACGTCCGACGTGGTGCCCGCCGAGGCCGCCGAGATCGCCGTCGGCTGGCTCGAATACAACGACCTCCCGGACCGCTTCAGCCCACAGGAGCCGGTGCTTGACGAAGAAGGCGGGTGCTGGCGGGTTCCCATCTATTTGGTATATGCGAGCGGCGAAGGCGTGCCCGTGGGCGAGCTACTGATCGACCTCAAGACGGGTCGTATCGTTGAGGAGCCCTCGCCGGAAGCGATGTATCGAGAGGGCCGTGCTCTGGCCGAGAAAATCCTCCGTGTCGGATAGACCGCCCTACCACCCACAAGAAACAGAATACTCGTGCGGGGCTGTCTGCCTTCGGATGGTGCTTGAGCATTTGGGCGTGGTCAGGACAGAGGCGGAATTGCGGGAGCTGACCGACTCCGAGTTCGAGTCCGCATTCTACCCTGGCGGTGCAACGGCACTGCGCCTCGTGGACGCCGCGAGGGAGTTAGGGTTTCCGAACACGACCAAAGAGAACCTTGAGTTCCAGGAGCTTCTGCGGGCGCTCAGTCAGGGGCACTTTCCGCTTGTTTACATCGCGATAAGACTCCGGCCCGGCACACCATTACAGGCTCACGCTGTGGTGGTAACGGAGATTGATGCGCAGGGGGTTCAAATCCTCGACCCCGTTCACGGGGAAGTAACTCACACGGTTGAGGAATTCAATCAGATGTGGGCACTCAGGCGCGGCCTCACCATCTTGGTCCGGTAGTGAGCCTGTGGATAACTCAGCCCAACTGTGACGAGGCCATAATGAAGAAGGTCTAGGATTCACAGACCTTAATTTATTTGAGCGTAAGTTACCGTAATGTTCGACACACTCACGAAGAGGGTAGAGGACGCGCGAAGAGATGAGTAACAGCGTCGAGGTCGTCACATCGAAGCCGGTCAGAAGCGACCACCCGGTAGAAGCGGATCAGCGGCTCGCTCTCCTGACGGCCACACAGTTGTGGGCCGAGGCCACCACCGCGGCGACGACCCAGCGCCGCGACGAAGTGATGCACGACAAGTTGGCCGCGGTCAGGAGCTTCTTCGACTTCACAGGGAAGAACCCGGCGGACGCCACACCGGGAGACGTGCAGGCCTGGCGCTTTCATCTGGAAAGTCAGAGGTCGAAGGATGGAGAACAGTTGCAGCCGGCGACCGTTTACGCCCGCGTTTCACGCCTCTCATCTTTCTACACATGGCTGATGAGCGACCCGCAGCTGGCCGGGGCGATCACCGCGAACCCGGTACTGCTCGCGCGACCGAAAGCCCCACGCGCCTACCAGGGCGAATCAACGAAGGCATTGCCCGACGAGAAGATTCAGGCGCTCGGGGCCATCATAAAAGCGAAGGCCGACGCCGGCAGCGTCACGGCCAAGCGAGACTACGCCCTGTTTCTCCTCTACATGGTCACGGGACTGCGCCGGAGCGAGATCATCAACCTGCGCGGCTCCGACATCGAGGAGGAGGGCGGTGTGCTCATCCTGCGCGGGAAGGTTAAGAGGGGAGATTACGTTGAGCGGGAGTTGTGCGACTTGGACGCGCAGGACGCGCTGAAGGAGTATCTGAGGGCGTCGGGCCGTCCGAGATTGCTGGGAACGAAAGCCCCGGTCTGGACCAGGCACGACCGGGCGGGCAAGCCGGGCGCGAGCCTCACGTCACATGCCTTCGCACACAACCTGAAACTGTACGCCGCAGAAGCAGGGATCAAAAAGATTCACGTCCACCAGCTGCGGCACACCTTCGGACGGATCGTCGCCGACGAGACCGGCTCGCTCGACGAGGTGCAGGAGGCGCTGGGCCACAGCAACCGCGCGACGACCCGCGTTTATGTGCAGAGAATCACCCGAAAGCGCGACAAACATAGCAGGCGAATATCGGAACGTATCCGAAAGACCGCATAAATATTTTCTCCAATATCACATAGCCAGGGAGCGGCTATACAGTTGGACGCCATCAATAAAAAGATACTCAGCGAACGCGACATCTGCACGATGTTCATCACGCCAGCGATTGTTGATGTCGCAGGCTGGGATAAATTTACTCAGGTGCGGGAAGAGGTATCGCTTACCAAAGGTCGCATCATCGTCAGAGGCAAGCTCCACACACGCGGAGAAAAGAAGCGCGCGGATTATGTTCTCTATCACAAGACGAACATCCCTTTAGCTGTAGTCGAAGCCAAAGACAATAACCACACGGTAAGGGCTGGCATTCAGCAAGCCATATACTACGCCGAAATGCTAGACGTGCCGTTTGCATATAGCTCAAACGGCGACGGCTTCATTGAGCATGATCGTTCGGTCACGTCCGGCGCGAAAGAGCGCGAGATTTCCTTGAAAGAATTTCCGACGCCGCAAGAGCTTTGGCGTCGTTACTGCGAATACAAGGGAATCGAAGATACAACACAGGCGCAGCTTTACGCTCAAGACTATTATCCCAGCCCCGAAAACAAAGCTCCGCGTTATTACCAACTCACGGCAATCAACCGGACGATTGAAGCCATCACGAAAGGTCAGAACCGGGTGTTGCTTGTCATGGCGACGGGAACCGGCAAGACCTTCACGGCTTTTCAAATCATCTGGCGTCTCTGGAAGTCCGGCGCAAAGAAACGCATCCTGTTTCTGGCTGACAGGAACATCCTCGTTGACCAGACGCGAACGAATGACTTCAAGCCGTTCGGCTCTGCGATGACGAAGATAAAGAACAGGCAAGCTGATACGGCTTATGAGATTCACCTTGCCCTTTATCAAGCAATAACGGGAACGGAAGAACGGCAAAAGATTTACAGGAATTTCTCGAAAGACTTTTTTGATTTGATCGTCGTTGATGAATGCCATCGCGGGAGCGCCGATGAGGATTCGGCTTGGCGTGAGATTCTCGAATACTTTTCGGGCGCGACTCATATAGGCATGACGGCGACGCCGAGAGAAACGAAGTACGTTTCTAATATTCACTATTTCGGCGATCCTGTTTTCACTTACTCACTCAGACAAGGCATTGAAGACGGCTTTCTCGCGCCTTACAAAGTTGTCCGTGTTGACATTGATAAAGACCTGACAGGCTGGCGGCCTGAAGCTGGCAAAAAAGACAGATACGGAAAAGAGATTGCAGATCGTGTTTACAATCAGCGCGACTTTGACCGCGAGCTTGTTTTAGAAAAACGAACTGAGCTTGTGGCGAAGAAGGTGACGGAATTTCTGAAGGCGACGAATCGCTTTGATAAGGCCATTGTTTTCTGTGAAGACATAGAACACGCCGAACGAATGCGGGGCGCGCTGATAAATGAGAATGGCGATCTGTTCTCGGAAAATAGCAAATACGTCATGCAGATCACGGGCGATAACCCTGAAGGCAAGGCGGAGCTTGATAACTTCATCTTGCCCGAAAGCAAATATCCTGTGATTGTGACGACCTCAAAGCTTCTCTCGACCGGCGTTGATGTGCAGACGTGCAAGCTTATCGTTTTAGATAAGCGAATAGAGTCAATGACGGAATTCAAGCAGATCATCGGCAGAGGCACGCGCATCAACGAAGCTTACGGCAAGTCATTCTTCACCATCATTGATTTCAGGAAGGCGACCGAGCTTTTCGCCGATAAAGATTTTGACGGCAAACCCGTACAAATCTATGAGCCGAAAGAGGGCGAGCCGGTTGTGCCACCTGATGACGGCGAAGGCGCAACAGACGGCGGCGAAACGATCATTGACGAAGGCATACAGGTTGGCCGAACTGGTAAGGGCGCAAAGCGAACCAAGTTTTACGTCGGCGATGTTGAAGTGACGCTCGTTTCAGAGCGCGTGCAGTATTACGGAAAAGACGGAAAGCTCATTACAGAATCGCTTAACGACTTCACGCGGAAAGCCGTGCAAAAGAATTTCGCCTCATTGAGTGATTTTCTAAAACGGTGGACGAGTGCCGATAAGAAACAGGCAATCATCGAAGAGCTAGAAGGCGAAGGCGTCTTGCTTGAAGCCTTAGCCGATGAAGTCGGAAAGGATTTTGATGCATTTGATTTAGTCTGCCATGTGGCCTATGGGCAAAAGCCTCTGACGCGCCGCGAGCGTGCGGAGAATGTGAAGAAGCGAAATTACTTTGCGAAGTACGAAGAGAAAGCTCGCGCCGTGCTTGAATCATTGCTCGATAAGTACGCGGACGAAGGCTTGGACAACATAGAAGACCCGAAGGTTCTGAAGGTTCAGCCTTTCGACAGATACGGCACGCCGCTCGAAATCATTCAGTCGTTCGGTGGTAGAGATAAATATTTAGAGGCTATTCAAGAATTAGAAAATCAACTTTATTCTGCGGCTTAGTTAAACACCAATGAACTTTGATCTTTTAAATGAAGCAGTTGATAGGGCAATCAAATCCCTATTACTGAACGACTCTTTTCTCTTAGAAATAGACGTACACGAAAGGTCTATCTCCCATAAATTAGCCGAATACTTACAGCGTGAGTTTTCAGGATGGAATGTTGATTGCGAATATGACCGGAACATGGAGAACGTAAAGAAAAGGCTTCAAAGAATAATTCCATTTAGGGATTCTGAAAAATCACAAGGAGATGTTTATCCAGACATAATTATTCATCACAGAGGCACTAAAGATAATTTGCTTGTTATGGAAATTAAGACCTCTACGAACAGAACAAGTAAAGAATTTGATTGCCATAAGCTAAGAGCCTTCAAAGATGAGTTAGGCTATCAATTCGCTTTGTTTGTCCGATTCCGCACTGGCACATCAGAGTCTAGTGTTGAAGAATTTGAATACATCTGAAAGCTATCTTCTATGTCCATAAGCACAACAGTCAAAACGATCCAAGACATCATGCGGAAAGACGCCGGCGTTGACGGTGACGCGCAGCGCATCAATCAGCTTGTGTGGATGTTCTTTCTCAAAATCTTTGACGACCGCGAAGAAGAGAAAGAAGCGCTTGAAGGCAATTATCACTCGCCGATGCCTGAGCGTTTGCGCTGGCGTAATTGGGCGGCAGACGCCGAAGGTATAACCGGCGATGCGCTGGCGGACTTCATCAATAACGATCTCTTCAAAACTCTTAAAGGGCTTGCGTCGCCGGACCCGCGAGCGCAGCTTGTGCGGCATGTGTTTGAAGAGGCTAACAACTACATGAAGTCCGGCACGTTGATGCGGCAAGTCATCAACAAGATCAACGAAGTGGATTTCAATCGTAAGAATGACCTGCACCTGTTCGGCGACATTTACGAGCAGATATTGCGCGACCTGCAATCGGCGGGCAACGCGGGAGAGTTTTACACGCCGCGCGCCGTCACGCAGTTTATGGTCGAGATGGTTGATCCGAAGTTGGGCGAGAAAGTCTTAGACCCGGCTTGCGGGACGGGTGGCTTTCTCACGAATACGATTGAGCATGTGAGACGGCAATACGTCCACAGCATAGAAGACGAACAAATCCTTCAAAGCTCGATCAAGGGCGTGGAGAAAAAGCAGCTTCCCTATTTTCTATGCGTGACGAACTTGATGCTGCATGGCATAGACACGCCGAATCAAGTCGCGCATGACAACACGCTCGCGCGCCCTTATCGTGACTATCAGCCGGAAGACCGCGTTGACGCGATTGTGACGAATCCGCCTTTTGGCGGGATGGAAGAGGATGGCATCGAGAAGAACTTTCCACAGGCGTACAGCACGCGCGAGACGGCAGACCTGTTTCTAGTCCTCATCACACATCTCCTGCGCGAAGGTGGGCGCGGCGCGATTGTCTTGCCTGACGGCACGCTCTTTGGTGAAGGCGTTAAGACGCGCATCAAGGAAAAGCTTTTAAAGGAATGCAATCTGCATACGATTGTGCGCTTGCCTGGTGGTGTATTCAGTCCTTACACGAGCATCAAGACGAACCTGCTGTTCTTCACTAAGGGACAGCCGACGAAAGAGGTTTGGTATTACGAGCATCCGTATCCGGCTGGCTATAAGTCTTACTCGAAAACGAAGCCGATACGCATTGAAGAGTTTGAAGCGGAAAAGGCTTGGTGGACGAACCGCGTTGAGAGCGAAAGGGCTTGGCGCGTCTCGTTTGAGGAAATTGCGGCAAACAATTTCAACCTCGACATCAAGAACCCGAATGCGCCCGATGAAGTTCACGGCGACTTTGACGAACTGCTCTCAGCACACAATCAAATGATGCTCGACCTTGCGGAGACGCGCGACACGCTCAAAAGCGAATTGATGAAGGCATTGCAGGCGACGGCGGGAGGGCAATGCAAAGTGAGTCTGCGAACCTTCTTCGACCACTTCGAGCGACTAACGGACGCACCGCAATCAATCGCGCGACTGCGCGAGCTTGTGCTGCAACTAGCCGTGCAGGGCAAACTCGTCGAGCAGGACGAGCGCGACGAACCCGCCGCGCGCCTGCTTGAGCGCATCGCAGCGGAGCGCAAGCAACTCGTTAAAGAGAAGAAAATCAAAGAAGCGAAGCCCCTGCCGCCTGTGCCTGATGATGAAAAGCCGTTCGCGCTACCGAGCGGCTGGACATGGGTAAAGCTCGGTGAGCTGGCACAGTCTTTAGATTACGGAACATCGCAAAAGGCATCGGAATTTAAAGAAGGTGTGCCTGTGCTACGTATGAACAATATCATCGGTGGAAGGGTTACATTCGACAATTTAAAATATCTTCCTGCCACGCTAGACGAATTGCCGCGTCTCTATCTGAAGCACAACGACCTTCTCTTTAATCGAACAAACAGTTACGAGTTAGTAGGCAAAACGGGCATATTTAAGGGCAAGAACAATACGGCGACTTTTGCTTCTTATCTAATCAGGCTAACGCTTTTTCTCAATCAGGCTGATGCAGACTTCATCAACCTCATTATGAACTCTGCTTATTACCGGCAAACGCAAATTGAGCCTGAGATAACACAGCAGACAAATCAAGCAAATTTTAATGGGACGAAGTTAGCAAACACGTATTTACCCTTCGCGCCGCTTGAAGAACAAAAACGCATCGTCGCCAAAGTCAATCAACTCATGGCGCTCTGCGACGAACTTGAAGCCAAACTACGCCAAACCGAAGAAGCCAGCGAAAAGCTGATGAAAGCCGCCGCACAGCATGTGCTCACAGTAATAAGCCAAGAATCGCGGGATGAGACTTTAAGTGTTAGAGCTTGACACGGCCTTAACTTGTCGTCCGCACGACACGCGGCGACGCCGGTTCTAGTTAGCCAATAATCCCTGCGCCCCTACCCCCATGAGGTGATGAGCGCCTATACGGTCAGCGCGCTCGTCAACAGCCCCTCAAACGATGACCCGCGCTGCGTCGAGCCGATCTCCGGCGTTTAGAAAGAGGGCCATCGTAGTTTCCTCGCTAATATTTCGGCTACTTAGTCCTTCCCCGAATTAACAATTTCCGGATCGAGGATGGCTAATTCATGTGCAAATCTTGCCTTCAGGGTCCGTTGGAATTCAGAGCACCTCTCAATGTCTTTTCTATCAAACAAAATTCTACTTCTTGAGTCAGCCGCTTCGTCGATCCCATGAGTGTCTAGGAACTCATAAGCATCCTTCAAGGCTGCGTCAATTGCGCCTATGCGCGCTCTAACAGTAGAGGCGGGACTGCCGGGGCCGATTCCCCAAAAGTATCCCGCATCTCTGAAATATTTAGGTTCCTCAGGCTTGTTGATCCAAGATCTGAAAACTTGATTATCCAGAATACCTTTTATTTTACTGTGCAATGCTCTGGCAACTTTAGATTGAACAGTTTCATCCTCCGGTTTTAGGCGTGCTGCGAATGCAAGACCTTTACTTGTCAGCGTGTAAATTCGGTTATCCTTTTTTGCTAAAAACCCATCGTTGATCAAGCCCCTAGAACCTTGTGCTTTGCCGCGGCTATTTATTTCCTTATTCATTTTCTCGACATCAGGATAGAGCTTTTCATAGCCACGAAGCCCCCAAGCTTCAGGGTCGTGCCGCCACGCTTCAACTAATAGCTCCTCCAAGGTAAAAGCCTTATCAGTGTCTCCTTCAGAACATTTAAGCGCAGCTAAAAGTGCCTTTTCCTTTAGTCCGAGACGGGGCTCCGTCACTCTAAACCACCTCCCGTTTCAACGTAGACCTTCAACTCTTGCCACATGGCTTGTTTGAGGTTTATCTGATTTCGCTCTAGGGATTGTTTATGAATTAGCCAGAGATCCGGCCTTTCATCCTCGCCTCTGCTGGTGAACTCTTGTTGCATGTGAACCTGCGCGACCATCTCAACTAATTGCTGTGCATGGAACATTCTCCAGAGAAGCGGGTTCTCCGGTCTACTCTCAAACGCGTATGCGGCGTCATCACTTTGTAGGTTGAGCCACCAGACATTATTCGCCACGTCCGTAACTTCCTGCCAAAGAGTAGGCTGATCAGGGCTACCTTTACGTATCTGGCCTGTGTAGGGATCAACATCTCGATCAGTCAGAAGCAGTTGTGGGAAGCCGCTCCCGTGCTTCGGAGCTTCCGGGTTAGAAATGACCGTAACGTCAACACGCACCCTCGCCCAAACTGCCTCATCTTCAACGCCGCGAGCACCAGCACTAATGCTCGTCGTTCCGGTTCTATTTCCCATAACTGTTCCGAACGGGTTGATTCGCACTATCAACGGATCGTCAGCGTCATGTGACCATTCAAGAAGCACATCTGTTGCCCGATCTCCCTTATCATTTGTTACCTCGGCGACAATGTTCTCCTTCTTCCCCAAGGGAATCTCTAATGTCCGTGGCGTCAGAAGAACATGATCTATAACCCAAACCTCGACAGCCACCGCTTGTGAGCGAATCTTTGTGCCTGGGATACGAGCGTGGATATTACACGTCCCACCATGACGCCCGTGAAGGACTCCATCGTCATCAGAACGCGCAATCTGCTCATTGTCGCTAATCCACTCTAACTTTACACTTGGCACTATGAGTCCATGCTCATCCCGCACCCGTGTTTTTAAAATGCTTAACAGGCGAATGGGCACTCCTTTTCCGACCCGCATGATCTTATCTTCAGGCCACCCTATCTCTATTACGTGAGGAATCTCTCCATACACCGGGCAAACACTAGGCCCTGGAGGATTTGGCCCTGCTCCGTTTCCACCCCGGTCCCCATCTCCGCCGAATCCGTCCGCAGGCATAAACTTATTCTTAAATATGTCGAGGAGCTTATTCTCCTTCTGAACTTCATCCAACTCCTCGCTATCTTGCTTGTGCCTCCGGCGTTCATTTATCTGCCTAGCCAGCTCTTTGAGCTTTTCTTGCACAAAAAGCTCTACGGCCTGAGTTAGAGGGCCATCCTTAGGTCTGGTGCGACCATGCATAGCGTATGCACTCAGCGTCTCTAATTCTACCTGACCATAAATAAATTCCGATCCAGGTGTTGCAGGCGCAACCTCCGATATGCTCTTTGAGCCTAGCATTTGATGGCCCGCTCGATAGCTCAACTTCCAGCGAGGTCTCAATACTTTGTGCCGCAGATGCATGTTATCTTTCGATGTGGATAAGACTAACCGACCGCGGAGCTTTGTTTCTCCCTGAGTGGTTGGGATGGAGATACCATCCTCTCCCGGTAGCTCAGCCGGGATTTCATACACGTAAGGGCCCTCCAGCCCTGGGTAAGGAGGTATCTCCTCAAGCTCAAGGTGCTTACCACCGTTCTGCGTGATCCCGTTGTGGATCGCATAAAGCCGCATCTGTTGTACGGCAAGGGTGGACTGATCATGACGTAGCACCTTTTGAAGTAGGTCGGGAGCGTTAATGCGCCCTTGATATAAACCTGCTGGGTCTACCCCTTCTATAAAGGTGAATCGTTGCCTTCTTTCAAGCACCTTCTGAACATCGCTCGGAAGATCATTGAAATCTACTCCATACGGTTGTAGAGCAGAATTCAATTCGACCCGCCACTGAACTTCACGGACTTCTCTACCTTCGGCCTCCGAAGGAATAAAGCCCGGTGTTCCTCTCTCAACTGACAAAGGCGGCCCTTCAAAACCTCGACAATTCCTAGTTCTTTCTGCAACACCAAGGAAGCGGGCAGTGCCTTTAAACATCCTGAACATATAAGCCTTGCCGCCATTGCCCTGAGTTTCTTCTTCTAATATCGAAGAACCTCGTGAAGAGGCATTTGGGTCTTGCCAGACTTTCCAATTCTCAAGGTCTTCAATCGTAGCTCCGCCAACATCTAAAAGACCGAGACGCGCCTGACTGTGCGCGTCGGCGTCCTTGAAAAGAAGGACGGCCACTCTATCTTGCTCGGCAACGTTCGCGCGGTCTACTTGGTAAGCACGCCGCGCATTCTTTAGCCATTCCGCTATCCCCTCATCATGAGTTGATAACCAGCGTGTTACTGCATTAAGAGTACCCTCTTCGTGAAAACTGATCGGCTCGTCCCTTTCAATGCTCATAGTCCCTCCACCTCTCTTGCTCAGAACTCGACTGAGATTTATTGAACAACAGTAGCGTACTGCTGACTTCCTAAACGATAGCGGACTCTTGTCCCATCTCTTTCTCGCATGATCAGACCTAAATCAGCCATTCGGGATATCGCCCCGGATCGCTGCGACGATAGAAAGGAGATGCTAAGGCTTTTGCTGGTATCACGAGGTTCATATTTACGGAGCGCAGCATCCATCTCCTCAGGAGTGCAAGCACCGGATTTAATAGATTGGAGGCACGCTCTATATGTGAAGTCCTCGACAGGTACTGAACATGCAATATGATCTATTAGGTGAGCAACCTCTTCCTTGGTGAATTTTTGTGTTGGCGTCTCTTGAAGATCGTCAAGAACTGGATTTGGTTGAGTGGCGAATCTCCATCCGACCTCGGTCAGAAGTAGGCGTGGCTTTTTTTCGCCAGTAATATTAATCAACTTGAGATCATATAATAGACCTGAAACCTTGCCCTGTTTATTGACACTCGCGACGAATTGATTGGCGTATCGCAAACAACTCTTCTCTTTGTCCTTTCCAGAGGTCGGAAAGGCCGTTGAGAGCGCGTCGTCACGTCCAATTGCGTATTGCTCGTCAAGATGTCTGAGATAATCCCCTAACCCTACTACCTCTTGCGCGATTGCTCTAGCAGCATCTTCCACCAAAACACCTTCTGACTCGCTTCCGAGCAGATGTGCTAATGCACGGCAACTAGCTTTAGCTGGTAATAGCTTATTTTGCTGACCGAAAATCCAGTTATCGAGTGATATTTCTTGACCCATTCTGAACGTATCAGGGGGCATTGACGCAAAATTTGTTGGAGTATCAACAAGACCACTTGAAAGGAATATGGGGGGAATTAGGGAAGATGGGAGTGCTGAATGATCTTTTCGATCTATTTTTCTGATAGTTTTTGAGGAATCAAGATTTAGAGGTTCGGATATAACTTGGGATGCTGCCTGCACAGTCGAATCTTGCCCAATAACTACTACGCCGTTTAGAAGTACCTCCTTTTGCAAAACTGCTAAATTTTTAATAGCAAAAGAGATAACTTCTGCATGGGTCGCGTAATGTCCAGTATTTAAGAGTTTTTCTATTAATTTCAAATCTTCTTTTGAGCAGTTAAAGCACAAAATCATTTTTGGGCTCCTTTACTGTCAACCATTATTCACATTTCCTCTTTACTGTCAACAGTATATTTACAGTAAAGTATATTAGACTTTA
>Ga0190275_10000503_pt1 | contig 34153 bp, 28 predicted proteins | sample Popmic550T_FD_133745 | JGI IMG/M metagenome (GOLD analysis project Ga0190275, IMG submission 133745) | Populus adjacent soil microbial communities from riparian zone of Yellowstone River, Montana, USA - 550 T | ecosystem: Environmental > Terrestrial > Soil > Riparian zone > Trees stand | place...
CAGGACCCGGATGAAGGAAAGGTCGATCTCGGCGGGATCGACGTGGTGCGGCAGAAGGACGAGGTGCGGAAGACGCTCGGGTATCTGCCGCAGGATTTCGGGTTTTACCGCGACGCGACGGCGAAGCGGCTGCTCGAGCAGGATGTCTATTTCTGCGTGATGGCGGGGCGCGGGCAGCGCGGTGCGAACCGGCAGCAGCTCGCGGCGGTGGGGTCGTGAGGCTGTGGGAGATCTTTCGCTATGACCTCGGCACGCAGCTTCGCCGCTATCCGACGCTCATCTATGCCGCCGGGCTGGTGGGGATGACGCTGCTGGCGGTGTCGAGCTTTTTCGACGATGCGCGCCGCGACGGCGTCCTGCTCAACGCGCCGGTCGTCACGGCCGCCAGCATGATCATCGTGACGATGGTCGGCCTGCTCGTCACCGCCGCGCTGGCGGGTGAGGCGGCGACGCGCGACTTGCAGGCGCGGATGGAGCCGCTGCTCTACACGACGCCGGTCTCGAAGGCGACGTACCTCGGCGGGCGTTTTCTCAGCGCATTCGCGGCCGGCGCGCTGCTGCTGCTCATCGTTCCGCTCACACTCGCCGCCAGCCGGTTCTTTCCTGGTGTCGAGCCGGCGTTCTTCGGGCCGTTCCGCCCTGGCTCGTATCTGCACGCGTACCTGATCGTGGGGCTGCCGAACGCGTTCATCACGACGGCGCTTCTCTTCTCGCTCGTCGTCCTGACACGCAAGGCGATGCTCGGGTATCTCGGCGGTGCGGCGCTGTTCATGAACAGTCTCATTCAGGACGAGATCGTCGCGGGGCTGCTCGGCCGGTGGGATCTCGCGAAGCTGTTCGATCCCTTCGGCTTCATGGCTACCCGGGCGCTGTGGCGCAGTTGGACGACGTCGCAGCGCAACACGCTGCCGCTCGAGCTGGAAGGGGCGCTGCTCACGAACCGACTGCTGTGGATCGGCGTGTCCCTGGTTGCGCTGTTGCTCGTGTACGCGCGCTTCCGGATGGCGCACTACGCGCCGGCGCGGCGGTGGTGGCAGCGGCGGGCACCCGTGGGTCATCAGTCCCATGGGTCCCATGGGTCCCAGGGGACCTATACGCCGTCACGTGTGCGCGGGACCTTCGACCGCGGTACCCGCGTGAGGCAGGTTCTGGCCATCGCGCTGCGCTCGTATCGCGAGATGATCACCAGCCGTGCGGCGTTGATCCTGCCGGGGATCGGGCTGCTGCTGTTCAAGATCACGCCGGAGCTGATCGAGGTGGCCCTCGGCACGCCCGGGCGTCCTGCAACCGGCCGGCTGGCACTGCTGTACATCAAGTTCTCGACGATCGGCATCTTCGTCGGGGCCTTGATCGCCTTCTTCGCGGGACAGCTCGTCTGGCGCGAGCGCGATGCGCGCGAGAACGACATCGCCGACGCCGCGCCGGTGCCGGATGCGCTGTCGCTGGCCGGCAAGTTCGCCGGCCTCGCGATGGTGCTAGTAACGCTGCAGGCGGTAGTGATGGCGGCGGGGATCGCGACGCAGATCTCGCAGGACTACAACGACTTCGAGCCGTTGCTTTACCTGCGCGTGTTGTTCGGCCTGCAACTCGCCGACTACCTCCTCTTCGCGGCGCTGGCGATGGCCGTGCACGTGGTCGTGAATCAAAAGTACGTCGCCATGGCGATCGCCATGCTGGCGTGGCTGTGGGGAGACTACGCGGGAGAGCTCGGGATCGAGCACAACCTGCTCATTTTCGGATCGGCTCCCGCCGTCACGTATTCGGATATCAGCGGCTTCGGTGCGTCGATCGGTCCGTGGCTCTGGTTCAAGCTGTATTGGGGCGGCTGGGCGCTCCTGTTTGCGCTGCTGGCGCGGCTGTTCTGGGTCCGCGGGCACGAGGCGCGGAGGATTGCAGTTGCCTGGCGCCGCTTCACGCGCGTTCCGGCCGTGGTTGCGGCGGTGGCGGTGGGCATCATCGTCATCGTGGGCGGCTTCGTCTTCTACAACACGAATGTCCTGAACGAATACACGACGGACGCCGGGATCGCGCGGCGGAGCGCGGAGTATGAGCGGCGTTACGGCAGGTATGCGGACCTCGCGCAACCGGTTCTCGCTGCGACGAAGCTGCACGTCGAGCTGCAGCCGGCGCAACGGCGTGCGGACGTGCGCGGCACATACCGGCTGGAGAATCGGAGCGGCCGTCCGATTGACACGGTCCATCTCGTCCTGCACCGGACCATCCCGACGACCGGGGTCACGTTCGACCGGCCGGCGCGGGCGACGGTGATCGACCGGGAGCTCGGCTATCGCATCTACACGCTCGGCACTCCGCTCGCGCCGGGCGACTCGGTGCGGCTGGACTTCGCGGTCGGCCTCACGCCCCGCGGATTCACGAATCGCGGGATCAGCGCCGCCGTGGCGGAAAACGGCACGTTTCTCGAGAACCGTCCTGATGGAGGCGGACGCACCTGGCTGCCGGCGGTCGGTTACCGGCGCGGTGTGGAGCTCGACAACGCGTTTGATCGCCGCGCGCAGGGGCTGCCGCTGCGGCCCGCGATGCACACGCTGGAGGACACGGCGCGGCGAAACGAGACGACGGGGATTGAGCGGGTCGATCTCGAGACGATCATCGGCACGGATGCCGATCAGATCGCCGTCGCTCCCGGTGCGCTGCGGCGGAGCTGGACGGAGCGGGGACGGCGTTACTTCCACTACGCCACCGACGCGCCGATCCGCAACGGATTGGCGATCCTGTCGGCGCGCTACGCCGTGCATCGCGCGCGGTGGCAGGAGGTCGACATCGAAGTCCTGCATCATCCGAAGCACGCTTGGAATGCCGAGCGGTTCGCGCGCGCCGCCCGGGCCTCGCTCGACTCCTACTCGCGCGAGCTCGGGCCGTACCCGTACCGCCAGCTCCGGCTCATCGAATTCCCGAGCACCGGCGGCAACCGGATGACCGCGCATCCCGGGACGATCGTTTGGTCCGAGGCGTTCGGGTTCGCGCAGCCGGAAACGGACTGGCGGAAGATCGACTTTCCGTTCGCCGTCGTCGCGCACGAGGTGGCGCACCAGTGGTGGGGGAATCAGGTTGTCCCGGCGCGCGTGGAAGGGGCGCCGCTGGTGAGCGAAAGCCTCTCCTGGTACAGCGCGATGATGGTCGTGGAGGAGACGTTCGGCCGCGAGCACTTCGACCGCGTCATGGGGGTCATGCGCGAGTCGTACCTCACGCCGAATGCGACCCCCGAGGTCCCGCTGCTGCGCGCCAACGACTGGCTGGCCGTCTATCGAACCGGCGCACTCGCCATGCACGCACTGCGCGAGGCCATCGGCGAGGAGCGGGTGAACACCGCCCTGCACCGGCTCGTCGCGGAGCTCGGTTCCGGAAGGCCGCCGTTCGCGACGTCGCTCGATCTCTACCGGCAGCTCCGCGCCGTCACACCGGCGGAGGCACAGCCGCTGCTGAAGGATCTCTTCGAGGAGATCACGTTCTGGGACCTGCGCATGAAATCCGTGCGCGCCGAACGGGCCGGCGGCGGCGCGTACCGCGTGACGCTCGACGTCGAGGCGTACAAGGTGAGAGTCGGCAGCGGCGGCCGCGAGCAGCGTGTGCCGCTCGACGACACGATCGAAGTGGCCGTCTTCGACAAACGCGACGCGCCGCTCTACCTGCGGAAACACCCCATCCGCTCCGGCCTGCAGAGCATCACCGTTACGGTCCCGCAGGCTCCTGCGAGCGCCGGCATCGATCCGGATTTCAAGCTGCTCGACCGGAAGCGCGACGACAACGTGAAGGATGCCGAAGTGCGATGACGTCCGGATTTCCGGAAGATTGCCTACACTGCCTGCATGCGAACAGTTTTCGTCGGCTTGGCGCTCCTCGCCACGTCTCTGCTGCACGCACAGGAGCGGACGCTCGCGTGGAAGGCGCTCGACGTCGCGGCGAAGCTCGAGAACGACGGCACGCTCCGGATCTCCGAGCGCCACCGCATGCTCTTCGACGGCAACTGGAACGGCGGCGAGCGGATCTTCCGCATCGATCGCGGCCAGCAAATCGCCCTCTCCGGCATGAGCCGGGTCGATGAGAAGGGCGAAACCCACGCGATGGCGGAAGCGACCGGCGACGGCGTCGGTCTGCACCAGTACCGCTTCGACGGCCGGACGCTGCGCTGGCGCGCGCGCGAGGCGTCCGATCCGCCGTTCCGCAACGCGGAGCGCGTCTACGTCGTCGACTACGCGCTGCGTAACGTCGTCCAGCGGAACGCCGAGAACTACGTCCTCGATCACGACTTCGCCTTCGTCGATCGCCCCGGCCCGTTCGAGTCGTTTTCCGCGAGGCTGGAGCTCGATTCCGCGTGGCAGGGGCCGCCCGACTTCGTGCCTGTGTTCGAGCGCACGGACGTGCCGCCGGGCGAGAGCGTGGTCCTGACGGTGCAACTGAAATGGACAGGGGAGGGGCAGCCGGCCTCCCTCGCGCCGCTCGTACCGCCGGCGAGGACTCCAGCGCGCGGTGTGGTCACGATTCCGCCTCCCGTCCAGCCGGCCGCACCGCTACCGCCGCCCGCGTCGATGGCGGTGAAGCTGGCCGCGCTCGGCGCGTTCGTCGTCGCGGCGATCCTGCTGATGAGCGGCTTCCTCCATCGTGAGGAAACGCTCGGACGTTACGAGCCGCCGCCGGACGTGACGCCGGAATGGCTGGAAGAGAACCTGCTCGTGCATCGCGCCGAAGTCGTCGGCGCGGCGTGAAACGGCGCCACTGGGCCGGGCGAAGTGGCGGCGCTGATCGCCATCATGACGGCCGAGGGGAAGATCGAGAACGTCTCCGGAGCGCCGAAGCTGCGGCTGCTCGTGCCGCGCAACAGTCTGTCGGACTACGAGCGCGGATTCGTCGACGCGCTGTTCATCAACGGAAACGAGATCGTGGAGCAGCGGCAGTTCGAGCAGCAGCTCGGGAAGCCGTTCGGGCAGCAGCAGCGGCGGCAGCCGATCGGGGGGCGGCGGAGGCGGTGGGTGGTGAGCGGACTCGCGATGGAAGCCGGCTCCTGTTCTCGCACACTCACAATTCTCCGAATGGAGCCTGTATAGAGATGAAGATGAAACAGAACCGTCAGGATGGTTTGGAGAACGTGCTACGCGCCATCCGGAGAGTGAGCAGGCGTCCAATGACCGACGGGAACACCGTGCTGCGCGGCGTTCATGAGATCCAGGAAGCGTTCGAAGCGGCGCTCACGGAGAGGGATCGGGCGATCCTGGCCGAGCGCCACAAAGCGGCGGACGCCGGCTCGCCGCTCGTCTATGCGGCCGATGACAGGGAGGAGGCGCTCGAGGACTTCGCCTTCACCACCGCCGCCGACTCGCTCGAGCTCATCGTCGAGCAGATCCGCACGATCAACGACCACAAACGGGAAGAGCTCTACCGGAACTGCCTCGACATCTATTACGCCCTCAAGCAGTGCGCTGGCACCGCCGGTGAGGTAGACCGTGGCCTCCGACCGCGCTTCCCGGCCGACGTCGTCCCATGAACCGGAGCAGTCGTTCGCGATCGACTGCGCGGCGCATTCGAGCGCTCTTTCGAAGCTGACGAGCTGGCGGATCAACGCGTTGTAGCGCGAATGGGCGGCGTCGCTGTCGTCGGCGGCGAGCATCTCGTACATTCGATGCTCGGGTCGGTGACGCCGAGGTCCGGGACATCCAGCCCGGCTCGGCGCAGCCGCGGCGCGCCGATGGCGACGAGAAGCGAAGCGATGGTCAGCCGGCCGGCGGCGGCGTCGTCGAGGCCTTCGCGAATCAGTTCTCCCCCGGGGAGTGACGTCCAGTCCACGGCGGCAGTATAGCCACGCGCTCTCCCGCGCCGCAGCTCTGCGAACGCACGCCGCGCGTATTGAGATTTCTTCACAGCCCCTGAGCAACGGACAGCGCGCAGCGCTGCACCTGCGACGCGTCCGTTGCTCAGGATGTCAATGAATTTTCCTTGTCCCGAATGGCGACCGCTACTCGAGCGGAGGGCGGTCGCAGTTGAAAGGCGATTCGGTCGACCAGGCGGACTGTTGCCCCCAACTGGAAGTGCTGTTGTCGCAGTAGCGGACGAAGTAGCCGATGACGTTCGTGTAGCAGGCGTCGGAGTAGTAGTAGACCTCGCCTTTCCAGTAGTCAGCCTGAATGGGCGTGGCGGTGGCGGTGAGGAGAAGGGCGAAGAGGACGAGAAGCCGTAACGATTTACGCATGGCGTTCCGTCGAGCAACACTCATTCCAGGCGAGGACCCGGCTATATTCGCGGCCGCTGCCACGGTGGCGGCACTTTCACTTCACCGCTCGTTCCCCCCTCATCGCGCTTCACCCGAACGGCAGGCTCCTGATGAACTCGGCGATGCGGGTCGCTTCGGCGCGGGTGAGGTCTGAGGGAAGCTCGACGGTCAGGAGAAAGTCGGGGCGGAGCACGAAGCGGTGGGAGATCACGCCGGCTGCCTGGAGATCGGCGGCGCCGGGACCCGGCGCGCGGTCGCGGCCCGGGGCGCTGTTGCCGCGAGCCGCGCGGCCGATCTCGGCAAGGCTCAGGCTCTCGATCGGGACGAAGCGGGAAGGGAGGCTTCGCCGGCCGACGATGAAGAATCCGGCGCCGATCTGCTGAAGCTTCTTGAAGACGGCGATCACCTCCCGCCGGCTGCACGAGGTCCCAGCGCCGGCGAGCGCCTCCCGGACCCTCTCGACCGTCGTCACGGCCTCGTCCTCCCTCGACGCAAGATCGTCGAGGATGGCTTTCGCGCAGCGATTCGAGACGTAAAGCTGCCTGAGGCGCTCGTGTGTATCCATCTGCACTCCTCACATGGAGGATAAAACGGCGCTAAAAGAGAGTCAGGAGCGCCGGGAACGCTTCCACGCAAAGATATTCCGTCGACACAGATGGTTACGAGCGTTGCACGAGAGGTCAGGAGCCCTCGCCCAACCGTTAAATGAGCAGTAACGCGCGCTTAAGGCGGAATCGCTTCCCTTAGGAACGCCAATTGTCACGATCAAAGCGTCACTCGCCACGTTAAAAACGTCATTCCGTATGTTGGAATCGTTGCCGCGTACGTATGGAAGCCAGCGAGAAGATTCAAAACGCTCGCAACGGCGTGAACGACGCTCTCCACGACGTTTAACATGCCAGAACGAACGTCGGAAACGTTCGCCGCTGTGTCCTAAACGTTCCCGCCCACGTCCGGAACGTTCCTCGCTACGTTCTAAACCTCGGCACGAACGTCCGAAGCGTTCCCGGATAGGTTCTAAACGTGCCAGCGAACGTCCGAAACGCTCGCCGTTACGTCTTAAACGTGCTCGACCACGTCCGGAACGCTCGCCGTTACGTCTTAAACGTGCCCGACCACGTCCGGAACGCTCGCCGTTACGTCTTAAATGTGCCCGCCACCGTCCGGAACGCTCCCGCGAACGTCCGGAACGTTCCCGAATGCGTCTTGAGCGTCCGCGCGAACGTCCGGAACGTTCCCGCGAACGTCCGGAACGTTCGCGTATAGGTTTTCAACCTTCCTGCAAACGTTCGGACCGCCCGCGGATGCCTCCTGAACCTTCGCGCGAACGTTCGGAACGTTCCCGGATGCCTATCGAACCTCCGCGTGAGCCTTCGAAAGGCTCGCGACTTCTCCCGGGACCTCCGCAGCTTCTCCAGAAACCTCAGGAGCTTCAGACGCGAGCCCGCGGCGACCGCGGGTATCATCCGCTCCGGGTCGCGCTTGCCGTCTTGCGGACGTCGTGCGCGCGAACGGGAGGAGATGTCGATGCTACTGAGACCCCGCCGCTGGTTCGTGCTGCTTTCGCTGGTGATCGCCGTGGTTCTGGTGCAGCCGCTCATCGCTCAGAGCGAGATTCCGAAGGAGTTCTCGCCGGTGACCGAGGCGTTCGATCACGAGCGGCGCGAGGTCATGATCCCGATGCGGGACGGGGTGAAGCTGCACACCGTCATCGTCATCCCGAAGGGCTCCGCTCCGGCACCGATCATCCTGACGCGCACTCCGTACGGGGCGGACAAGCCGACCACGCAGACGAGCAGTCCGCATGTGTCGATGATCCTGCCGGTGGCGGACGAGCCGTTGCTGCGGGCCGGGTACATCCGCGTCTATCAGGACGTGCGGGGGCGCTACGACAGCGAGGGGGAGTACGTGATGACGCTGCCGGTCCGCGGGCCGCTGAACCGGTGGAAGGTGGATCAGACGACCGACACGTACGACACGGTCGAGTGGCTGCTCAAGAACGTCGAGCGGAACAATGGGCGGGTCGGGATCACCGGGGTGTCGTATCCGGGCTGGCTGACGCTGATGGGGATCGTCGAGCCGCATCCGGCGGTGAAGGCGGCGGTGCCGATGTATCCGATGGTGGATGGCTGGATCGGCGACGATTTCTATCACAACGGTGCCTTCCGCCAGACCATGTTCGAGTGGATCTACAACATGGGGGCGCACAAGAGCAGCGACTACAGCACGCCGTTCGGCTATCGCGACATGTACGAGGCGTTCCTCTCGGCCGGCTCGGCCGACGCGCTGGCGCGGCGGTACAAGGCGGACCAGTTGCCGACGTGGCGCAAGCTGGTGGACAACCCGTCGTACAACGCCTTCTGGCGCGGCCAGGCGGTGCAGGAGATTCTCGCGGCGAAGCCGCTGAAGGTGCCGGTGCTGGTGGTGCACGGTCTCTTCGACCAGGAGGACAACTTCGGCGGCATCTCGATTTACCGCGCGCTCGAAGCGAAGGACAGCGGGAACGACATGGTGCATCTCGCCGCCGGTCCGTGGAATCACGGGCAGTCGCAGCACGAGGGCTCGTCCCTCGGCGCGTTGCGATGGGACGCGGACACCAGTCTCTGGTTCCGGACGAGGGTGCTGCAGCCGTTCTGGGATCAGCACCTCAAAGGGGTGACTCCCGCGCAGCCGGTGCCGCCGGTGGTGGCGTTCGATACGGGCTCACACGAATGGCGCACGTACGCGAGCTGGCCGGCTGACGGCCAGGCGTCGTCCGCGAAACTGTATCTGCAGCCGGGCGGCGGGCTCGCGTTCCGGACACCCGCGGCGGGTGGCGCGGCGACGTACGCCGAATACGTCTCCGATCCCGCCAAGCCGGTCCCGTATCGCGTGCGCCCGGTGCTGGCGATGTACAACACGGAGTCGAGCTGGAAGCTCTGGCTGGCCGACGATCAGCGTCCGTTCTCCGACCGGACGGACGTGCTGACGTTCGTCAGCGAGCCGCTCGCCGAGCCGCTGGCGATCAGCGGCGAAGTGGCGGCGACGCTGTTCGCCTCGACCACCGGCACGGACAGCGACTGGGTGGTGAAGCTGATCGACGTCTTCCCGCCGGAGGTGCGCGCGCATCCGGTGCTGGGCGGTTATCAAATGATGGTCTCGGCCGACATCCTGCGCGGACGTTACCGGGAGAGCGGAGAGATGCCGAAGGCGATCAAGCCCGGAGAGGTCGCGCCGTACCGCGTGCGCCTGCCCGAAGCGAATCACACGTTCCTGCCCGGGCACCGGATCATGGTGCAGGTGCAGTCGAGTTGGTTCCCGCTCTACGATCGCAATCCGCAGACGTTCGTGGAGAACATCGGCAAGGCGCAGCCGGGCGACTACCGCGCGGCGACGCAGCGGATCTGGCTGACGCCGGAGCAGGCGAGCTTCGTCGAAGTCCAGGTGGTGAAACGGTAACGGCTCAGCCTCGCGCGTAGACGTCCGTGTTCAGGTACTTCACGCCCGTGTCGACCATCAGCGTGACCACGCGCGCATTCGCGCCGAGGCGGCGCGAGGTCTCCATCGCGGCGAGCACGTTCGCGCCGGACGACGTTCCCGCGAACAACCCTTCTTCCCGGGCGAGACGCCGCGCCATCTCCTTCGCTTCGGCGGTGGGGATGGCGATGACGTCGTCGACGAGAGACGGGTCCCAGAGCGGAGGGGTGTAGCCGATGCCGACGCCTTCGATCTTGTGCGGGCCGGGCTGGCCGCCGGAGAGGACCGCCGATTCGGCCGGCTCGACGGCGACGATGCGGATGCCGGGGTGGTGGCGTTTGAGGACCGTCGCGACGCCGCGCAGCGAGGCGGCGGTACCGACGCTGTGGACGAACGCGTCGACCCGCCCGCCGGTCTGAGCCCAGATCTCCTCGCCGAGCGGGTGATAGCCGGCGATGATGTCGGGATTGTGAAGCTGGTTGGTCCAGAAGGTGCCGGGCTCGCGCGCCAGCTCGCGGGCGGTCTCGATCATGTCGAGGATCAGCTTCTTCGTGGTCAGGCCCCCCTCGCTCGGGACGATGGTCAGCTCTGCGCCGAGGGCGCGCATCTGGTCGAGCTTCTCCCGGCTGAACGCGTCGGAGGTGACGATGCGGATGCGGTACCCCCTGGCGGCGCAAACCAGGGCGAGTGACGCGCCGGTGCTGCCGCCGGTGTATTCGACGACCGTGCCTCCCGCCTCGAGGCGGCCATCGGCCTCGGCGCGCGCGATCGCGGCCTGGGCCATGCGGTCTTTCATGCTGCCGGTCGGGTTCTCCCACTCGAGCTTGACGAGGATGTCCGGATTGGCGCGAAGGGAGACCAGGGAGGTATTGCCGATGGCGTCGAGGATGCTCATGCGGGCAAGGGTAAGCGCCGGCAGGGCTCCGCGCCATCGGCAGGATCGGGAACCTTCACTCCTACGAAACATTTCGTTGGCTTCTACGAATATGTCGTAAGTCGTGAATGGAACGAGTGTCCACGCGGGGCTAACCGATGTGCGGCCTCGCCGTCTGACACTCCGAAAAGGAAAACGTGCCTGCATGAACCTACGAGTCTGGGTTGCCTCGCTCGCTGTACTCGTCGCCGCCGTCGCTGCCTTTGCTCAGACCACCCCCGCCGCCTCGACTGCACCGGCGGACCAGAAGCGGGTGTATGTGCCCGCGGACTTTGCGCAGTTCGCGCCGCGTACGGCGCTGGACATGCTGAACCGCGTGCCTGGCTTCGCCATCAAGCAGGAGGATCTGGAGCGCGGCCTCGGGGAGGCGACAGGGAACGTGGTGATCAACGGCCAGCGGCTTTCCGGCAAGTCGAACGACGTCGTCACGGAGCTGAGCCGGATCCCGGCCGGGAACGTCGAGCGGATCGAGATCGTCGACGGCGCGACGCTCGAGATCCCCGGGCTCTCCGGCCAGGTGGCGAACGTGATCGTCCGCTCGACCGGCATCAGCGGACAGTGGGCGTACCGGCCGGAGTTCCGTTCGCACTACACCGACCCGCTCTTCACCCGCTTCGAAGTCTCGGTGAGCGGAACGAAGGGACCGGTGCAGTACACGCTCGGTCTCGATAACCGCGGCAACCGCAGCGGAGCCGGCGGACCGACCTGGATCTACCGTCCGGACGGCTCGCTGATGGAAGAGCGGGACGAGCAGTGGCGCGGGAACGCGGAACAGCCGCGGCTGAGCGGCAGGTTCGTGTTCGACGGACCCGGAGCGTCGAAGGGCAATCTCAATCTACTGTACGGCCGCTTTTACTACGACTACCTCGAGACCGGAATCCGGTCGAGCGTCTCCGGCGCGGAGCGGGCTCGCGAGGTGACGGTCGACGAGCACGGCCACAATTACGAGATCGGCGGCGACTACGAATTCGGGCTCGGAATCGGCCGGCTGAAGCTGATCGGCGTCGGCCGCGGCTCGCGTTATCCGAATGAAGTCACGGTGATCAGCAGCTTCTTCGATGGCTCGGCGGCGATCGGCGACCGGTTCACCCAGGTCGGCGATGACCGGGAGATGATCGGGCGTACGGAGTACCGGTGGACGAACCGCGGCGCGGAGTGGCAGATCTCCGCCGAGGGGGCGTTCAACAGCCTCGACAACACCTCGCGGCTGTTCGAGATGCGCACAGACGGCGGATTCGACGAGGTCCCGCTGCCGGGCGGCGTGGCGAAAGTCGAGGAGGACCGGTACGAGGTGATGGGCAGCTACGGACGCCCGGTGGCGTCGAACGTGACGATGAAGCTGTCCGCCGGCGGCGAGTATTCGCAACTCGCGCAGGTCGGTGCCGGCGGCACGACCCGCACGTTCTACCGGCCGAAGGGGGAGCTGTCGGCGGCTTGGAAGGTCTCTCCGCGGACGGACGTCAACGCCAGGCTCGCGCGGCGGGTCGGGCAGCTCAATTTCTTCGACTTTCTCGCCTCGGTGGACGTGGCGACCGACGTCGAGACGGCCGCGAATCCGGATCTCGTTCCGGAGCAGAGCTGGGATCTCGATCTCGAAGGAGTTCGCAATCTCGGCACGCTCGGGTCGACGACGCTGCGGCTGTACGGCCGCCTGATCGACGACATCATCGACTACATCCCCATCGGCGCGACCGGCCAGGCTCCCGGCAATCTCGATCACGCGACGCTGTACGGCATCGAGTCGCGCAGCACGTTGAATCTCGACCGCTTCGGCTGGCGCGGCGCGCGTCTCGATGCGCACCTCGGCTGGCAGGACAGTGAGGTCGAGGATCCGCTCACCGGCGAGCAGCGCCCGATCAGCAACAGCCTGCAGGAGTTTTTCAGCATCGCGCTGCGGCATGACATCGCGAGCACGGACTGGGCGTGGGGGACAGGCTATTCGTATCAGCTCAACGCGAAGAATTACCGGCTCACGGAGGTCGGCAGGCTGTGGGAAGGTCCGATCTGGGGCGACGTGTATCTGGAGCACAAGAACGTGGCCGGCCTGACGGTACGCGCGGGTGTGTACAACCTGCTCGCGGCGGACAGTATGTGGGACCGTACGGTCTACGCGGGACGGCGTACCGGCGCGGTGGATTTCATCGAGGAGCGCGACCGGCAGATCGGGCCGATCTTCTCGTTCGCGGTGAGAGGGAAGTTCTAACGAACCCTGTCATCCTGAGCCCGAGGAACGTCCCACGAAGCAGAAAGCATGACGGCGAAGGACCCGGGTGGGCGGGGGTGGGATGAACGTGCATCGCTCCCCCGCCCCCCGGGTCCTTCGCCGCCATGCTCGCTGCTGATGGGATAAAGCCTGCGGCTCAGGATGACAAGCTTGTTCATGCCCTTTGTAACGCGCGGCTGCGGCACGCAAACAGGTAACCGCTCGCCGCCACCCTCCCTGCGAGCATCGCCACCGCCCCTCCCACCACTCCGATCATGTCGAACACGCCGAGGGCGAGGAAGAGCGTCGCCGCGAGCGTGACCGCTTCGACGGCGGTGGCGATGCTGACGACACGCGTTTGGTGGTCGAGGATCCAGCGGGCGCGCTGGAAGGAGAGGATGTATTCGAGGAGCGGGAAGAGCAGGAGGATGCGGACGGGCCAGACGGCAAACGCCGCCAGATCGGGGGAGAGACCGGAGAGGCGTTCGAACCAGACGATCTCGAGCGGGGTGAGGGCGACGAGGGCGAGGGCGAGGGTGGCGAGAGTGCCGAGGAGGAGTGCGGCGCGTCCGACCTGGCGGTCCGCGTCGAGGGCGATGCCGACTTCCTGAAAGGCGACCCCGCCGCTGCGGAAGAGGAAGAGCATCGAGTTGACGACGAGCCAGACGGCGAGGGACTCGATCGGGAAGCGCCCGCGGCCAAGGCCGAACGTGACGAGCGGGCCGACGGCCATCGAGAGGATCGACGTCAGGGCGAGCGGGAAGTAGAAGCGGGCAATGTCGCGCTGCGCGAGGAGCGTCCCTTCGGCGACCGCGTCGCTGTCGACGATCGACCGGACGATGTGCCGCGCCATCCACCGGCTGGCGAACGCTTCGAAGACCACCCCGGCGACCATGGCCAGCGCTCCGACGAGGGCGCCGGGGAGGCGCAGACCGAAGGCGAGCAGCGCCGCTGTGACGGACATGGTCGTGAGGCGGATGATGGTCCCGTAGGCGACGCGGCGGGTGAGGTGGTGGCGCACGAGGATGCCCTGGTAGAACCGGCGGTAGCCGATCGCCGCCGGCCACGGGATCATGGCCACGGTGGCGACGTGGGCGAGTTGCGAGATGTCGTGCGGCAGGCCGATCATCCGCTCCGCGATGACACGGAACACCGGCGGGAACGACAGGATCACCATGCCGAGGGTGACGACGGCATTGAGGACGTGGGCGAAGCGGCGCAGGGCGAGGTAGGACGCGCGGTCGCGGACGAGCGCCGCCGAGGCGGAGAGCAGCATCATGATCGGCGACTCGATCAGCCAGGCGAGCGACAACGCCACGCCGAATGCGGCGAGGCCGCGGGCCGCCTCCGGCATCCGCGCGACGATGGCGGCGATGTAGGGACCTTCGAGGGCCATCATGAACCACGTCGCCGCCAGCGGGAGCCAGAAGAGGATGACGGTGCGAGTGGTGAGCGGCCGGGTCATGCGCGGCGCATTGTGGCGTAAAGGGGAACGACGAGGGGTTCGGATCTCGAGGACGACGGATGGGGTTGCGGCGACGGTGATCCGGGGCGCGGCATCGTGCTACTTTCCTCCCATGAAATCCGCAGTGCTCGCGCTCTCCTTCTGTCTCCCCCTTCCCGCGCTCGCCCAGCAATCCGCGCCTCCGCGCGTCGTCGTGTTGAAAGCCGCGCGGCTGTTCGACGGGACGTCGAACGACGTCGTGAAGAACGCCGTCATCGTCGTGGAAGGGACGCGGATCAAGTCGATCGGCGGCGCGATTCCGGCGGGGGCGGAGGTGATCGATCTCGGCGACGTCACGCTGCTGCCGGGGTTCATCGACGCGCACACGCATCTGTCGTTCGAATCCGGGGAGAACTATTACCGCGACTACTTCGACGGGTTGATGCGGCACCAGGGGGAGCAGGCGTTGCTGGCTTCGACGTATGCGCGGAAGACGGTCGAGGCGGGGGTGACGACGGTGCGGGATCTCGCTTCGTCGGAGTACATCGACGTGTCGCTGCGGAACGGGATTGCGGCTGGGTACGTGGCCGGGCCGCGGATGCTGGTGGCGGTTCATGCGATCGGTGCGACCGGGGGGCATGGCGACTCGGACGCCTATCCGCCGTCGCGCGGCATCCCGCAGCAGGGACCGATGCAGGGGATCTGCAGCGGGGCGGATGAATGCCGGAGCGCGGTGCGGAACCAGATCAAGTACGGCGCGGACGTGATCAAGGTGATGATGTCGGGCGGCGTGCTCTCGCTCGCCGATTCGGTCGACCTGCCGCAGATGACCCGGGAGGAGATCGAGGCCATCGTCGCCGAGGCGCGGCAGTGGGGGCGCAAGGTGGCGGCGCACTGTCATGGCGATGCGGCGGCAAGGACTGCGATTGCCGCAGGGGTCGATTCGATCGAGCACGGGACGTTTCTGCAGCCGGAGACGCTCGCGCTGATGCGCGAGAAGGGAACGTATCTCGTGCCGACGCTGATGGCCGCGGAAAGCGTGAAGGGGAGGCTCGACCAGTTGCCGCAGTCGATCGCGACGAAGGCGCGCGCGGCGATCGCGTCGCGCGATACGCTGTTCCGCAATGCTCTGAAGGCGGGCGTGAAGATCGCGTTCGGCACCGATTCGGCGGTCTCGCGCCACGGGCGGAACGCGCACGAGTTTGCGCTCATGACGAGCCTCGGCATGGCTCCAGCAGCGGCACTCCGTACCACCGCGAACAGCGCCGCGCTCCTCGGCGTCGACGATCGCCTCGGCACGCTCACGGCCGGCAAGCTCGCCGACATCGTCGCCGTCCCCGGCAACCCGCTCACCGACATCACCGCCACCGAACGGGTGTCGTTCGTAATGAAGGAAGGGACGATCGTGAAGCGGTAGACGCCGGACGCCCTGCTGCTGGCCAGCGATAACGACGGAGTCTCTTTCTGATAGTAACCTTCAAGGCCGTTCTGGTGTACAATGCGAATCGTGCGACGGCCTTATGGCGAGCCAGCACGGCACCTCTCCGAGCCGAACTTCGCCGGCGGTACCGTCGGCGCGATGACGCTCGGCGAACGGTTACGCGCGGCGATCGACGCGAAAGGCAAGTCGCACGCGTGGGTTGCGGAGGAAGTCGGGATCACCCCGGCGTCGCTGAGCGCGATCCTGACCGGCAAGACGGCCGATCCAAGCTTTTTCACCGTGCTGGCGATTGCACGGGCGATCGAAGAGCCGTTGAGTGCAATCGTGGACGACCCACTCGTCTTCTGGAATGCGGAGGAACTCGGACGTCTGGGAGACATCGGCGGTTGGCTGGTCGAGCGGACGACGCGCGAACGTGCCGGCCAGCCACTCGGCATTCCTCCACGGAAGAAGTTCCAGACTCTCCGGACCAAGGTCCATCCGGTGGCGGCCACCTCGGGCGGCGTCCTTGATCCCGATGCGTTCGAGCTGTCGTCGCGACGCATTCCGCCGAAATATGCACGCATGCGCGCGAACGCCGTCTTTTCCGTCAGCAGCGAGTCGATGACCGGTGAAGGCATCTTCCCCGGCGACCTGCTCTACGTTCACCGCACGCCGGAGACGGGTGACGCGCTCGGACGCATCGTGGTCTGCACCCTCGACGAGATGATCCTGGTGAAACGGATCAGGACGCGTGGAAGGAAGTTAGTGCTCGAGAGCGCGAACCCGGCGCACGAGCCGATGGTCTTCGACGAGAACTCGTCCCGCTTTCGTTTGATCGGAATCGTCGTCGGTACGTCGCGGACGTGACGGCGCTCCTACCTCGGCATGCATGAAATGCCGAGGAATTCTTCCGGGCCGAGAAGGGAACTCCTCGGAATGGAAGATCTCCCTCGCTGGATCTACCGGCCGTAGACGGGCGAGGCGCGGGGCTCGATCGCCGCCGAGGGAACTGCCTCGCCGCGACTGAACGTGGAGTAGAGATTTCCTCGGTCGCGGGTGTCGTGGGAGATGCTTTTGTCCGGAGATAAAACCGATGAACAAGTTCCGATTCGAAGCTGAGATCTCGCGCGTGGAAGACGTTCCCGTGAACGTGGTGAAAGAACGAGTGTATGGCAACGTCCGCGTCACGGCGGAATGGCCGGCCGAGCTCGCGGCGCCGGAGATCCGGGTGACGCTCGAGGTGAGCGGGGACGCCGACCGGATCGATGCGCCGGCCTACGTCGAGCTGTTCTTCCACGACACCTTCCTGTTGCTCAACCTCGCGGCGCCAGGCTCGTTCGGCGGAACGATCTCGGTCACCGGCGGCGAACTGCGCGTCCGGGAACTGGCGTTCAGCCCGCAGGTGTTCGAGCACGCGTCGGGGCTGCAGCCGCTGCCGCTCGAAAAGGTGGCGGCGTGGTACGACAGCCTGCAGCTCGGCACGCAGCAGGTCGCAAGCGGCGGCGCGTCGACGGCGCTCTTCCAGTTGCTGCACCTCGCGCGGCGGGAAGCGGACGAGGCAGAATCGATCCTGCGGCTCGCCAGCGCGACCGAGGCACTGCTCGGGCGGCCGGAGTCGCTGAAGCGCCTGTTCGAGCTGAGCGACGACATCGCCGATCGCCGCGTTCCAGTGTTTCACCCGATGCACGACGACGCCCTCGATTCGCGCGTGGAGGACGCGACGCGCGAGTGGATCGGAGTCGCGGATGCCGCGGCGAGTGCGGTGATCGGGGCACTGCAGGAGGAGATCAGGAGGGGGACCGCGACCGCCTAGATGGCGATGAAGCGTGAGGGACCGACCGGCGGAGCGTCGGTGGTCCACTGCTCCTCGTAATAGTCGTGCTGGTTCTTCGAAGGCGTTCTGCTTGATAGGTGGACCCGCATGCGCTAGTTGATCCGTCCGCTGCGACCGACGATCACGCCGAGGATCTCGAAAGAATCGTCGTTGGCATCGACGCGGATCGGCCGGTAGCGTGGGTGCTCGCTCAACAGAAAGAAGCGGCGGTGCTCGGCGACGAGGCGCTTGACGAAGAGGGCTTCGCCGATGCGACAGGCGATGATCTTTCCGACTGCGGAGGAGATCAAGTTCGAGCCCGGTGCGACGGCATATAGTGTGTCGTCCGCACGGATTCCGGCGCCCGTCATCGACTCGCCGACGACCTGCAGCACGAGATGGACGTCACCGCCGAACGGGCTGTCGATTCTTTGCCCCACTCCGGGAGCTCGATCGGCGATACGGCTCTCGCGGATCTGCGTTGCCTGCTTCCGCACGATGATGGCATTCGGCTCCTGACGAGCATCGACGGTCATCAGCTTGCTGTCGATCCAACCGCGGAACCGTAGCAGCTCCTGTTCGTCTTCAGCGGAGATCGCGGACGACTCACCGAGAAGCGCGCCGACGGTCGTGTTGACCTCGCGCGCGAGGCTGATGAGCAACTGGAGCTTGGGATTGTCCTCTTTTCCGGTTCTGATCCTGCTGATCGTGTCGGGCGCCACGCCCAGAACGCGTGCGATCTCGTCGGCCGTTCTCCCGCTGGCCTTGATCGCTCCGTCGACCCGCTCTCCAAGCGTCAACATCCGCGGAGTATGATGACTCACATAGGTGTCTTAGTCGGTGAGTGAACACCTAGGTATCGACCTTGACATCGATTGAAGCTACGATTTCGACATAGGCGCCGATATGGACTACCTCAAACACTTCAATCGTGACCCGAACATCTGCGGCGGCCAGCCGGTTATCCGTGGGACGCGTGTTACGCTCCGGACACTGCTGGCCAGTCTGGCCGAGGGAGCGGATCAGGCGGAGATCCTTGCGGATTTTCCGTCGGTAACGAAGGAGGATCTGAAGGCGGTGATCGCGTTCGCGGCCACTTCCGCCGGTGAGGATCTTCCGGTTCCGGGACTCCCGCCCTTCGACGATGAAGATTTTGCTCGACGAGAACCTGCCGATGCGATTGGTCGCGGCGCTTCGCGCGCTGGGTCATGATGTCGAGCACGTATACACGAAGGATCTCTCCGGCAGGCCCGACCCGGACGTTCGGCTTGCCGCCGAATCCGAAGACCGCTTTCTGATTACGCAGGACCGTCGGTTTGCGGATGCGCGAGTCTTTGCGGCGGGAACACACGCCGGTCTGCTTCTGGTGCGAATGAAGAATCCCGGCCGGTCCGCCCTGTTCAACCGGATTCGTGAAGTCTTCGAGACTGACGATGTCGAATCGTGGCGTGGCTGCTTCGTGGTGCTCGGCGACGAGAAGCTGCGCGTGCGACGACCGGAGTAAGTGGCCATCGCCCCCTACAACAACTCTTCCAACTCCGTGTCCTCCACAAATGGCGACTGCAGCCGCACCGGTGCGCCGAGGTCTTTGAAGAGCAGGTCGCCGCGGCCGAGGAGCGTGGCCGCGCCTCCGTCGCCGCCGAGGACGATGCGGGACTCCGCGGGCTTGACGACGCGGAGGCAGACGCGGGCCATGAGATTGGTGTCGATGACGCCCGTGACGACGTTGCGGTCGGGCCGTTGCGTGGCGAAGACGAGGTGGACGCCGGCGGCGCGGCCTTTGGCAGAGAGACGGCCGACCAGACGTTCGATCTCTTTGCGCTGCTTCGGGTCGGCCATGATCAGGTCTCCGTACTCGTCGCAGAAGCAGATGATGCGCGGCAGCGGGTTGTGCACTGCGTTGTAGGCGCCGAGGTCGGCGAGGCCGGCTTCGCTGATGACGCGGTAGCGACGCTCCATCTCGTCGATCAACTCCGTGAAGATCGGCATGATCTCGGTGTCGTCCGGATAGACGACGGGGACGTACAGCGACTTCGAATCCTCGAATGCGTGGAACGCAGTGCGCTTCGGGTCGATGAGGAGCAGCTTGAGGGTTTCCGGAGTGTTCTGCGCGAGCAGGCTGGCAATCGAGGCGCGGAGCCATTCGCTCTTGCCGCTGCCGGCAGTGCCGGCGACGAGCATGTGCGAGTCCTGCGGCTTGGCGAAATCGGCCCAATGCAGCGAGCCGTCGATGGCCACGCCGATCGGAAAGCGCGAAGTTCCGGCTCTGGACGGCTTCGCGAGCTGGTCGCGGAGATCGCGCCAATAGACAGTCTGGCGGTCGGCGCGCTCCACATCGATGACGATCCGGCCGCGCTCGATCGAGATCTGCGGCTGTTCTTGCGTACGAAGCCGCGTCCAGAGCGTCATTGCCAGTTGCGGGATGCGATCGGGACGTACTCCGGGCTCGGTGTCGATGAAGTAGCGGACGAACGCCGGCCCGGTGAGCGGCTCGCCATCGAGCTTGACCCGCACGCCGCCTTCGCCGAGCGCGTCGATGATGCGCTTACCCATGTCGTCGTTCGCGGCGGGACGCTTGACTTTTTTCGCCTTTCCCCTCGGCGTGTCGGCCTCCTCGCGGACGACACCGGCGAGGCGGCCGATGAGTGCCTTCAGCTTCGTCTGCGCGTTCGCGAGCTGGTCGGACGCGAAGCGCTGTTCGTGCGGCTCCGGCATGAAGGAAAGAAGCGCGACGTCGTCGCTGCCGAGGAGGAGGCGGTACATCGCGGCCTGGCAGACGTCGGCCTCAGGAGCGGTGCGGCCGGACTTCAGCTCGAGCGCGCAGAGTGCTCCGGTCCGCGGCTGGCGCAACAAGGCGTCGATGCGGCCGCTGACGGTCACCGGGGCGGTCCAGGTCTCGTCGGTAAGCGCGACGCTGACGTCACGCTCGCTCTCGGCGAACACGACCTCGCGCGCTTCGGCAATGCTGCGACCGGCGGCGCGCTGTTCCCACACGAGGTCGGCCAGCCAGCCGGCGAGGTGGCGCACCGCATCCCAGTACGACGAAACGGCCGCGGCTTCACCCTGCAGCTCGGCCTGATGCTCCTCCAGGCGCGGGGCAACATGCCACGCGTACGCATGCGAGATCAGCTCGCGGCGCCACGATTCCTGCGTCGCATCGGCACGTTCGAGAGCGCGCACGAGGTTCACCCGCTCGTCATTTCCAGTGAGGCCGGCGAAGGTCTGATGGAATAGCGTGCCTAGGAGCGGCAACGCTCGCAACCCGGTGCCGGCCGAGCGCGGACCGCCGGCGGCCCAGTAGACGTTGTTGCGAACCTCGGTTACGTTCACGACTCGGGTCATCGGATCACGCTCGCTCGATGGCGCTGCTGCGAAGGAAGAGAAGGTCCTGCGTGCCGGCGGCATCTCCCCGGATGACCCCGAACATCGCGCTCTCGCGGGCGGCGACGTCGCGCAGGTCGTCCAGGGACAGCTTCGCGTCCGTGGCGATGGCATCGAACGGTACGATCCAACGCCCGACCAGCAGTTCCTGAACTCTCGACGCGATGGCCTGCTGCGAGGGAGTGTCCTCTGTGTCGCCCGCCACGGCGCGAACCGCCTCCACGACGGCATCTGGCGTGTTCTGCGCGAGCCACGTCTTCAGCTCCTCGGGTTGTACAGGGCGGCCGTCCAGGGTCAGGTCGCCGGCCGCGGCATCGGCGAGCAGGCGTCGCAACGCCGCCAGCGCGGCATAGGCCTCGGCGGATAGGCGAACCACGCGCGCGCCGCCGTCAGCGAGCTCGCGCAGCCGCTGTTGCGTTGCTTTCGCACCAGCCTTGATCGGCAGCCGTTGGTCGCGCACGATCACGACTTCATCAAACTGCTTCTGCGCATGGAGCTGCCCCAGCCGCTTCAGGCGCGCGGCGAGGCTGGTCATGTTCTCGGCGTTGCAGACGGCAACGGCAATCGACTTCCCGTCACGGTTGATGACCACGTCGACGTCGCGGATCTTCGTCGCGCGCTCGGCCTTGACCCGATTTCCGTCGGCGGCGCGCAGGAGGCCGTCGATGATGACGCCGTCGTCGATGAAGTCCGGGCGCTCGCGCTCCTCGTCGAGAGAGGTCTCCCAGATGTCGTCGAGGGAGGTGGCGAGGGGTGGGGAGGCTTCCGCCGGGGCTGACACCAGGAGCTCGGACACCCCAGGTGCTGAGGGATCGGTGGTGCTGGAGGATGTTTCGACGCGTATCTGCCATGCATCGAACAGTTCCCGGCAACCCATCAGCAGGCGCCGGGCGCTGACGCTGGGAATCGAGAGCAGGTCGATCTGCGATCGGGTCAGCGGCCACACCGGGTCGGCACCCGACGCTTTTTCAAAGACGCGCACCTGCTCGATGTCGGCATCTGTACGCAGACGCCGCTGCACGAGGGTCATCGCTTCCGCGGGGCTGAGAAGTTTCAGTTTCTGCTGCCGTTCCGCCACCCGCTGAAAGAGCGCGAGTCCGACGATCTGCTCGAGCGTTCCTACGAAATCCACCTGTGCGCAGGTGATGATGGCGACGTTTTCGTGCAAAGCGAGGAGCTGAGTGGCCGCGTGCCCGTAAGCGAGGAGGCCGGAGCGGTCGTCGGGATCGATCTGTAAGCCCTCGATCTGGTCGAAGGCGAAGACGACGGTAGAGAAGTCGCTGCCGAGACGAATGAGCGTAGTGAGCGCGGTGAGTGCCGTCGACTCTTCCTCCAGGTTGAAGGCGACGCCGAGCGTCTCCAGTGTCTCGTCAGGCAAAGACCGGCCGAGGAGCCAGTCACGTGCGGCGGCACGATTTCGTCCGGCGAGGAACTGCGCGACTACGCGGACGACCGAGCTGTCGAGGTTCAGGGGCAGGACGAAGATGTCGAGATGCCGAAGCAGAAAATTGGCAAGCGCATCGCCGGCCGGATGCTCGTCCATCACCCGGCGCCACCAGTCCGCAATCTCGCGGATCGGAGCGTTGACGTCACTCATGAAGAGCCGTGCCACGGCGACCGCGAGTTGGTTGATGCCGTGGGTTTCCGGCGCGCTGCGCGTAATGTCACCCGCGGTCGCTTGCAGGATGTCGCGGTAGACACGGTCGGGCGCCGTGAACGGCAGGATGTAAACGAACCAGGCATGCTCGTCCTGCTGGACCCAACGGCGTACGCGGTTGAGGAGGTGTGTCTTTCCGGAGCCTGGCTGCCCGGAAAGAAGGAGGCCATGCGATTGCCGCGATATACGCACGTCGTTGATCGTGCTCAGCACCTTCTGGAACGCCTCGTCGTTGATGGCGCGCACGTCGGAGGCGACAGGGCGGGCGTCCCATGCGGTGTCGACGCGGTTCTGGAGGAATGGATTGCGAAGCGTGAGGCGCAACGTCTGACGCACGTCGTGCATGAGCGGATCTCCGGTCAGCGCAGCCCGATGGCGCTGAAGTAGCCGCCGCGGCCGTCTTCGATCATGGCGTCGCGTTCCACGGCGCCGAGCAGGGATGGTGTCGGATGCGACTGCAGATCGACGATACCGCGTGCGAGAAGGCCGAGGACGGCGCGATCGAAGGACGGTTTGTCGCGATACGAGGATGCGAGAGCTGTGCGAAGGTGGGGGAGATAGACGAGTGCGCCGTCGGGATTGAGCTCGCGGATCGCGACGACGATCGAGTCCTCCGACGCCGATGCCGGGCTGCCGAGCAACTCGCGCAGCGCACTCTTCGCCTCGGCCTCGCCGATGCCGAGCTTCGCCGCGCTCGCGAGCAGTCGTGCGAGCTCCGGCCGGAGGAGGTCCGCGGTGGATGGTGGATGCGCGCCATAACGGATGACGCGATGCTGCTTTGGGTAGGCGTACAGTTCGCCGCTCGCGACGAGCTCGCGGATGACCTCGCGGCTCCGCGTGGCCGAGGTGCGGAGCTTCTTCGCGATCTCCGTCGCGGTGAGTGCCTCGTCGACCGTCGATCGGAGAATGCGCTCGTGCAGGGTCCGATCGGGCTGTGTGGAGTAGCGCCGCCCGATCCGGAAGAGACGTTTCGCGTCGGCCAGCGCAGCAACGATGCCGCTCAGCGCCTTTGCCGCCGGCCGGAGCGCCTTTGGCATTGCCCGATGGATCTCCGTCACCGTCACCGCCCGTCCCTCGGCGGTGAGGACGTCGAGGATCAGAGTCGCCAGTTCCGGCTCGGTGATCTGGGGTTTGGGAGTGGGCATGAGAGCGAGGGACGGAAGTGTAGTGCTACGGGCGAAGCGCCGCAATTCGGCGTCCGGTGGTCTAATCAGCGGATGCCTGGCGGACGAGCTTCAGCACGTCGGCCGCACAGCCCCACGACACCGTGAACCCCGATCCTCCATGGCCGTAGTTGTGGATGACCGGCGACGGTCCGTCGCCTCGTTCGAGCCGGAGGCAGACCTCGGCGGCGACCGGCCGGATTCCGGCAGCAATCAGGACCTTGCCTGAGTCGATGCCGGCCAGGCGCGGTTCGATCCTGCTGCACCGGTCGAGGATGGTCGTCGCAATGTCCTCGGGGAGATTCTGCTCGTCGCCGGTCGGTTCATACGTTCCGCCGAGCACGACGTCGTCGCCGCGCGGAACGACGTACATGAGGCGGCCGGCATCCTCCTCGAAGACCGAGGCGTGCGAGATGCCGGGGTTGGGAAGCCGGAGCACGATCCCTCTGCGCGGATCGATCGCCGGACCGCGTCCGTGAAGGGTGGCTGCGCGATGTCCGGAACAGTTCACGATGACGTCGTACCCGATGAGATCGGAGAGTGAGCGGATCGTCGTTTCGATGCGATCGGTGCGGCGTTCGAGCTGTGCTCGAAGCCAGGGAAGGTAGCGTCGCGTATCGATCAGCGGGACGTTGATCCGAAAGCCGGAGCGGTAGGGCCCGCAGTCCGATCCCGGAAGCTTCGCCGCACCGTAGCGCTCCGCCCAGTCCGGGGGCTCGCTGACCTCCTTCTCGCTGAGCACGCGGAAGTCGATAAACGAGACGCCGGTCTCCGCAACCGAGGCAAGCTCCCGGAACCGATCGTACGAGTGGTGCGCCCATCTCATCGCGTCGGCAATCGGCCCGATCGCGTAGGGAAACCAGATCGCTGCCGCCGCGGCCGAGGCCCGCGGCTCGAAGTCGTCCGCGATGACGGTCACGCGGAAGCCGGCATCGGCCAGGACCACGGCACAGGTGAGACCCGAGACGCCTGCGCCTACGACTGCGACTCTCATCGCCGATCCCGAACGCCTCCAACACGTCCGCCGGAAGCTATTCCCGCATGTTTCTTCGCCATCCGTTCAGCAACGGACTATGAAGGCGGATGAATCGCACGTCAACGCACGAATGTGAGCCAGACCACGATGAGTTCCGGTCGTACCTGTGACGGTTTTCAGGCACCCGCGCCAAGGTGCATACTGGCGGCATGTCGTCGCCCCAGCCGCAGCTCCTCACGCCTGCAGAGTACCTGGCGATCGAGCGGAAATCGGAGATCCGTAGCGAATATATCCGCGGCCGGATGTTTGCGATGTCGGGAGCGAGCCGGCGGCATAGTCTGATCGCGGGCAACGTATTCGGGGAGATGTGGGCCCAGCTTCGCGGGAAGGGTTGCGAAGCCCACATGAACGACATGCGCGTGAAGGTCAGCCCGACCGGGCTGTACACCTATCCCGACATCGTCGCCGTGTGCGGCGACGCGCGATTCGAAGACAGCGAGACCGACACGCTGCTCAACCCTTCCGGGATCGTGGAAGTACTTTCGCCCTCCACGGAGGCGTATGACCGGGGAGAGAAGTTCGCGAATTACCGCCGGATCGACACGCTTCAGGAGTATGTCCTGGTCGCTCAGGACAAGATCCGGATCGAGCACTACCGGCGGAGCGACGGGGATCAGTGGATCTTGTCGGAGATCAGCGACCCGCATGCGACCCTGCACCTCGTCTCGGTCGACTGCCACGTCGAGGTGGCCGCGATTTACGAAAAGATCGAGTTTCAGGACGCCGTGGGGTGAATCTCGTTCTTTCGCCGCTCCACGGCTGACCAGTGGGGCCGCGCTTTCCCCGGGCTAGCGCCCCAATGGCGCGAACTTAAGCGGTGATTGGTCACTCCCTTACGGCGAGACGCCGTGCGCCGGCGGGACGCCGCCGCGCCAGCCCGCGCGACGCGGGCGCTCCACGCGCGGACGCACGGTTTGCGATGAATGAGCCACGCGTCGCTTCGATGCACGGACGCCCGGTTCGCGAGACCCGTGGTCATGCGCCGGAGCGCCGACGTCGCGTCGGCTGGACCGGCGGCGTCCCGCCGGCGCACGGCGTCTCGCCGTAAGGGGAGTGACTAACACCGCATAAGTTCGCGCCATTGGTTTAGCTATAGCTAGCGCCGTCGGCGCTACATTCTTTCGCCGCTCCGCGGCTCTCGCCGTGGACTGTCGTCCGGGCGAGAACTGCCAGACAACAGACAACAGACAACCGGCTCCGTCCCGGGTGGCTTCTCCCCCTCCCTCCCGATACACTCCCGCCCGATGCCGCGCTCTCGCATTCTGGTCGCAGGAATCTTTCTGGCGGCCATGCTGGCCATGCACGTCTGGGCCGTGGTGGCCCGGGCGGACCGGGAGCCGCACATGGACGAGACCGAGTATCTGCATGCCGGGTGGCTGATGGCCAACGGGGGGCGGATCTACGAGACGTTCTTCGAGCACCACTCGCCGCTCTTCTTCGCCACCCTCCAGGCTCTGGCACCCGAAGGGACGGGAGTCGACGTCCGGCCGTACTTTGTCCATGCGCGGTGGCTGACCGGGTTCTGCGGGCTGGTCGCGCTGGTCATGTTTGCGGCGATCCTCTGGCGCGGGGAGCCGCAGGCGGCGGGGATTGCGGTCGGGTTGCTGATCGCCTCCAGCACCTTGTGGCTGCGGGCCTTCGCGGAACTGCGGGCCGAGGCATTCGCTCTGGCGTTCTTCTGGGTCGGGACGTGGCTGGTGATCCGGTCGCGCGGGTGGCTGGGGGGGATGGGGATCGGGCTGGTGGCGATCTCCTGTCTCTGGATGCCGAAGTGGCCGATCGCCTGTTTCGTCGTTGGCGTGCTGTGGCTGATCCGGACCGAGCGCCGCGTGCTTCCCTTCGTCGCCGCCATCCTGACCACCGCCGCCGGCTTCGCGGCCATTCGGATGATCGTGCCGTTCGACGTCTGGTGGTTCTTCAACTTCGACGTCAACAAAGTCCTGACCGACGACGTGGCCCGGAGCCAATGGGTCCACGACTCCTATTTCAAAGGGGGCGTCCCCTTCCTCTACGTCCTCGACATCTTCCATCCCTGGTTGGTCGTCCCGTCCGCGCTGGTGCTGAGCGCGTCGGCCTGGCTGCAGCAGAACAACGAACGGAAGGTCGAACGGATCTTCCCGGTCGCGTTGCTGGCGGCCTCGTTCATCGAGCTGCGCTGGGTCTACCCGTGGCCCGGCATCTGGGCCCACTACTATGTCATGTGGAGCATCGCCGCCGCGGCCATCCTGGCGCTGCTTCCTTCGTCGATCGAGATTCTGATGCGTCGCGCCCATGTCTCCGAGCGGCTGGTTCGCTTCGCCACCGTGGCCATTCTGGTCACGGCGATGCTCGGGACCGCCGCGCACGTCATCGCCCTGGCGCCGGTCAGCGGCGACCGGACCACCTTCTGGGTCTCGGCCGAATACCTTCGGAAGCGCCTCGGCCCGAACGACGTCGTCTGGATCGAGCCGCCCCGGCATCCGGTGTCGGTGCGCGACGCTCATTACTATTGGTTCTCGGTCGGCCAGATGATCGGCGCGGCGGTGAAGATGCGCCAGACCGAGCGCGGCCGTCACTACCTCCCGCGCACCGACGACCTTCCGACCTGCACCACCCCGCCGAACCTCCGCTATACCCTCGATCCGGTCCGCGCCGGCCTCAACGAGGCGGGCGTCTGCATGCAGCGCCTGATGGCCAACGGCGAGGTCCGGCGCACCGTCTTCTTCGATGTATGGGAAGTACGGCGAGACCCGGTGGGGCCGTGAAGGAATGATTCCTCTATCTGCCATTCACGCCTGGACAGCACTCGACGAGAGCGACCCGTAAGCCGAGGAATGGCAGACAACCGACAACTGACAACCGACAACATCAAGACGAGCGGACCCGAACTTACGGGGAGCAGTCTTCACTAAGCCACTCCCGCCGCTTCGCGAGCCGGCGCCAGGCGACGCTCCCGGGTGCGGCGCGGGACGTCGACGCGGCGCGGCAGGCGGCCGGTGAGGAGGCCGGCGATCGCGGAAGCGATCGGATAGCCGATGCTCTCCTCGATCCACCCGAACTGGCCGACCGGATTCACCTCGAGGAAAACGTATCGCCCGTCGGGCGTCACGATCACGTCGATCGCTCCGTAGTTCATCTCCAGGCGGTCCAGCAGAGCGATCAACCCGGCGCGCAGCGAAGGCGGCAGCTCGTAGGGCGTCCAATGACTGCGCAGCGCGTCGGTGGCGCGGCGCCAGTCGGTGGCCGCCTTTGCGTCGCGGGTCGAATCGATGGCGCCGGCGAAGACCTCGTGGCCGACGATCGTGATCCGCAGCTCCAGCGCCTTGGCGACCCTTTCCTGGAAGGTCATCGGGCAGAGGGCGAGGGAATCGATCCTGGCCAGGTGCTCGCGCGTGACCAGGTTGGTCATGACCACTTGATCGTGTCCCTCGGCGTCGGGGATGCCGAAGGAGGACATCATCTTCACGACCAGGTTTCCGCCGCATTCTTCATAAAAGTCCAGCGCGGCGCGCGGGTCGTTCGTGGTCAGGGTGCGCGGCGTGTCCAACCCGATCTCGGCCGCGATCTCGAGCTGCAGCGTGCGGTTGCGGGCGCGCTCCGTCGCCGGCGGGTCATCGAAGTGGAAACAGGGGAGTGCGGCGATGACGCCCTCGAGCGACATCTCGCTCTCCCGTTCCGCGCCGCGCAGGACGTCGCCGCTCAACGTCGAGGAGAGCTGGCCGGCGGTGTTCCAGCGACGGTGCCAGACCGCCGTGACGGTGCTCAGGTCGATGACGCGATCCGCGGTTGTGAGCGTGGCGCGCGCGCCGTCGCGGTGGTGCCATGCCGACAGCCGCATCCGGGACGGAAACAGATCGGTTTCCACGCGGAGGGCGTCGGCCCCCTCCTTGCGAAGCTCGTCACGCACGCGATCGGGCGACCAGTGGTCTTCAGTGTGCGTCAGCAGGAGGATTGTCATGACGGATCGAATGGGCCGCGGCCCGCGAGCGCGCCGCGGCCCGGTCAGGGCTCAGTCGTCTTTCTTCTTGGCCGAATCGTCGGTCTGCTTCTGCGGAGTCTGCGTGCCGGCCATCTCGGGGTCGACGTCGACGCGTTCGAGGAACTGAACAAAAAACGGCGTTTCTGTCTCGTGCTGGTCCATCGGTTCTCCTCTGTTCTGCTCGCGGGTACTACATAAAGGGGAGTCGGAGTCCGTTCAAACCCCTACCGTCAATTAAGGAATGAAGGTAGAATGCCGCCTCTAAATCGGGAGGGCTTCCGATTGAGCGCCACCGATGTCGACGTGCGGCATGTGGATGCGCAGCAATGCGAGGACGTCATCCACGATCTCCTCGAGCGACGCGACCGCCTCGCAAGGGGGCGAGGCGAGCATCGACCCGACCCCGCTCCTCCAGCCGTGGGGGCGCAATCGGCAGCATCCCGTAGAGCACGGGCATGTTCTTGAAGCGGGGGTGGGGCTGGTAGACGCGGTTGAGCCCCAGCAGCGTGCCGATCGCGCAGCGCGCATCGTGGACGAGCAGGTCGCGCAGCCGGATGGCGTCGTTCCGCGACGCGAGCACGCGCAGATACGAGCCGGCGCTGAAGTCGAGATGGCGCATCACCATGTTGTGCGCCAGCCGGTCGGGATAGTGCGCCGCCCGGGCCTTGTAGGCCTGCAGCATCTCCTGGCCGGCCAGCGGGATTCCGGTGGCGACGGAGCTCACGAGGTTCTGCTTCCAGGGATCGGCATCACACTGGACCAGGACCGCCTCGAACATCGCCTCGACCCGGGCGACGGTGAAGTGACTGACCTCCACCGAGATCCCGTCGATCTCCGTCTGATCGATGCGGATCTCGTGCTCGTCCGTGAAGTCGCCCGGCATCGGGTCGGGCGGCGGATCCCAGTAGAGGTACAGATCGATGTCCGACCATCGATCCGCCGTGCCGGCGGCCACCGAGCCGCCGACGGCGATGGCCCGGACCCGTGCCTCGCCGCTCCACCGGCCGGCCAGTTTCCGCGCCGCCGTCAGCAGCGTGCCGCTCTCCTCGGTCACCCTGCAATTGTAGAAGGAGGCATCGATGCAGTTCATCCCATACGCGACGCAGGTGCCCCGCTATCGCAACATCACCGCCGCACAGGTCGAGGAGCACCTCGCCGGAGGGCTCGGCAATTACGGGACGCCGTTCATCGTCACCGATGCGATGGATGAGTGGCCCTGCATGCGCTGGACGTTCGACTCGCTGAAAGAACGGTGGGGCGACCGCGAAGTCGTCACCTACGGAGTGCTGGGCCGGTTCACGCGGATGCGTGGCCTGTTCCGCGATTACGTCGACTACATGACCGATCCGCGCGATGCACGCAACCGCGTGCCGGACCGGTTCGTCCAGGTCGGCGGCGAGCCGGCGGAGCCGTCGCTGCAGTACCTGAACGCCTGGAACCTCGATTCGATGCGCGACCTCACGGACGAGTTTCCGCAGCCGTATTTCGTCCGCGAGCGCAACCTGCTCGACCGGCTTCCTGCCGACGTCGAGCGGCTGCTGTTCGACAAACACACGTGGGTGTTCCTCGGCCCGGCGCAATCGCTTTCCCGCCTTCACAACGACCACGATTTCGTCCACACCTACATCGCCCAGGTCCTCGGCAGGAAGCACTTCATCCTCTATTCACCGGCCGAAGCGGAACTGCTGGGTGAAACGGATCGCCATGGAATCACCCTCACCGGCAAGACCGCCGACCCGCTCGATCCCGATCTGGCGCAATTCCCCCGTTTCCACGAGGCGCATCCGTGGGAGTGCACCATCGAGCACGGCGACATGCTCTTCCTGCCCGGCGGCTGGCTGCATTGGGCGCTCGGCATCGAAGCCGGGGTGACGGTGAGCCGCGACTGCGTCGACCACCTGAACTTCGGCCGCTGGTTCCGGTCGATGGCCGTGGACCGCCTGCCGAAATTGATGATGCGCATCGTCGATCACGAAGCGGTGGCCGGGCCGCAAACGCCGGTCTGGACCGAACGGCTGCGCGCCAACCGCGACGACTACGCGCGCTTCCATACGGAGTACTGCCGAGAAGACGATTTCTGAGGCAGAGTTCCTCCCGGGGCGTACCGGGCCGGGCCTCACCGATACGGGCGTTCGCATGCAGCGGCTGACGACCAACGGGGAGGTCCGGCGCACCCTCTTCTTCGATGTCTGGGAAGTACGGCTAAAATCCCCCGCCAGACGGTCGGACCGAACGGAAAGGCTTACATGACCCCCAACCTCAACATTGCCATCTACGCCGACGGCGCGGACGTGCGCGACATGGTCGCCGCGCGCGACGCCGGGCTCGTCAAGGGCTTCACCACCAACCCCACGCTGATGCGAAAGTCGGGCATCACCGATTACCAGGCCTTCGCCAAGGACGCCCTCGCGGCGACCGGCGACATGCCGATCTCCTTCGAAGTCTTCGCCGACGACTTCGACGAGATGGAGCGGCAGGCCAAGCTGATCGCCACCTGGGGAGACGCGGTCTACGTGAAGATCCCGATCACGAACACGAAAGGGGAGTCGGCGATCCCGCTGATCGGCCGGCTCTCCAAAGCCGGCGTGAAGCTGAACATCACCGCCATCCTCACCCTCGACCAGGTCCGCGGCGTGGTCGACGCGCTCGACCCGGAGACCCCAGCCATCGTCTCGGTCTTCGCCGGCCGCATCGCCGATACCGGCGTCGACCCGGTGCCTCTCATGCGCGAGGCGGCGCAGATCTGCTCCGCGAAGCCGAAAGCCGAGCTGCTGTGGGCCAGCCCGCGCGAGCTGTTGAACATCTTCCAGGCCGACGAGGTCGGCTGCCACATCATCACCGTCACCTCCGACATCCTCAAGAAGTTCTCGACCATGGTCGGAAAGCCGCTCGACGAGCTGTCGCTCGACACGGTGAAGATGTTCTACAACGACGCCACGGCCGCGGGATTCAAGCTGTGATCGTGACCCGCACCCCGTTCCGCGTCACCCTCGGCGGTGGCGGCACGGACCTCCCGTCCTATTACTCGCAGCACGGCGGCTTCATCTTCGCGATGGGGCTCGACAAGTACATGTACGTGACGGTCAACCGGCCGACCGTCGGCAGCAAGATCCGCCTTCATTACTCGCAGAGCGAAGTGGTCGACGACGTGAACGAGCTGCGCCACGAGCTGGCCCGCGAGGCCCTGCGGGCGCACGGCGTCCGCTACGGCTTCGAGGTCGCCTCGATCGCCGACCTCCCGGCCGGCACCGGCCTCGGCTCGTCGAGCTGCTACCTGGTCGGCCTGCTGAACGCGCTGCATCATGACCGCCGCGACTACGTTCCGCTGCAGGCGCTCGCCGAGGAGGCCTGCCACATCGAGCTCGACATCCTCAAGCAGCCGATCGGCAAGCAGGACCAGTACATGGCGGCGTACGGCGGCCTGACCGTGCTCGAGATCGCGAAAGACGGGACAGTGGCGGTGCGGCAGCTCAGGCCGAGCAGCAGCGACATCGCCGATTTTGTGTCGCACACCCACATCTATTACACCGGCGAGCAGCGCGACGCGCGCGAGGTACTGCAGGACCAGAACGTGGCCATGCAGCAGAAAGAAGGCGCCGCGCACGACCGGGTCGAGGACAGTCTCTCCCGCATCAAGGACCTCGGCTACCGCATCCTCGACGCCGTCGAGACGTCGAACTTCGACGACTGGGGGCAGATGCTCGACGAGCACTGGCAGAACAAGAAGCGGATGTCGAAGAAGATCTCATTCGCGAAGGTCGACCAGATCTACGACGAGGTGCGGCAGCGCTTCGGCGTCCTCGGCGGGAAGATCATCGGCGCCGGCGGCGGCGGGTTCCTGATGCTGTACTGCACGAAGAACCGCGCGGAGCTGGAGCGGTTCATGGACGAGCAGGGGATGCCGCGGATGCACTACACCATCGAGCCCGAGGGGACCAAGGTCGTGGCGCAGATGGGACACGGATTCCTCTCGCCGCACCGCTCGCTGGCGATGCAGGAGAGCGTGTGACGCGGAAGATCGGCATCCTCGGCGGCGGCATCTCCGGAATCGCGCTGGCGGCTCACCTCGACGGGGACGTCGAGATCCTCGAGAAGAGCGAGCGGATCGGCGGTCTCTGCGCCACGGTCGTGGAAGACGGCTTCACGTTCGACGCGGCCGGGCCGCACATCATGTTCAGCAAGAACAAGGAAGTGCTGAACCTGATGATCTCGGTCCTCGGCGACAACGTGCACCAGAACCGGCGCGAGAACCGGATCTACTTCAAAGGCTCGCTGGTGAAGTACCCGTTCGAGAACGACCTCGCCGCGCTGCCGAAGGAAGACAATTTCGACTGTATCTATGGATACATCGTCAACCCTCGGGCGCACGAGACGCCGGTGACGAGCCTCGCCCAGTGGTCGTACGTCACGTTCGGGGCGGGGATTAGCGAGAAGTACTTCATCCCGTACAACGAGAAGATCTGGAACTACGACGCCAACAAGATCGGCACCGAGTTCGTGGAGCGCATCCCGAAACCGCCGATGGAAGACGTCCTCAAATCGTCGATCGGCATCTCCACCGAGGGGTACCTGCACCAGTTGTACTACTCGTACCCGACCCATGGCGGGTTCGAGTCGATCGTCAAGGCGTTCGCGGAGCGGGTGAAGGGCGACATCCGGACGAAGTGGCCGGTGGCGCTCGTAGAAAAAGTAGTCGACGGTTGGCGCGTGGTCTCGGCCTCGGGGGAGGAGCGGATCTACGAGACCCTGGTCTCCACGCTGCCGATCCACGAGCTGCTGAAAGTCTGGAAAGACGCGCCGGCCGAGGTCCATGAAGAGACCGCAAAGCTGCGCTACAACTCCCTGATCAACGTCCTGATCGGCTGCAAGACCGATCCGGGCCACAACTACACCGCCCTCTACGTGCCGGACCCCGACCTGCTGTTCCACCGCCTCTCCTTCCCGAAGGCATTCGGCAGCGAATGCGTGCCGCCGGGCGGCTCGTCGATCATGGCCGAGATCACCTCCAACGCCGGCGACGGCATCTGGGAGATGACCGACGAAGCGCTGCTCGAACGGGTCATCGGCGAGGTCGAAGGGATCGGCTTCGTCGACCGCGACAGCATCGTCTATCAGAAGGTCGTCCGCTTCACCTACGGCTACCCGGTATACGACCTCGAATACCGCAAGAACGTCACCGCGATGCGCGAAGCGGTCGCGGCAACCGGCCTGCGGCTGCTGGGACGGTTCGCGCAGTTCGATTACATCAACTCGGATGTGTGTGTGGAGCGTGCGCTGGCGATGGCGGAGGAGCTTGGGCGATGAACCAGAATGCAGAATGCAGAATGCAAAATGCAAAATGGAAAAAGGGTGAAGGCCGTCCTTCTTTTCCATTTTGCATTTTGCATTCTGCATTTTGCATTTCGCTTTGTGCCTGCCTCGAGGATTGGGCGCTCACCCATGGATGAAAACGCCCCCTATCA
>Ga0190275_10000504_pt1 | contig 34110 bp, 29 predicted proteins | sample Popmic550T_FD_133745 | JGI IMG/M metagenome (GOLD analysis project Ga0190275, IMG submission 133745) | Populus adjacent soil microbial communities from riparian zone of Yellowstone River, Montana, USA - 550 T | ecosystem: Environmental > Terrestrial > Soil > Riparian zone > Trees stand | place...
CGCCCGGCTTCATCGCCTTGATGATGGCGTCACGGGCTTCGAGGATGCAGCGGTACATCTTCAACTGCTCGTCGGTGAACGTCCCGCCGACGGGCCACGTGCGAGTGATGTCCGAAGTGTAGTAGTCGAAGTCCGCGCCGTAGTCCATCAAGACGATCTCGCCCGCCTGCATCTGCCGGTCGTTGCGCTCGTAGTGCCAAGTGATCGTGTTCGGCCCCGAAGCGACGATGGGCGTGAAGGCGTCGCCGCGCGCGCCGAGCTTCGTCTGAACGTATCGCGCCGCGGCCTCGACCTCATACTCATACTCGCCCGGACGCGTCCCGCGCATCCCGGCCTTCATGCCCTCCGCGCCGATGCGCCCGCTCCGGCGCATGCGCTCTATCTCGTAAGGCGACTTGACCCAGCGCAGGCGGTCGAGGATGGGGTTTACGTCCGCGACCGCGAGGCCCGGTTGCAGCTCGCGCAGTCGCGCGACCGCCTGCGCGACGGTCGGCGTGTATTTGTAGAGCGGGTGTGAGGCTAGGCCCCGGTCATACATCTCCGCCTCGGCGCGCGCCATCTGGAGCGTGTCGGGCGCGTTGAGCGGCGCGTATAGCTTCTGCGCGATCTTCGCGGCGAGGCCGAAGACGTTCACGAAGTCCTCGCGCGCGAGGACGTGCGTCAGCCCGTATGCTTCAGCCGAGTTCTCCGCGTTGAGCAGCCCCGGCCCTTCGACCCTCACGCGCCACGCGGGACGACGCTCGACGAAGACGACGCTCTGCCGAGTCTTGCCGACGAGCAGGAGAAGCGCGCCCGGCTCCTCGATGCCGGTCAGGTAATAAAAGTCCGGCGACTGTCGAAACTTAACCGCGTGGACGTGCGGGTCTGCGGCGAACACGACCGCAACGCCGCCCTCGCCTATCTGCTCGAACACTTTCGCGCGCCGCGCCGCGAACTCGGCCTTGTCGAACGGCCCCTGCGCGAGCGCGCCCTCCGAGAGCGCGAGGCACATTACAAGAGCGAAGAGAAGTCGAAAGAGTGAACGGGTTGCGTTTTGCATCGGCGGAATATTCCTCTGAGAAATTATTTTGAGAAGCCCCCTCAGGGGCGAGATGTTTGTAGAGTCCTCGCCGACGCCGGAAACTTTACGACGCCGCGGCCTCTTCGGCGGTGATGATGCGTAGGTTGGGCGAGTCCTGCAAGACGTGCGTGCCGGCGGGGACGGAGTGCGTGAGCCATACGTTGCCGCCGATGATCGAGCCGCGACCGATGACGGTGTCGCCGCCGAGAATCGTCGCGCCCGCGTAGACCACTACGTCGTCCTCGATTGTCGGATGTCGCTTCGTGTGTCGGACGAGTTGGCCGTCCGAGTCCTTGTCGAACGAGAACGCGCCGAGCGTCACGCCCTGATAGAGCTTGACGCGCGCGCCTATTACAGCCGTCCCGCCGATGACGACGCCCGTGCCGTGGTCTATGAAGAAGCTGGGGCCGATGCGCGTCGCGGGGTGTATGTCAATGCCCGTGAGGCTGTGCGCGTGCTCGGTCATGATGCGCGGGATGAGCGGCACGCCTAAAGCGTGAAGCTCGTGCGCGAGGCGGTAGACCGTGACGGCGTAGAGTCCGGGGTAGCTGAAGATGATCTCGTCGTAGCATGCGGCGGCGGGGTCGCCGTCGTATGCCGCCTGAACGTCCGAGGCCAGAACCTCGCGCAGCGCGGGCAAGCGCGACAGGAACTCTTCGGCGCACTCGGTCGCCTGTCGCTCCGTGACGGGGCAAGCGTCGTCGAGCCTCTGCCCGTGGTTGATGGCGCGGCTGATCTGCTCGGTCAGCGCCTCGTAGAGCCAAGCGGTCTGCGACTCGACGTGCAGCCCGAGGCTCGCGCCCGTAAGCCCCTGCGCGCCCGTGTAGCCGGGGAAGAGAAGCTCCTGAAGCGCGTCGAGCATACGCACGGCCTCCGCGCGCGACGGAAGAGGGCGACGGTCGAGGTGGTGAATCTTCACGCCGCCGCGCGAGTACGACTCGACCAGCAGGGCGGCGGCGCGGCTTACTTTCTCATTCATAAAAAAGTCTGGAGTCTGGAGTCTGGAGTCTGGAGTCTGAGGTCAAAGGAAGAGCGCGAATGCTACCCTATTTTGACTCCAGACCTCAGACTCCAGACTCCAGACTTCATTCGATCTCTATCCCGCGCTCCTGCGCGATGCCTCGGGCCTTCATGATGATGTCGTCGTCGAGCTGGCCGCCGCCGCTCATCCACAACTCCACCTCTTCGGCGGGGCGTCCCAGCGCGACGGCGAGTTTTTCGTTGTCCGAGTCAAAGCCGATGTCGCGCAGGCGACGTAGCATGTCCAGCCCGGCGGCGTTGTCCGTGCCGCGGTCGTCGAGCGGGTTCTCGCCGGAGTCGCCGCCCGCGTCCGCATTCTTCTCAAGCTCGTTCTTCGCTTCAGCCATTGTTCGTTGCCCCCTGTTGTTGGTCGCCCACGGTCGCCGTGTAGCCCACGTCCTGAATCTTCTTGATGAGCGTCGTCTGCTGCACGACGTTGTCGTCGAATTCGACGACCGCAGTCTTGCCGCCGAAGTTCACGTCCGCGCGCTCGACGCCCGCGGTCTCTTCGAGCGTCTCTTTGATGAGCGCGGCGCACGTGTCGCCGTGCATGCCCTTTATGTGAAACTCCGCTTTCATCTCGTCGCCTCCCTCCTTGAAAGCGTCGCTGGCCGTGCGCTTGCCGAGGGCCGCGACGCCGTTCTGGAATTTTCGTCTTGCTCGTGTTGCCGCGTATTATATCGCACGCGCCGCGCCGGAAGCCACGCGCGCACGCGCCCGTTTGATGAAAGAGCCGACGAACATGACGATTGCCGACGCGCTGCGCGAGGGCGCGACGCGTTTGCGCGTGGCGGGCGTCGAGGAGGCGCGGCGCGATGCCGGCTCGCTTCTCTCGCACGCCACGGGGCGCGACAGGGCTTACCTCATTACGCACGCCGACGAGGAGCTGACGCCGGCGCAGCTCAAGGCCTTCGACTCGTCAATCGCGCGCCGCGCCGACGGCGAGCCTTTGCAGTACCTGACGGGCGTGCAGGAATTTTACGGACTCGATTTTGAAGTGACGCCGGAAGTTCTCATCCCGCGCCCCGAAACGGAACTGCTCGTCGAGACGGCGCTTGAGATTTTGAAGGAGGCCGACTCGCCGCTCGTCTGCGACGTGGGCACAGGCTCGGGCTGCATCGCCGTCGCACTGCTTCACGAGCGACGGGACGCACGCGCCGTCGCGCTCGACATCTCGGCGGACGCGCTGCACGTCGCCGGGCGCAACGCCGCGCGCAACGGCGTCGGCGACCGACTGGAACTGCTTGTCTCGGACTGCTTCGACGCCCTTCGTTCGGACGAGCGACGCGGAGTCCGCTTCGACCTCATCGCCTCGAACCCGCCCTACATCGCCGAAGATGAAATCGCGTCGCTCCAGCGCGAGGTGCGCGAACACGAGCCGCGCGGCGCGCTCACACCGGGCGGCGACGGCCTCTCGGTCATACGCCGCCTCGTCGCGGATGCGCCGGAGTTTCTCAAACCGCGCGGACACCTCCTCATCGAGATCGGCTTCGACCAGCACGAGCGCGTCGCCTCGCTCATAGACGCGCGCGTCTGGACGCTGCTCGACATACGCCGTGACCTTCAAGGCATCCCGCGCTGCGTCGCGCTACGGCTCGCGGGGTAGCTGCGCGCCGTGCTAGAATCCGCGAAAATCAGAGGCTAGAGGTTAGAGGTTAGAGGTTAGTAGTTGCCCTCAATTCAGAGGCTTCAACTGGCCGCGGCGAGAAGTCGTTAACTAGCCTCTAACCTCTAACCTCTAGCCTCTAAATCATGGATAAATTTCGCATCACAGGCGGGCGGCCCCTTAGCGGTCGCGTGACCATCAGCGGGGCGAAGAACTCCGCGCTGCCTTGCATGGCGGCGGCGATACTGTCGGCGGAGACCGTCACGCTGCACAACGTGCCTTACGTGCGCGACTGTTTGACGCAGCGGCGTCTGCTCGAAGACCTCGGCGCGACTGTGCTTGTCCCAGACCTTCGGACGCACAAGATACGGGCGGCGAACATCGAGCTGTTTGAAGCGCCTTATGATCTCGTGAAGACGATGCGCGCGTCGGTGCTTGCGCTGGGGCCACTCATCGCGCGCTTCGGCAAAGCGAAGGTCTCTCTGCCCGGCGGGTGCGCCATCGGCACGAGGCCGATTGACATGCACCTCGAAGCTTTGAAACAGCTCGGCGCGGAGGTGCGGCTCGAATCGGGCGACGTTGTGGCGCGCGCGCCAAAAGGGGGAAGGCTCGCGGGCGGCGACGTGAATTTCCCGAAGGTGACGGTGACGGGCACGGAGAATCTTTTGATGGCCGCGACGCTCGCGCGCGGCACGACGCGTCTCCGTAACGCCGCGTGCGAGCCGGAGATCGTAGACCTCGCAGACCTCTTGAATCGAATGGGGGCGCGCGTGCGCGGCGCGGGCACGGAGACCATAACAATCGAGGGCGTCGAAGCGCTGGGCAGCGCGGAGCATACGATCATCCCCGACCGCATCGAGACGGGAACGTTCATCGTCGCCGCTGCGATAACGAAAGGCGAGCTTGAGATTAAAGACTGCCAGCCGGAACACCTCACAGCCGTCATCTCGAAATTGCGCGAGGCCGGCGTCGAGATCGAGGAAGTCAACCCGACGACGCTCGTCGCGCGCCGCTCGGCGTCGGGCCTGAAGGCGAGCGACGTGACGACGGAGCCTTACCCGGACTTTCCGACCGACATGCAGGCGCAGTACATGGCCTTGATGACGCAGGCCGAGGGGCGAACGCGCGTCACCGAGACGATATTCGAGAACCGCTTCATGCACGCCTCCGAGATGCAGCGCATGGGCGCGGGCGTCCGCGTCGAGAGCCACAACACCGCGGTGGTCGAAGGCCCGACGGAATTGATGGGGGCGCGCGTGCAGGCGTCGGACTTGCGCGCCTCGGCCTCGCTGGTTCTGGCGGGCTTGGCGGCGCGCGGCGAGACGTGGATCGAGCGCGTCTATCACATTGATCGCGGCTACGAGAAGATCGAGGGCAAGCTCCGCGCGGTGGGCGCAGGCATTGAGCGCGTCCGCGAGTCGGTCACGGCGCAGCTCCCGCCGGTCGAGACGATCAAGGCATGACGAGGGGCGTTTAAGCGCGGCAAGCTATGGAGGCAGCGAGCGACGAAGTGAGACACGCGGCGAGAGTTCTGACGAAGGAAGAGTTGACGAGCCGTCTGCTTGCGCTCGTTCTCACAGCCGTGCTTGTGTGGCACACGGTCTTGATACCGCCGACACTTCACGCGCACGCTCGCCGCACGCGCCGCCCGTCGCACGGCGGCGAAGAGCGCGGGGCGGAGTCGCGTCGCGGCGAACTCCTCAAGGGCGCGTCGAGTGACGCGGTCGAGTCGGTTGATGATATGGACTGGCCGGAGTTCATCTGCATGGATTGAGCGCCTTCGCGCGGGGCTTCGGGATTTCCTTTGCCTTCTACAACCAAACGCGCGGCACGTTTATGGCAACACAACAGGACTGCATCTTCTGCAAGATAGTCGCGGGCGAGATTCCGGCGGCGAAGATTTTCGAGGACGAGTACGCGCTCGCTTTCCGCGACATCAACCCGCAGGCACCTACGCACGCGCTCGTCATCCCGCGCGCTCACATCGCATCGCTCGCCGACGCGAGCGAGAGCGATGAGACTCTGCTCGGACATCTCCTTCGCGTGGCCGCGCGCGTCGCTCGTGATGAAGGACACGCCGAAGGCTTTCGCACCGTCGTCAACACGGGCGCGGACGCGGGGCAGACGGTCTTTCACCTGCACGTGCACGTCCTCGGCGGTCGCAAGCTCGCGTGGCCTCCGGGCTGAGGCCGTTCTCTTTCAAGACCGCCGACGCCCTTACTTCCTAACCTCTTCGGTCGGTCTATCGTTGACGAAGACTTTCCCGTCCTCGACATGGACTGAGTCGCCCTTGCTCAACATGCCGTAGGACTTGCCGTTGACGATCAACGCTTCGTACTTGATTGTGACTTTAGTGTCGCCGCAAGTGAGGTTGTAGGTTTTGCCGCCAGTGTCTTCGTCGTTGTGAATGTGCTTGCTCACGCATCGGGGACGCACGGAGACTTTGTGCGTGCCGAGCGGGAGCGCGTCGCTGGTGTCGTGGTGCGCGCCGCAGGCGGAGAGCGCGAGCGCGCAGAAGAGCGAAAGCGCGAGGGTCTTCATAAACTGTTTACCTCATCGTTCGGATTCGTCGAAGCCCTCGCATATACGCTCCCGCGCGCGACTACGTTCCGCGCGAAAGCCGCGCCGCGCGAGACTCTCTCGCCTTCTCAGCGGCCCGCTTCCTCGGCCAGTCCCTCGCGTTCACTCGGCGGCGCGTCTTCGTTCTCTGCTTGCGCGGCACGCTCCTCCGCGCGCTGCGCGCGCTCCTCCTTGAGCAGCGAAGTCTCATACTTCACATCGCCGACGAGCGTGTCCATGATCGCTTTGGCGAAGCCGAGTATGGCCGGGCCGAGGACGACGCCGGGGATGCCGAAGGCGTAGACGCCCGCGACTAATCCGACGAGCATCCAGTAGAAGTTGAAGCGCTGTGCGGTGTGCGCCGCGAGCTTCGGGCGAAGGACGAGCGACGAGCATGCCGTCATCAGAACGCCGACGAGCAGGTAGATGCCCGCCGCGTTCGGCTCGTTGCGGAAGACCAGAAGGTAGATGCTGACGGGGATGTAGACGGCCCACTCGCCGAGCAGCGGGAAGAAGCCTATGAGGAACACGACGAGCGCGAGCGCGACGGCGAGCGGGACGCCGAAGATGAAATTTAAGACGAGTATGACGACGGCCTTGAGCGTCTGGTCAACCATCACGGCGAAGAGCGCGCCGCGCAGCGCGCCTCCGACGTTCTCGACCAAACGCTCGTAGAACGGCATGAAGTCGCCCGGAACGCGGAGCTTTATGTACGCGGCGAGCTGCCTGCGCTGCGTCAACACATAGAAGAGCGTGAAGAAGAAGATGCTGGCCGAGACGAGCAGAAGCGCCGAGCGCTTCTTAACGTCCGCGATGGCGTCGCCGGAGCGCACGATGGCTTGGCTGAAAGCGTTCTCAAGCACGAGGCGCGTGTTCTCGACCGCGACGTACTCGGAGAGCGAGCGGCTGATGCTCGCGATGATGTGCTCGCGCTGCGCTTCGTCCTGCACCGACGTGGAGTAGCCCGATATCTCGTGCCAGCCGTAGCCGACGGTCGCGGCGAGCGGGACGACGATGAGCGCGATTGTTATAAGTGCGCTCCCGGCGCGTGCGTGCAGTCGCCTTTCAAGCCACTCCTGCACGGGCAGAAGGTACACGCCTGCCACAGCGCCCAGCAGCAGCGCGACCAGAATCTCGCCGACCAGACGCACGAACAGAAAGAGCGCGAGCAGCGTCGCCGCCGCGTAGATGGCCGCGCGCTTTGCCTCGCCCACCGTCAATTCGCCCAGACGTTTCTGCTCGTCGCTCCGTGCCATGATGGCCGCAACTTTAACACGCCGCCGTGGAAAAAGACGGGGGGACGAAGAGACGGGGAGACAGGGCGACGGGGAGACGGGGCGATGGAGTGACGGACAGAGAGAAGTAGGCAGACAGATGTGCGCCATATCGCCCTGTCTCCCCGTCTCCCCCGTCTCCCCGTCGCTGCCCGTCCCGGTTTGTCTACGCGCGCAAAGACGGTTAAACTCTCCGTTTCGGTTCACACCCCATTTTCCGAGGGACTAATACAGAGGAGCTATGAGCAGTAAGATGGAAACGAGGCTGGAAGCCTTTTTGAGCGAGCAAGACGACGAGACGTGGAGGCGCGCGGTCGCCGAAATGCTGCCCGAAGTCCACGAGGTTGACAGGATGGCGACGCAAATCTGGTTTCACTTCTTCCCGCTCGTTCTGCTGCGCGCATTCGAGGCGGCGGAAGACCCCGCGAAGCTCGCGCAGGAATTGTTGATGCAGGGCAAGTGGTTTCTGCGCGACCAGATTGATTCGTCGCACACGTTCCTCTACGGCCACCGCTTCTGGTCGGAGGTAAAACAGGCCGTCATCGCCGAAGCGGAAGCGGACGACGTGAGCGAAGGCCGCTCGCTCGCCGATGTGATTCGCGGCGTCGCTGCGCGCGCGTCGAAAGCGAGCAAGGTTGACGCATCGCTCGTCGCGGGGATAGCGGCGGTCGGACTGATGACTTTGCAGCAGGTAAAGCTCGAAGCATTCAAGCGTACGCCGGGCGAGGTCTCGATTGATAAAAAGCATTTGAGAAAGTCGCCCGACGAAGTCCTTCGCGAGCGAGCGCGCGACGACAGTCAAGGGTTGTTCAACGTCCTTCGCACGACGGACAAGCAGTGGACGGTCGTTTGGGACGAGAACCGCGACGAGCGGCGTTTCAAGGTCGTGAACATGCAGGAGGTCGCGTCGGGCGCGGCGAACGACAAGCGCCCGTGGCACGAGCTGGACTCGCGCTGCACCGTGGACGAAGGGCCGATACCCGTTCAGTGCCGCTCGGCTTCGTGCGGGACGTGCTGGGTCGGCGTGCTGGGCGGCGCGGAGAAGTTGACGGAAGTGGAATGGCGCGAGCGCAAGGTGATGCCGCTGTTCGGCTACATCGAAACGGATGAAGCGCGCCCGCTCATACGTCTTTCGTGTCAGGCGCGTGCGACAGGCGCGCTCTCCATCGTCATCCCGCCGTGGAACGGCTACTTCGGAAAGCGTCTGAAGCGGCAGCAGGGCGAAGAGACGCCGGAGTCGGCGGGCGAGGCCGTGGCGGGTTAAGCGATGTCGAGCGCAGAGACAAACAGAGCGGCGGGCGCTAATAGCTCGAACCAACCGCCCACGCTCACGCGCGACGCTGAGGGGCGCATCGAGCCTTCGTCGCTCGCAAGTCTCATAGAGTGGTTTCTCAACTACGACGAGCGCGTCGCGGTCGTGCGTTTCCCCGCGGTCGAGTCTCTGTTTCAGTGGAGGCAACAGGAGGACTTGCGGGAGCGGCCCGACGGCTTCGCCTTCGGTCGCGCGGAAGATAGGCTCGCCGTAGGCGTCATGCAGGCTTTAATCGAGAACGCGGACGAGCGCGCTCTGCACGGCTGGATAAAAGATTTGCTGGCCGCGCTCGACGACGCGTCGAAGACGAACGAGGCGATTGCCGAAGGCTACGGATTGAAGCCGTCCGAGAGTTCCTCGGTCGTCGAGGAGGCGGAGAAGATTCCCTCGCGGCGCGAGCGCGACATCTACCTCAACTGCTGCTGGCTTGAGACGCTCTGCACCGCCGAGGCGCGTGTGCTGGGCTGGGCGTATCAAGGGCTTTACGGCAGGGCGTTTCATCCCGAAAATTTTTAACAGACCGCTTTTTTTTACAGGCGCGGAGAGAGATAATTCAGTCATGTCAGAGAGACCAACCATTACGAACACCTCGCAGACGGTCGTCGTTGACGAGAATACTTTCGAGTTCGAGACGCTCGAAGAGGTGAACGGGCACGCGACGGTCGTGCGCTTTCACGTAGAGAACCCTGACGTGCGCCCCGGCGACGTTCTGCTCGTGCTTTCGGGCAGCGACATACACTTCCACGGCATGATCGGCATGATCGAAGACGACGGCTACGGCGTCGCCACAGACCGCCGCGGCTCGCTTCTGCCATCAACCGTTCAATAGTCTCGCGTGTGATTTCGCAGGAAGCTCACGTCCTCAGGAGTCGCGTGAACCCTTCCTGCTCGAAATGCCGGTCAGTCGTGAGTGCGTCGGAGATGCCGTACTGCCGCATCAGCAAAAAGCTCACGGCGTCGCACAGCGAGTAGGTCTTATCGAGTCGGTCTTGCAAGAGCGTAAGCGCGGCACGGTGCAAATCCTCCCCGACCCAAATACATTCAACGTGTGGATTGTTTAGTAAGTCAGATGCGAACTTGAGCGAGCCAGCCCGCGCCAGCCCGCGCGTCTGGCATAGCGGCACTAATTCTGACAGCACGTAGCTGTGAGTTAGCCGTTCATGTGCAGAATTAAAGTACATGGCGGCCTCATGATGACGACCGTCCATCACGTCGAAGTAGCAAAGCAGTCCTGAAGTATCCAGCAGCACTTAATCCTCCTCGTGCGAACTGCCATACTCTCTGCCAAGTCTTCGTCAATGCGGTCGTTATCAGCCGAATGCGGGTCGCCACTGTTCGCTGCCCCTGCGTGTCGAGCCAGACGCTCCCACGCTTCCTTTAACTCTTCGTCGCTAAGTTTCGGGCGCGGCTTATGCACGGTTCGCGCCAACCATTCGAGCGCGACTGATTCGGTCGTGCGCCCCTCGCGCTCGGCCCTCTGCTCGAAGACCTCGTAAAGCTCGTCCGGTATCTCGAAGGTCAGAGTCTTGCTCATCGGAAGTTCACCTCTCGCGCCAATCGTAACATGATGGAGTGAAAAAAAAGGCCTGCTTTTCGTCTAACACTCATTGCCCGCACCGTCATTTCTTCAACGCCGACTTCTTCCTCAGCACGAAGACGGTGCCGCCGCCTTCGCGCGGCTTCCACTCGACCTCGGCCTCGATGAGTCCGGCGCGCGCGCGTATGCCGGCGATGCCGCGACCGCCCGCGAGCGCTCTTTTGTTGCCCGCGTCGAAGCCGCGTCCGTCGTCTTCGAGCGTGAGCGTGAACTCCCCGGCGTCGTCCAGATGCGCGGCGAGCGAGACGCGCGTGGCGCGCGCGTGGCGGCAGACGTTGCTGACGGCCTCCTGCACGATGCGGTAGACCTGCATCTGCACGCCGGGCGCAAGGTGCAGGCGCTCTTCGAGTCCTTCGTCGCAAATAAACTCGTAAGCGAACTTTTGTTCGGTGGGCATGTGCGCGAGCGCGTTGGCTAAAGCGAATTCGAGCGCCGCCGCGAAGCCGACGTTCTCAAGCACCGAAGGGCTGAGGTCTTCGCAGATGCGCCGCACCTCCTGCGAGATGTCCTCGATCTCCGCGCGCAGTTGCGCGGGGTCAACGATGGTCGTCGTCGCAGTCGTCATCAGTCCGCTCGTCGTCGCGGCTACGCCGGGCTGCATCTCGTCCGTCAGAAGGAGCAGGCGGCGAAGGTCTGCGAGCGTCTGGTCGTGCAGGTCGCGCGCGATGCGCCGGCGCTCGGCCTCTGCCTCGCTCGCGAGCTGAAGGCGCGCGGCGGCGAGCTGGTGGTTCGCCTCGCGCACCTGCTCGCCGCTGCGGACGATCTTGCGGTGCTGCACGTAGGCCCAAAGCAGCGCGACGAGCGCGAGCGCGAGCAGGACTGAGAGCGCGACCGTCGTGCGCGGGAACGGCGAGCGCGCGACCTCGAACTCGAACATGAGCGGCTCGGACGGCGTGAGATCGAGCGTGAAGGCGCGCGCCGTTGCGACGTAGCGACCCGCGCGCAAGCCCTCCACCTGAAACTGCGAGTCGCGCGAGAGCTTCTGCTTGATGGTGCGGCCTTCCCCGTCGCGCAAGGTGAAGGCGTACTGGAACTGTTCGGGGAAGGTGCGGCTCGCGCCCGCGGCCACGTCGAGCGTGAGGCCGCTCTGCGGGTAGCCCAGCCGGAGCGTGCCGCCGCGCTGCAACTCCTCCGGCTCATACGTGCGCGAGGCCGTGACGCGCGCGAGTCGAAGCACGGGCGCGAGCGTGCCCGGCTCGTAACGCACAAGCCCTCGCGTCGTGCCGACGAGCAAAGACGACGCGCCGCCCGCGCCCTCTTCGCCCGAGGCGACGGGCAGCACGGCGAAGGCGTTCTCCGTAGGCAAGCCCTGCTCGGTGTTGAGCTGCGAGGCAATCGCGCCGAACTCGTCGTCGAGCGCGGCCTTGAGGACTCCCGCGCCCGCGGTCGCGCACCAAGCCTGCGGCGTGGAACGATTCGACGCGCCGCCCGCATCATTCGAGCGGACGGCGACAACGCCGCGCGCATCAACACCGCCCGCGACCTCCATGAGCGCGCGCCCCTCGCGGAAAGCGTAGAGTCCGCGCCCCGTCGCGAGCCAGAGCCACCCGTCTGCGGCGGACGCGCCCCAGACGGTGCTGCCGCGCAGAGAGTCGAGCGCGGCCTCCGATTTCACCGCGCCGCCATCGAAGTAGAAGACGCCCGCGTTCGCCGTCCCTATCCAGAGACGCCCACGCTGCTCGTCCGCGTAGAGACTCACGACCTCGCGCCCGCGCTCGTCCTCGCCCTGACGCGGCCACACGAGCGCGCGGCGACCGGGGCCGTCGAAGCGCTCAAGCCCGCGCCCGAACGTCGCAACGTAGACCGCGTCGCCGAATCGCGCGATGGCGCGCACGCTGCCGCTCAAAGCAGGCGCGGCGGCCTTCTTCACCGCGTCTGCCTCGGACGCCGACGCGTCTCCGGCAGCCGTCTTCTCACCATCCTTCGCGCCGCCCGTCGCAGCGCCCTTCTTCTCTTCGCCGGACGACGAAACTGCTGCGCCCGCTTCTTCATTCGTGTCGCCCGACGCGCCGACCGCCACGGCCTTCGCCGTGTCGCCCGCGCTCTTCGCTTCGGGTTTCTGCTCCGCGGCTTTCTCTTCCGGCGCGAGCCGCACGGCGCGTCGCGTCGCGCGCCCTTCCGTCTGAAGGCCTACGAAGAGTCCCGCGCCCGTGCCGACGAGTAGAAGCCCTCGACTGTCTTCGGCGAGCGCATAGACGGTCTTGCCCGCGACCTCTTCGACCTCGCGCCAAGCGCCGCCGCGCTCGCCCTGCGCGAACAGACCGCGGCTCGTGCCGACGAGCAGACGCCCGCGCGACGTTCGATAGAGCGCGCGCACGAAGTTGCTTTCGGTCTCGCTTGAGAGCTGCTCGACGCGCACGCCGCGCGGGTCGTAGCGGCAGACGCCGCGCGGCGTGCCGAACCATGCGACGCCTTCGCGGTCAACGAAGACCGCGTTCACGCGATCCGAGCGAAGGCCGCCCGCCGTGCCCGCGAACGTGAAATGCTCAAGCGGCTGCCCGTCGCTTCGATAGCGAAAGACGCCGCGCCCGTCCGTCGCCGCGTACAGATCGCCGCCCGGCGCGATGGCGAGCGCCGCCACAGTTCCAGTCGCGCCGCCCGAAACTTTTACAGGGCGAGCGAGCCTCCCGTCGTCAACGCGGAAGATGCCGCTGTCGCCGCCCGAAGTCTGCGCGCCGAGAAAGAGCGCGCCGTCCGCGCTCCGCTCAAGCGACTCGACGTAGAACGTGCGCGGCCTGCCAACGATCTCCTTCGTCTCGCCGCCCGGCTCAATCGTCATCAGTCCCCGCCCGCGCGTCCCGACGACGAGCGTCTCACCGAGCAGTGCGAGACTCGTCGGTTGGACGGGCTGCGACTTTCCGCTTGCGATTGTCAGAGGCTCGCCCAACTGCCGCACGGCGAGCGAGCCGTCGGCCTCAAGCCTGCACTCGAAGACCAGCCCGTCGGCGGTCGCAACGAGCGCACGCCCCGGCGCGGGCGCGACGACGGCTATCACGCTCTTGCCCTTCGTCTCGGCCACTTGCCTGAAGGTCTGCGAGCCTGCGGCGCGCACGTAAGCCCCGCCGTCGGCCCCGACCCAGAGAGCGCCGCCCGCGTCCACGCGCAGGGCGCGCACGCGCGGCCCCGACAGCCCTTCGCTCGTCACGGACTGAACGCGCCGCCCGTCGTAACGCGCGAGGCCCGCGTCCGTTCCGAACCACATCACGCCGTCCGCGTCCTGCGCCACCGCGCGCACCTGATCGCTCGGCAGCCCGTGGAACAGAGTCACCGCGCCCCAGCGGTGCAGAGCAGTCTCAGTCTCTGAACGAGACTGAAGGCAAAAGGCAAAAGGCAAAAGGCAAAGGGCAAAAGTGAAGACAGCCAAACGGATTGCCTTCCTTTTGATTTTTGCCTTTTGCCTTTTGCCTTTTGCCTTCAACAACTGCCTTTTGCCTTCACCATCTGCCTTCACTTGTGCGGCGGCTCGTCGAGAAAGCGCTTGTGGTCGCGCTCGATCCAGTGCTCAAGCTCGCCCGCGGCCTTCTCAAGCTCGTCCGAGTTGATGAGTCCGCGCCGCAGAGCCTCGAAGAAGGCGCGCGTCCGCATGTTGTATGCGAGCTTGTCGTAAGCCTCGTGCGACGTGCCTTCGGGGGTCGAGGTGAAGAGTTTTTCGTAGAGCGTCGCGAGGCGGCTCTCTACGCCGCGCAGAGAGAGGGCGCACTTGCGCGCAATCGCCCAGTTGGAGAGTCCGAGCGCGAGGTAGTAGAGCGCCTCGGCCTCGAACTCTGTGAGGAGCGGGCGCTTGAAAGAGTCTTTGAAGGCCGGGTCAATCATGTCCGCGCCGTCTTCGAGGACTGCCGCGACGAAGCGAAGGAAGCGCGACTCAGGGTTGTTCTTGTGTATGAAGCCGTAGGTCGGCGAAGGCTCGACCGAGCGGACGATCTTGCGAATCTCGTTGATGTAAATCTCGTCGGGGAACTGCGTCCAGAAGATGATGCGCGCCGAAGGGAACTCGCGCCAAATAGAGCGCGCCGCCTTCACGCCCGAAAGGCGCGGCATCTGTATGTCGAACACGCACAGCTCCGGCCTCTCCTTGAGCGCGAGCGCCAGAGCCTCCTCGCCGTCGGCGGCCTCAATCACGGGCGCGTGCGCCGCGAACTCGCGCTCCAACAATTCGCACAGGTAACGACGCTGCGCCACGTTGTCTTCGGCAATCAGGATTGACATAACAAACAGAGGGCGGAGGTCAGAGGCCAGAGGTCAGTGACCACGCTTTCGGATTTAAGATATGAAACACCGATTTTGAGATGCCCGCGCACGACAGATTCTACCAAAACTTCCGACCTCTGACCTCTAACCTCTGACCTCCGCTTTTACAATGTGGCTATCCACACACGCGCACGTTGGGAGAGACACGTGCGGGCGGGGCAGGCGACACGCAACGCCGCTGTTGTTGCCCGCGTCGCGCGTTTTCTCGTCTTGACGATAATCGCTGACGGACGGCGAGAGCGCGAGTTAGCAGTTCGGCGGTCTCGTCGTCGCTCGTGCCCACGGACGCGGGGCGTTGCACTGGGGAGGGCGCGCCCCGCGGTTAATCTAAGGCGATGCTCGGACTGTTTAGACGAAGACGCGCGGCGGGAAGGCTTCTGTTGGCGTCGGCGTGCCTGCTCGCGATTCCGCTCGCGACCGCCGCGTGGCGTTGGGCGCGCGCGCCGCGCGTGTGGAGGCCGGGCGAGGCGGCGGTGGCGTTCTGGACTTGGCGCGCTGAGACGCCTTCGCAAGAGGACTTGGAGAGCGCGATGCGCGAGACGGGCGCGCGCGTCTTGTTCGTGCGCGCGGGGCAGTTCGATTTCGCACGGGGGCGCGTTGCGCGCATCAGGGCCGCACAAGGAGAGATGCCGCGACGGATAGAGCTGCACCTTGTTTACAACGCGACGCCCGCGCTGCTCGCGGAGTTCGAGCGGGTTGATGAGAAGGTCTTGGCCGAAGTGATCGCAGAGACGTTCCGTGCGGACGCGGAGTCGGCAGAGCGCGAAGTTGCGGACGGAAGTGTCGGCGCTCAGGTCTCCGGCCTTCAGCTCGACTTGGACGTGCCGACGCGTCTGCTCGCGCGTTACGGACGCGTGCTGCGAGAGACGCGCGCGAGGTTGCCGCAAGGGATGCAACTGTCGGTGACGGGGCTTGAGACTTGGATGGGCGCGGAGGGTTTGCGCGCGGCTCTTGAGGCGGTGGACTTCTGGCTGCCGCAGTTCTACGGCGCGGAGATTCCGGCGACGGCGGACAAGCTCATCCCTATCTCTTCGGCGCGCTCGGTTGCGCGCGGAGTCGAGCGCGCGCGCGAGCTTGGAAAGCCTTTCTACGCGGGACTCGCGGCTTACGGCCACGCGCTGCTCTATTCGGAGAAGGGAAAGTTGATCGAGCTGCGCGGCGACGTTGACCCCGCGCGCGTGGCTTCGGACAGGAATTTTGAACTCGTCGAGCGGCGCGCGTTCGAGTCGCGTGTCTTGGCCGACGGCGCGACTCGCGCCGCGCCGCTCGCGAGCGAGTGGCGATATGTTTTCCGCGCGCGTGGCGATACGGTCTTGGGAGGGCTGGTCGTTCGCGCGGGCGAACAGATCGTCATTGACGTGCCGAGCAGCGAGTCTTTGCGCGCAAGCGTCCGGGGGGTACGCGAAGGCGCTGGCGAAAAGCTGCTCGGCATCTCTATTTTTAGATTGCCCACGCGCGGCGACGCTACGACGCTCTCACTCGCGCAGATAGCCGCCGCGCTCGCAGACCGCGACGCCGAAAGCTCGACGCGCATAACCGTAGAGACCGCGCGCGGCGACGGCGGCGAGAAGATTTCGGGGCAACTAATTCTAACGACTGAGAACGACGGCGAGGCGGGCGCGCTCTACGGCGACGACGCGCTCGCCGTAACGCTGCGCGTCCCGCGCGGAAGCGTGCGCGGCGTGACCCGGCTCGAAGGCTTCGACTCGTTCGAGACGCTCTGCGAGTCAGCCGCGAGCGCGGACGAGGCGCGCGCCTCGTCCGCGCAGACGACGCTCAGGCCATGCAGCGCGGCGCGCGCGGGCGTCGTTCGACTCAAAGCGCGCGGCTGGCCCGCGGGCGCGCGTGCGCGCGTGGGTCTGAGCTTCGACGGCGAGACGGCAGCACTTCTGTCGGCAACAATCGCCGTGCGGCGCGACGACGGGCGCGTGTGGGAGCATTCAGAGGGGTTGAGCTTGAGAGGGGTGGAGGGCGATGAGTGATTTAAGGGGAGGCGTCAATTTGTCTGGGCGCGGCGGCTTCTCACGCGCGCGTCTGCGTCTGCGGATCATAAGGCTTCGTATAGCGCTCCGTCGCGCGCGTCGCTCGCAACGCGTTACGCACTCGTCCGCGCTCGGCGGCGTCGCGCTCTTCGCGGCGTGCGCGGGTGTCGTTCTGGGGTGCGGCTGGGACGGCTACGAGCGCTCCGTGCGTTTCAACTTCTACGGCAGCGACCGCGAGCGCCAAAGACTTCCGCCGCTGCCCTTCAAGCTAAGCGGCGACACGGCGAGAGAGCCGAATGCCGACGACGACGTGAGCTACAGGGAGGCCGAGCGGAGGGAAGTCGAGGCGGATGCGCTCTGGGAGCAGGCGGCGAAAGCCGTCGAGCGCGGCCAACTTGAGAGGGCGCGTTCGCTTCTGCGCGAGTACATCGAGCGCGGCGACGACACGGAGCGTATGAACTCCGCCGCCGACCATCTCGACGCGCTCGCGTCGCTCGACCGAGGCTCGCCCGCCGCGCACGTGCGCGCGTACCTCGACGCGCGACGCGCCTACGACACTTGGCGAAACGAAACCGAGAAGGCCGCGCCACGCCCGTGGCCGATGCCCACGCAGGCGGAGATCGAACGCGACAAGGCGAAGCAAGAACGACGCGCGGCGGGGATGGAGAACTGGGCGGCGGATGTCGAGGCGCGGCTCGTCGTAATCGAGCGCGACCGAGAGCTTGCGGACAACGCCGCGTACCTGCGCGCCGTCGGCATCTATCGCGCGGGGCGCGAGGGCGACGCGTTGAAGGCGTTCGAGTCGGTCGCAGCAAAGTTCCCACGGAGCGAGAAGCGCGAGGCTGCGCTCTTCATGGCGGGCAAGGCGAGCATGGAGCGTAGCAGCGCTTACATCGCGGGCGCGACCGCCACGTCTGAAGGCGCATGCCCCGAATGCCGCGACGACGCATGGCGAGCGGCGCGCGAAAACTTCTCGCGTGTGGTCAATGATTACCCGAACGGTCGCCTCGCGGGCGACGCGCGTGGCTGGCTCGCGTACCTCGACTGGCGTGTGGGCGAACGCGCGGGCGCGCTCGTTTGGTACTACCGAATGCTGAGCGATGAGAAAGACGCTGAAGCGAACTCAGAGGCTCTGATGTCGCTACGCCTCACGCGCGACCTCGCGGATGCGATGGACATGGAGCGCGTCGAGGCCGCGCTCTCGTCCGAGCCGCGCGTCGCGCTCACATACGCATATCACGAAATCTACAACTACACGCAGAGTTACCATTTCAACAGGCCTGAAATAACCGCCGGGCCGGACTACCCCTGCGACAAATATCTTTCTGCGTGCGAAAGCTGGCGCGAAGAGCTGCGCGGTAGGATGGAGGCGCGCGCCGAGACCGAAGGGCTTGCGCGCGTCGCGCGGTTCGCCTCGCGGATGCTTGAGCGTTACCCCGGCGCGCAGGTCGGCGGCGCGTTCATGGTGCGCGTTGCGGAAGCCGACCTTGAGCTTGGCGACGACAGGGCCGCGCTCGCGCTCGCGCGGCGCGCGCTCGCCCGAGGCGTCGTGGGCGCGGAGCGCGCGGGCGCGCTTTGGGTCGAGGGCGTCGCGCAGTATCGCCTGCGCGATCTGGCCGCGTCGCGCCGCACTCTCGCGCAGCTCGTCAAAGAGTTTCCGAGCGGCGACGTGTCGGACGGCGCGCGACGACTGCTCGCGATGGCCTCGGAGGATGCGGGCGATCTGGACGCCGCGCTCGAACAGTATCTCGCGCTTCGATACTACGCGGACGTCACGTATTTCGTGGACGTGCTGCTGACGCCCGACCAGCTCGCCTCTTTCGTCGAGCGACACGCCGACGTGCGCGAGCGCGACGTGCTGCTCTACTCGCTCGGCGTTCGTTACCTGCGCGCGGGCCGCTACGCGGAGGCCCGCGCCGCGCTCGGTCGCGTGCACACGCTCGCGTCGGACTCATCGAACTATAGCGCGCGATATGGCGACAACGACGAATACGATTATTACGCGGGCTACTACACGAGAGAGAACCCGCCTCCGACACCGAAATATCATCTACGCTCGTCCTTCTGGGACATGTACGACCACACATACCGTGCCGATGGGAAGACGGACGACGGGCGAGCGACGGGAGTCTACGCGGACTGGATTCTGGCCGACCTGAAGACCGCCGACGATCTCGAACGGCTTGAGGGCGAGATAGGGCGCGCGAAGGGAGACGAGGCGAAGGCCGAGGCGACGTATCAACTCGCGAGCTATCTATACGAGGGCAGCAACCTTCTGTTCTACAACCCCGCGACGTGGGGAGGCGCGCGGGCCACGATGATCGAGTCTCTGAGCGAGAGCAGCTACCGCGCGCCTAACGAAGCGCAGGTGGTTTGGCGCTACGCGCAAGAGCATGAGGCGGTCGCGCGCGCGCTCGCCGTCTATCTCGACGTTGTGCGTCGCTACCCTCGGACGCGCGCCGCGCGCGACTCGCTCTACACGGCGATACTCTGCCATCAGGAGCTTGCGAGCTTCAACGCCTACTGGCGCGACGTATACGACAGGGGGCTGCACGCGGGCGAGCGACTCGTGACGCTCGGCGATCTGCGGCGCGAGTATCCGAACTATCGCCTGCCGCACGCGGGCGACTGGAAGCCTTCGACGCGCACAGTGGGCGGCGAGCCTGCGTGGCCCGCGCCGCCGAAGGCCAGAGAGTTGACGGGCGCGGAGCGCGTGCGCCTGAAGTTGAAGCGCGCGGAGCGTTGGGTGTCGCAGGGGTGGAGTCTGTTCGGCGAGGTCGGCGGCGGTCGCGTGCGTCGTTGGACGCTCAAGGCGTTACGCTGGCTCGTCGTCGCGCTAGTCGCGTCGTGCTTGCTGCTCGTCTTCCGCCTGACGCGGCGCACGCGGCGATTTCTCTACCAACAACTCGCGCGCAGGCGTGCGAGCGCACGAGCGGGCAAAACTTATGCGCCGAAGTCTTCTTACGCCGCGCACCTGCCCTACGCCTTCGGCGCGAGCGTTCGCGCAGCCTCCGGCGAGGTCGCGCAACGCCTATTCCAACTCGCAACGCACGAGCGCGGTCGCGCTGCGCTCGCACTCAACCTCTTCACACACGGACTGCTGAGCGTGCTTCTGTGGGCCGTGCTGTGGGCAATGAAATAAACGCAGAAGTCAGAACGCTGAACGCTGAACTGAAGGCAACCGTCTTTCAGTTCAGCGTTCAGCGTTCTGACTTCTGCGTTTCTTAGAGCATCCACGTCGCGCGGCTCGCGTAGTCCGTGAGGTGGCGGTCGGGGTTACGTGTGCGGAACTCTTTGTAGCGCGCGAGCAGGCGCTCGTAGCGTCGGTCGGACGAGTGAATGGCGCGGTGCGGAATCTCTTGCAGATGTCGCTCGACCTTCCAGACGTTGCGGGGTGAGAAACGCCAGTCGTAGTCGCCAAGCTCGTAGAGGCTCGTCAAGCCGTAGCCCGTGATGCGCCCCGTCGAGTCAACGTATGTGTCGAAGTAGCTCCAAACGAGCTGGCGCAGGGTCTTGAAGACTGGGCGGCGGCCATGAAGGCCGAGGTCGCGCGAGCGCGCGATTGATCCCCACAGCCCGTTCTTCTGAAAGACGAAGACGACGTGGTCGAGCTTGTCCTGCGATTCCAGACTCATCAGGAGCGGAGGATACCCGTGCTGCTCCAGAATCACCGCCGCCGCGAGCGCGGCTTCGAGGCAGTGCGCCTCGCCTCGCCGCACGACCTCCCGAAAACTCCGCAGCGTCGCGCCGCAGCGTTCCCAGTTGTAAGGCATCCGCGACAGAAACCTCTGCACGCGCGCGGGCGTCCGGTGCGCTTCGACCGTTTCCCACTCTCGCTTCGTGAAAGCCTCTCTCGATGGCCTGCCCCTCATCGCCTCAAGCAATAGCAGAAGCGGGACGCGAAAGGCAAAGAGAGAGGTTAGAGGTTGGAGGTTAGAGGTTAGTAGAGGAGTTCTCTTTACTAACCTCTAACCTCCAACCTCTAACCTCTGCCTTTCGCCTTCACTTGAAATGTGCCTGCCGTTTGATGTAAGACATAGCCCCGACGCGATCAATCTGTTATCTTTATCCGGCGCACAGGTGTTTGATGGAAACGACCGTGCGCGCAGAAATTTTCCGACGGACAAGCAGGGCAATTTTCGTGAGCACTAAAGGTTCAACTTCCCCCTCGAAACCGCTGACGCGCGCCGAGCAAGAGGCGCAGTCGGCAGCCGAGCGTTTGAATTCGCAGATTACAGACGCGCTCGCCGCGGTCGCGGGCCTTCAGTCGCCCGGCGGCGTTGACGAGCTTGAAGCCTGCGCCGACCGACTTGAGCGCGCCGCGCGCGACCTGTCGGTCGCACTACGCGAGCTGGCCGAGGAGCGCCAGAACAGGGACGAGTCGTAAGTTTCGAGGGGCGGGCAGTTTCATTCCAAACAAACGAGCAGGAGCGCATCCCGCGGGCTTTGATGTCCCGGAGCGCTCCTGTCGCGTATAGGCCCCGGATTTGTTCGGCAGGCAAACAAAGAGGTGAATGGTAAATCGTAAATGGTAAATAGTCGTTGAGCATTTCACGACTTAACCGTAGTCGTTCAACTTGAGCCGCGTTCAAACACCATTCACCATTTGCCATTCACTATTACGCAGGAGAATTTATGACCGCAATCAAACAGAGCGCCGCGGCGCGCGAGCACGGGCGCAAACGCTCGGACGTGGGACTCGACGCGGTCGGCATCAAAGCACCGGCCAACGTCTACTGGAATCTGACGACGCCGGAGCTTTACGAAGTGATAGCGCAGCGCGACGAGGGGCATCTGTCGGCGCACGGCGCGTTGATCGTTGACACGGGCGAGCACACGGGCCGCGCCGCCAAAGACAAGGCCATTGTTCGCGAGCCTTCGTCGGAAGATAAAGTTTTCTGGGGCGAGGTGAACAAGGAGTTCCCGCAAGATAAGTTCGACCGTCTGCGCGACCGCATGATGAAGCACCTCGACGGGCGCGACCTCTTCGTGCAGGACACGTACGCGGGCGCAGACCCGCACTATCGCCTGCCCGTCCGCATCATCACAGAGCTTGCGTGGCACTCGCTGTTTGCGCGCACGATGTTCATCAACGACGATGCAGGAGCAGGGGATCACACGCCCGAATTCACGATCATCAACATCCCAAGCTTCAAGGCCGACCCAGCAACGGACGGCACGCGCTCCGAGACTTTCATCCTCATGGATTTCAGTCAGCGCCTCGTCCTCATCGGCGGCACGAGTTACGCGGGCGAGACGAAAAAATCCGTCTTCACGATTCTCAACTACCTGCTCCCGCAGCGCGGTGTGATGTCAATGCACTGCTCGGCGAACGTAGGCGACGCAAGCGACGTGGCGATCTTTTTCGGGCTGTCGGGGACGGGCAAGACGACGCTCTCGGCAGACCCCGAACGTAGGCTCATAGGCGACGACGAGCACGGTTGGTCGGACGACGGCGTGTTCAACTTCGAGGGTGGCTGCTACGCCAAAGTCATCAAGCTCTCGGCGGAAGCTGAGCCTGACATCTACCGCACGACGCGCATGTTCGGCACGATCATGGAGAACGTCGTCACAGACCCTCTGACGCGCATCCCTGATCTTGACGATGCATCGAAGACCGAGAACACGCGCGCGGCTTATCCACTCACGAGCATTCCTAACATCGTGCCCGAAGGCTACGCCGGACACCCGCAGAACATCATCATGCTCACGGCGGACGCCTTCGGCGTGCTGCCGCCCGTCGCGCGTCTCACGCCTGAGCAGGCGATGTACCACTTCCTTTCCGGCTACACGGCGAAGGTCGCGGGCACGGAGCGCGGAATCAAAGAGCCGGAGGCGACCTTCTCGACGTGCTTCGGCGCGCCATTCATGGTCTTGCACCCCGGCGTTTACGCGGACCTGCTCGGCAAGAAGATTCAGGAGCACGGGGCCGACTGCTGGCTCGTCAACACGGGTTGGTCGGGCGGCCCCTACGGCGAGGGCCAGCGCATGTCCATCAAGCACACGCGCGCGATGATCCGCGCAATCCTGAACGGCTCGCTCTCAAAGGTCGAGACGCGGCCCGACCCGGTCTTCGGCGTCGGCGTGCCCCTGTCATGCCCCGACGTTCCGGCTGAAGTCCTCCAGCCGCGCGAGACTTGGAAGGACAAAGATGCATACGACACGAAGGCGCACGACCTCGCGCGCCGCTTCAACGACAATTTCAAGAAGTACGAGGCAGGCGTCTCCGAACAGGTGCGCGCCGCCGCGCCGAAGGCGGAGTAGCTTCGGGTCTGTATGTAAACTAGAAAAAGGGCAGCGCACGTAGCTGCCCTTTTCTCTTTAACACAATCAACAGCACAATCAACTTGCTGTTTCACTGGCAAACCAGTAAAACTGTGCGACAGAAAAGCGATGTCAACGGCAGCCGCAGTCAAACTTAGGTCTATCGATTGGGATTTCGCCAGCTCTACTACTCGAAATGGGCTGCAAACGATTCATCCGTACCCGGCAAAATTTATCCCACATATTCCCAGAGCTTTAATCAATCTGTTCCACCCCGGCGATAGCTCAAAGATTTTAGATCCATTCTGTGGTTCAGGGACTACATTGGTTGAAGCGATGAATTCAGGCGTCGAAGCTGTTGGTATCGATCTTAGCCCGCTGGCGACCCTCATTGCGAAAGTGAGAACTACGCCCCTAACTTTTGATCTGAGAAAGATAGGCCAAGATGTTTCTCATGTCGCACAAGAGAGAGTGGCAAATCGAGACGTTTCAATTCCTGTTATCCCGCGAGTCGATCACTGGTTTCAAAAGTACATTCAGGAAGCCTTAGCCGCACTCATGGTTGAAATTGATGAGATCACAGAGCCGGATATAGCAAACGCTCTTAAAGTAGCTCTCTCAAGTATTATCGTGAGGGTGTCAAATCAAGAGAGTGATACTCGTTATGCGGCGATAGAAAAAAACATCTCACAAAAAGATGTCTGGACGCTATTTGAACGGGCCGTCAATAACATCGCAGCAGCAGTCTCAAACGTTGGAGTAAATCTTTTTCACCCACTGCCAAGTATCAAGATTATTACAGCAGACTTGCTCGAAGTAGAGCCGCGCGAGATCGGACGAGAGATAGGTCTGGTCGTCACTTCACCTCCGTACCCCAACGCTTACGAATATTGGCTATATCACAAATATCGAATGTACTGGCTGGGCATGGACCCGGTCGCTGTGCGCGGCAAAGAAATCGGCGCACGCGCGCACTACTTTAAAAAGAACCATCAAACTGAAGCTGATTTCGAGTGCCAAATGACAAGGTGCTTTTCACTGTTGGCTCAAGTGATGCGCCCCGGCGCACATGCTTGCTTCGTCGTAGGCCGTTCGATTATCCATGGGCGGCACATTGATAACGAAGCATTACTAGAGAGAGCCGCTCGCCCATCCGGGTTTAGGAAAGTCGGTTCTGCGAGCAGGAAAATCCCTGCCCACCGAAAATCCTTCAATCCTTCTCACGGCAAAATCAACGAGGAAGGCATCATCGTGTTTCTCTTGGAGGGGAAGTGAATCAAGCTCGACTCTGGTGGCACAACCATCGCTACTTCCCTTATGAGCGGGACTTGGCACGGCGTGAGGTAGAGTCAATCCTCGGCGCACCGGCGAAAGAGTTCGAGGGTGGCCTCTCTGTCTCGCTCTCGTCGCCTACGCTGGAGAAGCTGAATGCTCTGACTTACTTCAAAGGTATTCAGCATGAAGGTGAAATCATTGTTCCGCATCAAGCACGGTTGGAAGCTTCGGCAAACTCCAACGGGCAAGGGCGGCTTCCAGCGGTTGATGCGATGCCAATCCTGAAGAGGCAGAATACACGCTACTCTGCTCACGGGCTGCATGAATATCGCGGAAAGTTCAATCCGCAGGTGGTGCGCGCGATTGGCAATATCTTGAATCTTGAGGCGGACGACTGGTTGCTGGACCCTTTTTGTGGTAGCGGCACGACCTTACTGGAAGCCGCACATATTGGCTGGAATTGTGTGGGATTGGAAATAAACCCGCTGGGAGTTTTAATCGCCAATGCCAAAGTCACAGCATTTAAGACCGCTCCCGAAGTTCTGAATGGCGAAACAGAATTTCTGGTGAGCCAACTGGACGGCTACTCCGAGCAAGAGATTGAGTGGGAAAAGATTCTTCCAAATGCTGAATACCTCGCGCAGTGGTTTACTGAGCCGGTCTTGAGCCAACTCGCTTTCATTATCAACCGAATCGAGCGAGTGAAAACAACTGAATTACGCGATGTCTTCCGAGCGGTCTTGAGCAATCTATGTCGTGATGTCTCTCTCCAAGACCCCGGAGATTTACGCATTCGGCGTAGAAAGAATCCAGCCGAGATTAACTCTCAGGTAATTCATACTTTTATTGAATCCCTACATAGCAAGGTAAATAGCGTTCTTCGTGCCAGGGAATGGCTATCTCCACGAAAAACTTTCCAAGCCGCATTCCTGTCGGATTGCCGCACTAATGAAGCTGCCAAAGAGTTACTCTCTCAACACGGAGGGCAGAGGTTTGCGGCAGCTATTACTAGTCCGCCCTACGCGACCGCATTGCCGTATGTGGACACGCAGCGTTTGAGCCTATGTGTGTTGGGATTGATCCGTGCTGCCGATATTAGAAAGTTGGAAAAAACTTTGATCGGCAATCGGGAGATTTCCGATGCCGAACGGGAAGGAGCAGAAAAACTCCTAAAGGCGAATGCAGCCAGACTTCCTAGCGATGTCTTTGATTTTTGCCGGGCGCTCTTACGGATGGCTCAACACAGCGAGCACGGCTTTCGGAAACGGAATGTCCCTGCGCTGGTTTTCAGCTACTTCTGGCAGATGGCCGAAATGTTCGCCTCACTTCGCACGTTGATTAGACCGGGCGGAAAATACGCGCTGCTCGTCGGGACGAATAAGACGACTCTCAAGGATGAAGAGGTCTTGATTGATACGCCACAGCTATTGGCGTCAGTTGCCGAATCACGCGGATGGGGCGTTGAAGAGGCGATCCCGTTCGACACCTATCAACGTTTTGACATTCATCGAAAGAATTCTATCAAGCGTGAAGTCCTGCTTGTCTTGCGGAATGACAGACCATCTTTAGATTCTTGCCGTTAAGGAAGACGAATGCCTGTAAGCCGTGTGAAATCGGCGTTATCAATATATCCATAATGCTTGCCTCGATGCCCGATGATGTGGATCGCGTATGGACGTAACAGCGTGTATAGAGCAGTTCCTTGCTTGGCAATTCTCAACTCATAATTCGTTTCCGAGAAGCGCGAAATTACAACCATATCGCCCGGTTCAGCAAGGCCCGTATAGCGCAGCGGGCCAGTGCCAAGCCTGAAATCGAGATTGTTTTCCGCCTCGAACGTGACGCGGCTCTCATGAGTCTCACGCAAATCAGGGTAGCGAATATTTATGACACAGGAGAACGTCACCTTTTGGCCTCTACGATTGCGAATAGTTAGCGGCGGGAAGAATCCGTAACTATCGCGGCTCAACCAAAAGTATTGGCTTCCCCGTCCCTCGACTGTTCCGGGCGCTGCTTGAATCCGAACCGTGTCATGATGTCCCAAAGTTACAATCAGGGTCGTCTCTTCCGATTCGTCTAAGACGACATCGCGGGCAAACTCATCATAGAGCAACCGCCACACAGGGGCAGTCAGGTCATCCAGTACAGGGTTATATCTGTCCCACGCCTGTGATGTGAGGTTATCAATCATACCCGCCCATGAGAAATCAATTCCTCGTGTCGAGTCCTTATCGAGTAGTAATGAGGCTTCCACGTTTTGTGACATGCCAGGGCCGGTAAAATTTCCTGATGTCACAACCAACTGATCTCCATCAACGGCGCTTGTACCATAGCACTTGGCGTGTAAGAGCCGTTTACGATTAACGATGTGAACTTCTGCTCCGACTCGCAGCATTTCTTCCACGAGTTGCTTGCTGGTCAATTTCTGCGCGGCACTGCCTGCAAAAAAAGAGACAAGGCGGCCACCGTGTTCGACGTGGTGCCTAAACGTCTCAAAAAATCGGACGCCCCCGTTGTAATTGCCGAAACCCGAAATGATGTACAGCGTTCCTTGACCCAGCGTCAGCTCTCTCACCCAGATTTGCTCTAACATGCGAATCAGTCCAGTGAAAGGGCCAGCCGCGTATACGTTAGGGTGAAGGGAAAATCCATTCATCTCATGCTGCCTTCTTTTGCTTTAATACTAGAGCGCTGCGAGACAATACCGATACGCAACGTAAGCGTTGTGCAACGAGACCGCTGAATGTGTCAAGGGCCGTTTCCTGACTTAGCGTCTGAAAGATGCCTACGACACGAAGGCGCACGACCTCGCGCGCCGCTTCAACGACAACTTCAAGAAGTACGAGGCCGGAGTCTCCGACTCTGTTCGCGCCGCCGCGCCGAAGGCTGACTAGGGTGTGCGTCAACAATCACGAAGGGGCGGCCAACGTGAGTTGGCCGCCCCTTCGTCGTGGGCCAGTTTTCTCTGCCTGCGAGCGCGTCATTCAGGGAATCCGATGCGCCGCAGCAAGCCCGTGAATCTCGCGTCGGCGCGGAGCTGGTCGAGCCTTGGGTCAACTTTGAGATCAACCAGAAAGTTGGAACGCTGCTCGTAGGCGTCTTCGAGAAATCGGATTGCGCGCTCGTCATCCCCGAGGCCGGTGTGAATCAGTGCGAACAGGTACGGCGACACGGACTTCCCCTTCGATAACTTATTCAACTCATCTATCAACTGCTGCGCCTCTTCGCGCCTGCCGGAGACGGCACAGGTGTATGCGAGCGCGGCGACGATTTTAGGGTCTTTGTCTGAAAGACTCCACGCCTTCCGTAGTTCCGCGATGGCTGCGTCGTGCATCCCCTTTCGCTCATAAGCCGCCCCCAGCAGGGCGTATGCCGTGGGGAAGTTTTCGTTCAGCTCGATGGTCTTGAGAGCTTCGTCTATCGCGGAATCATTTTGTCGCCCGAAGTAAAATATCCACCCCTTGGTCTGTTTTATGACTAGCGAGAGCGGGTCGAGTTCGCGCGCGCGGTCAATCTCCGCAAGGGCCTCCTCAGTTCGCCCCGTCTGCGCCAGATAGAGGCTGTACCAGTGATGCGCCGTCGCGTAATTGGGGTTCAACTCGATGGCGCGCTTGAACTCTCTTTCGCTGGCTGCCCAATTCCAACGGTGATTCCGTAAGACGAAGGCGAGCGAGGCGTGTGCTTCGGCCACGCTCTCGTCAAGCTCGATTGCCCTGTGGGCCGCCGCCTCACCTTTCGGGTACGCTTCCTCCGGGGGGAGGACGCCGAAATCCGGAGACAGCACGTAGCAGTCCGCAAGGCCCGCGTAGGCCAGCGCGTAGACCGGGTCTATGTCCAGCGCTTCGTTGAAATGTTCGATGGCTTTGCACCGGGCATGTACGCCATCAGTCTCAACAGCATGGGCATATAGGCCAGCGGTCATGGCCCCGCCGGAACGTTCTCGCCCGGCGTATCCGGATTCAGCGCTAACAGTGACGGTGTAGCTGGGACCAGCATGAACGGCACGGGCGTGAGCGGCACGAGCAATTCGCCTGCGGGGACGTTTAAGGCCGGAGTGTTTGGCCGCAGCACGCATGGCCCCGGTGTGGAAGGCCAGAGCGTCAATGTGCCGGGCGTTCTAGGCTCAAGCCAGAACGGCGTCGGTGTTGCGGGTTTCAGTGACAACAGCGCCGGCGTATACGCCGAAGGCAAAGGTGACAGCAATTCTATTGGCGTGTTTGGTAGAAGCGACAATGGCATAGCTGTTAGAGCGTTCAGCGCGAACGATATTGACACCGACTGGACGAACGATCAGAAAGGCGGCGCGCATTACACGCTCGACGAATTCCTCAACACCGGCGCTACCAAGATCACCATCACAGGCGTGTTGGGCGGTCGCACTGCCTCCGAGACGCGCGTGAAGAACGCGGGCGTTTACTACATCATCAGGGTCAAGTGAAAAAGCTTGAGGCCCACGGCGATGTCGCGCCCGCGGCGTCTTCGATGAGAGAGGCGGCACACGTGTGCCGCCTCTCTCATTAACGCTCTGCGCGCGCTACCTCGCACAGAGTCAGAACCAGTGCCAACGCCGATACGTGCCCGGCTCATCGGCTTAACATGTATCCTATCCCGCGCGGTGAACTGGCGACCTCAGTCGCCGTCGAAGTCGGGATAGGCGACGAGCATTTCGAGCTTGCCGTTCGTGCGCGTCAACGCCATCTCGTATGGATAGATTCTGGTGCGGATCAGCAGCGCGCCCGCCTGTAGGCCGAAGGCCCCCGCCTCAAGCAGCCGTTTCATAAAGCGCACGGCCAGAGCCTTCGCCTCGCGCTCGTCCTCATCCGTGAGTTGGCAAGGCTCCCGACCCGGCGCGGTGCGCGGTCGTGCGGCGACCGGCGCGAGCGCGAGGGCGAGCATCAGGAGCATCGTTGTAAAGCGCACGCGCATAGCTCTCCTCGTCAAACCTCAGAACCTGTATCCGAAGCCTATGCTCGCCTGAAAGTTGTGCGTTACGGCGGTCGAGGATTGACCGGGGCCGAAGATGCCGCGCGTCTCGTTGTGAAGGCGGACGATTGTGTCGCCCGCGTCAATGCGAATGATGGTGCGCGACGACGGGTAGAACTCGACCACGCCGCCCGCGTCGAAGGCGAAGTTGTTGTGCTCAGGCCGGCACGTCTGGCCGAGGCCGCCGCTCGTGCAGTCGAAGCCCGAAGTGACTTCGCCGATGAACATCACGCCGGGCCGCGCCTTGACGAAGACGCCGACGCGCTCCGAGCGCACGCCCGCCTTGACGCCTATGAACCCCTGCGTCTTCTGACCGAGCTGATTGTTGCCGAGGTGACGGCGGGGGAAGAAGCTGCCTTCGGCGTCGAGCGCGACGTACTTGTTGAAGTTGTAGCCGAGTCGCCCGCCGAGTCCGCTTACGGCCTCGCCGAAGCCTTCGAGATTGACCGCCGTGTAGAACGCGCCGACCTCGAACTTGTGATCGTCGTCTCGTGTCTGCGCGCTTGCAGACGCGGTGAAGAGCAGCAGCGCTATGGCCGCCGCGAAAAATGTATGACGCATGACTCTCTCCCTGACTTTCTTTGTTAAAGTTTCAGCAGCGCGGATTGCTGCTCTCGAAAACTGCTTTACGACTCGCTCCATTCGTCGTCGTCTTCGTCGTCGCGGCTCTGCTTCTTGCGCGACTTGCGGTCGGGGCCGGCGCGCACGTCGCGAATCTTCTTGATGATCTCTTTGCCGAGGTATTCGGCGGCGAGCCGCCCGTTGACGGCGATGCACTTGCCGCTGGTGACGATGATGCTTGTGCGCCGGTCGGTGATGGTGAAGATGTAATTGAGCGCGGTCTTGTCGAACGTGATGACGAGGTCTGCCGCCGAAGGGTCGGCGACGAGCGCAAGCTCCCAGTCGTTAAGCTCGCGGTACTTTTGAAGCTTGTACTCAAGGTACTTCTTCTCAAGGTGATTGGTCGGCGCGACGTAGATGGTGCGCGCCTCGCGCATGATTGAGGCGGGACTCAGGTCTTCGCGTTCGCGCGTCTTGCGCTCGCGCGTGCGCGGCTCCGCCGCGGGGTCTTGCGCGCCCTGCTCGCTCTGCCGGACGACGCCGGGGGCGAGTACGACGGCCTGCTGCCTTTGCTCCTGCGCGCGGTCTGCTGCAAGCACCGCGTGGCCTGCGAAGGCGAAAAGGGCGACCGCCGTGAGCCACCCCAAAACTTCGATTACTCTTTTCATCACGAGCATCCTCCGTGCTTCTTTCGTTTGCATCTCCGCTTGTCCGTTGCGAGCGTTCGTAAATTTCTGCTCCACGCACGCAGGTATGGCAACGCCCGTGCCGCCCGCGCCGCTCGCGGAAAAAGCCGGAAGAAGAGGCTCGCTCTCGACGGTGAGCGCAAAGGCATCGCGTCAGGTGAAAGAAAATTGCGCCGCGCTCCCCGGCCAACCTTCCTTCGCGCGGGCGCGCGAGCGACCGTTAGAGCGGTTAGCATTAGAGCTAACCAACGACCGTTTAGAGGCGGGCATTGCCCGCCGTCTCAACCTGCGGGGCTTGAGGCGGCGGGCATTGCCCGCCTCTAAACGTTTGGTGGTAAATGCAAATGCAAACCGCTCTAGAGAACCGTGTGATAGAGATAATCAGAGATTCGCTGGAAAAAGAGTGCGATCAGCCTTTTGTTTACAAGCAGCCTCTCTGCGCGCGCGATGAAGCGGCTGTTCGGCGTGGACGCAAAAAAGCGCTGCCGCCGCCGGTGTCGAATGCGAGGAAGCCCGGCGGAACAATCTTGACAACATCTCGCGCGGGCAATAGAGTCTCAACAGTTTGTTGAAATAATTTCGACTCTGCGCGGCGTCAGGCGACGCCCGCCGCAGGCTCGGTCTCAACGTTCCTCCAGACGCCTCTTACTGCAAAAAGTCAGAGACAAGGCGAGCAGAGATGGCCCCCCACCATGTCTTTTCCCTTTACACCCCCGCCCCTCGCTCACGTCTCACGCCGTCCCTCCGGGCCGCACGGCTCTCGCTTCGCTCTTCTGACCGTCACCCTGTCGCTCTTCGCGGTGCTGTCTTGCGCGCCGGTCTGCGCTCGCGCGCAGCCGCCCGTCGAGCGCGAGATTAAGGGTGGCGAAGTTCACACACTCGGCCTGCGCCTGACGGCGGGGCAGTTCATCCGCGCCGTCTTTGACCAGCGCGGCATAGACATCACGCTCACGCTCAAGGGGCCGAGCGGCGAGGAGCTTGCGCGCGCCGACAGCCCCGCGGGCGAGTGGGGGCCTGAGCCGCTCTTCTTCGAGGTCGCGGAGGAGGGCTACTACACGATTGAGGTGCGACCGCGCATAGTCTCTTCGGGGCAGGGCCGCTACGAGTTCTCGCTGACGGCGCGGCGCGCGACGCCGCAGGAGTTGAACCGCTTCCCGGCTGAAAGGGTCTTCGCCGAGGCGACGCGCCTGCTCGCGGGCGGCGGGCCAGAGGACTTCAGGCAAAGCGTCGCAAAGTATGAGGAGGCGCTCGCGCTCTTCGGCGCGCTCGGCGACTACCGCAGCCAGATAACGACGCTTCTGACCATCGCCTCCGTCAGCCGCGCTCTCGGCGAAGGCGTGCAGGCCCTTCGCTACTACAACGACGCGCTCGCGCTTCTGCGCGATTCGACCTACACCGTGCAGGAGGCGCGGACGCTCGCCGACATCGCGCTGGTTTACTACTCGCTCGGCGACCGCGAGCAGGCGCTCACGAACTTCCGCCAAGCGCTCGCGCTCTTCCACGCCGCGGGCGATAAGCGCACCGCCGGTTACACGCTCAACAACGTCGCACACGTCTACGACGGGCGCGGCGAGGAGCGCGACGCGCTCGCCAATTATCAAAGGGCGCTCGCGCTCTTCCGCGCCGCGGGCGACAGGCGCGGCGAAGCCGTCGCGCTCAACAACATCGGACTGGTCTACGACGCGCTGGGCGAGAAGGCGGAGGCGCGGCAGTCCTTCAAGCAGGCGCTCGCGGTCTTCGAGGCGGTGGGCGACTGCCGGGAGATCGGCTCCGCGCTCTCGAACCTCGCCGCCGACGCGCTTGAGTCCGGCGACCGGCAGAAGGCGCTCGAATACCTCGATCAGGCGCTCGGCATACAGCGCGCCGCGGGCGACCGCGAGGGCGAGGCAAAGACGCTCAACAACATAGGCTTCGTCCACCACTCCTTCGGCGACGAGGTGAAAGCCTTCGAGCATTTCAGCCGCGCGCTCGCCGTGAGCCGCGAGGCGCGCGACCGCAAGACCGAGGGCGACACGCTCGGCAACATGATGTTCGCTTCGCGCTCGCTCGCGCGCACCGCGCCGGCGATCTTCTACGGCAAGGGCGCGGTCACGGCCTACCAGGAGATTCGCGCCTCGATGCCGCCGCTCGACAAAGAGGCGCAGAAGAGTTTCCTCAAGCCGCGCGAAGTCACCTACCGACAGCTTGCCGACCTGCTCATCTCCGAAGGGCGGCTTCCCGAAGCGCAGCAGGTCGTCGGCTTCCTGAAGGAGGAAGAATATTTCCAGTTCGTGCGCCGCGATGGCCGCGGCTCTACGACCCGTGCCGCCTCGCTCACGCCCGAAGAGGCGGCGTTCGAGAAACGCTACCAAGAGATCGCCGACCAGATCACTACGCTCGGCAGGCGGCGCGCGGAGCTTATGGAAAAGTCCGCGCGCACGCCCGACGAAGACAAGCAACTGATGCAGCTCGACACGGAACTCCTCGTCGCCAGCCGGGCTTTCCAGAACTTCCTCGACCGGCTCGCGGACGAGCTAGGCAACAACAAACAAGCGGCGAGGGTTGAACAGGTACGAGAGTCGCAGGGGCTGATGGAAGACCTGCGCGAGCTTGGGTCGGGCCTTGTCGCGCTCTACGCGCTCGTCGGTGAAGAGAAGTACAGCGTCATCCTCATCACGCCCGACGTGCAGGTGGCGCGCGAGTACGCGATCAAAGCGACCGACCTCAACAAGAAGATCGCGGCATTCCGCGACGCGCTTCAGAACCCGTCTTCAGACCCGCGCCCGCTGGCGCAGGAGCTTTATCGAATCATCGTCGGCCCCGTGGCGAAACATTTGGAGCAGGCGAAAGCCGAGACCTTGATGTGGTCACTCGACGGCGCGCTGCGCTACGTGCCGGTGGCGGCGCTGCACGACGGCGAGCGATACATGGTCGAACGCTATCGCAACGTCGTCTTCACCCCGGCCTCCGTGGCGCGACTGAAGGACGAGCCGACCGCGCAGTGGCACGCGCTAGGCTTCGGCGTGTCGAAGGCTCACGGCGGCTTCGCGGCTCTGCCTTCGGTGCCGGATGAGCTGCGCGGCGTCATCCGCGACGAAGGCGCGAGCGCGGCACGCGGCGTTCTGCCCGGCAAGATCGCGCTCGACGAGGCGTTCACCGCCGACTCATTCAAGTCGGGCCTGCGGCAACGCTTACCGCTCGTGCACGTGGCGAGCCACTTCCAGTTCGAGCCGGGCAATGAGACGGACTCCTACCTGCTCATGGGTGACGGCAGCCGCCTCTCGCTCGCGCAGATCAAGATCGCGCCGAACCTTTTCGGCGGCGTCGAGCTTCTGACGCTCTCGGCGTGCAACACTGCGACGGGGGGCGGAGGCGGAGGCGACGGCAAGGAGGTCGAGGGCTTCGCCGTGCTAGCGCAAAGACAGGGAGCGAAGGCGGTCGTGGCGAGCCTCTGGCCCGTTGCGGACGCGAGCACGCGCTTGCTCATGCAGGAGTTCTATCGCTTGCGCGGCGAGGGCGAAGGGATGTCGAAGGCTGAGGCTCTCAGACAAGCGCAGCTCGAACTGCTGCGCGGCGACATCGGCCTGACGACCGGCGCGCAACGCAGCACGGGCCAGAGCGCCGCCGACTCCCGCCGCGGCCTCTCGTTAGGCCAACACCTCGGCGGAAAATCCCCTTACTCACACCCATACTTCTGGGCGCCC